>OBLV0100000528.1_pt1 | contig 11543 bp, 11 predicted proteins | sample 1520071 | NCBI WGS metagenome assembly OBLV01 (sample SAMEA3888446, study PRJEB22518) | metagenome | reverse complement strand
TGGTTCTCCCATCCCTCCTCGTCCCAGATCGGACGCAGCCTCGGCAACACCTGCTCGGCGAACAGCGAGATGTTCTTCTCGGTCAACTCGCGTGGCATCGACCCGTTCTGCAGCATCACCAGCAGGTGTTGCCGAGGCTGCGTCCGATCTGGGACGAGGAGGGATGGGAGAACCACTGGTGGCCGCGTGGGTCTGAGACCGGGAGCGCGGTGGCCGCGGTGACGGCCGGAGGGGAGGCGTGATGGCGACCGGTATCGCCGACGTGCGCGACGAGGTCGTGGAGGTCTGCGACGGTCGGCTGCAGCTCCGCGTCAACGTGGCGGGCGACGGTCCACCCTTGGTGTTCTTCCACCCGCTCCCCGGCCTCGAGTGGCAGCCGTTGCTCGACCGGCTGGCCGAGCACCACACCGTCTACGCACCGAAGCATCCGGGTACCACGCCGGGCGACCACCAGGCGATCCGCGAGGTTCACACGTTCTGGGAGCTGTTGCTCGCCTACGAGGAGGCGTTCCGCGCGCTCGGGCTCGATCGCCCCGCGGTCGTCGGCATGTCGTTCGGCGGGATGGTGGCGGCCGACCTCGCCGCGAGCTTCCCCCAGGTACTCAGCCGGCTGGTCCTGCTGTCGCCGATCGGACTTTGGCGCGACGACGCTCCGATCCGACTCGTGGAGATGATCACGGGGCCGCCCGAGCAGCTGCCGACCTACCTGTTCAAGCACCCCGAGAGCGAGGCTGCACAAGCGCTCATGGCGCTTCCCGACGACCCAGACCAGATCCCGACGGCGATCGCCCAACGCGCGTGGAACGTCGGCTGCACCACGAAGTTCGCGTGGCCGATCGCCGACCACGGACTCGCCCGGCGACTGCACCGGATCGCGGTGCCGACGCTGGTCCTGTGGGGCCGCGACGATGCGCTGGTTCCCGCTGTCTACGCCGAGGAGTTCGCCCAGCGGATCGAGGGCAGTCGTGTCGAGGTGCTCGAAGACTGCGGCCATGCGATGCAGGCCGACCAGCCCGAGCAGACGTTCGATCTGGTCACACAGTTCCTGGGCAGCTGATCCGCCTGACGGGGCTTTGGCGCTGCAGGTGCGCATGTGCCACCCGGAGCGCCAAAGCTCGCGGGTTTCCCCGATCGGTCGAGTAGGCTCGGCGCCCCGAGGACCGAGGCGAAAGGAGAAGAGGATGCGATTCGGAATTGGCGGGGTCTGCACCGAGGAGACGCTTCGGCCGGCGGAGGTTGCACGGCGCGTCGAGGAACTCGGACTGGAGTCGCTGTTCCTGGGAGAGCACACGCATATCCCCTGGGAGCGCGTTTCGCAGTACCCCCTGGGCGAGCTACCGCGCAACTACTGGCGGACGCTCGATCCTTTCGTGGCGCTCACCGAGGCCGCGACCGCAAGCTCCCGCATCCGCCTCGGCACCGCGATCTGCCAGCTGGCCCAGCGCGACCCGATCGTCTGCGCGAAAGAAGTCGCGAGTGTCGACGTGCTCTCAGGCGGCCGGTTCGAATTCGCCGTGGGCGCGGGTTGGAACCTTGAGGAGATGCGCAACCACGGCACAAACCCGCCCGAACGGTTCGCGCTGATCGAGGACCGCCTCAAGGCGATGTATGAGATGTGGACCGAGGATGAAGCCACCTACACCGGGCCGTACGTGGACTTCGACCGCATCGCCGTATGGCCCAAGCCCGTGCAGAAGCCATACCCGCCCGTGTTGCTGGCCGGCAACGGCCCGAGCGCCGAGCGGCGAGTGCTCGACCACGCCGACGGCTGGGCGCCGGTGGCACTGCCGGATATCGCCGGCCGGGTCCGGCAGTTGCAATCGGACGCAGCCGCGGCCGGCCGAACGGTCTCGGTTACCGTCGTCGCCGTCCCGCCCAGCGCGAAGGAGTTCGAGGAACTCGAGGACGCGGGGGTCGACCGGTGCCTTCACTGGGTGGACTCGATGCACGCCGACGACTTCGACGCGCAGATGCAGCCGTTTCTGAGCGCGATCGAGGAGTACGGATGGGATCGCGTTGACGCGATGCCCACTCCGTGACCTGAAGGTCGTCGATCGAACGAAGGGACCTGGATATGTACAAGGTGGTTTGGATTGCGCGTTACCGCAAGGACCTGACCAAGCAGGAGGCCAGCGACTACTGGGCCACCCTGCACGGGCCGCCGATGAAGGAGGTCTCGCCGGTCGCCGGCTATGTGCAGAGCCACGTTCAGGGGGCGCTGCCGGCGGTGTCCGGAGTCGCGGAGGAGGAGACGATGTTCGACGGCTACTCCTGTGCCTGGTGGAACGACCGCGCGGACTACCTGAAGGCGATGAGCACGCCGGCGTGGCATCGGATCCTCGAGGACGGGCCCAAGGTCTTCGACGTGGACTGGCTATGGAACATGAGCGCCCACATCGACGAGCACCCGATGATCGAGGGGCCGACGAGCCCATACAAGGTCGCCTGGATCGTTCGGTTCAAGCACGGCATGACGCGGGAGGAGGGCCGTGAGTACTGGCGCAACATTCACGGTCCGATCTTTAGGGAGCTGGATATCGATCGCTATATCCAGAACCACGTCGTCGGCGCCATCGGCGAGGAAGGCGAGAGCGGCGATGCCGAGATCGGCTTCGATGGCTTCTCGGAGTGCTGGTTCCGCGACGAGACGCAGTTCCGAGCCGCCGTCGAGTCCGACACCTGGGCCGTCGCGGTTGAGGATGCCCGGAACGTGTTCGACATGACCCAAATGTGGGGCGCCGCGCTCAAGGAGAACGTGGTCATCGAGCCGCCACTCGTCAGCGCCTAACCTCGGCGCACGCTAAATGGAAGCGCTAGAGCCTTTCCCCCCGCGTCTTGAACTGCTCACCCGGCTCCGGGCGACGCTCGCGGAGCCGCTGGAGCTGGGCCAGACGCCGTGGGGGCGTCGGCGAGTGATCGGGATCACCGGCGGCGAATTCGACGGGCCGCTTCTGTCGGGCAACGTGCTGCCCGGGGGCGCGGATTGGCAGGTGGTTCATGAGGACGGGACCGCGACGATCGATACTCGCTACACGCTCGAGTGCCACGATGGGGCGCTGATCTACGTGGCCACCCGCGGGTGCCGCCATGGCCCGCGCGAGGTGCTCGAGCGGATCGCCCGCGGCGAGCCGGTCGAGCCTGCCGAGTACTACTTCCGCGTGTCGATCCAGTACGAGACGTCGGCGCCTGCCTACGAGTGGCTGAACTGGGTCGTGGCCGTCGCCTCCGCGCTGCGACTCCGCGACCAGGTCGTGTATGACGCCTACGTCGTGAGGTAAGAGTGTCAGCCGATGACCTGCGTCACCGACGCGTTGATCAGGTCCCAATCCACATCGACGCCCAGGCCGGGGCCTGTCGGTGCGTGGATGTCGCCATGGGGGTCGATGACCGGGAAGCCGGCTAGGCCGTAGCTCAGATGCTCGAGGGTGTGATCGCCCGTCCGGTTGAAAGGCAGCACCTCGAACCAGTCGCAGTTGTCGATCGCCATGGCGACGTGGAGGTTGGCGACGTTGTTCATGGCGTTGTAGCCGTCGTGGATCTCACAAGGGAGGTTGAACGCCTCGCCCAGGTGGGCGATCTTCATCAGCCCGGTGATCCCCCCTTTAATGACGACGTCGCCACGGACGTAGTCGGTCGCCTCGCTGACGATCCAATGGGCGAGTTCCGGAAGGCCTCCCGGTGTCACCTCGGTCGCCATTAGCGGAATCCGCAGGTGCTGCTTGAGCCGGCGATAGCCGTGGATGTCCAGCGCCGGGAGCGGGTCCTCGTACCACAGGTAACCGAGCTCCTCGATCTTGCGACCAACCTCCAACGCGTCGGCGTAGGAGTAGCTCCAGGTTCCGTCGAGCATCAGTGCCATCTCTTGGCCCACCTCATCGCGAACCCGCGCGCAGGCGTCGATGTCGAACGAGATCGGTGGCGGCGCGTCCGTGCGCCACGGCGCTCGCGGCGGATGAAGCTTGTACCCACGCCACCCCTGCTCGCGCCAGTGGGCCGCCTCGTCGGCATAGTCCTGTCCATTCGCATGGTGGGCCGACGACAGGTACACGGGGAGCCTGTCGCGGCAGTTGCCGAGCAGCCGGTGAATCGGCAGCCCGGCCGCCTGGCCTGCAATGTCCCAAAGGGCAACGTCGACGACGCCCACGGTGATCGGGTTGATGAAGTGGCCGAGATTGGACAGACGGCGCCAGTGGCGCCCTATCTCGAGCGGATCAGCTCCCAGCAGCAGCGGCTTGACGAACGTGACGATCTCGCGCGCGATCGCCATCGGACCGGGACCGGGATAGCTCAGGAAGTTGGTGCCCTCGATTCCCGCGTCGGTCGCGATCCGCAGCACACCCATGGGCAGCTTCCCGTCCCGGGTTCCGAACACCGCCAGTCGAGGCGACGAGCGCTCATGCATCGCGATCGTGATATCTGTGATCCGCAAACCCGTACACCCTCAGTTGCCAGCCGCAGGCCGGCTTGCGCTGCCACTCATGCCCACAGGGATCGTCCGACGGTCGTGGTTGATCTGAGCGTGGTCGACGGATTCGTGTTGTAGCGCGCGCGATACAGGGCGGCAAAGCGGCCCGCGTGCGGGAAGCCCCATTTCGCGCCGATGCCGGTCACGGTGGCTTCGTCGGCGCTGGCGCTGACGAGATCGTGGTGAGCTCGCTCGAGACGGGTGCGCTGGATGATCTGGTGGGGCGTGGCGCCCAGCGATCGTTGGAAGGCCTGCTGGAGCGCGCGCACGCTGACACCCGCCCAAGAGGCCACTTGTGTGACCGTGATCGGCTCGTGAGCGTGCTCCTCGATGTACTCATGGGCCCGCCGGACCGTGGTTGGACCGATGCTTCGCGCAGCCGCGTCGAGCTGGTCACGAAAGTCGTGGTCGGCGCTGAGGAGAAGGCCGGACATGATTGCGTGGACGAGCGGAGCGGTCATGATCGGCTGGCGGAACAGCGACTCAGGATCGAACATGCGCTTGGCCACGGTGCACACCAACTGGTTCCAATCCGCGGCGGCGCGGCGGGAGAGGTCCAGCGCGAGCGCGAAGCCGATCGGCCCGGCGACAGTTCGATGAAGCAGTTGCTCGAGCTCGTCTTCGAGTGCCTGTCGGTCGATCTTGATCGCGAGCATCTCGCCCGGGGCGCGCCAGCCGGCAAACCCGGTCGGCCTGTCCGGTCGGAACACCATGCCCGTCTTCGACGTGGCGACGATCTGATGCGATCCGCAGTAAGCGGGTGTCTGCCCCGCGGTGACCAGGTTGATCTGGTACGCACCGGCATGCGGTTCGGCGTCGATCCGAATCTCGGTGTCGTAGGAGAGCCACCCAAGCGTGACCGGACCGAGCGTCGCGGCGTCCAGGCTCATCGCGAACACACGCTGATCGCCGAGGATCGTAAATCGGTGCTGGTGGTAGACGCTCGCGACGGCCGCGCTCGCCTCGATCGGATCGCGGCTCCGCAGACTTACCTCACGTGGCGTCCATACCCCGTCGTCGTTCTGACGTTCAGCGCCCGCCATATTGTCGCGATGTTGCGTCGATCGCCGGCTATCCAGATTGCGAAGACTACGATCCGGATTGCGTAGTGTTTCAGCGGCGGGGACTTGCTGCAAGCGAGTCGAACCGCTTTGCTTCGCCGAGCCGGGCGGAGAGTCAATGCGGACCGGCACGCGGGCAAGACGAGAGGAGGAGTGGGACCAATGTTTAGGTCTAAGCGCGCGCGCGTAGGTGCGGGCGTGCTAGCGGTGGCCGCGATTACGGCGGTGATCGCCGGATGCGGGTCATCATCATCATCGTCGTCGTCGAGCGCCTCGTCGGCGAGCACGCCAGCTGCGGCATCGTCGACGACCACTTCGGCTTCGTCGTCGTCGAGCGGGTCGGGAACCCGGATGGCGATCTTCTATTACAACCCCAGCCCGTATGGGGTCGCGTCGCTGAAGGGCGCCCAGGCGGAGGCCCAGAAGCTGGGCGTCAAGCTCGACGCCTTCGACGCCAACAACGACCCACAGATGCAGTCGACACAGATCCAGGACGCGATCACGACCGGCAAGTACAAGGCCTTTTGGGTCTGGGGCCTGAACGACGTCGCCCTCACACCGATCATCAACAAGGCGCTGCAAGCCGGCATCAAGGTCGCGGCCGCCGACTACACGTGGGGACCGCTGTCCTCCCAGAACGTGCTGACAGCCTCGAGCAACCCGAAGCTCGTCACCACCGTTGGTCAGTCGATCGGCGCGGAGTCGACGAACCTGATCGCGGCTATGAACGCGGCCTGCAAGAAGCAGGTGGGAAGCGGCCACTGCAACATCGCCTTCCTGCCGGGGCTCGCCAACTACCCGACCGACACGGTCCGGGAGAACGCGATGACGGCTTACTACAAGGGGAAGTCGAATTACACGTTCACGATCCTGCCGCCGGGGATGTACGACCAGGCCGCCTCGCAGAAGGTCGCCCAGACGTACTTCACCGCCAACAAGAACGTCAACGTGTTCGCCACGTTCGGCGACCAGATGGCGGCAGGGGCAGCGACCGCGATGAAGCTGGTCGGCGGCTACACCCCCGGCAAGAACATCGCGGTCATCGGGTACGGTGGCGCGAAAGAAGCCGTCGCCTTGGTCAAGAGCGGGACCTGGTACGCCACCCTCGGCCTGTACCCGGTCTCCGAGTCGGAGATCGGCATCGCGGCCCTGAACGACGCGCTGAACGGAAAGCCGACGGCCAACCTGGTCAACATCATCAACCCGGCGACACACCCGGCGATCATCGACCAGGCGTACCTGCAGGCCCATCCCGACTTCGTGCCGGACTGGACGCTCGAAGGCGGCATCGGTTAGGCGGGTCGACCACGGAAGGGTCGAGGAAGAGACAGATGAGAGATCGAGCACGAGTCGGATGAGTGCGACCACGGTCGCGCCGATCCGGCTCGTCTCGATCGGCAAGCGGTACTCCGGCACCAAGGCGCTCGACGACGTCAGCGTCGAGGTTGCCGGAGGTACCGTGCACGCGCTCGTCGGCGCGAACGGGGCCGGGAAGTCGACGCTCGGGAAGATCGTCGGCGGCGTGATTCGCCCCGATGACGGACAGTTGTTCATCGACGGCCGGCCGGTCCGTTACACGAGCCCACGTGAGGCGCGCGTCGACGGCATCGCGACAATCGCGCAGGAGCTCTCGCCGGTGCCGGAGCTGAGCGTGATCGAAAACGTCTTTCTCGGGATCGAGCCGCGCCGCTCCGGGCTGGTGCAGCGGCGCCGGATGCGCTCTCAGTACGCGGAGCTCATTTCCCAATGGGGATTCGAGCTCGATGGCAACGCCCGTGTCGGCGGGTTGCGCACGGCCGACAAGCAGAAGGTCGAGATCCTGCGCGCGGTCGCGTGCGATGCGCGCGTGATCGTGATGGATGAGCCGACCTCGTCGCTGACCAGCGTCGAGACCAAGACGCTTCACCGGATGATCCGCACCCTGCGCGGGAGCGGTAGGACAATCGTCTACGTGAGCCACTTCCTCGACGAGGTACTCGAGCTCGCCGACACGGTGACCGTGCTGCGCAGCGGGCGCCTCGTGCGGACCGCGCCCGCAGCCGAGGAAACGGAGGAGACCCTCGTCGCCGGCATGTTCGGTGCCGCCGCGGAGGCGGAGCACTTCGAGAAGCCGCACGGCTTGACCGCTCCAGTCGTCCTGGATGTCTCTGGCCTGCACCGCAAGGGCGTCCTCATCGACATCTCGCTTCAGATACGCGCCGGTGAGATCATCGGCCTCGCCGGCCTCGTCGGCAGCGGCCGTACCGAGCTCGCCCGCGCGATTACCGGCGCCGATCCGATCGACGGGGGCACGATCACCGTCGACGGCAAGGCACGTCGGATCCGGTCGCCCGCGGATGCGATGGCGGCCGGGATGGCGTTCCTGCCCGAGAGCCGCAAGGACGACGGGTTGTTTATGGAGCTCTCTCTCGCGTCGAACACGACGTTCGCCGATCTGGGCGCCGTCGCGTCACGATTCGGCCTATTGCGCCGCGCCCTCGAGCGCGCGAAGACGCGCTCGCTCCTCAACGAGCTCTCGGTCGATCCGCCGAATCCGTCGATGAGGGTGGCGAGCCTCTCCGGCGGCAACCAACAGAAGGTCTTGTTCGCCCGCTGGCTGTTCCGCAACCCGCGCGTCCTGATCCTCGACGAGCCGACGCGCGGCGTCGACGTTGCGGCGCGCGCAGCGATCCACCGCCTGATCAACAACCTGGCCGCCGACGGCACGGCCGTGCTGCTGATCTCGTCGGAGATCGAGGAGGTGCTCGGGCTCGCCCATCGTGTGCTCGTGATGCGCCTCGGTTCGATCACTCGCGAGTTCGGCGCCGACCCGCCGCTGGACGCCGTGATGGAGGCCGCGTTCGGCCTTGGAGGGAGCACAGCAGCATGAGCGCAACGCAGCCGCCGGATCCCGTCGCCGGGGACCCCGTCGTGGGCGGGGACTCCGTCAGCGCGGAGGCGATCGCCGCTCCGCGGGTGCGCCTGCAACGACGGATCAAGGCCGAGCACATCCGCGACTACGGAATCGTCGTGTTCGCGATCGCGCTCTTCATCTACTTCTCGATCGCCTCGCCCGTCTTCTTCACAAAGAACAACCTCCTCAACCTGGTTTTCCAGAACGCGACCATCGGCGTCGCAGCGTGCGCTGTGACGCTCACGATCATCGCCGGCAACTTCGACCTCTCGCTCGGGGCGATCTTCGTCCTGGCCGAGGTGCTGGCCGCGTGGGCCGCCGTCCACATCGGGGTGTGGTGGGCGTTCCCGACGGCGATCGTCGCCGGCGCGGCGATGGGCGCCATCAACGGGCTGCTGGTGGCCAAGGTGGGAATCAACGCATTCCTCGCCACGCTCGCGACAGCTCTCACGTTCGGCGGCATCGCCGTCGGCGTGACTCACGGGGGACTGCTGATCACGCCGAGCAGCAGCGTGTTCACGTTCATTGGCCAGCAACGGGTCGCCGGCGTCCAATACCCGGTGATCATCTTCGCAGTCATCGCGATCGTCCTGCAGCTCGTGTTGGCCTACACGGTCTTCGGTCGCCACCTCTACGGCGTCGGCGGCAACCGCGACGCGGCCCGGCTCTCGGGCATCAAGGTCGATCGGACCGTGATCATCACCTTCGTGATTGCCGGCGCCGCCTGCGGCCTTGCCGGCCTGATCGACGCTTCGACGACCGGGTCGGGATCGAGCGATACGAGCGGCCTCGGCGGCAGCCTGGCGTTGCTCGCGATCGCCGGCGTGGCGCTCGGCGGCACCAGCATCTTCGGCGGCATCGGCTCGGTCTGGCGGACGGTCCTCGGTGTCCTGATTCTGGGCATGATCACGAACGGCTTCGACCTGCTCGCCGTTCCGGACTACTGGCAGGACGTCGTCCGCGGCGTCCTGATCATCTGCGCCGTCGCGATCAGCTCGGTCATCGACCGAAGATAGGCGGCGGCCGTCGAGGCCGCCGCAGCTTCCGTCCGGCTGTATGACCGTCGGGCGATGTGATCGGTCGGACCGCGGCTCAGTCCGCTGTCGGGCGGTCGACGCCCTCAACACCGCTCTCGATCGTGACGTTCGCCCAGTCCTCGAACATCCTCACGATCTCGATGAAGTCGGCGTCCTCCGAAAACGTGGCTTCCCCGAGGCTCCAGAGCTGCTCGACGGTGGCTCCGAGCAGCATCGGGACGTTATGGCGCCGTGCCTCGGACAGGCACAGGCGGACGTCCTTGGCCATCAGGTTGAGGCGGAAGCCCTGATGGAAGGTCCTGGTCAACACGTATGCGGGGAACTTCTGAGCGGCAGCGGTATTGGACCCGCTGCTCGCGGCCACGACCTCCAGCAGCGTGGCCGGATCCAGCCCGGCCTTCACGCCGAGCGACGCCGCCTCGGCGGTGATCGCCACCGAACACGCCGACATGAGGTTGTTGATCACCTTGACCGCCTGGCCCTGACCGGGCCGGTCGCCGACCACGAAGATCCGGGAGCCCAGCACCTCCAGCACCGGTCGAGCGATCGCGATGTTCTCAGGAGCGCCCGCGACCATCACGGTCAGCTGACCCGTCTCCGCGCCCGCCTTGCCGCCGCTGACGGGCGCGTCGACAACACCGACGCCGGCCGCCCCCAACAGCTCGGCCACCTGTTCTGCCACCTGAGGGCCGGTGGTGGAGAGGTCTACATAGACTCTGAGCGCTGACCCTTCAGCGAGCTGGCCAGCGACCTCGGAGACCACTTCCGGAGACGGCAGACTGACCAGCACGAGCTCGGCGGCGTCCGCGACCTCACGAGCGCTCTGGCAGACCTCCGCGCCCGCCTCGGCCAACACGCTGACCGCCACCGGAGCGGTGTCATAGACGCTCAGATGATGTCCGGCCTGGACCAGTCGGCGCGCCATCGGCCCGCCTACCGCCCCCAGACCGACGAAGCCGATCCGGCGAGAAGGGCTGCCCCCGGTCACGCCTGCGACGGCTGCCCGGAGCTCGGCTCGATCGCGCCAAGCCCGATCAACACCGCCTCTGCCGCGCGCGTCGCGTCCATCGCCGCCGGGACGCCGCAGTAGATCGCGGTCTGCAACAACGCCTCCTGGATCTCCGTCGCGCTCACCCCGTTGGTGATGGCTCCGCGCACGTGGACCTCGAGCTCATGCCGGCGCCCCAGCGCGGTGAGCATCACGATGTTCAGCAGGCTACGCACCTTGCGATCCAGCCCAGGGCGCGCCCAGACCGCCCCCCAGCAATACTCGGTGACGAGCTCTTGCATGGGGCGGGCAAAGTCGGTGGCCTGCTGCAGCGAACGGTCGACGTGTTCGGCGCCCAGCACCTCGCGCCGGGTCTGAAGGCCGACCTCGAGCTTCGTCTTGTCCTCCATGGCGCGTTTTGTCCTTTTCCCGTTGCCGATTCTGTATGACAATCATACAGGATGATGTTAGGATGGCGGCACCTTGGCCGATCCGGTGAGCGACGAGATGGCAGGGGCGGTGGCGATCGTCACCGGCGCGGCGGGCGGCGTCGGACGGGCGACGGTCGAGCTGCTGACCGCCCGCGGTGCGCAAGTCGTCGCCGAGGACCTGAACCCCGCTGTCGGCGAGCTCGAGGGCGACGCGGTGGCCGCTCTGTGCGGTGACGTCGCGGAGGCGGACACCGCCCGGCGGGCGGTCGCGCTGGCGCGCGAGCGGTTCGGCGCGCTGGACGTCGTCGTCAACAACGCGGGTCGCTTTCTCCTCAAGCCGACCATCGACACCACCGACACCGACTGGGACGACCTGCTGCGGGTCAATGTCCGCGGGGCGTTTCTGCACAGCCGCGAGGCGTTGCCGGTGCTCACCGAGTACGGGCACGGTCGAATCGTCAACGTCGCCTCGATCTCGGGCACGATCGGGTTGCCGGGACAGACCGCCTACTGCACCACGAAGGGAGCGATCGTGCAGCTCACCCGGCAGCTCGCGATCGAGCACGCACCGCGCGTGCGCGTGAACGCGGTGGCGCCCGGCGCGATCGACACCGGCTTCACCGACGAGGCGATGGCCGGCGTCCCGGACCGCGAGGCGGCGCTGGCAT
>OBLV0100000527.1_pt1 | contig 11567 bp, 9 predicted proteins | sample 1520071 | NCBI WGS metagenome assembly OBLV01 (sample SAMEA3888446, study PRJEB22518) | metagenome | reverse complement strand
TGAGTGGTGTCTTGATCCATAAGGAAGCGTTTCTTTCTGCTCACACGCTCTAGATCCCCGTGTGGTGTCGTCTTCGTTCGACGGTGCCCAGGACCGGGCAACACCGGACCAGCGGAAGCGGGGGAAGCGTCCCGATTGAGGGACGCGCTGGCTCAGCGTTCCGCCCGGCCCTGGGGCCTTGATCAGGGAGTGAAAGGCGTGAACCCTTGTGTGAGGAAGCCGGTGAACTAGCGCTCACGCACACCGGCGTTAGGCTGGGCGCCCGACCCGGCTTTCCCGCCCAGGAGAAGCGAAACCATGGCTCGTCAGCCACCAGAACTTACCGAGCAGCAGCGACTGCTGGGCCGATACCTGGCGGCGCTGCGGAACGTTGCGCATGTGGAAGCAGGGTCACAACTACCGGATTCCCATTTCTGGGAAACGGCGGATCGAGTAGTGGGTGCGAACGGTGCTCTCATCGCCCGTTACGACGCCCTTATCCAGGAGGCGTACGGCCACTACTACACCGGTGATTTGCCCGAAGCGGTCCAGGTCGCTCAGCACGCTCAGACGCTCAGCGGTCAAATCCCGTCAGTTGGCGCGGTTTTAGCCGCTGCCCTGGAAGCGCGGGCGCAGGCTGCACTGGGTCACCGAAATGAAACGCGCGTTGCCCTCGGGTATGCCGAAACCTGCTTGTCGCACCTGGACGCAGGCGCTATCGGTACGTCAGCGTTCAATTACAACGAGGCGCAGTTGCGCTTCCATGAAAGCAATTCCTTCACCCATCTCCATGACACGAACGCGGCTTGGCGTGCCCAAGAGGTAGTGCTGACCCTGTGCCCTGCCAGCGATTATATGGACCGGACGATGACCAAGCTCGACCGGGCCAATTGCTTGGTACACGACGGTGACGTCACCGGTGCGGTAGCTATCATGGTGGAGGCTGCTACTTCCCTTACAGACCAACGGCGCCAGGGCATCATTGCGTCACGGGTACGAGAGAGTCGAAAGAAACTGATAGTGGTCGAGATTAGGCCCGCCGCGCATAGTGACATTGAAGCCATCGCGCTTCTAATGGAGGACTTGGACTGTTTCTACGGGGCAACCGATATCGAACCGCCTAGCAAACGGGTATCGCAGATAGCAGCTGCTCTCTTCCGGGAGCCTAGGGCCGCATATGCCTTGCTGGCCTGCGAAGGCGAGCGGTTAGTCGGGATGGCTGTGTATTCATTCCTTTGGCCTGCTGCCGGTGTGACGCGCTCGCTGTACCTCAAAGAGCTCTACATCGCTGAAACTGTTCGTGGCAAAGGTATCGGTACGTTGTTGATGCAGCGATTGTGCCAGGTAGCGGTAGAGCATGCGTGCAGTCGAGTCGAGTGGACGACCGATAAGGGCAACGCGCTCGGTGAAAGCTTCTATGAGCGGCGTGGAGCGCCGAAGAACCAGGACAAGATTTTCTACCGTTTGGAGGGTGCGGACATTCGACGGGCCTTCCGCCATTCGCCCTGAATGGGCCGGGGGAAGTCAAGCGTCATATGAGCGGCGACGGGAGAGCGGGGTGAGCTTGCGCGCGGTGGTGATCGGATGCGGTATCGGCGGCGCGACTGCCGCGCTCGCGCTTGCCGAGATCGGCGCATCAGTCGAGGTCTACGAAGCCACGGCGCGGCCTGCGGACCGCGACGGCTGGGTCACTCTGGGTCCCGCCGCGATGACCGGGCTCGATCGGGTCGGTGTCGCCGATGCTGTCTGGGCGGTCGGCTTCCCCGTGGTGAGTGTCCGCACCGTCGACACCGCCACTGGCGGCGTCACCGATTTTTCCCGTTACGAATCCACCCATCGCTTCCCGAGCACTCATGTGTGGCGTTGCGAGCTGCTGTGCATTCTGCGGGATCGGCTCGATACGGTGGGTGTCACGTGTCACTACGGCAGCACCGCAATCATTGGGGATCTTGATGCCGACGTGATCGTGGGAGCTGACGGAGTCCGATCCGCGACCCGGCGATCGATCGGCAACCTCGCCGAACCCACCTACACCGGGCAGATCATCCGCTATGGGCACCACCCACGCCCCGCACCGCACTTACCGACCGGTGTACTGCACTTTTGGCGCCACCCCGAGGGTGTGGCCGGTTATGTCGGGGACCTGCGGGATGGCTCATTCTGGTTCAACCGTCACAACAGCGACACCCCGACCGACGTGATCGACCAGGAGACCGCGATCGCGGCGTTACGGGACACGCCCGTCCACGCCGTGCTCGACACCTCCTGGGTGAGCCGCTCGATCGTGCTGAACGAGCTCGAGCCGAAAGGCAGGTGGCGCCGCGGCCACACGGTCGTGATCGGTGATGCCGCCCACGCCCTGTCCCCAGCGGCCGGCCGAGGCGCGACCTCAGCGATCGAAGACGCGATTATCCTGGCCAAACACCTGCGCGAGCGTGCCTGCCGCGTTCCAGAGGCCCTCAAATCCTTCACCGCCAGTCGGCGTCCGATTGCCAAAGCTGCGTATCGCCCCGGTCCCGGCCAGCGCCCTGTCTCCGTGACGGCCCACGAACTCGATCTGATCGGGGACGGCTCCATCTAGGGTCCGGGAATGGAACCCGACAGGTTGGGCCGGCGGGTCTGGGGGCTGTTCACGCCCTACCGCGCGAGCTTGGTGGCGATCGTCGTGGCGGTGCTGGTGTCCAGCGGATTGGGCATCATCACCCCGTTTCTCACCCAGGCCGCGTTCGACCGGGCGTTGTTCCCACTGGGTGGAGCCGCGGTGCGGCTGGGGCTGTTGGCGTGGCTCGTTGCCGGGATGGTGGCGATCCCGGTGGTCTCCGCGCTGATCGGGGTGTATCAGACCTACCAGACCACACTGCTGGGCAACCGGGTGATGGCCGACCTGCGCGGGCGGCTGTTCGAGCACCTGCAGCGGCTGGATCTGTCGTTCTTCACAGCGACGCGCACCGGGGCGATCCAGTCCCGGCTGGCCAACGACGTCGGTGGGGTGCAGTCGGTGCTCAGCGAAACCGCCAGCTCCATCTTGGGCAACGTGGTCACGGTCCTCGCCGCGCTGGTGGCGATGGTCGTGTTGTCCTGGCGGTTGACGCTGGTTGCGGTCCTGCTGATCCCACTGTTCGTGCTGCTGCAGGTACGGGTGGGACGGGTCCGGCGCAAGCTGGCGGGTCGGACCCAGGAGTCGCTGTCGGAGATGACCGCACTCACCCAGGAGTCGCTGTCGGTGTCCGGCGTCTTGCTGGCCAAGGTGTTCAACCGGCAAGCCTACGAACTCGCGCGCTACCGCGCCGAGAACGCCCGCCAGGTAGAGTTGCAGGTCCGCCAAGCGATGACCGGCCAGTCCTTCTTCGCCGTGGTGCAGACATTCATGGGAATCACCCCGGCCCTGGTCTACCTCGTCGCCGGATTCCTCATCGCCACCGGCGGTGGCGTGACCGTGACCGCCGGCACGATCGTCGCCTTCACCACCCTGCAGACCCGGCTGCTGTTCCCGACGGTCAACCTGTTGCGGGTCTCGCTGGACGTGCAGACCTCGCTGGCCCTGTTCGCCCGGATCTTCGGCTATCTCGACCTGACCCCACGTATCGTCGACAGCCCACACGCCCGGGTGCTGGATACCGTGAGCCTGGCCGGGCGGGTCGAACTGGACGGTGTCTGGTTCAGCTATCCCGGCGCCACCGAGGTCGGCGCCGCGCCCACCGGCAGCGACAACGCGCCAGGCGCGGCCGCTGCGGCGCTGACCGCGACTGCGCCGGTCCACGCCGTGGCGGATATCTCGTTCACCGTCGAGCCCGGCCAGCTCGCCGCCATCGTCGGCCCCAGCGGTTCGGGCAAGACGACGCTGTCCTACCTGATCCCCAGGCTCTACGACGTCGACCGCGGCCGGGTCCTGATCGACGGCCACGATGTTCGGGACCTGACCCAGACCTCGCTGGCCGAGGCGATCGGCATGGTCACCCAGGACACCTACCTGCTGCACTCCACAATCGCGGACAACTTGCGCTACGCCCGCCCGGACGCCACCCAGGACGAGATCGAAGCGGCCGCGCGGGCGGCCAACATCCACGACCGCATCCTGTCCTTCGCCCAGGGCTACGACACCGTGGTCGGCGAGCGCGGCTACCGGCTCTCCGGAGGAGAAAAGCAACGCCTGGCCATCGCTAGGGTGCTGCTGAAAGATCCCCGCATCCTGATCCTGGACGAGGCCACCAGCGCGCTGGACACCGCCAGTGAACGGCTGGTACAGCAGGCACTCGAGCACGCCACCCAGCGGCGCACCACGATCGCTATCGCCCACCGCCTGTCCACCGTCCTCGGCGCCGACGTCATCCTGGCCGTTGAGGCCGGCCGGATCGTCGAGCAGGGCACGCACGCCGAGCTACTTGCCCATGGCGGGCTCTACGCCCGCCTCTACACCGAGCAGTTCGCCGGCGGCAAGGTCGAGGCCCGCTGCGCCGACGGTGTCCGGTTCCGCGACGGTCACGCGCTACTCGCGGGCACCGTCCACGCCGCTTGATGGGTGGGGATCGCCCGCCGGTGGCCGGGCGCCACGCGGATGCCGCGTAGTTGAGCAGCCGCAACTGACCAGCGCTGCTCGGCCAGCACCTTTGATACGACCGCTGCCCGGACCTTCGGTGCCCCGAAGGCAACGCTGGAGCGACGTGGCACTCCGCTGCCCGAACCCGACCTGCGCATCGCCTCGATCGCGCTGTCGGCCAGGATCTTGACGCACAGGCCGCGCATGTGTGGGACTTTCGTGGCGGAAAGTGCGTGCGTTGGCAAGGTTACATGGACACGTGGCAGATAGCGCGGGTCCTGGACTTCACGCCATAGCTATGGCAGATCGATCATCTGACGGATGCGAATGATCTGGATTCGTCTCTTATGATCAAGGGGTTGATATGATCGCAAGTGTATCGGCCGCTGAATGGCAGCAGAGCCAGGACGCGCTCCGCGATGAGGTACGGCGGGTGGCCCTGATGCGGGTCCATCGACGATCCCGAAGTTCCGGCGGTGGGCCAGTGGAACCTCGCCGAGGTTGCCATGCATCTTTCGCAGAACTGGATACTGGTGCCTGGGCTGGCACGGCGCGACCTCTCCCGATTCCAGGCAGTATTTCCCAGTATTGCTGGGGTGGCTGGTGACTCGCCGATCCGGGACATGTGGGACAACGCCGACATGAACGCACTCGGGATGAAGTCCGATCCCGAGTGCAATCTGGCTGTCCTGGCTGACCGCCTCGAGGAGCGGGCGCAGGAGCACTTCGCCGGTGTGCCGGGCACTCGCCCGATGAGTTGCGCCCGTGGACGGTCGAAGGCACCGCACTGCCACTATCGGCCCTGACCTGCAGCCTGCTCAACGAGACGATCACGCACGGATACGACATCGCTCATGCCGCCGGGCGCAAGTGGAGGATCGAGCCAGCCCATGCGGCCATGGTGGTGCAACAGTTCTTCGACTGCCATATCTCGGCCGATCCCGCAGCGGTTCTTCATGGTGTTCTCGGACCGCCAGAGCCAGTGGAACGCGATCGCCAAGGTCAGCTCGTGGCCTGGGGCCGCCAGCCCTGGCTGGGCTTCAAGTTCAGGTCTCTGATACGCAACCCCTGACATACCTGAGCATCAGTGTGTGCAGCGCAGCGAGCAGGCGCGAAAGCGGAACTCGCTTGTCGGTTCCAACAACAAGGCTGATTCCGCTATCCATCTGCGTCGCACCGTGCGTGTCGGCTATGGGCTCGTCGCGGAACGGCAAGCTCACCACTAGGTCGCCGACCACTCGAGCTGGTGGTCCAGCAGGCGCCAGGGGCGCATCAGAGATGGGTGCCTTGGGTAGGGGACTCGCAACACCAGGTACGAGATCGTCTTAGAGGAGTGATGTTAGCTGGTCAGTGATGGTGTCCTCGGCAGGATACGAACCTGCGCACCCGCCCTCGGAGGAGCGGCTGCGCTCCCTCGCGCTGGCGGGCCCTGATCTTGCCAAGTATGAGCGGTCTAGACAAGACTGGCCCTATGCATAAGCTCGTGTATCTGTCCCGGTGGAAGCTCTCTGTTCCTGGAATCGACGCCATCCTGTCCGATCTAGAGAATGGAATTCGAGGAATTCGCTGGTGGCTAGTGGTACCGAGGTGGGCTGGTGGACGAAGGAGTTTCGCCTTTGGCGCTCTACCGTGACGCTAACTGACTACTGCGCAAAGTCCGGTATAGATAAGAGCGACTTCAGGGTCGATAACCCAGGTGACCGAGGGGAATCTATCGTGGTCTTCCAATATAGAGCGGTAACCGCAGGTGCCAATATAATGAGACAGATTCTGGGGTCCGCGCGGCAAGCTGATCAGCACACGACGGCAGCTTTGATGGGTTACTCCGAGGCGATAGAGCACGGAATTCATGCATTGCTTGATGAAACACGCGACATCTTCGTGGTGGCCAACAGGATGCTAGGTGATGACAAGGCTGCGAAGGAATTGCAACTCCGCATAGATAGGTATTTTTATGTGCAGGAAATACACGGGCCCCTCAGGAGCTCTTGTATCGAGACGGAGGTAACGTTGGATCGACTTGAGCGGCGGGCTGACAGATTATTTGAGGGAGGGGATATTGTGAGAGCCAAGAGGGACTCGATCAAGGACTCGATCAAAGAATATCGAACTGAATTTCAGAAAGTGTTAGGATTCACAAGAGAGCTCGAACGCAATTCGATACATCCCCGGAAAAAGGGTTTATTGAAAGATGAACTCGAGGAATTAATGGACATGTTGTCCCTGGATCGAGATGAGCGTTTAGCCCGCCAGGGGGAGGTGAAACGTCTTGTCGACCAAGTCTTGGCGAAGCTCGCCGACGCAGATCTCACCGGAATTTCAGAAAAGCTAATAATCAAACGACATCAAATAGTTAGAGCTTTCGATTGACCCAAAACACGCGACGTGGCTGGGTCTAAAATCCAACAGAAATATCGTTGGCGGTCATAAGGCCAGTGAAGATTAAATGTGATCGTCCCTGCGGCGGAGAGCATCCCGGAAAGCTACGGACAGGACGAAAAACTGAGCTCAGGGGAGGGCAGCGATCGCCTCAACCTCAACCAACTGGTTCTGGTAGCCTAGGATCGCAACCCCGAGCAGGGTGCTAGGGGCATCATCGAGGGGACAGGCCCCGGCGGTGAACACCAGCCGTGGGACGCCGTGCGACACGGCGGCGTAGGCGTAGGGAACACAACTGGCCAGCCTCGACGACCGCACCAGCTCGATCCGGGACCGTGGTGCGACCACCCTTCCAGTTTGGCAGACGGTTCTCGGATCCGTATGAATGACCAGGCGATCTTCACCGCGCGACCTGGTCGGGCACCGGGTACACAGCGTTCGTCATCGACGCCTTCTCCCGCCGTATCGTAGAGCGCTTGCGCCGACCCCCAACGCCAACGACTTCGATATCGCCTTCGTGAATCGTGATCTCGTGTCCGGTTCGTCGAACCGGTAGACGGGCATGGTCGGGCAGGTCAGCGCCTTAGAGGTCGTCTCAGAATGACTTCGGCGTGTCCACTGAAGACTGCGGTTGATCTTCGCCGTCCCGCGGATCTTGGTGCTCTCGGTGCGCCGAGGTCGACAGTGTGGCTGTCGGTTTGGCTCCGGACAGCCGTGCTGTCGAACTCGGCGACGACAGGGTTAGTCGCAACTCAAAGATCCGCGGGACTGGCTGTAGCCACGTCACGGCGGCCACATCAACCTGGTCCTGATCGGCGAGCAGCAAGTAGATGATCAGTCCCCATCTACTGCCGAAGGGAAGCTGGTAGTGAACGGTAGCTGCTCAGCGTGGCCGTCGACCACTCCTCCAGCCACTACGAGCGAAGCAATCACGAATGCAACGAGAATGCCAAGTGGGCTGTCCCACGTCAGGTAGCCGGCGTCCGTCGGCAAACAGCTCGAGCATGCATTCGACGCCCGTTGTCGGGTCGACAGCGACGAAGCGGTGGTCAAGCGGTGACCGTTCGGTGTCGTGTCAGCACGCAACAGAGGGTCATCGCACGAACCCGTGTATGACTGGCACCTGCCGAAGGTCCTCAACCTGGGAAGTTGATGATCGCCCACGCCATGGGTAGCTGGTTCGTGCGGGTCTCGGGCGTTGGGCGACGGTCTGGGCCGAAGAAATTTCCGGTGAGGTAGTCGTCGGCCTCGTAGATACTTCGGGGGGCGATTTGGCCCTGGTAGCCAAACGAGTCGATCACATACGGGATGCCGGGGCTGGCGATAGCCGATGGACCGTTCATGACCTGAAAATGCAGGTGTGACGCGTTCGCATTGCCGGTATTGCCCAGCTTGGCGATCACCTGGCCCTTGGTGACCTTGTCACCCATTTTAACCAGCATGCTGCCCTTGATCAGATGCGCGTAGAAGGCGTAAACGCCGTTGCCGATATCGAGCACTATGTGGTTGCCATCCACGTTCTCCACGGTCAACTTCGGCCCGAGCACCGGATCGTCTGCCGGCAGCACCCCCGGGGCGTTGGGGTCCTGCCCATCCAGGATGCTGGTCACCGTGCCGTCGGCGACGGCGACGACCTCCGATCCGTAGTCTGTATAGCTCTCGTTCTTGGTCTTGTCCCCCGTGTAGAAGGCACCCTGGTCGTTGGTCTGCTTCCAGTCGATGGCGAACAGTTGGCCGCCGACAAGGTTCCCGTCCATCGCCACTGGCGAGCTTCGATGGGGCCAGCCCGGTTCACAGCACCCGTTGAGCGCGACCCAGTTCTTGCCCTTCAGGGGTGGACCGATGGTGACCGGGCCACTCGTCGAGATGCTGTAGGGCGTCACGGTGTAGTCCGCCGGACCCGGGGTCGTCGTCACCGGGCTGACTGCCCCGTCGAAGTACAGGTGGTGCATCACGTACTTCGGCGCGTCCCCAAGAGAGCCGAAGGAGTAGTCGACGAACAGGACCCGCGCCTGCTGGGGCGGGATCACTGTGTCCTTTACCGCAGTGGCGGGAAGGGCGCGGAGACGGTTGCAGTCACCGAAGTTGCACGCAGGGTCCACCAGCTGCTTGCCGCTGAACGTGGCGAGAACCTTGCTGGTATCGGTCGCATCAACGACCTCGAGCTTGCGGATGGTCGCCGGAACCTGAGAAGCGTTCTGCAGTAGGAGGTTGTAGGCAACGTGGAATCTGCCATCGGTTCCAGCGACGGGGAACGTCGGCGGGTTGTTCACCTGCACCAGCACTGGGGTGTATGCATCTTTGACGGTGATCCCAGACGGCAGCGGATCGAAGGGGGAGCGGCCACCGGCGGAAGCGGCTGTGGGCGTGCCGGCGGGAGATGAACTGCAGCCGACGAGCAGCACGGACACAACAAGAAAGAACCAAAAGCGCCGCATACTGACCCCTTTTTGATGTCTTTAGAATGGATCGCTGATTCACCATGACCATTCCGCTGCCTATGGTCGGCCACCGTCCAGGCGGGGTCATGGCACCTGCCCCGGGACAGGCTGGGCGGCGAACACGCCTTCTAGATGGCTGCGCAAACCCGCGCAGGTGAGGGGTGCCGCGCGGAAGCCGACATAGCCGTCAGGTCGCACGAGGTAACCATTTCCTCCAGTAGCGCCGTAGGCGCCCTGGAACTCGCCTGCCTCATCGACGATCAACGGCAGCGAGTTACCGTCGAGTCGTACTGACGTGGCCGCACCGATCAGATACATCCTCATCCGGCCCCCAGCCAAGGCGTCGGCAAGCTGTGCAAGCTCGGTGAGGACCGGCAGCTGCGCGATGTCGTCGGCGTAGAGCAGCAGCGTGTGATCCGGGTGGGCCAGCAGCTCGAACAGCCGCAGCGGGTGGCTCACCGCGGCGCGGCGCAGGCCACGGCAGTCCGGGGCGCGCTCCCCGGGCAGTGGTCCTGTCGAGCAGCCGCCGCCGTCACCGACGAGTGGGCTGTCGCGGTAGTGCACGAGCAGCTGCGCCTCACGGCGGATCACCGTCGCGGGCTCGACCGGATCGGCCTCGAAGCCCTCGCGGGCGTGACGCACTGTACGGTCGACGACCTCCTCGCCGACGGGATGGCGCTCGGCCTGGTAGGAGGCCAGTAGCCCGTCGGCAGCGGCGCCCTGCACGGCCAGCGCGAGCTTCCAGGCCAGGTTGACACCGTCCTGGATACCGGTGTTCATGCCCTGGGCACCGGTCGGCGGGTGAATGTGAGCGGCGTCGCCAGCGATGAAGACACGCCCTTGGCCGTACCGCTCGGCCAGCCGGTGGCTGATCCGGAACACTGACGCCCAGCGCAGCGTGTGGGCGCGGGTCGGTTCAGGCGAAAGACGGTCGAGGACTGCTTGGATGTGGTGCAGTCGGGGAGCCGGGCCAGTCTCCATGCCGTGCTGAACCTCGCCTTGGGTCGGTTCGGTGGCGAGGTCGTCGGGCACCAGCATCGACATCCGGTAACGGCCGGTCCCCGGCAAGGGGATGCATACCAGCACGTCATCGGTCCGACCGTCGGTCTGGTGGCTGGACCGAATCACGTAGCCAGAGGGCAGCGACCAATCCACCCCGACGTCGCCGAGCATGTACTGCTCCGGAAAGGCGTCACCGGCGAAGTCGAGCCCCAGACCCTTCCGAACCCGGCTATGGGCCCCGTCGGCACCGACCAGGTACCCGACCCGCACCTCCTGCTCGCCGTCCGCTATCCGCAGGCGGGCGTTGACCCCCGTCGGAGGCCGGCTCGAACGCGACCAGCTCAACCCCGCGCTCGACATGGCCCCCGAGCTGGTGCAACCGGTGGGTGAGTAGCCGCTCGGTGACGTATTGTGGGAGCGCGACGAAGCCATAAGGAACGTCCGGCGGTACTGTCAGATCCATCCGCGCGACCTGTTGCCCGTTGACGTAAACGAGCTGGCCACGGAGCGGGATGGCGGCGTCCAGCGCCTCGCGCAGCACACCAAGGTTCTCCCACACCTCCAGCGTGCGCGGCTGGATGCCCACGGCCTTGGGGTACGGCGGCGCTTCGGCGAGCCGGTCGACGACCCGGCACGGAACTCCTCGTCGCAACAGCTCGATGCCCACGGTCAGGCCGACCGGACCTGCCCCCACCACGAGAACCTCATCCACAACGACGGTCGCCCCCCGCGTAGCAGTGACACGTCCTCTTGCTTGGAGGATGGTCACTTGGAGGGAACCGCCGAACATCCCTGTTGTCAACGGTAGGGGCCAGCGCGGTTCACGCGATTCGTTACGGGCGTCGGTGGTCGGGACTGGTCGGTCAGAGGTAGCTGAACAACGGAGGAAAGGCGAGGGCGACGATCCAGGCCCACGCGGCGTACACCGGGAGGTAGCCGGTCTGCCAGCGCTCGAGCGCCGTGAACGGCGTGTGCCGGCGGACGAACCTCAGCAGTAGCCACGCCGACCAGGCGAGGTTGGCCAGCAGGATGACGTTCTCGCCGAGCGCCGCGGCCTTGTTGGGCGTCGTGCCGAACTCGGTGATGCGCCCGGTGATCGCCACTAGCACCAGCACGTCGATGGCCAGCGCGCTGACCACGAGGGCGAGCTGCAGTTTGTCGAACAGGCCGGGCGGGGCCAGCGGATCGCGGGCTGAGATCGAGTAGAGCAGCAACCCCAGCACCACGAC
>OBLV0100000526.1_pt1 | contig 11585 bp, 13 predicted proteins | sample 1520071 | NCBI WGS metagenome assembly OBLV01 (sample SAMEA3888446, study PRJEB22518) | metagenome | reverse complement strand
CTCTGCAGGGGCACATCGCGACCGTTGTCGGGCGCTATGCGGGCCTGATCGACACCTGGGATGTCGTCAACGAGCCGTTTGCGCAGGACGGTGAGTACCGGTGGTCCCCTTGGTACGAGGCGTTCGGTCCCGAGTATGTGGCCGAGGCGCTGACGTGCGCCCGGTCGGCTGACCCGGCCGCGAAACTCTACATCAACGAGTTGGACGCGGAGGGTTTCGGCCCGAAAAGCGACGCGCTTTACGCACTTGCCAGGGATTTGAAGCAGCATGGCGTGCCCTTGGACGGCATCGGATTCCAGTGCCATCTGGAACTGGGCTGGGTTCCGCCCCGGATGCGGGATAATCTGCAACGCTTCGCCGACCTCGATCTGGGTATCGCCGTCACAGAGCTCGACATCCGCATGGATCTGCCGGTCACGGAGAGCAAGCTTCAGGAGCAGGCTGGGCAGTACGACGCCGTCATTCGGGCGTGCTTGGGCGTCGACCGCATCCAGAGCGTCACCTTGTGGGGATTCACCGATGCGGCGTCCTGGATTCCCGCGCGTTACCCCGGCTGGGGCGCAGCCACCGTTTACGACTCGAACTACCGGCCTAAGCCGGCATACGAGGCCATAGCGGCAGCGCTGAGTGGTGATACACCACCTGAGCAGTCAGCAGCGCGTCAGGGGAAGCCGGCGTTGCGAAAGGTAGAGGACATCGCCACGGCAGCTCCGTCAGAATGGCGTTATGCCGAATTCCCGAAGGATACGCGCTCGCTGAAGCCGCCGTCGGAAACGCTGGATGACGACATGCTCGACACACTGCGCGACAGTCGGCAGCACCTGGGAGCCCACTATCGTTCGATGAACGCCGCCGCATGGAATTATCGGTACCTGTATGCACCGGCGCTCGCGCATGCCGAAGTGGGCTTCCGCTGTGAGACGCCTGACACGCTGTTGCTCGGTGACTGCGGAGTGTTCGTAGTCGGCGGACGTGATCTGTTGACCCAATCATGGAACGACCCATCCGCGGCGCTGGAGCCGTATGTGGCCCGGCACTACCGACCCAACGATGCGGCCCGACTAGCCGGTACCTTTGTCAGCCTCATGGGTGCTCGCACCGAGAACTACGCGCATTGGTTGCTGGATACGCTGCCCCGGCTGATGCTGCTCGACCCGGAAGAAAAATCATTCAACGTTATCGTCGGGGGTCCGGAACGCGGGTTCCATCAGCAGTCATTGACATTGCTGGGAGTGCCGCCGGAACGAGTCGTCCGGAGCTCAGGGGACGGTAGGTGGGTGGAGAAGGCAGTACTGTGCCACACCGCGCGTTATCTCTGTGATTACCCCAAGACTCATCTGCTCGAACTTCGACGCAGAATGCTGAGATCAGCCGGGGTGGCCGCAGTAGGTTCGACGGCAACCAGGCGTATCTACATCTCCCGGCGCTACGGCAGTAGGCGCGTGGCCAACGAATCAAAACTATTGCCGGTTCTGCGCCATCACGGATTCGATGTGATGCACTGCGAGGAACTCGGGCTGGTGGAACAAATCAAGCAGTTCGCGACGGCGGAGGTCATCCTGGGAGCGCACGGCGCCGGAATGGCGAATCAGCTTTTCGCTCCGCCTGGCGCAATCGTGATAGAGATCTTCAGTAGGAATTATTGGGAGCCTCAGTACGCCTGGCTCGGCGCAGCCCTCGGCCATCGGCACTGGCATACCTTCGGTGCCTCGTCGGGCGCCGTGGGCGATACGACCGTAGAAGTAGGCACGCTGGACCGATTACTCCGCACCGCTCTCGGCGACCGGGATCCGGGGTGATCGCGAAACTGTCTGGCTTCGCTTCCCTGCTGCTGTTCGGGCGTTCACGGACCCAGCTGCAACGCCCCAGTCCGCCGGTCCGCCTCGGCTGGCGTCCGGCCCTGGATGGTGTGCGCGGTGTAGCCATCCTGCTGGTATTACTGAACCACGGCGGCAGGCTGAACTGGGGATTCGTTGGGGTGGACATATTCTTCGCTCTCTCTGGATTCCTCATTACCACCCTGCTGTGTGAGGAATGGGATGATACTGGACGGATTTCGTTTCCGGCGTTTTATCGGCGCCGGGCCCGTCGCTTATTGCCGGCCTTGGTGCTGCTCGTCGTCGGTGTCGCTATCGCGGAGCAGTTCGAGATCATGCCACACTTGTTGCCGCTGGGAATCCAGATCCTCACGACGCTGTTGTTTCTCAACAACTGGGTTGGGCCTAGTTACCCGGACGGTCTCGGGGTGCTCGGTCCGACCTGGTCGCTCGGGGTGGAAGAACAGTTTTACCTGGTCTGGCCGCTGACGCTGTTTTTGCTGCTGCGGCGTGGCACACAGCCGCGCAATATGCTGATACTGCTGGTGGTGTCGGTGCTCGTCCTCACGCTGTTCGGGCCCGGGCTGGGCACGGTTATCGGGGTTATGGGGGCGCACGGCGGCTTCGGCAACCCGCTCGTCCGGGCGGCGGAACCGCTCGTCGGCTGTATTGCCGCACTGATCCGGCAGCATTTCGCCCGGACGTCTAGGCCGTTGCCTATGCCGGTATGCTGGCGTTGGATGGGGTGGCTGGCCGTTCCTGCCATCGCCTGGATAGCCAACTCTAACGCGTCCTGGCCGATAAGATTGATCGGACCGGCGTTGTGTACCGGAGTGCTCATTCTGAGCGTGCTGGCCAACGAACAGGGTATACTCACGCGAATCTTGGCGTTTGGGCCCCTTCGTTACACGGGCCGGATCAGCTATGGCTTGTACCTCTACCAAGAACCAGGCAACGGTCTGATCGGACATTTCCTGCCGGATAAGCACCTGCACGCCAACTACATCCTGTGGTTCCTGGCATTCAATTTCGCGCTCGCGATGCCGTCCTGGCATTTTATTGAAGCCAAGTTTCTGACCCGTCAGTCGAGGGTCGTCGAAAAGTCGTCGAGGTAAAATGATGCCACGCCGGTGACGGATTCGACGTATACGCTGAGATATTCGGCCGAGGCCGCAAGGGTGTATTTTCCTTCCAGTGGCACCCAGCCATCCGCTGCGACGACCTTTTCCGGGCTCACCGAATCGTAGCTGGGACACTTGTTCACCCCGTACTCGACGGAGAGTTTCAGTGCTGCCGGATCCTCACCGGGAACCAGTCTGACCCAGACACCGAAGGTATAGGTAGTGCCAGCGGAGACTGGTGCGGGTAAGTCTAGCCGCGGTCCATCCCAGGACTCGGTCCGTCCGGTGATCAGCAGGCTGCACCTGCCGTGATGGGCATTCTCGGAGGTGATCGATACCCGAGCGCCACTCGAACGGGAGTACCAGCCCTGCGTCGTGCCGTCCTCGAAAGTACAGGCGATGGCAGTGGCCACGGGCCCGGTCGCAGCCGCTGCGGGACCGGGCGCGGGAACCGCCTCAACAGGCTCCCGGTAAAAGTCCCACAGCTCCCGATTGACGCTGGGACGGCCGTCTCGCCTCGCCTGGCCGGACCAGTGCATCAGCAGCGGCGGGTGCCGATGCGGCCACACGATCTCACCGTCGCGCACCTGACCGAGGACATCTCCACCCCACCATTCGAGTGGGAAGTTGTCGGTTCCGGCGCGGGTCAGCCCGAAAAGGCTGGTGAAGTGATACCCCGAGGTCACCATCAAGAAGTTCAGCAGCGGTTGATCCTTGAGGTCCGGAAACATGTGTGGTGCCAATTCCACCGCTTCGGGTAGGCGCCGCCGCACCTCCTCGAGCCGCATGCACTCTTTACGCGATGCGATGAATCCAGTGGCGCCCGCGAACGAGATCTGCTCTTCGGTCAGTACTCCTATGTCATAAATCGAGTCGTTCCAGACATACCGGCGGGTAGCCGGGTCGTTGCCGTGTGCGGTGACGAAACCAAACTCAGGCAACAGGTCGAAAACGAATTCAACGTTGTGTAATACAACGCAATCACAGTCGATGTAGATGAACTCGTCGAACTGCCCTTCCCACATGGCCAGCTTGCGGAAATGACCGTAGGCGATGCCCCGGAAAGCGGTGCCGACATCGTCACACGCTGCCAGAAGCCCGGGATCGTCAAGTACCGAAAACCGGTGGCTGGGTTGCAACTTCACCAATTCATCGATGTCGTCGGCGAAAGGAATCAGGCACAGTGGTACCGATGGGTTGAATCGCCTGAAGCTGTTGAGAAAGGCTGTGGCATAGGGCAGAAATTCATCGTTCGCGAGGAAGTACACGCCTCGACTGGATGCCATGGCCGTCCGTCCCTTGTTAAGACATTGCCGGTGCGGCGCACGTCGAACGGAACCACGTGACGGTGCGCTCGAGACCGGTTATCAAGTCGACCATGGGGATCCAGTCGAGTTCGGTCCGCGCCACGGCGGTGTCCGGCCGCCTGCGGTCGGGATCGTCCCCGGGACGCTCGGTGAAGGCGATCGGCGAGGAGGATCCGGTGACCTCCCGAACGAGTCGAGCCAGTTCGAGTATCGAAATCTCTTGTGGGTTGCCCAGGTTCACCGGCCCCGTTATAGACGCAGCCCCCAGCCGCACGAAGCCCTCGACGAGGTCGTCGACGTAGCAAAGTGAGCGGGTCTGGTCTCCGGACCCCGCCACGGTGATCGGGGCTCCGTTCAGCGCCTGGGCGACAAAGGTCGGCACAGCGCGTCCGTCCGTCGCCTTCATCCGAGGTCCGTAGGTGTTGAAGATGCGGGCGATGGCGGTGTCGGTACCGTGGCTGCGGCGGTGCGCCGACACGAGTGCCTCCGCGTACCGTTTGGCCTCGTTATAGACGCTGCGCGGACCCACCGGATTAACGTTCCCCCAGTAACTTTCGGGTTGTGGGTGCACGTGAGGGTCACCGTAGACCTCCGAGGTCGATGCCAGCACGTAGCGAGCGCCCTTCTCTCGGGCCAGCTCAAGGGTGTTGAGCGTGCCCGCCGAGCCCGCCGCCAATGTCCGCAGGGGATGGCGAAGATAATCCATGGGCGAGGCGGGCGAGGCGAGGTTGAAGACGGCGTCCAGGCCGCCGGGCAGCGGGAAGGGTTCGACGACATCCTTACATACGAAGCGAAATGGTCCGAGCTCGCTCAGCCCGCGGATGTTGTCCAGCGATCCGGTGAGCAAGTTGTCGATACACACCACCTCGTGACCGTCGTGGAGAAGGCGCTGACACAAATGCGAACCGACGAAGCCCGCTCCGCCCGCCACTACCGCACAGCTGCGTCGCATGGCACCTCCTCGCGCTGAGTTTGCCGAATCAGGGTCTCCAGTTCGTGACAGCCCTCCCGGAACGACACACCCGCCGCGCGAAACGCCCGGTCCGTCATGCATGTATCGCCGACAGGAGCGCCCGACATCGTCCAGATACCCAAGGCCTGCCGGTAGACTGCGCGACGGGTCGTTTCGAACTCCTCGGTACTCGCGGCATGCTCAGTGAATTCGGCGCCGGCAGGGTCGACTGCGACCGGTTTGGCACAGCGCCGCAACAACAGCGGAAACCAGGACGGCACCGGGTCGCGTGCGGCGGGCCCCAGTCCCAAGCGGGAGTAGTTGGGGGCGAACTGGGCCATGGCCGGTGCGGTCAGTTGGTCCGCGATCGCATGCCATCCGGCCGCAAGACCCTCCTGATCGATATGAATCAGCGGGTAGCCCCACTCGGCGCCCAGTTCCTCCAAATAGCCAATGAGAAAGGAGGCGTGCAGTACCAGATCATAGACGACGCATGCCTCCCGCATTGCGGTGTCGACGATCTCGCTGAAACGGCGGAAGTCGACGTCCGCTCCAGCTGCCATCCGTCGATACCATTTCAGTGCGCCGGGAAGAGCTGCAGCGCGGTGCTGCTTTCGGGTGTGTAGGCGCACATGGGCGCGTCCGTAACGGCGCCACCGGGCGGAGATCTCGGCGACGGACTCGGAGAGCTGATGCACGACCGGCGGTGCGTCGGCGAGCCAGCCGATAGCGTGCCCCGCTTGACGGAGGGTCAGGCCGAAGTCGATGTCTTCGGCGGCGTTGTTGAAGTTGATGTCGTCGAAGGCGTGCCCGGCAGGCAACAGGCTACGGCGCAAGCCGCAGTTGGCTGTGACCGGGTACAGCGCGCCGCCACCGCCGTCCGAGGGTGCGTCGAAAAGTCTCTGGTAATTGACGAATGCCGTCACAGGTCCGTTGACCTGCACGTGCACCGGCGCGGCAACCACCGGATGGTCGCCGCTCACGAGTGCGGTGCCCAGATCGCGGCACCACGAGGGTGGCAAAGTGCAGTCGTCGTCGGCGAAAAGCACCGTGTCGTTGCGCGCGGCGGCCAGTGCCGCGTTGCGTGCGCCGGGTGCGTTGCGGCGCGACAGATGCAGCACGCGCACCTGTGGCGAGGCCAGATGTGCCAGCTGATCGCCGTCGGTGGCACCGTTGACGGCGACAAGGACTTCCGAATCGGGCTCGCATAGGGCGGCGCTTTTGAGCGCGGACTCGACGGTACGGCGGACCAATCGGCTTTCGAGCGTGGTCGGAATTGCGACAGTGACATTCATCAGAGTCCTCACATCAGTCGTAGCGGTGTCGCCTATACCAGTCATCAGACAACTTTCTGGTAGATCAAAAGCGCCCGCAACGTCAGCCACAGGGCAAATACTGTCAGCCCCAGCAGGCAACCCGCGTGTAGAAAAACCGATTGCCACGCGAAAGAGCCGGTCAGTGCCGCGCGTCCCAGTGATAGTGCCCAGTTCATCGGATTGAAGCGGGCAAGGGAGGCCATCCACCGTGGCATCAGGCTCGCGGCCGTGAACGCGGTAGATAAAAAGGTCATAGGCAGAAAGAGGCTGTTGTTGAGGACGATCACGGTCGGCTGTTTTCGAGCGAGCAGCGCAAAAGCATGTGACAACCCGCCGATCATGGTGCTCAGCCCCGCGGTCACCAGCACAAGTGCCGATATACCGAGCAACCCACCCGGGTACCGGGCTCCGCCCAGCCGCCCCATCCCCAAAATGACCAATGCTTGGGCGCTGGAGATCGTTGCCTGCGCTACCAGGCTCGAATACAGCAGCACCGAGCGCCGCACCGGAGTGACCAGGAATCGGTCGAGGATGCCCTGTTCGGCTTCTCCCAGCAGGTTCAGTCCCGTCCACAGGGATCCGGATAGGGCGGTCATGATGACGACACCCGGGACGAGGTAGCCGAGGTAGCCACCGGAGTCGAGACCGACCGGCGCGGCCAATCCGCGAAAGAGGCCACCAAAGAAAAACAGCCAGACCGCAGGTTGAATCAGGTTCATCGTCAGATAACCCGGATGACTCAGATGCCACCTGATATAGCGGCTGGTCAGCCACCACAGATCGGTGGTGTTCGACCGCCAGTTGCCTGACGTCACCGCTTTGCCACCTGCCGGGCAGGTGCGCCTTCGGTGTGCTGGAAGTAAACCTCGTTCAGGCTAGGCCGCAGGGCTGCGGCGGTAGCGACCGGCACACCGTATCGAGACAACACGGCGAGAACGTCCGGCAGTGCGGCTACTGCGTCATCGCTGCGCGCCGTGATCCGGTGGCCGTCGACGGAAAGTTCACGCAAGCCAGGCACGATTGCCAGCAATGCGTGCACCTTCTGTCCGGTGTCCGCTGATGGCGTGCGGAGTTCGATTCGTAGCAGGTCCCCGCCCACGCCGCTCCTGAGATCGTCCGAGGTTCCCTGTGCCACCACTCGTCCACGATCCAAGATCACCACCCGGTCGGCCAGCTGATCCGCCTCTTCGAGATAGTGCGTTGTGAGCAGAACGGTCAAATGTTTCTGGTCGGCCAGTTCGGCGATATCCGTCCACAGCATCCGACGACCCTCGGGATCGAGGCCCGTCGTCGGCTCGTCGAGGATCAGAATGTGGGGTCGGTGAATCAGACCCAACGCCAGATCCAGCCTCCGGCGCATACCGCCGGAATAGGTCCGCAACGGGCGGGTGGCTGCCTCCGACAACCCGAATCGCTCCAGCAATTCTTCGGTGCGGCGGCGCAACTCGCCACCTCGGAGCCCGAACACCCGGCCCTGCAGCATCAAATTGTCCCGGCCGGAGATCAGCGGAACCGTTCCGGAACGCTGCGCGACCACCCCGATCATCCGTCGCACGTGCCCGGGCTCGTTGTTCACGTCGAAGCCCATCACGGATGCCTTGCCGGAATCCGGGCGGGCAAGAGTCGTGAGAACCTTGATAAGGGTCGACTTTCCCGCGCCGTTCGGGCCCAACAGGACGAAGGTCGTCCCTGATTCGACGGAGAAACTGACACCGTCGACCACCCTGGACCGCCCCAGTCCGGCCCGCACCCTCGGATATGTCTTGACCAAGTCGATGACCTCGATGGCGTGGTCGGGCGGATGCTTACCTATCATCAAGCCTGCCTCCGACGATGTCCCAAATTTGCGGCCGTGGTCCGCTGCGCATTAGCGGCTTGGGGCCCCGCCATCATGTCGCGTGGCGGCGGCAGATCTGTGACCTTCTCCAGCGTGTTGCAGATGTTCCCCCAGTCCGGCGCCGTGCTCTGGATCTGCTTTCCATTGGACCGACGGTCCGTGATGTCGCGCCGCCGCTGGGGATCGTGCAGTCGTGCCTGCATCGCTGGAAGTCCCAGGACCTCGTCGATCCCGGGCTGAAGGTCCCCAGACCCGCGCGGCGGTCGAGTCGACCGCGCTCAAGGCTGCCCAGCAGCGGATCACCAAGCTTGGAGACGAGGTCAAGATTCTGCGCAAGGCCGCCGGCCGCGGTCGAGGAGGTGGTGCCCCCAAAGCACGGGCCACCCTCGTGGCCGAACTGGCCCACCGGCTACTGGTGGATACCTGGCCCGCCAGCCATGCCTCGACCGAAAAGCGCCAGGCTCCACGGCCTGCACCGTCTGCTGCCAGGGCAGCCGGCTCCTTCACCCGGAACGAGAACCAGTGGCCGTCCGGATCCTCGGAGAGTCAGCCGATGAGCAGTTCGCGCACGGTCGGGCCGTCCGCGGAACTGCTGGTGACCGCGAGATCCAAGTCCTTTGTCGCCCTCGCCCGCCCTTGCAGCCTGCACTCCAGAGTTGAGAATCCACTGAGTCCTGTCATCCACGGATAGGCGCTCGGCAAGGCGGTCGAACACCACTCAGCGGCGGAGCCTGCCAAGATCGCCACCGAGTGTCCTCGGACTCCAGCTTGAGCCGGGTTTCCAGCGTGCGGCGCAGGGACACGCATCTTTGTATCGTGTCACCTCGGCTCCGCTCGTAGTGCCCGTTCCACGCCCAGTTCAGCCTGCGGACCCAGCTTCTGGGCCGCGTGTAGGAGGCGTTGGTGGCTGGCTGCTCCCGGGCTGAGAAGGTCTGTGAAATGCCGAGCCGATAACGTCCTGGTCCGCTCCTGATGCGGCCGTCTCGACGACCGCGCGCAGCGGAATGGTGACGCGGAAGCCTTCGTGTTGCTCAATGTCCTGGTCGGCCAGTTCGCCGCGATGCAGGACCACTGCGTTGTTTTCCTGCCTGAAGGCGGGTGGCACGGTCAGGTGGATCTCCGCGGGATTAGCGATGCCGAGGTCATGAACCGCGAGTGCGCTGGCGTGGGAGACGATAGCGCGTCCCCGGCTCCACAGTGACCAGCGCACGAAGTGGTCCGTGTCGTGGCTAGGGAGGTCCAGATACTCACGGAAGCGGTAGATGCCACGATCGATCTGTGTCCAGTTGCCTCGTTACTTGTGGTACTGCTGGGCCTGGTATGAATAGCCATCCTGGAGTGCCTGGGCGGCGGTGAAGTAACCGCGCAGGCGGCTGGCGATATGCCAGAGCCGGTCCCGCGGGCCTCGCTCGGTCAGCATACCGACATCCTAATCAGCGAATTCCTCATAGTGAGCTTTAGTTTGAGCGTTCGAGTGATACGCGAAACTAAAACTCTACTATAGGTGTGCTAGCTGTCATACCCGAGTCGATCGGTATGCGCTACGCCGGATCGCCTACCTCGTCGCGACCAACCCACGTTGGCCCCATGACCAGAGCCGAGACCAAGGAGCCCTACCGATGCGACCAAGGAGGCTGCTGACCCGCCCAGATTCCGCGGACCGATGGCATAGGGTGCGCGCCAATTGCACGAACCCTTGCACGACCACCGCGCCCAGAGCGCTCACGACGTGGCGCAGTGGCCCGGAAAGCGAGGTTGACAGCGTCGGTCCGCAGCATGACCTGTGCCACCAGCTCCGACCAGCGCGGACGAGCTAGCTGGCTCCCAGGCTGTCACTCCAGCGCTGCAAAGTAGCCTATGAGCACCGCCCCCCGAAAATCGGATCAAAACTAGCCTGCTCATGGCGATATTAGCTGGTCACAGGGTGCCCCCGGCAGGATTCGAACCTGCGCTCCCGCCTCCGGAGGCCGGGTGACCTCATCTACTGTGGTGTCTCTGGTGCTCTACCAGGCCTTTTGCAGAGTCTTCTGTGTCTACAGTGGCTACCGTGTCGCGTAGTTGAGTCCACGATTGATTCCACGATCTATCCGGCTCATGACCGCAAGTGCTGGCCGAACAGCTGCTCGTTGGCCATCCTTCCACCCCCGCCGCTTGGTGAGTGACATATCGATGGGTGAGAATTAGCGGCGCGGATATTTCTGATTCATCAGCCGTGCAACCTAAATCTCACCAGATCCACGCGCCAGCACTACGCTGAACGGAGTGGCGTTCTGCTTCTTACGTCGTTTCGAGCTTCAGTTGGTTACGCCAAGAGTCGAAAATTGCGTAGAGCCGTTGAGCATCATCGTTATTGATCCCGTCTTCTGCCCAGTCGGCATGGCCGAGTCGTGAGATGGCACGGAGGGCATCAATAAATGTCTCGCGGGTAAACCCGCTGTCCTTCGCCTCGGCAAGCTCAAGTAGGCGTTCGTACCCGTAGCGGTCAATTAGGGCCGCTACGTCGAAGAAATCGCGCGGACGGGCTCGGCCCCACAACGCGAGCATCTTGTCGGCAGCGAGATCGTCGGGATGAAGCACCGGCCCAAGGTCCAACATGACGCGGTCGTGCAGCCGGCCTCCGTCGGCGAACACCTCGACCGTGCATTCGGCACCCGTTGTTGGGTCGACGGCGATGAAGCGGTGGTCAAGTGGTGGCCGTTCGGCGTCGTGGGTGACAAGCTCCTGCTCTTCGAGTGCACAGCGCAGCGCTGCGGCAACCTGGCGGGCTTCGTGATCGTCGACCTCGGTAAAGAGGTCGACATCTTTCGTCGGCCGGGTGACAAAGCCGTGCACGATCATGGCTCCGCCTCCCGCCAGCGCCAAGGTGCGGGCTTGCGGCAAGGCCAGCGCAGTTCGCGCGATTCGTTCTTGCAGCGGATCCAGGGGCATGTGGCTAGGCTGCCGGGTTCGCCGAGTCGATCAGCGGACGCCACGCCGACCGGACCCACGGCGGGAGGTACATCTGATCCCACAGGCGCACCAGCGCAGCTCCGTTGATCAGTTCACGGACGTCGTCCAGGGTGCCTTCCACAAGCACGATCTCGTATAGATCGCGCCGCCGGTTCGGGTCAGCAAGATCCCACCGGACCTGGCGCGGATTGGGTCCAGACCAGAACAGCCTGGCCGGTAGACCAACACTGCCCTCGAGCGATCCAGATCGGAAGAGCACACGTCTGAACTCCAGTCACATCACGAT
>OBLV0100000525.1_pt1 | contig 11589 bp, 12 predicted proteins | sample 1520071 | NCBI WGS metagenome assembly OBLV01 (sample SAMEA3888446, study PRJEB22518) | metagenome | reverse complement strand
CGGAGTCACACCCGTTCCCATCCCGAACACGGAAGTTAAGCCCGCCTGCGCCGATGGTACTTGGGGGGTAGCCCCCTGGGAGAGTAGGTCGTCGCCGGAATAAATCGAGAGCAACGCCCCGCACCCCGACTGGGGTGCGGGGCGTTGCCGCGTCCGGCGGTACGATCGTCAGATGCCCTCCAATCCAGATGACGATCGGCGCGCCCCGAAGCCGGTCGGGAAGGCTTCGGCACGGACGAAATCATCCCAGTCGTGGCGGCCGGTTCGAACTGGGGGTGGGTCTTCGTCGAGAAGCGGTCAGGGCCTGACGGGCACGGGGAAGGAGCGCGGGGCCGTAGGTGGTGGGGCCACGGGTGGACGAACCGGGTCGGGATGGGATGGCGCGGGGAGGGGTCGTGGTGCGGCGGGTGATGGGCGCGCGGGTGGCGGGGGCGGCTCTGGTCGGGAGAAAGCAGCCAGAGGGCGTGGCGCTTCAGGGGGTCCGCCCGTCGCCGGCCGGGCGGGCTCGGGAGGCCAGGGGGGCGGCAAGGCGCGTGGTGCGGCGGGTGGTGATGCACGCAACAGCCGGAGCGGGGCGACCTGGGACGGCCCGGGACGGGATCGTGGCAGCCGGGGCGGTTCGGGGCGGAGCGGCGGGGACTTTCGGGCTGGCCGCTTTGACGGCCCGGCAAACTCGGGCTCCTTAGGTACCACGGGCATAAAGGGCAGGCGCGGGAGCACCGGTCGAGGCGGGTTTCCGACGCGGTCAGGCACAACGGGTACCGGGGAACGGCCCAACCGTCCTAGTGAGGGCGCGGCCGCGGGTCGCTCTGGTGGCTATTCGCGATCGGGGCGAACGGCGAGGCCCTCTCCGTATGACCAGTCCAATCCCTCGGCGAGACCTACGGACGGTCGGCTGAGTATGGGTGAAGGTGTGCGATCTGCGAGCAGCGACAGCCGCTCCAACCCGCTCACTCCTCAACGCGGCGGCGGCGCCTCTTCGAGTCGGTCCCCGGGCGCGCCGGACCGGCGGCTATCGCGCGATCCGGGTAAGCCCTTCGTCGCCGATCGTTCTCGGCGCCAGGACAGCAGGACGGTTCCGCTGGCCGCGCAGAAGTGGGGCAGCGTGGCCCGGCATGGCGCCCAGGTGTTGGGTGAACCATTGGATGGTTCGGCTTCGCAGGCCTGGCGGGAAGCTGTCGTTCGAGCCCGGGCCGACGACGTCGACGGCGGCGGTGACGAAGAGATATGGACTCGAGACGACGAACCAGAAAGCGCACCGTCCACGCGGGGGACCGGCGCGCCGGGAAGGCCGAGGCGAACGGTTCCGGCGCCGGTCACCGCCGAGATCGCCGACGCGGCCGGGGCCCGAGCGGGGGCCAAACTGGCCGAACGCCTGGCCGAAGCAGTGCATGCCTACGATCGGGACCGATATCAGGACGCCCTGCGGATGCTCCGCCCGCTGGCGCGAGCCGTGCCCACCGCGCCGGCGGTGCGCGAACTTCTCGGTCTGACGCTCTATCGGCTCGGGCAGTGGCGGACGGCGCTGAAGGAACTGGAGGAGTATCGCACCATGACCGGCAGCTATGACCAGATGCCGGTGATGATGGATTGCCATCGGGCACTCCATTTCCATCCAGGGGTCGACGAGCTCTGGGAAGACCTACGCCAGACGTCGCCCAGCGGTGAGCTGGTCGCGGAGGGGCGGATCGTGATGGCCGGCTCCCTCGCCGATCGGGGCAAGCTCCCAGCCGCGATCCGTCTCCTGAGCCGAGACTCGAACGTCCGCAAGCCGCATCTCCATCACCTCCGCGAGTGGTACGCCCTTGCCGACCTCTACGAGCGGGCGGGTGATGTGACCCGGGCCCGCGACCTGTTCAGCCGGATCGATGCCTTCGACCCCGGCGTCTTCGATACCCATGACCGGCTTCGGGCGCTGCGCTAGCCTGTCGGTGAGACCGGCTTAAGCGGACAATTGATCGATAGGATCGACGGGCCGCCATGTTCCCCCCTGATCCTCTGAAAGGAGCTTGCGCCATGCGCTGGATTCTTCCGAGCGACCGCATCCCAACCGCCTGGTTCAACGTCGCCCCGCATCTCGACGAGCCGCTACAGCCGCCACTGCACCCGGGGACCCGGCAACCGATCGGGCCCGATGACCTGGCGCCGTTGTTCCCGATGGCCCTCATCGGCCAGGAAGTGTCAACCGAGCCGTGGATCGACGTGCCGGGCGAGGTGCTCGACATCTTGAAGTTGTGGCGCCCGACGCCACTCGTGCGAGCCCGGCGGCTAGAGGAGGCGTTGGGTACGCCCGCCCGGATCTATTTCAAGGACGAATCGGTTTCACCCGCGGGTTCGCACAAGCCGAACACGGCGGTGGCGCAGGCGTTCTACAACAAGGCCGAGGGCACCGAGCGCCTCACCACCGAGACGGGGGCCGGCCAGTGGGGGAGCGCGCTCGCATTCGCCACGTCGCTGTTCGACATGGAATGCAAGGTCTACATGGTGCGGGCATCCTACCAGCAGAAGCCCTACCGCCGGGTTATGATGGAAACGTGGGGGGCGACGGTCGAGCAATCGCCGGTCGACGACGCCTCCCATCCCGGATCGCTCGGCACCGCGATTAGCGATGCGGTTCGAGATGCTGCGACCCACGAGGGATCGCATTACTCGCTTGGATCGGTGCTGAACCACGTCCTCCTCCATCAGACGATCATCGGATTGGAGGCGAAGGAGCAACTTGCATTAGCCGGGGAAGAAAAGCCCGATATCGTGATCGGCTGCTGCGGCGGGGGATCCAATTTCGGCGGGTTGGCATTGCCCTTTGTTCCCGACAGGGACGTCGAATTGCTCGCCGTCGAACCGTCTTCCTGCCCGACGCTTACGGAGGGGAGTTTCGAATATGACTTCGGCGACACGGCCGGACTCACCCCGCTCCTCGCCATGTACACCCTGGGCCACGAGTTTGTGCCACCTTCGATTCACGCCGGCGGGTTGCGTTATCACGGTGACGCCCCGCTGATCTGCAACCTGGTCAAATCGGGCCGGATCCAGGCTACCGCCTACCCGCAGAGCAAGGTCTTCGAGGGCGCTGTCCAGTTCGCCCGAACGCAGGGGATGATTCCTGCCCCCGAGACCGCCCACGCCGTGCGGGCCACGATCGACGAGGCCCTCAAGGCCAAGGAAGAGGGCAAGGAGCGAGTCATCCTGTTCGGGTATTCCGGCCATGGATTGCTCGACCTGCAGGCTTACGACGACTATTTCAACGGGCGCCTCGACGCCGGTTAAAAACAGTGGCGAACCTGATCTATTCGGCCATCACGTCCCTCGACGGCTACATCGAAGACACCGACGGCAGGTTCGACTGGGCGGCGCCGGATGAGGAGGTGCTCGCCTTCGTCAACGATCTCGAGCGACCAATCGGCACCTACCTGTACGGCCGGCGGATGTACGAGACGATGCTCTATTGGGAGACTGCGGACACCATCGCGGACCAGCCGCAACTCATGCTCGACTTCGCCGAGTTATGGAAGGCGGCCGACAAGATCGTCTACTCTGAGACATTAGACGTGGTGTCCACGGCAAAAACGAGGCTGGAGCGGAATTTCGTCCCCGACGCTGTCCGCGCCCTCAAGGCGACGGCGGGGGCCGATATCACGGTGGGGGGCTCCGACCTCGGTGCTCAGGCGATAAAGGCCGGGTTGGTCGACGAATACCACCTGTTTCTCAACCCGGTTATCGTCGGAGGCGGAAAAGCATCCCTCCCGGGCCAGGTCCGGGTGGGGCTGGAATTGCTGGGCGAACATCGATTCGGCAACGGTGTGGTTCACCTCCATTACCGAGCCACAACGTAGGTCGCCTAGACCGACGGCAGCAGGCCAATCAGGTGCAAGACGCTATCGCCGCCACCGAGGGAGGGATAGTGGGCGGCGGTGCGGGCACAAAGGTCCAGGAGCTGATCGCGCTTGGGTTGCGCATCACCGAAGGCGTAATAGCCAAACGCCGGCGCGGCGTGCTGGTCGTGGCCAACCGGCTGGCGTACCAGCAGGTTGGCGATCGGGAACAAGATCCCGCCCATGGCCGCGATAAAGGTTCGCTCGAGGCCATAGCGCGGGCTCGTTTGCCCAGGCTGCGATGCCATCCGGCTGCTGGTATAGAGGGCATCGAGCAGGCACAGGAGGTAGCAATAAGCGGCGTCGAACAACTCCGCCAGCTCACCGACCGGGCCATCCCACTGCGTGCGCTGGGGGTCGGTGGGAACCGGCCAAGTCTTTCCGATCTGATCGATTCCCAAGCCAATCTGCCGGAACTTTCCGTAGTGCGACAATTCGGTCATGCCCTCTTGTGGTGAGACAGGATCAAGGGGGACGGTGAGGTTTCCGGGGTCGGCTCCCTCGCCCTGCTCGACGATGGTCGCGATCGCATCTATCGCCGACGGTAGGTCGCAAACGACCAGCGGTGCGCCGCCCCCGTCCTGGTTCCAATACCCGGAAAGGTACTGGAAATCGGGCTGGTTGTGAACCCAAAGGTCCGGTCCAGAAAGACGTTCGAATCCGAGTTTGATGGCGGCGTAAAACTGCCCGATGGTTTGGTACCAACCGGGTTCCGGTGGCGCGTCGGTGCCGGCCGGTAGTTCCAAGGGCATGAAGACCTTGGTCATGACATTCGTCGAGCACGGCTCCAGATGCAGCATCAGCTTGGGGAGCCGGTGCAGCATCGGACTCGGGTAGGTCGGTATCATTTCCTGGTCGTAGAACCGGATCGTGTCGCCACCTCCGACCGCAATCATGAGGTTGCGAGCCAAACAAAGGTGCAGCATCTCCTCGATGACCACGCTGCGGATGGTGCGCAGCGCCGACATACCGGCCGACCACTGCGAATATCCCTGGGTCTGGATCGAATACAGAGAGTAGAGATAAAGCGGGACAGTCGAGAACTCCAGTTGGATGGCGTTGTAAAGGTGGTCCTGAAGTTCTTGGATGGTCTCGATGGGCTGATCCGTCTTGAGGGGCCGGGTCAGGATGGCTGAGGTCATGTCGACTCCTTTGGTGAGCTCATGTTTCCCAGATCAGGCCCTGGTCGGCCCATGACTGTATCCACACCCGTACATCCGAGGTCTCGGCGTCGTTGGCCCGGGCGGCGTCGGCAACGGTGGCGCCGCCCAGTAGGCCCGCGAGTACCGCGAACGACGTCGCTGTCAGCGCCACCATGGTGACGACATAGTTCCGCCGGCCGAGCGCGAGCCACGAGGCCTCGGGCGCCGGCAGTTCGGGATGCTCGCCCCGGCGTACGGCCAGCACGTAGTCGCCCACCGGATATGGACTGGTGAACAGCTTCAGCCCGGGAATGAGCCGGCCGGTTCTGTGGCCGGACTCGGGACCCGGGCCGTCATACACCTCGAGGAATGCCTGCTCGAAGCGAACCACGTCGATCACAAAATCGGTCCAGGGCTCACCTTCGGGGCGAGTGTCGTAAAGATATTGGGAAAAGGTGGCCCCGAGGCGGAGCAGGGTGTACGACCGGGAAGGATGTTCGTGGAGATAGTCGAGCGCGAAGTCGTCGAAGAGTTGGTCGCCGAGGGCATGGCGCAATCCCGGATGCATCGCTCGCAGGCATTCCAGCAGCCGTAGGCGATATCCCGCCCGGTACAGATCGACTCGCTGTCCAGCCGTCAAGGTGGCCGACGCGGCGATTACTTCGTCAACGCGGAAGGCCTTGTCAGGATCGTCGGGGTCGCAGAGGAGGTCGACCATCCATCGCTGCAGGAGGGCCAGGTCCCAATCGTCAGACATGGGCGGGCACCAAGTGGGCCAGCGGCGTGGAGACCGTATCGTCGCCTTGGAGGGCACCGGCGGGCTCGGGGCCGCGGAGACGACTGGCACAATTGGCCAGGGCGTGGGCTTTCGCGAGCATCGCCTCGGCCTGAAGGGTCGGGAACGGCGGGATCCGGCCGTCCCATTCGACCAGGGTCGAGGTGGGGCCGAACCTGGCCAAGGCCAGGCGGTACAGGTCCCACACCGGCGACGAAACCGGGCCGTCGTGGGTGTCGATCACGTGGGTACCGAGATCGCGGTGGCCGGCCAGGTGGATCTCGACCACCCGATCGTCCGGCAGGACATCGATGAGCTCGGTCGGGTCCGAGCCGTGGTTGCGGCCACTGACGTAGGCATTGTTGACATCGAGCAGCAGCAGGCAGCCGCTCTCGGTCGCCAGCCGGGCGAGGAACTCCCCTTCGGGCATGGTCGAGGCGACAAACGTCAGGTAGGTGCTGGGATTTTCCAGGACCAGCGGTCGTTCGAGGATGTCTTGCACCATCCGGACCCGTTCCACCACGTGGGCCAGTGTTGGTTCGGTAAACGGGATCGGTAACAAATCATGGGTGTTGATGCCGGCTGCACCCGTCCAGCAGACGTGATCGGAGACCCACACCGCGTGGACCCGGCGGGCCAAGGTCTTAAGCTTTTGCAGGTAGTCGAGGTCGAGCGGGTCGCTGCTGCCGATCGACAGCGAGACGCCGTGGAGGGCCACCGGATAGCGCTCAGCCACCTGGTCGAGGACATGGATGGGCCACCCGGCTGAGTCGAGAAAGTTCTCGGTGATGGCCTCGAACCAGTCCACGTCGGGGGCCTGCTCAACGATGTGGTGGAAATGCAGCGATCGCAGGCCGACCCCGAACCCGAGCGGTGCGTAGTTCTTGTCGCTCACTTGGGCGGCGGGCACTCTTCCGGTGTTGACTCGTAACCGGGCACGAGGTCATCGGCAATGCCTTGGCCCGGCGATGGCCCGAAGGGGACCTGGGCGGCGTACATCCGTTCCTCGAAAATGCGACGGGCAAGGAGCCAGACACTCTTGCCCTTGTTGGGGCCGGCCGAGCTGACTCGACTTTCGTTGATCGGGCTGGCGCAACTTCCTTTCCATTTGCACGACTGGTTCCCCGGCATGCCCTGCTCGACATCGACGCCGGCATAGCCGCAGGCCCCTTGGCCGCGGCAGTTGTTGGATCCATGACACACATGGGAGACGGTCGCGCACTGTCCCATCCCGGCCATGGGCGCCTTACCGGTGACGTCGTGGCCCTGGCAGGCGTTCAGGCCCATACAGACGTGCAATTCCAAGGCGGCGCCTTCGACTTTGGGGGCAACCGCGGTGGCCGCGGCGTCATGGGCTCCCGCCCTTTTGGCCCGGCCGAACTCACCCCCGCTGACAAAGTCGTCCATACCTGGATCGCTCATGTGCCCTCCCGTGCTTGGGCCGATGTCGTCAAGGTGCTGCGCTGCGATAGTACGACGGCAGCGTTCGCCGCGTCGTCAGGTCCCGGTGGGGAAGCGATGGCGCCGGCTAAGCCGGTCGTACGTAGCCAACGTGTTGGGATGCAGGCTCCCGAAGTCACCCTCGAGTTCGAGCACGGCATCCATCTCGTCCATGATCCGTTCGATCTCTTGGCTTTCGCCCGACTCGTCGGCGGCCTCCATCAACCGCACCCAGAGTCGCTCGCCATAGGGTTCGGCCCTGAGTCCCTGTCGGGCCGCCCACCGGGCTTGGCGAGGGTCGGCTGCCTTCAGATAGAGGACGGCAGCTAGATCGGCGGCGTCGGCCACCTCGGCTTCAATATGGCGGCCGTGGCCCTCGGTGTGGATCCAGCCGTAGGTCCGGCCCGAGATCACGGCTTCAAACGGCCGGCCGCGGACGAGAGCGAGTGCCTGGTGCAATGCCGTCGTCGATTGATGCTCCCGCCCGAATCGGTGGAGCAGGCAAAACTGTCCCCAGTCAGACTGGACATCGGGGCCCAGTTGGTAGCGCTTCTCCCGACCCTGGCCCTGGGCGGGCAGCAATCGGGCCGCTCCCCCGAGCGACGTCCGGGCGACCGAGACCGTCGAGTCCCGGGTCGACGGGATCACGACTCGGCCGGTGGCCGAGGCCCATAAGGCTTCGTCCAGCTCCGCCTCGCCCACCCCGTTGGGGTGCATGGCGAGGTAGACGACCATCTCCCGCGACTTGGCCCGCTTGAACTCTGAGGCACCGTCGATCTCAACAGAACCGAGAACCCGCACCAGGATCGCGGGTTGGCCAAGATCAGGAAGCTCGTCGACGCGGCCCGGCGATGAGTGACCGTTCGACGACACCCGCGATGACACCTTGGCGGTGGCGATCCGGGCGGTGACCAACGGCTCGACGCTCACCTCGATCTTGTCGTAGGGCGGGTCGCGCCGACTGGCGCCACCGTCGTCGGTCGCGACCCGGAGGAGCTCGGAAATATCGGCCATCGTGGCGGCGTCGAGAACGGTCGGCTCGATCGCCAAGTGGAGGGGGTTCACCGGACATGGGGACCCACTGACATCGACCTCCCACCGGGTTGGACCGGCGTTAGCAACCACGGCGGCGACGCCACCACCGGGTCGGGCGATCGTCGTCAGGAGCCGGAGCTCATCGGCAGAGGGCCGCCGGGCGCACAGGACGACGGCCGGCGGCCACCCATCCCCCGCTTCGCCCTGGATCCGCCCCTCGAACAGATCCACGCAACCGTGGCGCTCGGCCGTCGTCGCCATGATCTGCGCCGTCGCCTCCAACTCATCGAGGATCGCTCCGAGTGACTCGACGTAGCGAACGTTGTCCCGCGCCGCGAAGCCGGGGGGGAAGGCAACCAGGATCAGGTTGACCGCCTGGGCCCAAGGCGCCGCCACGAGCTGTGAGGCAAGGGCGTAGAGCGACCCCATGACCTGCGAGGCGTCTCCCTTGACCGAGACCAGTCCCGCTGCTTCGAGGTTGATCAGGGCGTCGGCGGTGCTGGCGGCCACGCGGCCGAGCGACACCAATGTCGGGAGGGCGGCGGACTCCGGGGCGGCTTCGGTGGCCATGGCGTTTGCGGGGATCCGCCAGCGGAAACCCCCGGCACCGGCGGACCAGGGCGCCGGTGCCGGCGCCGGCCGGTCGAGGAGCACCTCGAACCCTTCATCGTCGACCAGGGCGCCCAAGACGGCTGGAGATGGTGTCGACGCAGCGATAGCTCGGGCCAGCATCGGCATCGCTCGTTCGACCAGCGCGGTTCGATTCGGGGTTTGGTTCTGGCGCAGCGCGTGTTCGGTGGTGGCGGCCGCCCCTGCGGGCATCTTGATCCTTTGCCCATCCGGCCGATGCTGCGCCTGTCGGCGGCGGAGGGTCCGAAGGATGCTCAGCACCGCCGCGCCCGCGAGTCCGGCCTCGACGAGAACCCCGATGTCCGCCGTGCTCGGGGCCGCACGATGGTTCGCCGACGCCGCCACCATGGTCGGTCGCGGGTCGGGTAACCGGCCGTCGACCGGCGCCGCGGTGGACTTCGCCGTCGCCGTCGGCGCCGGCGCCGGCGCGAGTTTCACCATGACCGGAGCGGCGGGAGGCGACGGCCGTCGGGCGGTAGACGCGTCTGTCGTAGGGCTTGAACGGGCGGATGCTGGCCGCGGCGAAGCCGGGTGGTCGAGCCTCGCCATGGACGGGGCGGCCGGCACCGGCAGCTCACGCGCCGGGGCCAAGGCCGGGGTGGAGGTCGCCGCCGCCGGGGCCATGACGCTCCGGGTCGAGGGGCCTGTGGCTGATGGAACCAACCCGGACTGGGGCGACGGCATGAGCAGCTCCCACCCGGGCAGGATCAGCTTCGGGTCATTGAACACCCGATGGCCGCCGTCTCGGTCCACCATCGCCCGACCCTGGTTGAGCTCCCAGATGCTTCGCCACTGGAGCGGATCGTGAAGCTGGGCGCCGGCGATGTCCCACAGCGCATCGCCGGTCTCGACTCGATACGTCGCTCCGGTGGCCGCGGCGTGGGTCCCGGAGTCGGCGCGCATGAGCGTCGCCCCAGGCGTCGACGTCATGCCAGGGCCGCCGGAAACGGCACTGATCGAGGTTCGAGTGATCGGGTAGGTGGTGCCGGCCGCCACGATAGAGGCAGGTCCGGTCGGAGCCGACCAAGCGGGTGTCCGGTTCAGGAGCCCGGAGACGAGCACGAGCACGGCTACGGCGCGCCGGACGACCGGCTGCAACCACGCCGTTGGCCCGACTCGGCGGGCCGGGCGATCCTGCCAGGCGTCGACGCCCATCCGAACCACCGCTGTCAGCAGGTAAGCCAGACAAGGCCAGGCGACGCAGGCCGCCAACTGGGCGACGAGATGGGGTGAAAACGCGTGCAACGCGGCGGCGGTGCGGACCGTTCCCCACGTCGGCATTGGCCAGCCCGCCAGCACCACCAGGCCGAACGCGGTTCCGGCAAAGAACACGACCAACGCAGCCAAGGCCGCGATCCCGCCACCGGCTCGTCTCAAGATTCCGGTCCTCTCACTCCGTAGATTGCACGAGCGCTTCCTTGCCCGGTGACGTTGAACGGCCGGCCGCCGATCGCGGCCAGGATCGCGGCGGGCGAGCCCAGGTGCACCGTGACGGTCACCATCGCCCCCGAGATGGCGATGGTCGACTGGCTCGGCGTCACGCCGGCCTGGGTCAGGAACATCTCGGCCGCGCTGATGGCCGCCGCGTTATCAGGCTGGACCGGGCCGCCGCCGGCGAACGCGCCCTGGTCGAGGGCCTCCGCTCCGGCCCGAGCGGCGCCATAGGCATCGCCGATCGCCTGGCCCTTGGCGGCCAGCGCCATGCCACCGTCATAGACGAGCCCGATGGCCGCAATCATGGACACGGTCATGATGACCAGCCAGAGCGTTACCGAGCCTGCCTCGCCGACTCCTGAGCCCTTCATGGGCTGAGTTGCCGGTAGACGTCGATGACTGCGGCGGCCTGGGCCGTGATGTCGCGGCTGGCGCCGAAGATTGGCACCCCGAGATCGGCCAGTTGGACCGCGCAGGTCAGGGTCACGCCGACGCTGCCACCGGGTCGCCAGTTGGTCGTGTCGACGGTGATCGTCCTCGACGAGCAGGAGACCCCTCGTCCCGCCAAGCTGGCGGTTGCGGATTGCTGTGCTTCGGCGGTCGCGGCCTGCCTCGAACGGGCCATCGAGGCGGCGCGGGCGGCGTCGCCCGCCGCGTCATCGACCAACTGGTGGGCACTGGCGACGCGCCCGGCACCGATCAAGGTGACGAGCAACAGGATGATTACGGGCGCGCCGATGACGGCCTCGAGAACGGCGCTGCCTCGCTCGGGATGACGGCCGTTCATGGCGGCGGGCTGAACTGCTCGATCGGGCCTTGTGCGGTCACGCTGACATCGAGCGTCAGTCCCGGCACCAGCTGGTGCGGATGGCCGGCGATGGTGGCCACGGTCGAGCCGTTCTGGCTGACCACGTTGACCGTGAGACCCTCGAGGGGCGAACCGTACTGAGCAAGGACGGATTTGGCTTGCGTCCTCCCGACGGAATTCGTTGCCCCGACGACCCGGGCGGCATCGACCGCCTGGCGGGCTGCCGACTCTGCCGCCTCGCGCGCCCAGAAATACTCCATGGCCTGGAACACCATCGTTATGGCTAACAGGACGGCTGGTACCAGAATGACCATTTGCAACGTAACCGAGCCTCGCTCACGCGACTCGGGCGGGCGGCCCGCCCAAGTCGCTTTGGAGCGTGCACTTACTTGATATTGCCCTGATGGTAGATCGGAAGAGCGTCGTGTAGGGAAAGAGTGTAGATCTCGGTGG
>OBLV0100000524.1_pt1 | contig 11599 bp, 4 predicted proteins | sample 1520071 | NCBI WGS metagenome assembly OBLV01 (sample SAMEA3888446, study PRJEB22518) | metagenome | reverse complement strand
CGATGGGCCCGGTGGGCCCATCGTTTCGCCCGGAGGAACCCGATCAGCTTGTCCACTGCGTCACCACCTTCATGTCGGCCAGGTTACTCCGCCCTACCTCGTCCCCCCCGGGCATCATTTCGCCGCCGCACACCCTGACACAAACGACTATGCCATTGGTTGCACGTGCACAAATACCCCAATGCGGACGGTCCAAATCGGGGCGAAATGGTTGATCCCGTTCCCCCCGTACACTGCATAACGATGGAGGCGGCCTTCTTCGACCTCGACAAGACCGTCATCGACCGGGCATCGATGATGGCGTTCGGCCGACACTTCTACCGCCATGGCCTAATCTCGCGCCGTTCCGTCGTCCGAGGCGTGTGGGCACAGCTGATCTACCTCCACCTCGGCGCCAGCGAGGAAAAGCTGGCTCGAATCCGCGAATCGACGCTGGCGCTGTCCCGAGGGTGGGAGCAGCGGCAGGTGCGCGACATCGTCGCCGAGACCCTGGCCCAGGTCGTGGAGCCCATCTGCTACGCCGAGGCCCTCGACCTCATCGAGCTGCACCGGGCGGCCGGCCGGCTGGTGTACATCATCTCGGCGTCACCGGCGGAGATCGTCGAGCCGCTGGGCCAGTTCCTGGGCGTTGACCACGTGATCGCCAGCCGGGCCCGGGTGGACGCCGACGGGCGCTACACCGGCGAGATGGAGGTGTACGCCTACGGTCCGTACAAGGCCGACCTGATCCGCGCCGCCGCGGTCACCGACGGGGTCGACCTGGCCGCTTCGTTCGCGTACTCCGATTCCTACACCGACCTTCCGATGCTCGAAGCCGTCGGCCACCCAGTCGTCGTCAACCCTGACCGGGTGCTGGCGAAGGTGGCACGCGAACGGGACTGGTTGGTACGACAGTTTGTACGGCCGATCCGGTTGCGTGACCGCGTTCCAGTGACACCGGTTCGTGCGACCGCCGTCGCCGGAGTGTCGGTGGCCCTCGGAGCGGTGGCCCTCACCACCTGGCGGGCGCGACTGCGCGCCAGAGGGCGTATGTCAGGAAACAGAGCCGGGCGGCCTAGCCGGTACGGAGCTTCCGTACGGCGAACACGGTAAGACCGACCAGAGCCGCCAGCAGGATGATCTTCTTCATAGCTGACACGCTACCGGACCGCGGTAGTTTCTGCCGTGGAGGTGTCCGGGTACCTGGTGGGCTCCGCCGCCTTCAAAGCGGTTGGGACGGGCGATCCCCGTCCGGCGGGTTCGATTCCCGTCCACCTCCGCCATTCACCAGGATGGCCCACAGGCGGGCCTGATGGGCGGCGGCCTCATGGACGTCGGCGACCTCGGCCACCAAGGCCTGGATCTGGATCTCACCCTCCCGCCAATCGGTGAGCTCGTCGGCCAGGACCAGGTTGAGGGTGCGGATGGTCGGGCCGTCGGTGATCGGCGAGGAGCACTCGAGGTGGCGGGAATAGGTACCGACCAGGTAGGGCACGGCCACCCGGTACACGCCGACCAGGCGCTCGAGCGTCGTCGCCGACGACGAGAGCGTCGCCACGAACCGCGCCAGCCCGTCGCCGCCCGGCCCGACAAAGCCCTCGGACGGCATCTCCGCCAGTTCGGGAAGTCGCTCCCGCCACAGCGCGGCGTGCCAGGCGTGGTGGTGGCTGTCGGCGGCGAAAAGCAACTTGACCCCGGGTTTGGGCTCGTCGGCAACCCAGCCGCCCAGCACCTCGAACAGCCGCTCCTCGAGCCAGACGTAGCCACCGATCTTCTCGGCCGCGGTTTCCAGCCTGGTCAACGACCCGCCGGGTCCGGACGAAGCCCTGAGGAATACGTGTGCAGGACGTGCTCGATGAGCTGGGCGCGGTCGGGCCAGGGGAAGTCCGGCTTGGAGATGAGCAGGGACGTGATCCCGTGAACCATCATCCACAGCCCGCTGGCCACCATGGCGCTGTCGTGGGACCGCAGCTGGCCGGCGGTGATCGCCGCCTCGATGTCGGCGATCAGGTGCCCGAACGCCGAGGTGGCAATGAGCCGCTCGTCGAGGAAGCGATCCGGTGTGCAATCGGCTCGGCTGGTGAACAGGACTCGGTACTGCTCAGGATTGGTCAGGCCGAACTCCACGTAGGCCCGGCCCTTGCGTTCGATGCGTTCCCAGGGATCGGACACCCCGACCACCGCGTGCTCCATGGCCTCGTCGAGGTGACCGAACTGCTCCTCGCAGACGGCGAAGATCAGCTCGTTGCGATCGGCGAAGTGCAAGTAGATGGACGGCGCGGTGACTCCGACGGCTTGGGCCACCGCCCTTATCGACACCGCCGACTCGTCGCCGCTGTCGATCAGCAACCGCTCGGCCGCGGCCAGGATCTCCGCCCGTAGCCGCAGGCCATCGCCTCGCCGAGCTCGGGACCGGGGTGCCATCGATGCGCCCATGGGCGACGGGTGTCGCGCGATTTACGCCACCTCCTTGACGGCCGGCACCGGGCTGGGCGGAAGAGCGGCCACCATTTTCCCATCCTCGGATTCTGAGAGACCGATGCGATGGTACAAGCGGGACAGTGGGCCGGGCGCCCACCAGTTGGCGTCGCCGGCCAGGCGCATGAACGCCGGGACCAGGATGCCCCGGACCAGGGTGGCGTCGACCAGGACGGCCATGGTGAGGCCGATCCCGAACAGCTTGATGAAGGTCACGTCGGAGGTGGCGAAGGCGGTGAACACCACCGCCAGCAGCAGTGCCGCCGCCGTCACCAGCCGGCCGGTGCGCTCCAGGCCGAGGGCGACCGAGGACACGTTGTCACCGCTGCGGTCATGCTCCTCCTTGATCCGCGAGAGGAGGAAGACCTCGTAGTCCATCGACAGCCCGAAGGCGATGCAGAACATGAGGATCGGCGTGGTGGTGTCGATCGTGCCCGTCGGCGTGAAGTGCAGCAGGTGGGCCAGGTGGCCCTCCTGGAAGATCCACACCATCGCCCCGAAGGTGGCGCTGAGGCTCAGCAGGTTGAGGACCAGCGCCTTGACCGGCACGACCACGCTGCCGGTCATGAGGAACAGCACGCAGAAGGTGACCAGGGCGATGATGCCGGCGGCCCACGGCAGCATGGCGCCCAGTGCGTGCTCCGAGTCGACCAGCTGGGCGGAAGAACCGCCCACCAGGGTGGGAAAAGGGGAGGGTGTGGCCCGGACCGCCCTGACCACTGCCTCGCCTGCGGGCGACTGGGGTTGGACCGTCGGAACGGCCGAGAGCCAGGTTCCGACCTTGCCGCCCGGTGCGGTGAAGCGGGCACTGGCGGCGTTGGGCGGCGCGACCAACCGGCCACCGATATACGAACCGGTGGCGGCGTCGACCCGGCCGATGCCGTCGATCTTCGAGAGCTGGGCGGCGTAGGCGCCGATGGTGGCGGCGGCCCCAGGGGCGCCGGGGTTGGGGGCGGTCGGCGCCACGATCTCCACCGCGCTGGCCTCCTCCGACCCGAACTGGGCGGTGATGGTGTCGCTCACCTGGCGGCTGGTTGCGCTCGCCGGCAGTACCCGGGCGTCGGGCTGGCCGAAGGTGACGTGCAGGAAGGGAGTCCCGAGGACGAGGAGCAGCACGACGACCGCCCCGCCCATGAGAACCGGCCGGCGCATGACGGTCGTGGCCAGGCCGTGCCAGAAGCCGTGACCGGTTTGCGCTTGGGGTTCTGTCGCGCGTCGAAGAGACCCTTTGTCGATCCGGGTTCCGAGCGCGGCCAGGATCGCCGGCAGGACGACGACCGCGCCGGCGGCGGCAAGGATCGTGACCGCGATGCCGGCGTAGGCGAAGGACTTCAAGAAGTACAGCGGGAACACGAGCAACGCCGACATCGACGCCGCCACCGTGCTGGCGCTGAACAGAACGGTGCGACCGGCCGTCTGCAACGTCGCGACCAGCGCGTCGGGCGGGGCCAGACCGCCACGCATCTCCTCCCGGTACCGGGTGACGATGAACAGGCTGTAGTCGATTGCCAACCCAAGGCCGAGGGCAGTGGTCAGGTTGAGGGAGAAGATGCTCACGTGGGTGAGCAGGGTGATGACCCGGAGCACGGCCAGGGTGCCCACGACCGACAAGGCCCCGATGGCCACGGGGAGGAGGGCGGCGGTGGCGCTGGCGAAGATGAGGATCAGCAGCAAGATGGTCGGGATGAAGGAGTACAGCTCGGCCTTCTTCAGGTCCTTCTGCACCTGCGAGCTGACCTGGTTGTAGACCTGGGACTGGCCACCGGCGCGGACCGCGACGACCGAGTCGGCGAACTGGAACTTCGGCGCCAGCGCCTTGATCTCGGTTGCGACCTGGTCGTCGTTGCCCTTCAGCAAGCCGAGGACCAGGGCCTGGGTCCCGTCCTTACTCTTGAGCGGGGCCGGTTCTCCGAGTGTCCAGTACGAGGATGCCTGGCTGATGGCCGGCTCGTGGCTCAGCTGCTCGGTCAGCGCGACCCCAGCCTGCTTGACGTTCGTGCTGTCGACCGACGCCCCACCCTGGGCGGTCACGAGCAGGACCAGGTTCGGGGCGCCGGTGTGGAACTGGGCCGCCAGCACGCTGTCGGCCTTGGTCGACGCGGCCGACGGGTCCTGGAACCCGCCGCTCGACAGATGTGACGCCACCCCTCCGCCGAAGGCCCCCGCCGCGGCGGTGGCCACGACGGCGAGGATCAGGACCAGCCAGCGGCGTCGAACGATGGTGTGGCCGAGTCGAGTCAGCATCCGGGTCTCCTTCAGGTCGTCCCAATCTGAATGATCGCCGTTAACCTAACACTGCTAGCTTATCGGCGCAAGCTCATTTTCGGGCCTGCATCCGGACAGCCAACAGGGCGACCCGCGGTCGGCGGAATCGCCCTGTTTCATGGCAAGTGGATTCAGTTGTTCCCGGCCGCAAGTGGCTGGGCGCTCGGACGTGTTGGCGTCCGCATCATCACGCCCCGGTGTTGCCACCGGGGGTGAGAAGCCGGTCGATTGGGGCGGGCGCCGAGCGGTCGCGGCGGTCTACCGGAACGGATCAGGCGGTGGCCTGACCCGGCTCAGCGGACCGGCGGATCATCCTCCTCGTGCGGGTGAGCCATATTTCGGACCTCCCCCTTTCTTGCGTCGTGCCCTTCTTTTGTACCCCCGCCGGGCGGCGGATGCACGAAAAATTTACGCGCTCGCCGCCATTTGCGTATCAGTGGCCGTTGCCGGAGATGTTCGGGGCAGGGTCGTCGGGGAAGGGGCCGGCGCCCGAATTGCCACTCGCGGTAACCGCCCCACCTACGAAGTTGTTGATGGCCTGGACACCTCCGGTGTTGTTGATCAGCGTCAAGGAGCCACTGATGGTGTTGGTCGCGCAGCCGTCCATGGCGTCGCCGATCACCACAAATGCCGTCGAACCGGTCACGGTCACCGAACTCGACGACGAACCGCACATTCGCAAGCCGGCCGTCCCGTTGCTTTCGTTGACCGAGCCGCTCACCGTCGAGCCCTCCAGATCCAGCGACGACCCTTGTGGCACAACGATGGCGCCGGTGATCGTGGCGTTGATGATGCAGGTCGCACCGGCAGCCGTGACGGTGCCGACGTGGGTCCCGGTGATGGTGGTGGTGCAGGTCACGGTGGCGGTGGCGCTGGTGCTCGAGCTCGACGGCAGGAAATTGGTGTCGCCGCTGTAGCTGGCCGTCACGGTGTTGCTCCCCGCCCCGAGCGCCGAGGTCGTGAACGAAGCGGTGCCGGCGGCACCGAGCGGCACGACGGCGATGGGGGTGGCGCTGCCATTGAGGAAGAAGCTGACGGTTCCGGTCGGGTTGATCCCGCTGCCGTTGGGGCCGCTCGGCACGACCGTGGCGGTGAAGGTCACCGGGTGGCCGAACAGCGGGCTCGTTGGCGACGCCGCCACCGTGGTGGTCGTCGGCGCCTTTGTCACCATCAGGGTCGCGGTGGCGGTCAGACCGGTGCCGCCGTTGGCCGACGTGACCGCCGAGGTCGTGTTCACCTGTTGACCGACGGCCTTGGCCGTGACGTTGACCGAGAAGGTGCAGCTCCCGCTGGCTGGGATGGTCGCGCCGGAGAGGCTGATTGACCCTGATCCGGCGGTGGCGGTGATGATCCCACTCCCGCAGGTTCCGGACTCACCGTTGGGCGTGGCCACCATGAGGCCGCTCGGCAGGGTATCGGTGAAGCCGACACCAGTCACCGACACGGTGGTATTCGGGTTGTTGAGCGTAAAGGTCAACGACGTCGACCCGCCGAAGGGGACCGATGCGGCGCCGAACGCCTTGGCGATCGTCGGCGGCGCGACCACCGTGATCGCCGCCATCGCCATGTTGCCCGGCCCGGCGTTGGCCGAGGTGACCGTCACCGAGTTGACCAGCACCCCGGCTGTCGTACCGGTCACGTTCACCGAAATGGTGCACCTCGCTCCGCCAGCCAGGGTCGCGCCGCTCAGGCTTACGCTGGTCGAACCGGCGACCGCGGTGATCGTCCCGCCGCCACACGAACCGCTTTTGCCGTTCGGAGTCGACACCACCAAGCCCGCCGGTAAGGAGTCGGTAAATGCCACGCCCGTCAGGGCGAAGGTGGCGTTGGGGTTTGCGACGGTGAAGGTGAGGGTGGTCGAGCCGCCCACCCGGATGGTCGCAGCTCCGAAGGTCTTGGCGATCGTCGGCGGCAGGGCCACCGACAGCGTCGCCGTGGCGGTATTCCCGGCGCCGCCGTTGCTAGAGGTCACCGTCACCGAGTTGACCTTGGTGCCCGACCCCATGCCGGTCACACTGACCGAGAACATGCAGGTGCCGCCGGTGGCGATGCTTGCCCCGCTCAGGCTGACGCTGCCCGATCCGGCGGTGGCGGTGATCGTTCCCCCGCCGCAGGTGCCGGAGAGGCCATTGGGCGTCGTGACCACCAACCCGGCCGGGAGGGCGTCGGTGAACGCCACGCCGGTCAGCGCCGCCGTGTTGGCCGCTGGGTTGGTGATGGTGAACGTCAGGCTGGTCGTGCCGCCCAACGCGATGTTGGTCGCCCCGAAGCTCTTGGCGATCACGGGCGGGGCGACGACGGTGAGCGTGGCGCTGGCGGTCCCACCCGTGCCACCGTTGCTGGAGGCGACGACACCGGAGGTGTTGAGCAGCGAACCGGCGCTCGTACCGGTGACAGTGACCGACAACGTGCACGTCGCCGACGCGGCCAGGGTGGCGCCGCTCAGCGAGATGCTGGTGCCGCCGGCGCTGGCGAGTTTCGTACCCCCACAGGTGCTGCTCAGGTTGAGCGGAGTGGCCACCACCATCCCGGAGGGCAGCGTGTCGGTGAAGCCGACACCGGTGAGCGACACCGTGGCGTTGGGGTTGGTGACGGTGAAGGTCAAGCTGGTCGATCCGCCCAGTGGCACCGAAGTGGCGCCAAAGGCCTTGCTGATCCTCGGCGGGGCCACCACCGTGACCGAGGCGGTGGCGGTGTTGCCGGCGCCGCCGCTGGTCGAGGTCACCTGGACCGAGTTGTTCTGCACCCCCGCGGTGGTGCCGGTCACCTTTACTGAGAACGTGCAGATGGCGCTGGCGGCCAGGGTGGCGCCGCTGAGTGCGACGCTGCCGCTCCCGGCCGTAGCGGTGATCGTGCCCCCGCCGCAGGAGCCGCTCAGCCCGTTGGGTGTTGAGACGACCAGGCCAGAGGGCAAGTTGTCGGTGAAGGCGACACCGGTCGCCGGCTGGGCGGCGTTGGGGTTGGTAACGGTGAACGACAAGGTCGTCGACCCGTTGAGCGGGATCGTCATGGCGCCGAAGGCCTTGGTGATCTGCGGCGGCAACGCCACGTTAAGCGTCGCCATGGCGGTGTTGCCGGTGCCGCCGTTGGTCGAGCTGATGGTCACGGAGTTGGTCAGCGCCCCCGACACGGTGCCCATCACGTTGAGGGTGATGGTGCAGGTCCCCCCCACCGGGATCAGGATCCCCGAGGCCGTGACGCTGCCCGATCCCGGGTTGGCCATGATGTTGGCGTCGGCGCAGTCGCTGGCACCGCCGCTCGGGGTGGCGACGATCATCCCGGTCGGGAACGTGTCGTCGAAGCCCACACCCATCTCCGGCGCCGTGTTGGCCGCCGGGTTGGTCAGCGTCAAGGTCAGCATGCTGGTGCGGTTGATGGCGACCGACGTCGGGCTGAATGCCTTGGCGATGACCGGCGGGGCCACCACGGTCAGGGTGGCGGTCGCCGTGGCCCCGGTACCGCCCTCGTTAGAGGTGACGGCGCCGGTGGTGTTGTGCAGCGTGCCAGGAGTCGTAGCGGTGATGCTGACCGAGAACGTGCACGTCGCCGACGCGGCAAGGGTGGCGCCGCTCAGCGAAACGCTGGAACCGCCGGCGGCGGCGGTGATCGTGCCTCCGCCGCAGGAACCGGACAGCCCGTTGGGCGTCGCAACCGTCATGCCGGTGGGCAACGTGTCGGTGAAGCCGACCCCGGTGAGGGTGGTACCGGTGTTGGTGTTGACCACGGTGAAGGACAACGTGCTGGTGCCGTTGAGCGGGATCGACGTCGGGTTGAACGCCTTGGTGAGCACCGGCGGGGCGACCACGGTCAATGAGGTCACGGAGGTGTTCCCGGTACCGCCATTGGTGGACGAGACGGTCACGCTGTTGGTTTGCAGGCCGGGCGCGATTCCCGTCACGTTGACCGAGAAGGTGCAGCTGGCGCCCGCGGCCAAGGTCGCCCCGGTGAGGCTGACGGCGCTCGATCCGGCGGTAGCGGTAATCGTCGCGCCCCCGCAGCTCCCCGTCAGCCCGCTCGGCGTGGCGACGTCGAGGCCGGCCGGCAGGTTGTCCGTGAACGCGATGCCGGTCGAGGTGCCGTTGGCCGCCGGGTTGATGATGGTGAACGACAGCGAGGTCGAGCCGTTGAGGGGGATCGACGCCGCCCCGAAGGACTTGGTGATCTGCGGTGGCCCGGAGGCGACCATCAACGTGGCGGTCGCCGCCGCCCCTGCACCGCCCTCGTTCGACGAGATCGTCGAGGTGGTGTTGACCTGGTTGCCGGCCGCGGTGCCGGTGACGTTCACCGAGAAGGTGCAGGTGGCCGACGGGGCCAGCGTGGCGCCCGACAGGGCGACGCTGCCCGACACGGCGGTGGCGGTGATGGTGCCGCCCCCGCAGCTGCCAGTCAGGCCGTTAGGGCTGGACACCATCAAGCCGGACGGGAAGGTGTCGGTGAAGCCGATCCCGGTGAGCGTGGTCGTCGTGTTCGGGTTGGTGACCGTAAAGCTCAGGCTGGTCGAGCCGTTGAGGGGCACCATCGACGCCCCGAAGGATTTGGTTAGCGTGGGCGGGGCGACGACGGTGATCGACGCGGTGGCGGTGTTGCCCGTCCCGCCCTGCGTTGAGGAGACCGTCACCGAGTTGGTCTGCACGCCGGCCGCTACGCCGATGATCTGCCCAGAAAAGGCGGTACAGGTCGCGCCGTCGGCCAGAGTGCCGTTGGAATAGCTGATCATCGAAGCGCTGATAGTGGCGCTGCCCCCGCAGCCGGGTGGGTTGGCGTGGGCTGTGTCCAGGTGGAGCCCGGCGGGCAGATGGTCGGTGAAAGCGACGCCGGTGGCGGTGCCGTTGCCGGCCGGGTTGGAAACCGTGATCGTTATGGAGCTCGAGCCGTTCAAGGGGATCGTGGTCGCCCCGAAGGATTTGGTGATCGACACCGGCCCGCTCGTCACCATCAAGGTTGCCGAGGCCGCAGTGCCGGTGCCGCCCTCGATGGAGCTCACGGTCGAGGTGGTGTTGACCTTGGAACCGACGCTGGTACCGGTGACGTTGACCGAGAACGTGCAGGTGGCGCCGGCCGCGAGCGTGGCGCCGCTCAGGCTCACGCTGCCCGATCCCGCGCTTGCGGTGATCGTTCCCCCACCGCACGTTCCGGTCTCTCCGTTGGGGGTGGACACCCCCAAACCCGACGGGAGGGTGTCGGCAAAGCCGATCCCAGACAGCGACGCCGAGGCGTTGGGGTTGGACACCGAGAAGCTCAAGGTGGTCGAGCCGCCGAGGCCGATCGACAGGGCCCCGAAGGACTTGGTGAGCACCGGCGGGGCGACCACGAGCAAGGTTGCGGTCGCGGCGGTCCCCGTGCCTCCTTCGGTGGACGTGGGAGCGCCGGTCGTGTTGACCTGGCTGCCCGCGGTGATCCCTGTGACGTTGACCGAGAAGGTGCAATTGGCGCCGCTGGCCAGCGTGGCCCCGGACAGGCTGATCGTGGTACCACCGCCCGTAGCAGCGATGGTCCCGCCGCCGCAGGTGCCGGTCTCACCCGCCGGGGTGGACAGGGTGAGGCCGCTCGGCAGCGTGTCGGTGAAGCCGACGTTGGTCAGGCTCGACGCGGTGTTGGGGTTGGTGACGGTGAAGCTCAAACTGGTCGAGCCGTTAAGGGGGATCGACGAAGCGCCGAAGGACTTGGTCAGCGTGGGCGGGGCGGGGCTGGTGATGCCGAGGCACCAGCCGCCCGAGACCGAGCCCGTTCCGTCGCCCGCCGCGGTGGTGATCAGGTACAGGCTCCAGGTCCCGTTGGGGCTGGCGCCGTTGAAGGTGCTGCCCAAGGTGGCGGTGCCGCCGCCGAAGGGCCCGGGGTTGCCGTAGGGACCGGCCGGAGCGGGCGGGCCCCAGGTCTCGTTGTCGCCGCCGTAGTTGACCGGCTTGGAGGTCACGGTGGAGCCGGGGGAACCCCAGATGGCGCTCGCGGACAGGGTAGAGCTGGCGTTGTCGTCGAGCGTCAGGGTGACGTTGCTGATCGCGCCGCCGGAGTTCGGGCCGGCCGCCGCCGCCAGGATCAGGCTCTGGCCGCCAGGGCCCACCAGCAGGGCGTCGATGTCCTGTGACTCGCTGTAGCTGACGCCGTTGAGGGTGACCGAGAGGTGCTGCAGGTTGCCGGGACGGCCGGTCACGAAGATGTTGGACGGGTAGGGCGTGGCGCCGATCTCGGGGTTGGTGGCCGTCGGGTTGTTGAGTGCGATGCTTCCGGTGTTGCAGAAGCTATTGCCGGTCACCGTCGTGTGGTCGTTGACCGCCTGGGTGAGGGATGCGTTGCTGGCCCCGAAGTTGGTCGTGCCGCTGTAGAGGGCTTCGATCGTGTCGGAGCCCTCGCTCGAGAAGGTGGTCGTGCAGGTGGCCGTGCCGGCGCTGACCGCCTCGGTGCCGCAGCCGGCGATCGTGACACCGTTGGAGGTGAAGTCGACCGTGCCCTCGCTGACGGTGCTGGTGCTGGTGACGGTGGCGGTGAAGGTCACCGAGTTGCCCGGGGCGGCGGTGAACGACGGGTTGTTGTTCGATGCGATGGCAGTGGTCGTCGGGGTTGCGGTGCCGGCGGTGATGTTGGCGCACCATCCTCCGGAGATGGCGCCGGTGCCGTCACCGGCCGCGGTGGTGATCACGTACAGGCTCCAGGTCCCGTTGGGATTGGTGCCGTCGAAGGTGGTCCCCAGGGTGGCGGTCCCGCCGCTGGCCGGGCCCGGGTTGCCGTAGGGGCCGGCCGGTGCCGGTGGCCCAAAGGTCTCGTTGAGGCCGCCGTAGTTGACCGGCTTGGAGGTCACCGTCGAGTTGGGGGCGCCCCAGATGGCGCTGGAAGACAAGGTGGTGGTGGCGCTGTCATCGACGGTCAGGGTGACGTTGCT
>OBLV0100000523.1_pt1 | contig 11600 bp, 11 predicted proteins | sample 1520071 | NCBI WGS metagenome assembly OBLV01 (sample SAMEA3888446, study PRJEB22518) | metagenome | reverse complement strand
TCGTGATGTGACTGGAGTTCAGACGTGTGCTCTTCCGATCTCCAGCACCGGCGCAGCTACGCCTCCTCGAGGGCAACGCCCCGACTCGCAGCGAGGTGCCGTTGCGGCTCGCCATCACCGTTCCCGTCGGTGCCGCGCGCCTGACCATCGACGTCTGGGACCGCTTCGGCGAGCACGTCCGCCACTTGCTCGACGAGCCCCAGCCGGCGGCAGGACCGCGCATCGCCGCCTGGGACGCCACCGACGACGGCGGGCAGCCACTAGCCGAGGGCAGCTTCATCATCCGGGTGACTGTGGACGACCACTCGGAAAGCCAGATCGTGTATATCACAGGCCGTGGGATGACGAGATGACCGAATCGATTATCGGTAACCCAACCTATATGGAGCACGTCCGCCGCTTTTTCGAAGACACCGACCCCGAGCACATGCTCAGTCGCGGCGTGGACCTGAGGACATACCCTGCGCTCAAAGCCGAAGCATCACGCGTATTCCAGGTCACCCGACCGCCGGATGCGTGCATGCCGCCCGAGCCGGACCGGAAGTGGAGCCAGGAACGGCACCAGTCGTTCACGAACTGGATCAAAGCCGACGGTGAACCGATTGGCCGGCAGGCCTTCTTCCAGTCGACGCAACCCACCGCCTGTACCGGATGCCGGGAGAAGCCGCTGATCGACCTCGACTTCAGGTCGAGACGGACGCCGAATCCGACGCTGAACATCCGTCTCCTGCTCCAAGACGCACCGTAGATCAGCCAGTAGGGCAACCGGCCTCCCACGAGAGGAATGATCACCGATGCTGATGGTCGACCGCAGACTCGTTTCCGGTGTACTCAACGCGAAAGCGGGCGAGGATCTGCATGAGTTCGTGCAGGCCGCGCTCGAACTCGAGCACTCCGTCATTCCGCCCTACCTCACGGCCTACTACACCCTACGGCCCGGGCGCAATGACGAGATCGCGGCTGCGGTGCACAACATCGCGGTCGAGGAGATGTTGCATATGACGATCGCGGGCAATCTGCTCCTCGCGCTCGGCGGCAAACCCCGGCTCACTGATCCAGATTTCGTCCCGAGCTATCCCAGCCTGTTGCCCATGAACATCGGCGACCTGACGGTCGGCCTCGCGCCCTACTCCCGGGACCTCCTGCACGACGTGTTCATGCGGATCGAAGAGCCGGAACACCCCATCGAGTTCCCGGCACGGGCCTCCGCGGCCGCCGGTACGGTTGCGTTCGCGACGATCGGAGAGTTCTACGAAGCACTGATCAACAAGCTGGTCGCCCTGGGAGACAGCGCGTTCATCGGCGATCGGGCGGCACAGGTGGTCGATCCGAACTGGTTCCCACCCGATCAGCTGTTCAGGATCGTCGACGTGGCCACCGCCAAAGCAGCCCTCACCCTCGTCGTCGAGGAAGGCGAGGGGACCAAGCAGAGCCCGCTCGACCGGGAAGGTGAGCTCGCGCACTACTACCGATTCACCGAGCTGTGGCACGGCCGGCGCCTCGTGCCGGACCCCACCGCTGCCAACGGCTACTCCTACACCGGTACCCCGATCGACTTCGACCCCGGTGGCGTGTGGGCCATGCCCGCGAATCCCCGGCTCGCCCAGTACCCGCCCGAGAGCCGATCCCGGCTCATCGCCGGCCAGTTCAGCCGCACCTACAACCAGCTCCTGCACGCGCTGCACGACATGTTCAACGGCGCGCCGGAGAGCCTGGACGCCGCGGTCGGCATCATGTTCGAGCTGGGCCTCCAGGCGCAGGACGTCCTGGCCACACCGGACCCGGATGGCCGGCCCACGGGCCTCTGCTTCGAATACGCGTTCGCCGACGGTTAGGGCTACCCGGATGCCGGGTTAACCGCCGCCCCACCCAACCCTGTCGCAGCGCGTTGTCCTGACTGCCGACCTTCACCGCGGCGCCAGCGTCAGACCCGGCAGCCCAGGCGGGCCGCTACGTCCGGATCGGTGAGAGCGGCGAGCAGCACCTGCCGGTGGGCGGAGCTGCTGAGCGCCCGGACATAGTCGGTGGGGCGCATCCGGCGTATGAGCATGACACCGGTCGCTATGGTGCCGTCGTCGCGACGGACGGTGAATGCCGCCGCCAGTACACCCGGCAAGTTACCGCCCTTGAATCCGATCCCGATGACGCCGGGAGGCAGCGGTTTCCGCCATTCCAGATGACGGCGGGCGACGTCTGCACCGGGCCCGAACGCTCCTGTTGCGATCGCCCGGTGCAGGGCGGCGAGCTGGTTCGCCGACCCGGTCGCGGTCGTCTCGGCCCAGCGCTGTTGCACCTCGAAGGGAGGCAACGGGCGCCCGGACAGCTCGGCGCGGAAGGCGGAGTCGGTGGCAAAACGCTGGGCGAGGGCCAGTGCCGCGGCCGCACGATGGGCCCGCGGCGCCGGCGCTGGAGCTAACTCGGGTGCGAGGAGCCACAGCGTCTCACCAAGGAATGAGGGCACGTCGACATCGGCCCACCCGCCGTCGGCTGCGGCACGGCCGAGGGCTTGGTCGCCGAGTAGGTTGCGGAGGAAATCAGCAGCTGAGTTGTCACTCACTTCGATCATGGATGCGACGATGGTGTCCAGCGGGACAGTGCGTTGCGGGTCCGAAGCACGCGTCCCGTCGTTGGCGATCCGGGCCCGATCTAGCGCCCGCGGGTGGGCGCCGGCGTCGGTACCTGGCAGGTACCAGCGCTCCCAGTCGCCTACCCGGATCGGATCGCCAGGGTGTACCCGTCCCTCGGCGACGGCCCGGCCGTACGCCGCGAGGTGCACCACCTTGACTGCCGAGGCCACTGGCTGCTGCGCATCAGGTCGCAGCATGACCCGAGCACCGCGCCCGTCGTCGACCGTGAGGGCAACGTCGCTGCGGTGCGCGGCGATATACCCGGTCCAGGCGAGAGTGGTGTCAATACCGGCAGGCGGAGGCGCCACGCAGCCCTGGTGGGATCCACCTGAGGCCACCGGCGGCGGCGCCGTCGACGCACACCCCACCCCGGCAGCCAGCACAACGGCAAGAACGCCACACCCCAGGCAACGGATGACCATGATCCTCCCGGCGCGATCCCGTGAAAGTCGGCCCCCGCAAGAACGACACCAGCGAGTACTAAATACAACTGCGGATTGATCGTACTGCTGTGACTGCATATTAAAGTCGGGAGCGCAACGGCATGAGCACCGGTGTCGTGGTGGGCGGCGGTCCGAACGGGCTCGCCGCCGCTACCGCGCTGGCCAAGGCGGGAGTCCAGGTCACCGTGTTGGAGGCCGCCGACGAGATCGGCGGCGGGACCCGCTCCGGTGAGGCGATCCGGCCCGGTCTGTTGCACGACCACTGCTCGGCGTTTCACCCCATGGCCGTCAGCTCGCCCTTCCTCAACAATCTGGGCCTGGACCGCTACGGGCTGGAATGGCGCTGGCCGGAGATCGACTGCGTGCATCCTCTCGACGGGAGCGACGCCGCCGTGCTGCACCGCTCGGTCGAGCACACCGCCGCCGGACTCGGGGTGGACGGCGCCCGCTGGCGGCGGTTGTTCAGCCGCACCTCGGCCGGTTTCGACCAGTTGGCCGCGGACATCACCGGACCGCTGTTGCGCCTGCCGAAGCACCCGCTGCGGATGGCCCGGTTCGGCCTGCCCACGCTGCTGCCCGGCTCCGCCCTCGCCCGGTGGTTCATCACCGAGCAGGCCCGTGCGCTGTTCGGTGGGGTGGCGGCACACGCCTTCCGCCCGCTGCATCACCCGCTCACCTCGGCCATCGGGGTGGGCATCATCACGGCTGGGCATCGCCACGGCTGGCCGGTCGCGGCCGGCGGCTCACGGTCGATCACCGGTGCGATGGCCGCGTTGCTGCTCGATCTGGGCGGCAAGATCGAAACCGGTGTTCGGGTTCGCGCCGCGTCTGAGCTGCCGCCGGCGGACGTGACCCTGTTCGACCTTGCTCCGGGTGCGGTTGCCGGCATCCTGGCGGATCGGCTACCGCCGCGAGTGGCGCTGGCCTACCGCCGGTTCCGGCACGGGCCAGGCGCGTTCAAGGTGGACTTCGCCGTCGAAGGCGGTGTGCCCTGGAGCAACCCGGATGCGCGCAGGGCCGGGACGGTTCACCTGGGCGGTACGCTCGCCGAGCTCGCGGCTACCGAGCGGGACATCAACGCCGGGCGGATGCCTGACCGCCCATTCGTGCTGGTCGGGCAGCAGTATCTCGCCGACCCACAACGTTCCGCCGGCAAGGTCCATCCACTGTGGTCCTACGCTCACGTCCCACACGGTTACGCCGGTGACGCGACCGGGGCGATCATCGCGCAGATCGAACGGTTCGCTCCCACCTTCCGGGACCGGATCGTCGGCACGGCAGTGCGCACAACGACGGAGATGGCGTCCTACAACCCCAACTACGTCGGCGGGGACATCATCGGCGGCGCGAAGGACATCCGCCAGCTCGTGTTCGGTCCCCGAACCACCCTGCGCCCCTACCACGTGGGCATACCCGGCATGTTCCTCTGCTCGGCCGCCACCCCACCCGGACCCGGCGCGCACGGCATGTGCGGCGCCCACGCCGCACATGCGGCACTGCGCTACCTGAACCGGTGCGGCTGAACCCTGGGGAACTTTGCAGCGAAGTTGCCGCGTGTGGCACCCCCACGCGCCGCAACGTCGGGCCCCTGAGCGATACGGACAGTGATAATGCTCCGTTGTCAACCCGGCGGTTCACACGATGGGGTTAAAGCGTGGTGTACGTCCCAAGCTTCGCCCACGCTCTTCCTGTTGGTTGCTGCTCCGGGAGGCCGTGCTTCCGCCACGTCACCGGCTCGCGGAAGGGACACCTCGATGTCTCCTAGCTCTTCGCGCTGGGCACGCGCAATCGTTGTGGCGACGTGCCTTGTGACCGGTAGTCTACTTTCCTTTCATTTTGTCATGACGTTTCTGTACGTGGCGCCCCGGAACGCGATCTCAGCCCGCGCCGACAAAGCAATAAGCTCCTACATCCTTCCGTACCTCGATCAGGATTGGAAACTGTTCGCCCCTAATCCCGGGAAAACGGATCCTCACGTGCTCGTTCGAGCCAAGGTCGTTGACGCCAAGGGCCAGAAGCAGGTGACGTCCTGGCTGGACATCACCAAGCCAGAGCTGGCAAGAGTGCAGGGGCACTTGTTCCCGGACCGGGTGAGCCGGCTGTCAGCAAAGCCCGCAGAGTCGTTGTTCGGAACCGCAGAGCAACAGGAGCAGGCCCCCGCTTCTGATGAAGCCTTCGCTCACGTGCTCGCAACGCGGGCGGCACGTGCACAGTGGGGCAAGCAGGTCACAGAGGTTCAAATCCGGCTCGACGGACACACACCTGCGTCTCCGCCGTTCGGCTCCCAGGATGCAGAAGAAGCGAAAGTCACACAGCACGAGCTGCCGTGGTGGCCCGCTAAGCCCACCACGCCGGCAGAGTTGCAGGTGTGGAAGGAGATTCACCGATGAGCGAGTCTTCGGTGACGCTTCCCACGGCGGCTCGATTGTGTGAGGCTATTGGCCACAAGAGCACCATCGCGTTGGAGCGGGTCAGCGGTCATAGGCATGCCCTGTATGGCCTGTCCGTGGTACGGATTGGCTATGGCTTGATCCTGATCAGCATCCTGCTGGTCAACTACCCCGAGCGCAGGCTGCTGTGGGGACCGGAATCTCCGTGGACCTATGAGATTTTCCGTGAGACACAGCGTAATCTGGGACAGCTGTCGCTCTATCAAATTTCCAGTTCGGGTATCTGGTTCGAGCTGGTCTACCATCTGACGATCCTGCTGTGCGTGCTGTTCGTGCTCGGCTGGCGCACCCGCTGGATCACTCCTGCGCTGCTCGTTGCTGTCTGGTCCTGGCAGGAAAGAACCCCCATCGTCGCCGACGGAGGCGACAACCTGCTGCGCTTGATCTTGATCTACCTGTGCTTTGCCCAGCTTTCTGCCCACTGGTCACTGGATGCCCGCCGAGCGGCGCGGCGGGCAGCGGCCGGTCACGAGGTCAGGAATGGGGAACGGCTGGGTTGGCGGGTTGCCACCGTAGTCCACAACGGCGCCGTCCTGGCTGCCCTGTTTCAGGTCTGTGTGCTGTACATGGCCTCCGGCCTGTTCAAAGTGCAGGGGCAGTCCTGGCAAGAGGGGACAGCACTGTATTACATGCTGCAGATCGAGACCCTTCAGTCGTGGCCGAGCCTGAGTCACCTCGTCTACACCAATTCCATAGTTTTGGTAATTTTTGCCTACCTTGCCGTCTTCACCCAGGTCGCCTTTCCCTTTCTCATGCTGAACCCGGTGACACGGCGACTTGGATTGATCGCGATCATCGGCATGCATGTCGGAATCGGTGTTCTCCTGGCACTACCGTTCTTCTCGCTTATAATGATCGTTACGGACATGCTGTTCGTTCGGGACGTCTCCTATCGCCGGGCGACCCTCGCAGTGACGGCGGTGCTGGAACGTTGGCGAAGCCAGGGCAGTTGGCCCCGGGCAATCGTTCCCGCTGGAGAGCACACCGCCCTGGTGATCAGGCCACCGACGAGGTAGCAGCGGAAGGCGTTCCGGCAGTGACACCTGCTGCACTGCCCCGATAGGCCGCGAACACCGCCCGGTCGGCGTCGGTGAGCACCGCGCCCCTCGGCCGTAGCCAACCGGGGACCGATAATCCGGAGATGGACAGCGGAAACACGGCGTTCGTGCTCGTCTGCGCGGCGTTGGTGATGCTCATGACGCCAGGCCTGGCCTTCTTCTACGCCGGCATGGTGCGGGCCCACAGCGCGCTGAACATGATGATGATGAGCATGGTGACGCTCGCCGTCGCCGGGCTGATCTGGGTCTTGTTCGGCTTCTCGCTGGCGTTCGGCGACTCCCACGCCGGGCTGATCGGCGGGTTCGGCTTCGCCGGCTTGCGGGTGCCCGGGGTGGTGGTCGGGAAAGGCGTTCCACTGGCGGCCTTCGCCATGTTCGAGCTGATGTTCGCGATCATCACCGCGGCGCTGCTGTCCGGGGCGATCGCCGACCGGGCGCGGTTCTGGTCCTGGACGGTGTTCGTCGCGCTGTGGTTGGTGGGGGTCTACGTCCCGCTGGCCCACTGGATCTTCGCCTTCGACGGTTTCTCCGGCGCCCACGGCGGCTGGCTGGCGAACCGGCTGGGCGTGCTCGACTTCGCCGGGGGCACGGCGGTCGAGGTCAACTCCGGGATGTCCGCGCTCGCGCTGGCGCTGGTCCTGGGGCGGCGCCGGGGCTGGCCGCGCGAGCAGATGCGCCCGCACAACCTGCCGGCCACGCTGCTCGGCGCCGGGTTGCTGTGGTTCGGCTGGTACGGCTTCAACGCGGGTTCGGCGCTCGCCGCGGGCGCGGTCGCGGCCAACGCGTTCCTCACCACCACGGTCGCGCCGGCGGCCGCGGTACTCGCGTGGCTGGTCATCGAGCACCGCCTCGACGGCCGTCCCACCAGCCTCGGCGCGGCGTCGGCCGTGGTCGCCGGGCTGGTCGGCATCACCCCGGCCTGCGGCTACGTCGACACGTTCGGCGCGATCGTCATCGGGCTGGCCTGCGGCGTGGTCTGCCAGCTCGCGATCCGGCTCAAGTACCGGCTGGGCTACGACGACTCGCTCGATGTGGTCGCCCTCCACGGCGTCGGCGGAGCGGTCGGGCTGTTACTGACCGGGCTGTTCGCGACCACCGCCGTCAACTCCGCGGGGGCGAACGGGCTGTTCTACGGGGGCGGGGGCGGCCAGCTCGGCAAGCAGGCCATCGGGATGCTGGTGGCCGCCGGATACGCGTTCGTGGTCACCTTCGGACTCGCCTGGCTAGTCCGTGCCACGATGGGTTTCCGGGTCGCCCCCGAGGTCGAGGCCGAGGGCATCGACGAAGCCGAGCACGCCGAGAGCGCATACGAGTTCTCGCCGCTCACCACGACGGGCCGCGGCACGGTGCGGCCGTCCCACCCAGTGACACCCGAGGGGAGCGCGACATGATGCTGGTGACCGCGATCGTCAAGCCGTTCGTGCTGGGTGACGTCAGGGGCGCGCTGGAACGCCTCGGCGTGCTGGGGATGACGGTGAGCGAGGTGCAGGGCTATGGCCGGCAGAAGGGACACACCGAGGTCTACCGGGGTGCGGAGTACAAGATCGACTTCGTGCCCAAGATTCGGGTCGAGGTCGTGGTCGACGAGGCGCGGGTGGACAAGACCGTCGATGCGCTGGTCGAGGCTGCGCGGACCGGAAAGATCGGGGACGGGAAGGTCTGGGTCACTCCAGTGGAGACCGTGGTCCGGGTGCGAACCGGGGAGCGTGGTCTGGACGCCCTGTGACGCTGACCCCCAGCGCGGATCTCGTCAGGCCCGCACCGCACTTCTCGGCGGGGCGCTGTTGCGTGTCACGTACCGCAGAACGTGCGATACGGGCCGAAGCTCGGCGGGGCCGGTGCGGCGTATGGCTCCAGACCGGGTCGTTCGTCGAATGGCTGTGCCAGCACGTCGAGCAGTCGTCCAAACGGTTCTAGGTCCCCGGCACTCGCCGCGGCCAGCGCTTCCTCCATCCGGTGGTTCCGCGGGATGTAAACAGGATTGACCCGGTCCATCGCTTCCGCGGTCGCCTGTGGGTCAGACGCTTGGGAGGACAGCCGTGCCCGCCAACGGTCCGCCCACGCGTCGAAGGCGGCGGGTTCGGCGAAGAGCAATCGCGCAGGTGCCATATCTCCGCGCACTGCCGACGACAGCGCCCGGAAGCATGAGGTGAGGTCGACCCGCTGTGCGTGCAACAGCGCCAGCAGGTCGTCGATCAGCGCGCCGTCGGATCGTTGGGCATCTGCCACACCCAACTTGGTGCGCATCCCGTGGTTCCAGTACTCGTCGTAGCGCTGGGGAAACGACTGCAGCACCTCGGTGGCGGCCGCAAGTGCCGTATCCGTCTCGACATGGAACAGGGGCAGCAAGGTCTCGGCCAACCGCGCCAGGTTCCACTGCGCGATGCGCGGCTGGTTACCGTATGCGTAGCGGCCGCCGTGATCAATCGAACTGAACACGGTGGCAGGGTCGTAGGCGTCCAGGAACGCGCACGGACCGTAGTCGATGGTCTCGCCGGAGATCGTCATGTTGTCGGTGTTCATGACTCCGTGGATGAACCCGACGAGCATCCAGCGAGCGACCAGCGACGCCTGGGCGTCGACGACGCTCTCGAAGAACGAGAGATATGGGTTCTTCGCCTCGACCGCATCGGGGTAATGGCGTGCGATGGCGTAGTCGGCGAGGCGCCGCACGAGCGTCGGCCCATCGTGGGCTGCTGCGTACTGGAACGTGCCCACGCGAACGTGGCTGTCCGCGACCCGGGTGAGCACCGCGCCGGGCAGCACCGTTTCCCGCGCGACGCGATCGCCGGTCGCCACCACAGCGAGCGCCCGGGTGGTGGGGATGCCCAGCGCGTACATCGCCTCGCTGATCGCGTACTCGCGCAGCATCGGGCCGACGGGTGCCAACCCATCGCCGCCTCGTGCGAACGGCGTGCGTCCCGAGCCCTTCAGGTGCAGGTCGCGACGGCGTCCGTCAACGTCGAGCACCTCGCCGAGCAGGAGCGCCCGGCCATCGCCGAGGCTGGGCACAAACCCACCGAACTGATGTCCGGAGTAGGCCTGCGCTACCGGCGACGCCCCATCGGGCGTGGCGTTGCCGACGAGGACGGCGACACCGTCAGGGGCTCTCAGCGCATCGGCGTCGACACCCAGCTCGGTGGCCAGCTCCTCGTTGAGCACCAACAGTCGTGGTGCCGCCGCCGGTGTCGCTTGCCACGGCTCGTACAGGCCCTCCAGTTCACGCACAAACGAGTTGTCGAACGCGAACAGCAGCCGGGCAGCAACGCTCATAATCCCGAGGCTAACGGGGCCGTCCGTCGCACCAAAGTCGAGAACCGGGGGAACCTCCGACATGGAGACATATCGGGGTCGCGGGTCAGGACAGCAGGGTCAGGGAGATGTCTCACAGGTCTTTGGCGTTGCCCGGATCGAGGGCGTAGGCGGCGACGCCGTTGCGGTGACTTCTGAGGTCGGCGACGTCGGAGTTGATGACTTCGGCCTCGTTGCAGTCTTCGAAGTACCGGCCGCCGAGGCCCTCAAGCTGCGGTGAGGTGGCGACCAGCACGCTGGTCGCTGCGCCCTGATCGACCGACTTGTAGCGCATCCCCAAGCTGCGCAGGTCGCCGAGGGCATCAGGGTCCAGGTGCCGGGACAGGTTGGTATCGGCGATGGCACCGGGATGCACGGCATTGGCGGTGATCTCGTCTGCGGCCCAGCGGTGGGTCGCTTCGACGACGAAGAGGACGTTGGCGGTCTTGGACTGACCGTAGGCGACGAACGGCTCGTACGGGTGGGTGGCGAAGGTCAGGTCGTCGAAGAGCACGGGCGAGCGCAGGTGCCCGCGGGAGCTGAGTGAGACGATCCGGGCGCCGCCGGCAGCGGCGAGCGCGTCACGCAAGCCGAGCGCGAGCGCGAAGTGTCCCAGATGGTTGACGGCGAATTGCATTTCGCAGCCCTTGCTGGTCAGCCGCCGCTGGGGTAGCGCCATCACGCCGGCGTTGTTGACGAGAGGGTGCAGTGGTGCGCTCCAGTCGCCGGCAAACGGCGCAATGGAGTCCTGATCGGCAAGGTCGAGGCTGCCGACGTGCACAGCGGGGTTGCCTGTGGTGACCGTGATGTCGGCGGCGGTCCGCTGGCCGGCGGCCAGATCGCGCACCGCGAGCGTGACGTCAGCACCGGCGCTGGCCAGCGCCCGGGCGGTCTCGATGCCGATGCCGGAGGAGCCTCCGGTCACGATGGCTCGCTTGCCTGCGAAGTCGATGCCCGCGATGACCTGCATCGCTGTCGATTCGGCGCCGAATGCGGTTGTGATGCGGCTGCTGGCCATGATCGTGCCCTCCTGGGCGCCATGGGGGCACCCACGCGTCGGCAAAGTCGGGGACATGCGCCCCATCCCCCTAACTCCCCTGCTCCGCTATGTGCGCAGTGGTCTGAAGCTGGTGCGAATCTCTTCGGAAAAAATTTGTGGTTGTTCCCAGGCCGCGAAGTGGCCGCCTCGGTCGAGCTTGTTGTAATGGATGAGGTTGCCGGGATACGCGCGCTGTGCCCAGCTGTGTGGGGCTTGATACAACTCGTCGGGAAAGACACTGATCGCGAACGGAACGGAGATGTTCTTGGCGTCGAAGAAGTCCGCCTTGTTCTCCCAGTACAGACGAGCCGAGGACACCCCGGTGTTCGTCAACCAGTACAGCGTGATGTTGTCGAGGATGTCGTCTCGGGACAGGTCGCCCGCCGGGTGTCCCGCAAGGGCTTGTTCGACCAGCCCCGGTTGGCCAGTACCGTCGCCGTGATCCAGCATAAACGCCGCTAGATCGACGGGTGAGTCCGCCAGTCCGTACAACGTTTGCGGGCGTGTCGCCATGATGAGTGCGTAGGCCACGTGCTTCGCATAGAAGGTGCTCAATTGCTCGTACGCGCGTCTCTCCTCCGCGGACAGATCCGGCGGTGGCGGGTCGCCACGCTGGAACCCCTTTGCCAGCTCGGCGGGAGCAGTACCAGGCATGTTGGAGTGAATGCCGAGCAACTCCGGAGCTGCCTGTT
>OBLV0100000522.1_pt1 | contig 11614 bp, 7 predicted proteins | sample 1520071 | NCBI WGS metagenome assembly OBLV01 (sample SAMEA3888446, study PRJEB22518) | metagenome | reverse complement strand
TGAACGAGCTACCCGACCTGGCCGAGCGCATCCAGGTCGGTTTGCTCAACGTGCTGGAGGAGCGCGATGTCCAGATCCGCGGCTACAAGATCCGCCTCCCGCTCGATGTCATGCTGGTCGCCTCGGCCAACCCGGAGGACTACACCAACCGGGGCCGGATCATCACCCCACTGAAGGACCGCTTCGGGGCCCAGATCCGCACCCACTACCCCCGCGACGTGGCGACCGAGCTGGCCGTCATCGACCAGGAGGCCCGGCCGCTCGAAGCGCTCGGCCTGCGGGTCCAGGTGCCCGGGTTCATGACCGAGATCGTCGGGACCATCACACACCTGGCCCGCCAGAGCCCCAATATCAACCAGCGCTCGGGGGTCTCGGTCCGCTTGAGCATCGCCAACTACGAGACGCTGACCGCCAATGCCGCCCGCCGCGCCCTGCGCATGGGCGAGAAGGATGTCGTTCCCCGGGTCAGCGACCTCGACGCCCTCGCTTCGTCGACCGCCGGCAAGGTGGAGATCGAGGCGCTGGAGGAGGGTCGCGACGGCCAGGTCGTCGAGCGGCTCATCAAGCAGGCCACCCTGACGGTCTTCAAGGCCCGTTGCCCCATGGACACCCTGCGCGAGGTGGTGGTGGCCTTCGACGAAGGGACGATCGTCCATACCGGCGACGACGTGCCATCGGCGGCCTACGTCGAGGCGCTCCGCCGCCTGCGGGTGCTGCGTAAATCGGTGATGGCGCTGGCGAACAGCGAGACGCCGGCCGCCCTGGCCTCGGCGACGGAATTCGTCCTCGAAGGGCTCCACCTTTCCAAGCGGCTCAACAAGGACGCGGCGCGGGGCCGGGTCACCTACCGCGGCCGCCAGTAACGCTCAGCGACCTACGATTGTCCTATCTATAGAGCGCCTGATCAGGCGCCCAGGGTCGAAAGGTCGAACAACACGATGGCAGCCGTCGGCAGCACCAAACGCATGGATCAGACGTTCGATCGCATCGTCAGGGACTATCCCGGGACTCCCGCCAAGACGTACACCGCGGCCGGGGTCTACGACAAGGTCGCCATCCTGGTGGCCTTGGCGCTGGTCACCGGCGCCTTCAGCTACGCCGCCAACATCGGCATCGGCTGGGTCCTCGTCGCCGCCATCGTCGGATTCGTCTGCGCCATCGTCGGATTCATGAAGCCGATGTCGGCGATCGTTTTCGCTCCCCTCTACGCGCTGGTCGAGGGTGTGGCCCTAGGCGGCCTGAGCGCCGCCTATGCGACCCAGAGCAGCAGCGGCATCATCCCGTTGGCGATCATCTTCACCGGCGGGATCTTCGTCGCCGCCCTCATCATCTTCCGTAGCGGCCTGGTACGGGTAACGCCGAAGTTCATGCAGATGACCGCCATGGCTTGCTTCGGGTTCATCGCCGTGCTGGTGGCCTCGGCGTTCGGACTCCCCATTCCCGGCTTGAACAGCTCGGGGGGCGACCTGGTGATCGGCGTGATCGGCGTGGCAATCGGGACCGCGTTCTTGTTCGTGGACTTCCAGCGCATCCAGACCAGCGAGCAGATCCAGCTGCCGGCGCAGGCCGAATGGTGCGGCGCCCTCATGCTGATGGTGTCGCTCGTCATGGTCTACATCAACGTGCTCAGCATCCTCGGACGCCGGCGCTAGTTCGACCTCTTCAGGGCCGGCACCAGCCTCAGGTGGTAGACGAGGCGCAGCACGTCGCGCCCCATGACGGCGCCGTGAACGATCGGCCGGACCTGTGACTGCTCGCCGTGGCGGTAGTTGATCGGCACCTCGGCGACGCGATAGCCGCTGGCTCGGGCCCGCATGAGCAGCTCGACGTCGTAGGCCAGCCCGGGCACCAAGAGGGCGGCCAGCAGGGTACGGGCGACGTCGGTGGGCATCAGCTTGAATCCGCATTGGGTGTCGCGCATCGCCAGCGCGGTCGTGGCCCGGACGAAGGAGTTGAAGGCCCGGCCCACGGCCTTTCGTGATCTCGGGGCGGCGACGTTGGAACCGGCCAGGTCCCGAGAGCCGACGGCGATGATCGCCCCGTCGTTCAGCGCCTCGGCCAGCTTGGTCGCCTCGGACAGTGGTGCCGCCAGGTCCACATCAGACACCAGCACCAGGTGCGCCGATGCCGACTGGGCGCCGCGGGCCACGGCGTCTCCTTTTCCCCGGCTGTTGGATGATGCGGCGAGAATGGTCCAGCCAGGACGACTGGCCAGAACCTGCAACGCGGCCGGGGTGCTGTCGGTGCTCCCGTCATCGATGACGACGACCTGTCGCAGGACGAGCCCGGCGCCGAGTGATTGGCCGACCAGCGGGCCGACCGCATCGACGAAAGCCTTGAGCCTGGACTCCTCGTTGCGCACCGGGACGACGAGGGAGACCCCCATCGGGTCGGCGCCAGGCAATGACACGAGGGGTGGACGATACACGACCATGCTCGACGCCAGGACCGGCGGGCGTAATGTCGGGCCTGTGGGGCAGTTCGAGTACTCGCGGTGGGACGGCAGCCAGGTCGGCTTCGAACTCGGCGCCGACGACGTGCTGGCCGAGATCACCGACGACCTGCTGTACCACGGTGACCTCAACCAGGCGCTGCGCCGCATGATGCAGCAGGGCTTCCGGGATCGCAACGGCGAGCGGGTCGCTGGTATGCGCGAACTGCTGGAGAAGCTGCGGCGCCGCCGGCGCGACGAGCTGGGGCGCTACGACCTGGGCGGGGTGTACGAGGACATCGCCGAGCGCCTGCGCGAAGTAGTGGGCATGGAGCGAGCTGGGATCGACTCCCTGCAGGCTGAGGCGCGGCGTTCGGGTGATCAGCGCCGGCAGGAGATCACCGACGAGGTGGCGGCGGAACGACGGATGCAGCTGGACCTCCTCCCCCCCGACCTGGCCGGGCAGGTGCAGGAACTACAGGGATACGACTGGACCTCCTCGGAGGCCCGGGAACGCTTCGACGACCTCCTCGACGCCCTCCGCCGGGAGTTGATGCAGAGCTATTTCAACCAGATGGCCGGCGCTATGGCCGACACCTCGCCCGAGCAGCGGCAACGGATGAAAGACATGTTCAACGCTCTGAACCAGCTGCTGGAGATACGGGCCCGGGGCCAAGACACGGCGCTGCCGTTCCAGACGTTCATGGAGCAGTACGGCGACTTTTTCCCCGGCTCGCCGTCAACCCTCGATGAGCTGCTCGAGCAGCTGGCCAAACAGATGGCGGCGATGCAGAACCTGCTCAACTCCATGACCCCCGAGCAGCGGGCAGAGCTGCAGGGGCTGGCCGACGCGCTGCTGAACGACATGGACCTGCGCTGGCAGGTCGACCGGCTGGCGTCCAACCTGCGCCAGGCGTTCCCCGAGGCCGGCTGGGACCGCGGCGGCTACGGATTCAGCGGCCAGGACCCGCTCGGGATGGCCGAAGCCGCGTCGCTGATGGGCCGCCTGGGCGACATGGACCAACTCGAGCAGCTGCTGACCACCGCCACCAGCCCCGGCGCCTTGGCTGACGTCGACATCGAACCGGCCCGGGACATCCTCGGCGACGCCGGGGCTCGCTCGCTTGCTCGTTTAGCCGAGCTGGCTCGGATGCTCGAAGAGGCCGGCTTGATCGAACAGCGAGAGGGCCGCCTTGAGCTGACTCCCATGGGCATGCGGCGGATCGGGCAGAACGCGCTGCGGGACCTCTTTGCCCGCTTGGCCAAGGAGCGCACCGGTCGCCACCAGGTCGACCGCGCCGGCATCGGCCACGAGCGGGCCCATGAGACCAAGCCCTACGAGTTCGGCGACCCGTTCAACCTGGATATCGAGCGGACGGTCCGCAATGCCGTCGGTCGTGGCGGTCGCGGCACCCCGGTGCGCCTGTCGCCAACGGACTTCGAGGTCGAGCGGACCGAGACGCTCACGCGCACCTCGACGGTGCTGATGCTCGACCTATCGCTGTCGATGCCGATGCGCGACAACTTCCTGGCGGCCAAAAAGGTTGCCATGGCCCTGCACACCCTCATCACGATGCAGTACCCCCGCGACTACCTGGGGATCGTCGGTTTCAGCGAGGTGGCTCGGGAGCTCAAAGCCTCCCAGCTGCCCGAGGTCTCCTGGGATTTCGTGTACGGGACCAACATGCAGCACGGGTTCCTGCTCAGCCGCCGCATGCTGGCCAAACAGAGCGGCACCAAGCAGATCATCATGATCACCGACGGTGAGCCGACGGCGCACCTGGTGGCGGGCGGCGACGTGTTCTTCCACTACCCGCCCGTGCGGGAAACGGTGGAGGCGACGCTGACCGAGGTGGCGCGCTGCACCCGGGAGGGCATCACGATCAACACCTTCATGCTCGATGCGACTGGGTACCTGAAGGAGTTCGTCGAGCGGCTGACCCGGCTGAACCGGGGTCGGGCGTTGTTTACCACCCCCGAGACGCTGGGCGACTACGTGCTCATCGACTTCATCGAACATCGGGCTCGCTCGGCCTAGCGTTTTGGGCCTGCGGGCAGCCTTCGCGGGTCCGCATGCCCTCTCACCCACGCTCGCTCGTCCAGCTGTGGCGCTTCCCCCATCACGCTGTTTTGTCACTCTCGCCCGGTAGCCTTGCGACAAGCCATGATCGGGTCTGCGTTTTCGATGACGGCGGAGTTGGCGCTTTTTTCCGACGTGCAGTTGGTCGAATTGCTGACGCTCCGCCCCGACCTGGCTACTCCGCCGCCGCGGGATCTGGCCGCGTTGGCGGTGCGGGCGTCGGCGTGGCCGAGCATCCTGGCCTGCACGACGAACCTCGACCAGGCGTGTCGCCAGATCATCGAGGTCATGTGCATCCTGGCCCAGCCGGCCACCACCGGCGCATTGGCCAAGGTCCTCGGGGGCGGCACCACGGCGGCCGACCTCGAGCCCAGCATCGAACGGATGGTGCGCCTCGCCGTGGTGTTTCGTTGCGACCCGGCGGTGCGCCTGCATCCCGAGCTGGCCACGCTGTCCTATCCCGGCAACCTCGGCCCGCCGGTGCGCAACCTGCTGGGCGCTCAGACCGCCACGGGCCTGGCCGAAATCGCCCGGCGGTTGGGCGTGGCGCCGGGCCGGGCCAAGGGGGAGACGCTCAATACGCTGGCCCAGGCCCTGGCCGAGCCGGATCGGGTCCGCCGCATCGTTGACCTCGGCCCGAAGGGCACGGTCGCCCTGGCCACCCGCCTGGCCACCGATCACCCGGTGGCGTCGGTGGGCACCGGTACCTACTACCTCAGGGGCGACAGTCCCCTTGGCTGGCTCCTGCAGGCCGGCTTGGTCGGGACCACCGGATGGGACAGCGTCGTGATGCCGGCCGAGGTGGGCCTGGCGTTGCGCGGTGGCCGGGTGTTCCCGGACTTCAGCGCCCGCCCGCCCGCCATCGGCTGGAGCCCCCGCGGTGCTGGCCTCGCCACCGACGATGCGGGTAGCTGCGAGCAGGCGCTGCGGGTGGTCTCCGACGTCGGTACCATTCTCGACGCCTGGGACGAGGCCCCGCCCAAGTTGCTCAAGGCCGGCGGGCTCGGGGTGCGCGAGGTGCGGCGAGCGGCCGCCGCGACGGGTCGGAACGAGACCGATGCCGCCCGGCTCATCGAGTTGGCCGGCGTGGCCGGCCTCGCCGGCTGGGACGATGAGGCCGGATTGGGCCTCCCTCGGCGCGCCTACGACGACTGGGCGACCCTCGACGCGGCGACGCGATGGGGCGCCCTGGTGGAAGCCTGGCTGGCAAGCGAGGTGCATCTCGATCTGGCTGGCGCCATCGGCACCAACGACAAGCCGATCCCGCCGCTGCTCGACCGCTGGCCTGAGGACCGAGCCCGGGCGAGACGCCACCTGGTCCTGGCCGCGCTGGCCGAGGGCGAGCGCGGTCAGGTGGCCGACGCGGCAACGCTCATGGCCCGGGTCTCATGGGACGCGCCGACGCTGTGGTCCGACGGGCCGGCGCGGCCCGAGACCCTGGTGGCCTGGGTGCTGAATGAGGCGTCGATGCTGGCCCTCGTGGCCGGCGGCGGTCTGACCACGATCGGCCGCCTCGTTGTCGATGGCGACGTCGCCGGCGCCATCGCCCATGTGAGCGCGCACGGCGCGCCGGTAACCACCCAGTTCGTCATCCAAGCCGACCTCACGGTCGTGGCGACGGGCCAGCTACCCTCCATCCTCCGTGCCGAGCTGGAGCTGATGGCGGACCTGGTGTCGTCGGGCGCGGCGACGGTCTACCGGCTGAGCGAGGCGACGCTGCGCCGGGCGTTCGATTCTGGACGCGGTGCGACCGAGATCCTGGCCTTCCTCGAGACCCACGCCTCCAAGGGTGTGCCCCAGCCCCTCTCCTACCTGGTGGAAGACATCGGCCGGCGCCATGGCGGGATCCGCGTCGGCACCGCCACCTGTTACGTGCGCAGCGACGACACGGCTCTCCTAGCCGAAGTCCTCGTTGGGCGGCGGGTGGCCAAGCTCGAACTGCGGTCCCTGGCCCCCACCGTGCTCGTGAGTTCGGCGCCGCCGGAGACGATCATCGAAGCCCTGCGCGCCGCCGGGTACCTGCCGGCGCTGGAGGACAGCACCGGTGCGTTGGTCATCACCAGGGCCCCCAAGCTGCGGGCGCCGGCGGGGCACCCCATCGTTTCCGGCCCCTTCGGTGGGGGCGGGGCCGGCGGGTTGGGTCTGGCCGGGGGGTCGGTGTCGTCGGGGGTCCGCCCCGGCGGGTCGGGTCTGGCCGGGGGGTCGGTGTCGTCGGGGGTCCGCCCCGGCGGGTTGGGTCTGGCCGGGGGGTCGGTGTCGTCGGGGAGTCAAGACCTCGCCGGCCTGGTCCGGCGCCTGCGGGCGAGCGCGCCGCCCGCCAAGGAAGCCGGGAGGCCGGCCCGGCCATCGCCCGCGCCGCCGCCCTGGTCGTCGTCGAAGGTCCCGCCGCCCCCGCCCCGTCCGTCCCCCGTGGCCGCGGCCAGCCCCGCCATCACCTATCCCCAATCCGACCTGCTTGACGACCTGGCGCCGCGCCCCTCCAAGATCGCCAAGACCGCGGTGGCGATCGACGGGCTGCTGACCTTGGCCTGCGACGAGCAGTGGTTGGTCCGCATCGAGTACGTCAGCCAGAAGGGCCGCATCCAGCAGGTCAACGCCATGGTGGGCGACCTCGACGGTTCCCACGTGACCGTCGGCGTCCTGCCCGACTGCCACACCCAGACGTTGGCCAAGGGGCGTATCCGCTGGGTGCGAGTACTCACCGACGCCGAGGAGGAACTGTTGTGAGTGGTGGACCGCTCATCATCCAATCGGACCGCACGTTGTTGCTGGAGGTGGATCATCCCGACGCCTCCGCCTGCCGGGCCGACATCGCGCCCTTCGCCGAGCTGGAGCGCTCGCCCGAGCATGTGCACACCTACCGCCTGACCGCGCTCGGGCTGTGGAACGCCAGCGCTGCCGGCCACGACGCCGAACAGGTCGTCGACGCCCTGCTCCGCTGGTCCCGTTACCCAGTCCCCCAGGCCTTGTTGATCGACGTGGCCGAACGCATGGGCCGCTACGGTCGACTGGTCCTGGAGGTCGACGACCAGCACGGACTGGTCCTGCGGACAACCGACCGGGCGGTACTGGAGGAGGTGGTGCGGGCCAAGTCGGTCGTCCCCCTCGTCGGCCCCCGCATCGACGCCGACACCGTGGCCGTGGACCGAGCCGAACGGGGCCGGTTGAAGCAGGCCCTCCTGAAGCTGGGCTGGCCGGCCGAGGATCGCGCTGGCTACGTCGACGGCACCCCCCACGCCATCACGCTGAACCAGGGGGACTGGGGGTTGCGGCCCTACCAGGTACGGGCGGTCGAGGAGTTCATCGCCGCCGGCAGCGGCGTCGTCGTGCTCCCCTGCGGGGCGGGCAAGACCCTCGTTGGCATGGGCGCCATGGCCGCGGCCGGGGCGCGAACCCTGATCTTGGTCACCAACACCATCGCCTCTCGACAGTGGCAGGCCGAGCTACTGGCTCGGACCAGCCTGACGCCGCCGGAGGTGGGTGAGTACTCCGGTGAGCGCAAGGAGCTGCGCCCCGTCACCGTGGCGACGTATCAGATCCTTACCACGCGCCGCGGCGGCCTCTTCCCGCATCTCGAACTGCTGTCGGCACAGGACTGGGGCTTGATCATCTACGACGAGGTGCACCTGCTCCCCGCGCCCGTCTTCCGTATGACCGCTGAGATCCAAAGCCGCCGCCGACTCGGCCTCACCGCCACGCTGGTACGGGAGGACGGCCGTGAGGGCGACGTGTTCAGCCTGATCGGCCCGAAGCGCTACGACGCGCCCTGGCGCGACATCGAGGCTCAGGGCTGGATAGCCCCGGCCCAGTGCACCGAGGTTCGGGTCACGCTCAGCGATGAGGAGCGCATGAGTTACGCCTTGGCCGAGCCGGACCAGCGCTACCGGGTCGGCGCCACGGCATGGAGCAAGCTGGCGGTGACCGCCGCCCTCGTCCGCCAGGCCGTGGCGGCGGGGGAGCCGACCCTCGTCATCGGCCAATACCTCGACCAGCTCGACCAGGTTGCCGAGCGCATCGGTGCCCCGATCATCACCGGCAAGACGCCCACGGTGGAGCGCCAGCAGCTGTACGACGCCTTCCGCCGGGGCGACGAAGCGGTGCTGGTGGTGTCGAAGGTGGCCAACTTCTCGATCGACTTGCCTGAGGCGTCGGTGGCCATCCAGGTGTCAGGCACCTTCGGTAGCCGCCAGGAGGAGGCCCAGCGGCTGGGCCGGGTGCTGCGGCCCAAGCAAGATGGCCGCCAGGCCCACTTTTACGCCGTGGTGTCCCGTGACACCAACGATCAGGAGTTCGCGGTCAAACGCCAGCGATTCCTGGCCGAACAGGGGTACTCGTACCAGATCGTCGACGCCGAGGCGGTGCTCGCGCTGGGTCCGGTCAACCCGCCTCGGGTCGTTGGCCCGATCGGCGGGGTCGAGGGAGGGCCGGCGCAGGCAGCCGACGACTAGCCAGACTGCCGGTCGCCCGTTTGGCCGAGGCTTCAGCCCTTGTGGCCTTCCCGACGGCGGGGTCGAGGGAGGGCTCGCGCAGCCAGCCGACGACTAGCCAGTCTGCCTGTCGCCGGTTTGGCCCGAGGCTTCAGTACTTGTGGCTTTCCCGACGGCGGGGTCGAGGGAGGGCTGGCGCAACCAGCCGGCGACTAGCCAGACTGCCGCTCGCCCGTTTGGCCCGAGGCTTCAGCCCCTGTGGCTTTCCCGACGGCGGGGTCGAGGGAGGGCCGGCGCAACCAGCCGACGAACTAGCCAGTCTGCCTGTCGCCCGTTTGGCCCGAGGCTTCAGCCCTTGTGGCTTTCCCGACGGCGGGGTCGAGGGAGGGCCAGCGCAGCCAGCCGACGACTAGCCAGTCTGCCTGTCGCCGGTTTGGCCCGAGGCTTCAGTACTTGTGGCTTACAGGACGATCACAACTCTGGTAGGTACCGCTCTGAGCGATCACTTCTCTGGACGCCCCAGCGATTTGTCTTGCCGGTTCGGTCACTTCTCTTGCACCCCGCGGCGTTGGCCCAACCGGGGGGCGATCTTGGGTCGCCGAGCCGCTTTCTTCACGGCCGCGGCAGGACTGGCGGAAGTGGCAGGACCGGCGGAAGCGGCAGGACCGACGGGAGCGGCAGGACCGACGGGACCGTTGGCGGCCGCCCGAACCTCCGGGCTGCCTGGTACGGCCGAAGATTGCCGGACCGCAGCAAAGACGTAGACCGCACAGCCGATCAGCCGGGCGACGGGAACCTTCTCGAAGGCCGGCTCGATCTTCTTGAGGGCCTCGGCCGTCCAGTTAGGGCAGAACATCGGGACTAGGCCGGCCCAGGTTCGGCGTTCGACCGTTCCACCGTATTGGCCGATCCACCGGTCCAGGGTCCTGGGCGGGTAGGACATCTCGCCGTGGGCGATGTGGTACGGGTGGAATTTCTCGAACAGCTTGAGTACCGGGTTGTACCCGTTGGGCTCGAGCACGACGACCGTGGAGGCAACCCGCAGCGCCTCTCGCAGCGCCTCGGGTGCTTTCGGCATGTGGTGCAGTACCCCGCGCACCAATGCGATGTCAAAGCTGTCGTCGGCATACGGAAGGTCGGATGCGCTGGCGACGGCGTAGGTGAGCCTGGGGTCAGCTGATTTCTTGCGGGCCAGGACGACCGCCGGCGCGATGGCGTCGATCCCGTGGACACTGGCCGGATGCGCCAACTCCAACAACTCAACGGTGTAGGTCCCGTCACCACAGCCGATGTCGATGACGCGCCGGTCTCGGAAATCGGCCATCGCCAGCACGGCGTCGGTGCAGCGTCGGTTGGCCAACTGGCTGCTCAGCCGGGCATTCGTCGTGTAGAGGTAGCCCTCGTTGCCCGCTAGGTCGTCCTGGAATCCGTCAAGCTTGGAGTGATGCCAGGTCGACATGGGTGACCGTATGCTACCGGGGCCCCCACGAGCTGAGGAGAGGGAGCTTCGTATGCTCGAGCCCGGGGCCGGGATGTGAAGCGGGTCATCCTCACCGGCGCGTCCGGCTTCATCGGTGCCAACCTGGCTCGGCGCCTCCTGCGCGACGGCCATGAAGTGTGGGTGTTCCTGCGACCTCGCGGTACCGGCTGGCGAATCGACGACATCCGCGCCGACCTTCGAATCGTCGACGTCGACCTGGGCGACGAGGCCGTCGTGACCCAAGCGGTGCACCGGATCGGCCCCGACTGGGTATTCAACCTCGCCGCCCACGGTGCGTATTCGTGGCAAACCGATCTCCGGGCCATGCTGGCGACGAACCTGCTTGGCACCGTCCATCTGCTCGAAGCGGCCACCTCGACCGGCGTCGAGGCATTTGTGCAGACGGGCTCGTCATCGGAGTACGGAGCCAAGGACCACTCGCCGCCCGAGACCGAGTGGCTCGAACCCAACAGCCACTACGCCGTCGCCAAAGCGGCTGCCACGTTGTTCTGTCGCTACACCGGCCGCGCCACCGGGCTCCCGGTGCGCACGCTGCGCCTTTACTCGGTGTACGGACCGTGGGAGCAACCCGGCAGGTTGATGCCCACCCTGGTCATGCGGGGCCTGGGCGGCGAACTTCCCAAGCTCGTCAGCCCCGACACCGCCCGGGACTTCGTGTACGTCGATGATGTCGTGGAGGCGTGCCTCCTGGCGGCGACCACGCCGGGCCAGGAACCGGGCGCCGTGTACAACGTGGGGACCGGTTGCCAGACGTCACTGCGCGAGGTGGTGGACGTGGCTCGCGGCGAGATGGGCATCACGGCCGAACCCGTCTGGGGCACCATGGCGCCCCGAATCTGGGACACCGACGTGTGGGTCGCCGACCGCAGCCGGATCGCCGAGCAACTCCACTGGGGCCCGTCACGAACTCTGCCGGAAGGGTTCCACCTGCTGGCGGAGTGGCTCCGCGGCAGCTTTGCCATGCAGAACCTGTACGCCTCGCTCACCGCGTCGTAGATCCGTTTGGTGCGTCGACCAAGAAAGATCCGATCGGATAGTTATGGTCGCAAGAAGGGCGTATTCGGCGCATAGTTGCACCGAATGACCACAGCTCCAGCGGATGCCGAAGGAGGCAGTTCTCGGTGAGCGTTGCGATCGAAGCTCGCTCACCCGCGAGTGCACCCGGCACCGAGACC
>OBLV0100000521.1_pt1 | contig 11623 bp, 9 predicted proteins | sample 1520071 | NCBI WGS metagenome assembly OBLV01 (sample SAMEA3888446, study PRJEB22518) | metagenome | reverse complement strand
GGCCGGCGCCCACAAAGACTGGCGGGCCGGCGCCGGCAACGACTGGCGGGCCGGCGCCCACAAAGACTGGCGGGCCGGCGCCCACAAAGACTGGCGGGCCGGCGCCGGCAACGACTGGCGGGCCGGCACCGGCTAAGACTGGCGGGCCGGCGCCGGCGGGGTTTTGGTGGGACGGGTGGCCGCACGACGAGGAGCGTCCGATCGGGCGCGGCCATGAAGCGGCCTACGTCGTGCGCCGCGCCGCGGTGGACGACGTAGGTCCGCAGGACGAGGCCTTTCGCCTCGACTGGGAGGGCATCGACTGGACGGCCCGCTTCCGCGACGCCGGCTGGGAGGTCTGGCTGTGCCCCGCCGCCGAGGTCGTGCACCTGGGCGGGGCCAGCATCCGCCAGGTGCCGTTCCGGTGGGTCGTGTCCTCCCACCTGGGCATGTACCGCTATTTCGCCAAACGCCGGCCCGCCTACTGGCGTCCCATCCTGGCGGTCGTGATCGGCGGGCGAGCCGCCGTCAAGCTGGCGGCCACCGCCGGCGGCCTGGCCATGTACGAGCGGGGCCACCGGGGACCGCAAACCAGCTGAAGGCTCGGCCCGCGGCCGGCCCGCGGCCGGGCTGCCCGCGGCCGGCCCGCGGCCGGCCCGCGGCCGGGCTGCCCGCGGCGGCAAGATCAGAAACTGGCTACGGGTGACTGCCAAATATGACCGCCAGCCGTAGCCAGAAACTACGAAGCGAGATTCGCCCGGACTGCCGCCCGGGCCACCCGGCAGCGCCGCCCGGGCCGCTCGGCATCGCCAGCCGGCGCGGTCCCCCGAGGGACCCTAGGGGTGCCAGGTCTCGCCTACCGCCTGCTCCACCTCGGGCAGGTCAAGCACCGCGGGAAGGGACTCGCCGCGAAACAGACCGGCCGCCGGCGACTCGCCGTAGAGGGTGAAGTCGGCCAGCAACGTCGCCGCCGCCGTGTAGGTGCTGCGCTCCCCACCGGGGTAACGCACGCACTGCGGGTGCACGCACCCCGTCCAGTACCCCCCGTCGGGGTCCCGGAAGTGCGCGGTCCACTCGAGCAGGACCTCGGCCTCGGCCCGCAGGCCGCAGGAGTCGAGAGCCATGACGCACTCGGCCGTCTCGGCCGCGGTTACCCAGGGCTGGTCGGAGACACAGCGAACGCCGACACCGTCGAGGACGAACACATCCCAGCGCTCGAGCAGGCGCGACCGGGCTGCCGCTGCCTCCAGCGCCCCGCACAGCACCGGGTAGTACCAGTCCATGGCCCAGCGGGCCTTGGGCTCGAAGGCGTCTTCGCGGTGGATGACGGCGTGGGCGATGCGCCCGGCCGCCAATTCCCACTCCGGTCGCTGCTGGCCGACGGCGCCGGCGATGGCGAGGGCGCAGCGCAAGCTGTGGAGGATCGACGAGGAACCCGTGAGCAGGGCAAAGCGGCCAGGGGTGCCGTCGGCTTCGACGCACCACAGCACCTCGCCACCGGGCTGCTGCAGCTGCAGTACGAAGCTCATGGCCCGCTCTACCACGGGCCACATCCGCTCGAGCACCCCGGTCTCACCGCTCACCAGGTAGTGCAACCAGGTGCCGGTCGCCACGTAGGCGCAGACATTGGCGTCCCGCTTGGCGTCCTCGATCCCCTCGGCCAGGTAGTACCGGCACCAGGAACCGTCGGGATGCTGGGTGGACGCGAGCCATGACAGCGCTCGCTCGGATTCCGAACCCCGGCCGGCGAGGCTGAGGGCCATGGTCGCCTCGATGTGGTTCCACGGGTCGGCGTGGCCGCCTGGGAACCAGGGGATCATGCCGTTGGGCAGTTGCCACGCCGCGATCCACGAGGCGGTGGCGGCTACCTCGGCCGGCGAGAGCCTCACGCCGCAGCCCCCAACACGGCAGGACGCGAAGGCTTCGAGAGGTAGACGACCAGCGACTTGCCGATCACCGGATTGAGAAGGCGGTCGGGGATGCGGGTCCACAGGCTGGCGGCCGAGATGTCCCAAACCAGCAGGCGATGGTAGAGCTGCACCAGCGGGTGCTCGTCGTTTCCCACCCCCACCAGGCACTTCAGCCACCAGTAGGGGGCATGGAGTCCATGGGCGTGGTGGCTGCCATAGGGCTGCAGGCCGGCGGCGGTCAGCCGCGCCATCAGGGTCGACCGGCGGTAGATGCGGATGTGCCCGCCCGGAACCTGGTGGTAATCGTCAGAGAGGGCCCAGCAGACCAGCTCAGGAAACCAGCGGGGAACGGTGACCGCCAACGTGCCCCCAGGGCGCAGGACCCGGACCAGCTCGGCGATGGCCCGCCGGTCGTCGGGTACGTGCTCGAGCACCTCGGCGGCGATGACCCGGTCGAAGCTGTCGGGGGGAAACGGCAAGTCCAACCCATTGCCGACCGCCATCGCTCCGCTGCCGCCCGCCCCAGTCCCGCAACCGCTCGCCCCAGTCCCGCAACCGCTCACCCCGGTCCCGCTACCGCGCGCCCCAGTGCCGCTATCGCCCGCCCACTCCAACAACAAAGCGGTCATGACCGCCGCGCAATCCTTGGCCACGGCACGGTCGGAGTCGACCGCTACCACCGAGGCCCCGAGGCGCATGGCTTCGAAGGCATGACGCCCGCCCCCGGAGCCGAGGTCGAGCAGCCGATCACCCGGGCCAACTCGAAGCCGGTGGTACGAGACGGTCAGCACACCGGCGAGGGCCCATGCGAGGAGAGGACCCACCGGTAGTGCTCGACGGTGCCCAGGGCGCACGCCCGCCAGGTGAACCGCTCCAGGACTCGTTGGCGCCCCGCCACTGCCAGCCGGCCAGCCAGGACCGCGTCGTCGAGCACCCGGCCAAGGGCGGCGACCAGCGCGCCGGGATCGCCAGGAGGAACCAGGAGCCCGGTCACGCCATCTTTTCCCACCACCTCGGGCAACGCGCCCCCCGTGGTGGCGACCAGCGGCACCCCGCACGCCATGGCCTCGATGGCCGGCAGGGAAAACCCCTCGTAGAGGGACGGCACGACCGCTACCGACGCCTCGGCGTACAACTCCACGATCCGCTCGTCGGTGACCTTGGAAACGAACGTCACCGCGTCCGAGAGGCCCAGCCGTTCGATCGTCTCGGAGACCCGGCTCTCCTTGCGCGGCGACCCGATGACCACCAGGTCGGCCGGGCGTTCGGTGCGGACCTTGGCCAGGGCCTCCAGCAGCGGGACCAGGCCCTTCATGGGCACATCCGCGCTGGCGGTGGTCATGATCCGCCCCGGAACTCGTGCCACGCAGGGAAGGGGCCGAAAACGGGTATGGTCGACCCCAACGGGCACCACGGCCAGCTGCGACGGCCGGACCCCCATCTGGGCCACGATGTCGCGCTTGGAGGACTCCGACACCGTGACGATTCGCGGCACGTGGCGGGCGACGCGCATCTGCATGCCGAGGAACCCGTACCACCGCCGCAGCGACAGCCGCCGTCCGAAGGTGGCGGCGTGCGACAGGTCGAGGGCGCGGTCGACGGTGATGGGATGGTGGAGCGTGGCCATCAGCGGCCAGCCATCGGCCATCACGCCGAGGAGGCCTCGCCCGAAGCATTGGTTGTCGTGGACCAGGTCGAACTGGCCCCGCCGGGCGGCCAGCTCCTTACGCACCCGCAGGCTGAAGGTGAGCGGCTCGGGAAATCCGGCCGTGCACATCAGCCCGAACTCCAGCGCGTCGACCGACGTGCGGAACTCGCTGAGTTTGGGCACCCGGAACGGATCAGGCTCCCGGTACAAGTCGAGGCTGGGAACAGGAACCCAACCGACGCCGGGATCGAGTTGAGGCCACGGCTGCCCCGCGAACACCGTGACCTCGTGGCCGAGCGCGACCAGCTCCCGCGACAGGTAGCGGGTATAGACGCCCTGGCCGCCGGAGTGAGGATTGCCCCGGTAGACGAGCAGTGCGACCCGCAGGTGCTCGGGGCTCTGACGGGCCATAGAGGACGGGAGCCTAGCGGTTGCCCGGCCGGGGCCCGACTGCCGGGGCGGCCTAGAGCAGGCGGACCAAGCGCGTCAGCAGGTCGTCGAGCAGCTGCGCCGTGCGCTCGTAGACCGGCGCCGGCTGGCCGATCGGGTCGGCCACGTCATCGGTAAGGCTGGACGTCAGGATCGCGGCGCGGCTGCGGCCCTCACCAACTGCGGCCACCCAGTCGCCGAGGGACTGCGCCGGCGGACGCGCCCCGAGTAGCTCGGCCCGCCGCACCAGGTCCCGGATCTGGAACATCTTGGCCCAGGCATCGGGCGTGATCAGGGTCAGCTCGACGATGTGTTGGCGTGTCATGGCAATGATCAGGTCGGCCGATTCGATGATCGGCCCGCTCACCTGGTGGCTGCGGCGCCCGCTGAGGTCGAGCCCGGCCGCGGCCATGGCGGCGATGGCCTCGTCGGCCGGAGGGACACCGCCGGGCATCAGGCCGGCCGAGCGAACGGTGGCCGACACCCCCCGCTCCGCCAGGCGGCGCCGCAGCAGCACCTCCGCCATCGGTGAGCGGCACTGGTTGGCGGTGCACGTAAGGAGGATACGAAAAGGGATGGGGAAAATTTACCCGTGGTCCCGCCCCAACCAGTACTGGCCGAGCAGGCCCAGGATGCCCAGAACGAGGATCGGGAGATCACCGAAGCGGACGAACCACGTCCGGCCGTCGCGGAGCGTCACCACACCTGTGATCACCTGCTGGCGACCCAACGTGCTTCGGGCCAGGACCCGCCCGCTGGCATCGATCAGGGCGCTGTAACCCGTCGGCGCCGCCTGGATGGTGTCCCGGCCGGTCTCGAGCGCCCGAAGCTGGGCCGCCGCCACTTCCTGTGTCGGGACCTGTGAGGTCCGATAGGAAGAGGCGTTGGTCGGCACCAGCAGCACCTGCCCGCCGGCGTTGATGGCGGCCCGGGCCCGATCCTGGAAGAACACTTCATAGGAGATCACGACGCCGAGCCGGCCGGCGGGGGTGGCGAGCAGTCCGGGGCCGTGGCCGGCGATGGCGTCACGCGGCACCAGGTCGAGGTTGGCCAAGTGCTTGATAAGGCTCCGCCCGGGGATGTACTCGCCGAAGGGCACCCGGTGCACCTTCTCGTAGGAGGCGGCGATCTGGCCCCCCGGCGACCACGCCACGGCGGAGTTGCGAAAGCGGGTCGACCCGACGTTTTCGACCACCCCGGCGACGAGGGTTGCGTGCAGGCCAATCGCCAGTTGGCCGATCGTTGCCGCCTCGGGCGTCTGCCCGATCGGTTGGTCGACGGTAACCACGTCCTCGGGCCACACGACCAGGTCCACGGGCGAATGGATGCCGACGGTGGCATCGACCTGGCGCTGGAAAACCTCCTCGCTGCTGGATTCGAGGGCGTTGAGGCCACGAGGCCCGCCCCCTTGTACCGCCGCGACCCGGATCGTGGGGTGGGGACCGCTCCCCGAGCCGTCAGGGCCGAGATGGCCGGCGAGGATCAGCGCGGCCACGACCGCCAACACCACGACCGGAGGGATCAGCGCGCCCCTGCCTCGGGTCAGCGCGGCCGTCGCCAGGATCCCGACGGCGGCACCCGAGGCAGCGGTGACGCCGGTCAGCAGGATCGGGCCGCCGAGACGTGAGACCCACGCCAGCGGTCCCGTGGCCTGCCCGAGGGCAATCCCGCCGAGGGGCAGGCCGCCGAAGGGAACATGGCCCCGGGCCCATTCCGCCACGGTCAGGGCGGCCGGCAACCCGACGACGACGCCGATCGGGCGCCAGGCGACCACCAAGGCCAGTGCGGCGGCCAGGAACGCCATCGACAGCAGCAGCAAGATCACGTATCCGGGCCCGCTGAACTCCGTCACCCACCACAGCCCGATGGCGAACTGGCCCAGGCCGAGCGCCGCCCCCATGGCCGCTCGGCGGCGCCACGGCTGGCGGCGCAGGCAGGCCGCGACGGCCGCCAGGCCGATCACGGCGAGGGGCCACCAGCCGAACGGTGGTAGCGACAGGGCGATGGCGATCCCGCCGGCAAGGCAGACCACGAGAGCAACTCGAGCGCGAACCGGTTCGGTCGGGATGATGATCGGCCATGTTGGCGGTTTGCGCCCGGCCGAACCAATCAACGCTTCGACGAACGAGAGGCCGGTCCGACCTGTACCGTTGACAGGTATGAAGGCGGCTCCGCCAGACCACGTTCTTTGGCCGAGCTAGCGCTATCGGTCGTCCTGCCGGCGCACAACGAGCAGGATTATCTCGAAGCGGCGATCGTCGACCTGGTCAAGGGCCTGCGGAGTCGTGACCATGCATTCGAGATCGTCGTCTGTGAGAACGGGTCGAGCGACGCCACCGCCGCCCTGGCAACCGACCTGTCGGATCGCTTCGACGAGGTGCGCACCCTGTCGGCGGCTCGGCCGGACTACGGCGAGGCACTTCGAGCCGGCTTCCTAGCCGCCCGGGGACGCGTGGTGACCAACTTCGACGTCGACTACATCGACCTGGCCTTCCTCGACGCCGCCCTCCAGCGGTTGGGCGCCGACGACGGTTTGGCCGCCGTCTTGGCGACCAAGCGCGGCGAGGGCGCCGACGACACCCGCTCGGCCGGACGGCGGATCGTGACCGCGGCCTTCTCGGCCGTCCTTCGCCTCGGCTTCGGCCTGCAGGTGAGCGACACCCATGGCATGAAGGTGTTGCGCCGGGAGCCCCTCGGCCCGATCGTGGCCACCTGCCGTTTCGGAAGCGACCTGTTCGACACCGAGCTGATCCTGCGGGCCGAGCGGGCCGGGCTTCGGATCGAAGAGGTGGGGGTGACCGTCCGCGACACCCGGCCGCCGCGCACCCCGATCACCCGACGGATACCCCGCTCGCTGGCCGGGCTGGCCAAGCTCCGCCTCGTCCTCTGGCAGGAGCGCCTTTCTCGTCGCCGCTAGCGGGACACGAAGCGGTCCACCAGGTCGTCGTCGAAGACCACTTCGCTCGCGATCAGGTCGGTCCGCAGTCCTTTGATCGAGGGTTGGCGGAGCGTTCCCGCCTCGGTGACCTCGATGTAGGCGATTTCGACGACCAGGACGGGCTGGACCCAGTGAAGGGGGAGCCTCGGAGGGTTCACGAACGGCGCGGCCGGCACCTGGATCTGGGCGAAGAGCTGGAGGAGCTGGCGGATCATCTCCTCGTTCAATCCCGATCCGGCCTGGCCGACATAGAAGAGCCGCTGGGGCGGCCCGGCCTGCGACACAGCGACGTCGTAGCAGCCAAGCGACAGGGATCCGATGCTGGTTTGGCGGCTGCCCTGGCCCGATGACCATCCGCCCACGACGAACTCGCGGCGGCGACCGATTTTCATCTTCCACCACGCCGGCGAACGACCACCCACGAGGTAGGGGGCGTCGCGGCGTTTGGCCATGAAGCCTTCGAGCCCGAGCCGCCGGCCCGCGGCCATCAACTCCTCGGGGCTGGCAACGAGCACCGGAGCGGTCTGCCAGGCCGGCCCCTTGATAGCCAGGCGGTCGAGCACGCGCCGGCGCTCGACCTGGGAGCGCTCGACGAGAAGCTCGCCGTCGAGCCAGAGGACGTCGAACACCACGAACGACGCCGGCGTCTGGGCCACGAGGGCGGGGGAGGGTTCGGCGACGTGCATCCGGCGTTGGAGTCGCTGGAAACTTGACTGGCCCCGCTCGTTGAAGGCGACCATCTCGCCGTCCAGGACGACTTGATGCGGCGCCAGCACGCGAGCCAGGTCGGCAACCTCGGGGTAGGTGGCCGTGATCTCGCCGCCGCGGCGGTTGGTCAAGGTGACGCCGGCCGGCCCGATGGTCGCGATGACCCGTTGACCGTCCAGCTTGGGCTCGAACAGGTAGTCGTCCGGATTGGCGGGTACGCCGTTCCCCCCCGCCAGCATCGGCAGCAGCCCAGGCGGCGGACCCGCCAGGTGATGGCTCATCGAGGGCGATGGTACGGCCGCGGTTGGCCTCGGGCGACCACGAAATGCACCGGGTACCAGAAACTCGATCCGATGCAGATGTTTCCGCGAAACCGCCCATGACGCTAACCGGCACGCAACTTCGGTACCCTGCAATTGGGTATGGCCACCGACGAAGAACCCCCCGACGATCTCCGTGTTCGACTGACATGGCCCCAACCGGCGGTGAACGACGAAGGACCCTTCGACCACGCCCGTGAGGACGACGAGCCCCACCCGCCCATCGCGTCGGCGAACGACCACACCCCCGCAGTAGGCAGCCCGGTCATCTCCGGCGGGCCGCGCCCACCGGTTGGCCGCACCCTGCCGCAGAGCGTTCTCCCACTGCCCGACGACGACGGTGCGTCCCGGCGCAGCGGCGGGCGCTGGGCGGTAGGCCGGCGCGCCGCAGCCCAGCGCGCAGCCGAGGCCCGAGCCCAGGCCGCCAGGGCCGCCGCCGACCGAGCCGCGGCCGAGCGGGCGGCCGCCCAGTTGGCCGCAGTCCGCCGCGCCGACGCCCAGCGGGCCGCCGCCGAAAGGGCGACGGCCGAGCGGGCCGCAACCCAGCAAGCCGAGGCCCAAGCGGCGGCGCAGCAGAAAGCAGCGCAAGCCGAGGCCCAAGCGGCGGCGCAGCAGAAAGCAGCGCAAGCCGAGGCCCAAGCGGCGGCGCAGCAGAAAGCAGCGCAAGCCGAGGCCCAAGCGGCGGCGCAGCAGAAAGCAGCGCAAGCCGAGGCCCAGGCGGCGCAGCAGAAAGCAGCGCAAGCCGAGGCCCAAGCGGCGGCGCAGCAAAAGGCAGCCCAGCAAGCCGAGGCCCAGGCGGCGCAGCAGAAGGCAGCCCAGCAAGCCGAGGCCGCTGATCGACCCGACGGACCCGCCGCCGATGCTCCGCGACCCGATCCGGGGCGCGGTGACAACCTGGCGCCGGCGACGGAGAAACGCGATTCGCAACGGATCGCCGAACTGCGCGCCGCCGAGCGAGAGGCGGCGCGCGTCGCCTCCGAGCGAGTCGACGCCCAACGGCTGGCCGAGCGAGCCGACGCGCAACGAGCGGCGGCCCAGCGGGCCGGGACCGAGCGGGTCGCGGCCGAGGCCGCAGCCAAACGGGCCCAGGCGGAGGCGGCGGCGCAGCGTGCGGCGACCGAGCGGGCCATGGCGGAGAAGGCGGACGCCGAACGAGCCGCGGCCCAGGCGGCGGTCGAGCGGGCCGCGGCCGAGCGAGCGGCGGAACGGGCCGCGGCCGAGGCCGAGACACAGCGGGCGGCGGCCGAGCGAGCGGTCGCGGCGGCCGACGCCCAGTCACGGCGGCGACCGATCGTCACCGTGGATGCCGAAGCGGTCGACGACGATGACGACGATCAGCCCGCCACACCCCGTCCCACCGTCACCACGCAGGAGCTCATCCTGGCCGGACGATCGGACTCCCTCCAGGCGGCGTTGGCGTCGATTGCGTTGCGGATCGATGCCCTGACCAGCACCACCTCGACATTCCGGAACCTCATCAGCGACCGCATTACCGATTATGCCGAACAGGTGGGCCGGCTGGGCGCCAGCGCGGCTGGCGACCTGGACGATTACCGCCATCTCCACGAGCGGGCCATCGAACAGATCCGCCGCTCGGTGAGCGACGCCGAGGACAATGTTCGTCGCCTCAGCCGATCCGTGGGCGACCTCGACGCCAAGGTGGGCGCGCTGGTGGCCGCGGTGCGCGAGAGCGGTGATGCCATCGACCAGATCATCAGTGACCGCGACCAGGTCTCCGACACGCTGGTTCGCAGCCTCGAGCGGGTAGAAGACGCCCTCACCGAGCTCACCGAGGGCCGCATCGCCAGCAGCTTCGCCCGCCTCGGCGACATGATCAACGCCCTCGCCGGCGAGCGCGACCGGCAGGGCGCAGTCTGGAACCAGTTCGAGCACGCAGTCGTCGCCCTGGCCGACGAGCGCGAGCACGCCGCCGACGTGTTGAGCCGCCTCGAGCGTTCGGTCGGCGAGATGACCGTCGGGCGCGAACGCGGCCTCGCCAAGGTCCTAGCCCGCCTGGAAGCCCGCGTCGACGAGATCGGCGCGTCGATGACCGGCATCTCCGGCGACGAGATCGCGACGACGCTCAGCCGCGTCGACGCCCGGCTCAAGGAGATGTCGACCGACCTGGTCGTCGGCCGGGACCGCGAGACCGCCCGAGCCTTGTCGCAGCTCTCGGCCCAGGTGGACGGCATCGCCGGGTTGGTGGCCGAGGGTCGCACCGACCTGGCCCCGATCGAGAACCGGCTCAATCGCCTGACCCGCACCGCGCCCCAGGTCGCCCCGCTCGACCTGGCCGGGCTCTATGCCCGCCTCGACGAGCTCGCGGACGTGGTCTCGCAAGGGAGTGCGCCGCGCCCCTCGGCGCCGGGAGCGAGCGCCGATCGCGGGGAGATCCTGGAACGCTTCGATCAGCTGGGCCAGCAACTGGGCGAGCAGCTCGAGGCGTTGCGCCGGCGCATCGCGCTGCGGGCCCGCGGTGGCGGCCCGGCGATGGACGAGGCGACCATCGCCGCCATCGCCGACGCCGTGGTAGCCCGGCTCCACGAGACACAGGCGCGGCCGGTGCCGGCCCTGTCGCGGCCGTTACCGGCGCGCCGGGCCGACGCCACAGCGGAAAGTCCGGGGCGCGGTCGCGAGCAATGGCGGACCTGAGGAACACTTGACCCGGTAACAATCTCTGGGCAGGATTGTGGGGTTCACTTCCCACTGATGGCCCACAGCAGGTGAAGCCGGTCCGGATCGATTCGACCGAACAGGTTGCCGCGGCCCGCGGCCGGCGCCATGATGCGGAGTTCTCGCCCACCGTGGTCGGCCGTCCGTCGCCACCCTGGCTCACGGCACTGGTGCTGTGGCAGAGCGCGGCGGCGCACCCGGCGGTGTTGCTGGTCGACGGGCTGATCGTCGCCGGCGCCTTCCGCCACGCCGGGACGACCCGTCCCGTCGCCCTCGCCGCCGGCGCCGTCTTCGCGCTCGTCAGCCCGTTCACCGGCTTGGCCGCCCACCGCACCAGCGTGCAGGCCCAGGGCATCCGCTGGTACCTCAAGCCCTTGGCCGTGCTGTGCTTCATCCTGGTCGCCTTCGTCTCGCTGTTCCGGCCGGACCACCTGGGCAGCCCGGTCAGCACCGTCGCCCTGATCCAGGCGGCGTTCCTGCTCATCTCGCTGCGCGCCCTGGCCTGGTGCGCCATCGCCGCCGCCCGCCGCCGAGACCTCGGCCTGCAACCCACGTTGGTAATCGGCACCGACGCCCGGGTCAACGAGTTGGCGGCCGAGCTGGCCAGGTGCAAGAAGGTGGGGCTGCGATTCGCCGCCGGGTACACCCCGACCCTCGGCGACAGTACGGCGGTCGCCGACGGTCACGCCCAGGCCTTCAGCCTGCTCGACAAGAATGAGATCGACCACGTCCTGCTCGTCAACGACGGCATCGACGAGGCGGTGTTCCGGGAGTTCGTGCTGTGGGCCGACGACCGCCGTGGTTACACGTTGGTGCTGCCGCTGGCCGACATCGTCCGCCACGGCAGCAAGTACCACGTCGGGCGCTTCCCGGTCGTTCCCTTGCCCATTGGCCTGAGCCAGAACGGGCTGATTGCCAAGCGGGCGCTCGACATCGCGGCGTCGATGGCGTTGATCCTGATGACGGCGCCGCTGATGCTCCTTATCGCTGCCACCATCAAGATCAAGGATCGAGATCG
>OBLV0100000520.1_pt1 | contig 11623 bp, 12 predicted proteins | sample 1520071 | NCBI WGS metagenome assembly OBLV01 (sample SAMEA3888446, study PRJEB22518) | metagenome | reverse complement strand
GCTGCCTCAGCCACGCCATCGAGGCGTGCGCGCCCTGCGCGATCTCCTTGCCGCGCCGCATCCTCAGGTCGCGCCGGATGACGATGACCTGCTTGGTCGGGCGCGGCCCTGTTTCCTCGTCTGCCTCGTCTTTCTCGTCCACGAGCCGAGGTTAGCGGGAAAGGCCATGGTGCGCCGCCAGGGATTCGAACCCCGAACCTGCAGCTTAAGAGGCTGTTGCTCTGACCGTTGAGCTAGCGGCGCCCGGAATGCTTCGGCGTCATTTGCCCCGGCCTGCCGTTTCCATGGTGCTCACGCTATGGACGTGTCAATTATCCAGCCTGCGCGAGAGGCTATTGGGACGGTCAATTCGGCCGGAAGTAATTGAAACCGCCCCGGAGGGACTTTTCCCTGGGGCGGCTGCGGGCACGTGCCTGTTCGCGCTTACCAGGCAACCACTCCGCCGGCCAGGGCAGCCGAAAGCCGCGGTGCCGGATTCATGTATCCGGGCCGCTTCGGCGCCTGGCGAGAGGTCATGCATCCATGGTAAGCCGATGGCGGAAACCGGGCAATCGTATTTCCAGGGGCATTCCGCCTTGCGGTGCTCCCGACGGCGGCGCCCGGATACCGGTGGGGTGAGTACGGGTTCTCGGTGGGATGTGAACACCGCGGTCCGCTGCCGGACGTCCTGAAACCGGACATTTAGTGCGTTAGAACGCACTGAAACCGGGGTTTCATGGCGTTTCAGCTGACGCGACGTACCCGGATCGTGGTGCTGATGGTGCCGACGTGGCATGAGTCCGGTTTTCGGGAGGGTGTCGCCCGGCTGCGGGCCGGGGGTATTGGGACGGTCGGGGACGGGAATTCGGAATTAACGGAGAGTCGTCGGGAAAAGACGGAGCGAATACGAATGAGCGATCATCGCTGGTATTCTCTGAGTTACGTCGGGTGACCTGTGGAGTAGCTGTGAATAAGGCGGTGGATAACTGCCGTGATGTGCGGATAACCGGCAGAATTCTGTGGACAAGATGTGGACAGGAAAAAAACCTAAAATGAATTGCGGCGGCCTCTTGCGCGACGTGCGGCGGAGGGCGTAGAAATACTTTCACCGCAGGAAACGGGCACCATCCAGGGGCTATCCCCGGGGCGATGTAAAGGCCGGGAAACCGGAATTTGCAGCGGGTGCCTGGCACCGGCGGGCGGCGCGTGGCGCCGGGGAGTCCGGGCAACCGGACAAACCGGAACAGTGAGGTCGGGCGACCGGTCGATCTGGACTGGTGAGGCTGGGAAACTAGCCGATCGGGAACGGTGAGGCCGGGCGACTGGCTGACCCGGAGCCGTGAGGCCGGGAAACTGGCTGATCCGGGGCCGCAGCCGGACAAGGCCCCCTTCATCTCATACATGAAGGGGGCCTTGTTGCATTCTGCCGCAGAAAGAATACCTGTCACGCGCGACACGCCGGCGGCGCGTTCAGGTTGGCCCCGTTCGGGCCCGCCGCGTTCAGGGCTGGTGGATGGCGCGGAGCAGCCGGCTTATGGCCTCCGCTACCTCCGCGGGGTCGGTAAGCAGGGCCAGATGGTGGCTCGCCAGCCGGGTGACCGGCCAGCCGAGCCCGGCGGCCCGGGCGGCCTCGTCCTCGTAAGCCTCGCTCAGCCGCAGGTACGCGCACGGCGCGTCGGGCCAGCGCGGTGTCGGCGGGTGCGTCTCGGTGAACATGGCCAGCGGCAGCGGCGGGCAGCCCGCGGTGAAGCGCTCGCGGATGACGGGATCCGGGAGGAATTCGGCCAGGGCCTCCTCGCCCCACCAGCGCGGCCAGGGCGGGAGCCAGCCGTCCGGGTCAGCCATCTCGCGGAGCCGGGCGACCAGCTCGGGCGGCGCGGTGTCCATCCAGGTCTGGCCGGGGAACGGCAGCCTGGCGTCCACGAAGACGTAGCCGCGGACCTGGGTGATCAGGGCGCCCGCCGCGGCCAGGATCGGGCCGGCCCGGCTGTGGCCGACGAGCACGGCGGGCCGCCCCGCGGCGGCGCGGGCGATCAGTTCCGCCTGGCGCGAACACCAGGGCGGGCCGGCCGCGATCGTGCTCGTCAGGTCGGGGATGGTGACCTGCCGGGCGGGTTCGGCCAGGGCGGGGGCGATCAGGTCCCAGCTGGCCGGGGCGACCAGCGGGCTGTGCACCAGCAGCAGGCGGGTCGGCGGCAGGTGTATCATCGCCGGCTGGCCAGCCTGTCCTGCAGGCCGTCGAGGATGGCCTGCAGGCCGAACTCGAAGCTGTCCTCGGGCGACGCGCCGTAGCCGGCCCCGGCCGTGTCCAGGCGGGCGCGCAGCCGCGGGAACCGGGCCGCGATCTCGCGGGCTCCGGCCATGCGGTCGCGGAGCAGCGCCGCGCCGTCGCCGCCGTCCTGGCTGAGCTTCCTGGTCAGCGAGGCCTCCGCGGCCGCGCCGAGGGCGTGCCCGAGGACGAACGTCAGCATGGTCACCGCGGCCTGGTCGGCCTGCTCGCCGGCGAACCCGGCCGCCTCGTAGATGGCCAGGCCGTGGTCGTCGTGCCGCGCCTTGCCCGGGCCGTACAGCAACTGGGAGCCGAAGGCCTGCGCCAGCCACGGGTGCCGGGTGAGCGTCGCGTACAGGTCGGTGGCCATCGCGGCGGCCGCGGCCCGCCAGCCCGCAGTGCCCGGGTCGGGCCGCGCGATCTCGCTCCACACCTGGTCGGCGGCCAGCGCGATGAGGTTGTCCTTGCTGCCCACGTGCCAGTAGACCGCGGTGGCGGCCGAGCCGAGGCGCTGGCCCAGGGCGCGCATGTTCAGGCCCTCGAGCCCTTCGGCGTCGAGCAGGTCGATGGCCGCGCTGACGATCTGTTCGCGGGTCAGCGTGTCGCGCGGCATGTGCCCACGATAGGGCATCCCGGAATGGACTTGCACATTGTGCAAGTCGTGTCTAGGGTATGGACTTGAACAATGTGCAAGTCGAGTGTCGGGGGGAAAGGGGATCGTCATGCGGGATGAGGCGCTGGCCGGGTTCGTGACGCAGTCGGCGGACGGGCTGGGTGTTACCGGCGCGGCCGTCGGCGTGTGGGCGGACGGGCGGGAGGTCTTCGCCAGCCACGGCGTGACCAGTGTGGACAATCCGCTACCGGTCCGGCCGGACACGCTGTTCCTGATCGGCTCGGTGACCAAGACGTTCACCGCGACCGCGGTGATGCGCCTGGTCGCCGACGGGAAGGTCGCGCTGGATGCACCGGTGCGGCGGTACGTGCCCGAACTCGTGCTGGCGGACGAGCGCGCCGCGGGCCAGATCACCGTGCTCAACCTGCTCAACCACACCTCGGGCCTGGACTGGGGGGTCATCGGCGAGTTCGGCGAGGGGGACGACGCGCTGGCCCGCTACGTATCCGCGCTAGCCGGGCTGCCGCTGATCGCGCCGCCGGGCGCCCGGGCCTCCTACAGCCAGGCGGGGTTCAACCTGGCCGGGCGGATCGTGGAAAAGGTCACCGGGCTGACCTTCGAGCAGGCGGTCGCCTCGCTGGTCTTCGACCCGGCCGGCCTGTCCGGCAGCTTCTTCGACCGCGACGACATCATGACCAGGCGGTTCGCCGTGGGACACAACCGCGGCGAGGACGGGACCCTGTCGATCGGGCGGCTGTGGCGGCGCTCGCGCGGCGACAATCCTGGCGGCGGCATCGCGTCCTCGGCCGCCGACATGCTGCGCTGGGCCCGGTTCCAGCTGGGTTCCGGCGTGCCCGACGTGCTCCCGGCCGGAGTACTGCGCCAGATGCGGGAGCCGACGACGCCGCTGCGAGGCAGCAGCCTGGGCGATGCCATCGGCATCGGCTGGTTCCTGCGCGACGTGGGCGGGGTGCGCGCCGCCGGGCACGGCGGATCGGCCAACGGCCAGTTCGCCGACCTGCTCCTGCTGCCGGAACGCGGTTTCGCGATCGTCGCGCTGTGCAACGAGGGCCCGGACGGCATCCCGTTCAACCAGGCGGTGATCCGCTGGGCGCTGCAGAACTACCTGGGGATCGCCGACCGCGATCCGGAACCGCTGCCGTTCGACGAGGTACGCGCCCGGGAGGTGGCCGGCCGCTATGAGAACGAGGTCATGACGTTCACCGTCGGGATCGACGAGGCGGGCCCGGGGGTAGCACTGCGGATGGAGGTCCGGATCAAGCCGGAGATCCGGGCGGCGGCGGACAAGGAACCGCCGCCGGACCCCGCGCCGTTCGAGGTGGGCCTGCTCCCCCGCGACGAGTACATCGTCACCGGCGGCGAGTACGCGGGCCAGCGCGGCTTCTTCACCCGCGACGCGAGCGGTGCGGTCACCGGCGTCGACCTCGCCGGGCGGCTCGCCACCCGCGTCTAGCGGGACTGCCGGGGCGGGATGGGCACGACTGACCGGAAAGCGGGTCACGGCGCGCCCCGAGTAGCGCCGCGGCATCGGCGCATCGCTCACTCGTCGGAACCATCGGCCACACAGTTCACAGCTACATCAGGGTGTCGGCAAGATCATGGGGTGAAGGGGCCCTTGCCCTCATCTATTGGGGGTAAGGGCCCCTTCACCTCGAACGGGTGCGGGGGACAGCGCGGGCGGGGGTCGGGGCGGGGGGTGAGGGCGGGGGGTCAGGGCGGGGGGTCAGGGCCGGGGGGTGAGGGCGGGGGGGTCAGGGCGGGCAGGTTTCGTGGACCCAGGCGCCGGTGACGCGGCGGCGGGCGTCCTGGGCGGGGGTGATCGGGTTCTGGCAGCGGGCACAGGGCTGGCTGGCGGAGCGGGCCGTGCTGGCCTCCGAGCCGAGCGGGGGGTCGCCAAGCGGGGGGTCGCCGGCCGGGCCGAGGCCGATCGGGCCGGAGTCGGTCACCGGGAGACCGACTCCGCCGGGGCAGAAATGATCCAGGTGAGCCTGGGTTACCCGCTCACCGATCGGCACCCGGGGTCGACGCTCAGCCACCCTTCCACGGTAGCGCCTGCTCAGAGGACTGGGGACGGACAGGAGGCGGGCGTGATGCCCGCTGGGCCATAAATGGAGTAGCACTAAATTTGGAGCTGCACTATATTTGAGAGCCAACGGAGGGAGGTCACAATGACCGCACAGAACGGGGTGCTCGACCTGGTGCAGCGCTGGGCGGCCGCGGAGCAGCGGAACGACGCCGGCGCCCTGGACGGGCTGCTGGCCGATGGGTTCGCAGGGGTAGGACCGTTCGGCTTCATCCTGACCCGGGATCAGTGGCTGGCCCGCTTCGCCAACGGGCTGGTGAACCGGTCTTTCACCGTCACGGACCTGCAGGTCCGTGACTTCGGGACCGCGGCGGTGGGGATCGGGGTGCTGGCCCAGGAGACCAGCTGGCAGGGTACCGACAACTCGGGACGGTTCCGGGTCACGCTGGTGGCGGTGCAGGAGGGCGAGGGCTGGCGGCTGGCGCACGTGCATATCGGCCCGCTGCAAGGACCACCGGGCGGCGCCTCGTGAGCGGGGCGTTCCCGCCCAAGGTGGTGGCGGCCGGCGAGGGCAAGACGGTGATGCTGTTCGGCGTCCGGTTCGGCTACAAGGTGGTGAGCGGGGATTCCGGCGGGCGGCTGGCCGTCCTGGAGGTGGAGATCCCGCCCAGGACCCTGGTCAAGCCGCATAGTCACGCCCGCGAGGACGAGTTCTCGCTGGTGCTGTCCGGAACGGTCGGGGTACGGACCGGAGACCGGACCTCCGAGGCCGGGCCGGGCGCGTACCTGGTCAAGCCGCGCGGCGTGCCGCACGCCATGTGGAACGCGGGCAGCACGCCGGCCACCGTGGCGGAGATCCTCAGCCCGGCCGGGCTCGAGGAGTACTTCGAGAAGCTGGCGCCGATCCTGGCCGCGCACCGCCCGCCGGCGGAGTACTACCAGCTCGCCGAGGATTACGGGATCACCATCCAGGACGACTGGATCGAGGAGCTGGAGCAGACCTACGGCGTCAAGCTCTGAGCGCTTACGGCCCGGCCGGGTAGCCGGCCAGGCCGCGCTCCAGCAGCGCGAAGCCCTCGGCGGTGAGCTTGCGGACATCGGCCGCGAGCCCGCCGAGGTCTCCGAGGTCTCCGCCCGAGCCGACCCGGCCGCGCACGTAGTCGATCATCGCCCGCTGCAGCCCGAGCAGGGCGTTGGCCACCACCTGCGGACGGAGGTCGTCGGGGCCGGCGCCGGTCTCGGCGGCCAGCAGGGCAGCCAGGTCGCGGGCGCTGCGGGCCATCACCTGCTGCTCGCGGGCGAGCAGGGCCGGGCTCTCCGCGATCACCCGGTTGACCGTGCGGAGCCGGGCGAGGGCCTCCTCGTCACCGGCTTCGGCCTGGCCGAGCAGACCGCCCTCCTCGAGCAGGGCGCGGCGGAAGGCGGCGAGGGCCGGCTCACCGATGTCGCGGTCCCGCACGGCGTCGGCCAGCCGGGCGCTGAACGCCTCGAACCGCGAGTAGAACAGGTCTTCCTTGCTGCGGTAGTAGTTGAACACCGTCGCCTCGGCGACCTGCGCCTCGCGCGCGATCTCGGCCACGGTCACGTTGTCGAAGCCCCGGTCGGCGAACAGCCGCCACGCGGTGTCCGCGATCAGCTGCCGCGTCTGCTCCTTCTTGAGCGCGCGAAGACCCACCTTGCGTCCGTTCAAATTAGAGTTGCACTAAGTTTAGTTAGACTCTATCTAGAGTACTTGTTATGGTCCACATGCCAGCCCGGTAACGGGGGCTGGGCACCCAGCCCTCGCAAGACGGGGGTAAGGGCACACAACCCCCGAACGGGCCTTGGTGCCTGCCTCGGGTAATCGGGCTGGTTTCATCAGCTGTTGCAGGGCTTCCAGGACGGGCAGCCAGATATCTTCCGCCTCCTGGAGCGAGTCGGCCGTGTCGATCTCATCGATCTGCAGGCGGATCGTGCACCCGCCCGGTCCCGGCCTGATCAGCCAGGTCAGGTACACCGGCGGGTCAGTCGGCGCGGACTGGAGCACGTAGGACAGGCGCTCGCCGCGCTGGACGCACAGGACCCGGCCGGATACCTGGACATCCTCGCCGCAGCGGAAATCGATGGGTGCTCCGGGGATCCAGGTCGAGTGCGCGGCCAGGCCGTAGAGGAACCCTGGCGTCTGGCCCGGGTCGGTCAGGGCCGTCCAGACGACCTCGGGATCCGCGCGGGTCCACGCGGCGAAGGAGTGCGCGGCGAACGTCACGCCGCGTGATGACAGGCCCGGTTCGGTGTCGCGAGCGTCCATGACGTGCCCGGTCGTTGCCGCCTGGTCAGGTGGGCGTCTCGGTGGCGATCTCGAACCCGTTGAACTGATGGATGATGGCGTAACTCATCGATGAACCCCCCTGGTCCGTGGATGCCGTCACGGCGACGGCGACGGCGGCAATAACGGACCTGCGCCGCCCCCCACATGATCCATACTGCCTCAACCAGCGAGTATGCACCAGATCTAGGGGCGGACGGCGGCGCGGACGGCCCGCAGGGCGGACGGCCAGTCGTGCTGCGGGTCGGGCACCATCAGCTTGCCGAACGGGTACCGGTCGAACAGCCCGGCCGCCACCGGCTCCCAGGCCTGGTACAGCCCGACGACGGCATCGCGGCCGCGCAGGCCGCGGCGGCGGGCCCACGGGCTGTCCTGCACGAAGGCGAGGTTCCGCGAGGACCACGGCTCGCCGCGGGCCTGGTGGACGCGGGCGATCGCGGCCGCGATGTCGGCCGGCCGCAGGTAGACCAGGAACGGCTCGGCGGGCGCCGCCTGCCGCTGGATCTCGGCGCAGATCTCCGCCACGGTGGCCACGGGAGCGCCGTCGATGAAGGCGGGCATCACGGAGTTCTGCAGGAAGACGCTCTCGCAGATGATGGTCTGCTCGTCGCGCAGGCAGCGTTCGGCCAGCTGGCGCCATTGACCGGCCGAGTACACCCCGGGGTCGCCCGGCGCAGGCGCGGCCAGCAGCTCGTCCACCCGCCTGGTCCGGATGGGATGATCCGCGGCGCCCTCACCGAAGGCCCGCACGTGCTCGCCGCGGCGGGCCAGCCAGTCCGCGAGGTGCCCGGCCGTGGTCGTCTTGCCCGAGCCGATCATGCCCTCGATCAGGATCAGCCGCGGGACGGCCACACAGTTACGCCGGGCCAGCCGCACCGGGCGGAGCCGGGAAGCCGCCGGTCAGCCGCTCGAAGGCGTCCGCCACCCGCAGGCAGGCCGCGTCGTCGAACCGCTTGCCGACGATCATCATCCCGACCGGGAGGCCGTCCGCCAGGCCCGCCGGGACGCTGATGGCCGGGTGGCCGCTGATGTCGAACGGCGCGGTGTTGGGGATCATCTCCAGAGCGCGGCCGATCTGGACCTCGCGCGGTTCTGAGGCGGCCGGGATCGGGGTGGCCACCATCGGCAGGGTCGGCATGACCAGCACGTCGAAGCGGCTCAGCGCCTCGTCGTAGGCGCGGCGCACCTCGAAGACGAGGTTCCTGGCCATGGCGTAGTGCCGTGCCTGGTACTTCTCCACCGAGTAGCGGCCGCCGAGCACGACCAGCTTGACCGTCTCCGACCAGGCGTCGGGCACCTCGAGGCGCTGCTTGCCGTAGTAGGCGATGAGCTCCGGGTCGTACAGCCCGTCCCAGTTCCAGCCGTACGCGTTCCCGTCGACCATCTGCACCGTGGCGCCGTCGGTGGCGATCACGTTCCAGACGTGCATCGCGTGCCGGTGCCACGGGATGCTGACGTCCTCGACCTGCATGCCCGCCTCGCGCAGCCGGTCGGCGGCGGCGCGGACGGTCTGGTCCACCCGCTCCTCGGACAGGTCGGGGATACCGAACCCCTCGGTCACCAGGCCGGCCCGCAGCCCGGTGACGTCCTGGTTGAGGGCCGCGACGTAATCCTCCGGCCGCAGGTCGGCGGGCTGCCGCGGATCCCAGCCGTCCCGGCCCGCGATCACGTTCAGCATCAGCGCGGCGTCGGCCACGGTGCGGGTGATCGGCCCGAGGTGGTCGATGCTGGCCTCGATCGGGAACGCCCCGGTGTACGGCACCAGGCCGTGGGTGGGCTTGTGTCCCACCGTGCCGCACCACGAACTGGGAATGCGCACCGAACCGCCCTGGTCACCGCCCATTGCCAGGTCGGCTTCCCCCGAGGCCACCAGGGCTGCGCTTCCGGACGACGAGCCGCCGGTCGTTCGGTCCGTATCCCACGGGTTCCTGACCGGGCCGGTCACCGACGTGTGGCTCCCGCCAGAAAAGCACAGGTCCTCGCACACGGACTTGCCGGTGATCGTCGCCCCGGCCGCGAGCAGCCGGGTCACCACGGTCGCGTCCCGGCTGGGCACGAAGCCCTCCAGGGTGCGCGAGCCGTTCATCATCGGCACGCCGGCGACCTCGATGTTGTCCTTGATCGCGACCCGGCGCCCGGCCAGCGGCCCGTCAGGCCGCTCGGCGATCTCGGTCCGCACGTACCAGGCGCCCAGCGGGTTCCCGCCCGGGTCCGGCTGCTTCCAGGTCCGGTTAGCGGGTGGCTGCGGCGCCGTCTGCGCGTACAGCTCCTCGACCGCGTCGTAGGACGACAGCAGGCCGGCCACCATAGGCTCGAACGAGCCGAGATCCTCGTCACTCAGATGCATCCCGTACCCGCGGGCGATCGCCGCGAGGTCGTCTTTGCCGGGCGGACGGACAGCCATGCGGGCCTCCCTGGGGCGAGTCGCCTTCCAGCGACTCTAGGAGCGCGTCGTCCGGCCGGTCAATACGGCACGATGAGGGCATGGCTAACGTGACGGAGTTGCGGGTCGCGCTGACGGTGGAGAACTTCGACCAAGCGGTGGCGTTCTACCGGGACGCGCTGGGGCTGGAGCAGATCGCCGACTGGAGTTCGGACGCCGGGAAGGTGGTCGTGCTCGAGGCGGGGCGGGCCACCCTGGAGCTGTTCGACCACGCGCAGGCCGAAGCGGTGGACGCGATCGAGGCGGGCCGGCGGGTATCCGGCACGGTCCGGTTCGCGGTGCAGGTCGAGGACAGCGTGGCGGTAGCGGAGCGGCTGGTCGCGTCCGGGGCCGAACGGGTCGCGGAGCCTGTCACCGCGCCGTGGGGAGACGTCAACGCCCGGGTCAAGGCCCCGGACGGGATGCAGCTGACGCTGTTTACTTCCGGGGACGTTTCCGCGGAGTAGGAGGCAGCTCGTCGCGGAGCAGGTCCATCAGCAGGCCGTCGTGGAAGGTACCGTCGGGTCCGCGCTCGTACTGGCGCATGACGCCGACGGGGCGGAAGCCCACCTTGGCGTAGCAGCGGATGGCCGGCTCGTTGGCGGCCGCCGGGTCGATCGTGATCCGGTGGTGGCCGCGCTGCTCGAACAGGAACCTGGCCAGCAGCCGGACCGCCTCGGTCCCGGCGCCCCGGCCCTGGAAGCGGTCGCCGAGGTAGATGTCGATCCCCGCCTGCCGGTACATCGGGTCGTTCTCCTCGTGGTACTGGATGCCCCCGGCGACCTTCCCGTCGATCTCCACCACCAGCAGCACCGCGGAGTCGTCGCCGCGCAGTTCCTCCTCGATCACCTCGACCGGATCGGGTTCGGCCCACCAGCGCGACACCGACGGCTCGGCCAGGATCGCCCGCAGCTTCGGTGCGTCCTTCGGGCGGCCGGGCCTGAGCGTGACCTTGCGGCCCACCAGGATGGGATGCGATCCGGCCTGGTCGTCGTCTGGTGTTTTCACGGGCACCACGCTATAACCCGGATAACCCTCTGGCCGGGTTGTGCCGTGGTGCCGCTAGCCGGGCTGGGGGGCGGCGGACTCGGCGGGAGGGCTGGCCACGGTGCGGACGAAGCGGCCGAGCTGGTCGATGGCGTCCCTGGCCTCGGGCAGGAAGCTCCAGAAGACGTGGAAGTCGTGCGTGGGCACCGGGTAGACCGTGATGCTGGCGTCGACGCCGCACTGGGTCGCGTGCCTGGCCAGCAGCTGCGCTTCCTGCAGGACGGCGTCGCCGGAGGCGGCCTGGATGAGCAGCGGCGGCAGCCCGGCCAGGGACGTCTGCAGCGGGCTGAGCAGCGGGTCGTCGACCGGGTGGCCGGCCAGGTAGGCCTGGGCCAGGCGGTGCGCCATCTCCGGCGAGAAGACCAGCGGGGAATCCTGCGGCGGCCGCTGCGTCCGCCCGGTCAGGTCGACCCACGGGCACAGCAGCGCGGCCCCGGCGGGCTCCGGGAGGTCACGCTCGCGCAGGGCCAGGAGCAGGGACATGACCAGGCCGCCCGCTGAGGAGTCGCCGGCCACGACGATCTTGCCCTCGTCGCCGCCGGTGTCGCGCAGCCACAGGTAGGCGTTGACCGCGTCCTGCACGGCCGCGGGATAGGGGTGCTCGGGGGCCAGCCGGTAGTCGATGACGAGCGCGGGGGCCCGCGCCGCGAGGGCGATGGCGGCGGCCAGGTGACGGTAGCCGAACGCCGACCCGGCCACGTGCCCGCCGCCGTGCAGGTACAGCACGGTGGCGGCGGCCGGGGAGGCGGTCCCGGGGGTGACCCGCAGCGCGGGCACGCCGCCCGCGATGACCGGGGCGACCGCGACGTCCGGCGGCGGCGTGAACTTCCCGTGCAGCTCCTCCAGGGCGGCGCGGATGCCGTCCAGGTCGGCCACCTCCGCCGACGCCCGCGCCCACGGCTCCCACAGCAGGGCCATCCGGCCGGCCAGCTCACCGCCCACCG
>OBLV0100000519.1_pt1 | contig 11729 bp, 7 predicted proteins | sample 1520071 | NCBI WGS metagenome assembly OBLV01 (sample SAMEA3888446, study PRJEB22518) | metagenome | reverse complement strand
CCACCGAGATCTACACTCTTTCCCTACACGACGCTCTTCCGATCTTGCAGCCCAAGTGGGCACCCAACATCGTGGTGGGGTTGGGCCGGTTCGCCGGGCGAACCATCGGAGTGATCGCGAACAACCCGCTGCGACTCGGTGGTTGCCTGGATTCGGCTTCGGCGGAGAAGGCATCCCGCTTCGTGCGGATGTGCGACGCCTTCGGCATTCCGCTGCTCGTCCTCGTCGACGTGCCCGGCTACCTCCCCGGTGTCGGCCAGGAGTGGGACGGGGTGGTGCGCCGCGGCGCGAAGCTGCTGCACGCCTTCGCCGAAGCGATCGTGCCCCGGGTCACGCTGGTGACTCGTAAGGCCTTCGGCGGCGCTTACATCGCCATGAACTCCCGATCGCTGGGTGCCACCCAGGTCTTCGCCTGGCCGGATGCGCAGGTGGCGGTCATGGGCGCCAAGGCCGCGGTGGGCATCCTGCACCGCAGGGCGCTGGCGGCCGCCGCGGAGGACGAGCGTGAGGCGTTGCATGCCAAGCTCGCCGCCCACCACGAGCACAACCTGGGCGGGGTGGATCGCGCCGTCGCGATCGGGGCGGTGGACGAAGTGATCAAACCGGCTCAGACCCGCCGACGCCTGGCCGAGGCGCTGGCCGCCGCACCCGCAGGCCGGGGTACGCACGGCAACATCCAGCTGTAGCCACGCAGGCGACCTAGCAGGCCATGCGCAGATCCGAGTTCGGCGAGCTGGGGCCGAGCCGGATCTGGTCCCCCTTGCCGATCAGCGGGTAGGTCACCCACCAGCGCAGGCATCGCACCGGGAGCGCCGGGGGTGCGTCCGCCGGGTTCTGCACGCTGGTGTAGGAGACCAGCGCGACGAGCCCGCCGCCCATGCGAGGTTCCACCCGATGCACCACGATGCTGCCATCGAGCGTGGATCGGTACTGGTTACGCCAGGCAGCTTCCCCGAAATCGCGCGCCCACTGCGGGATCACGGCACTGCGCCACAGCTTGTAGTCGCCCGCGTTGATCGCATCGAAGTACTTCTGCAGTACCTTCCGGATCTGGTTGGCGTCCGGATGAGCCGCGGAGCCCTCGGTGAGCACGACAGCAGCCGACCCCGGCTCCGGCGGCCGCGCCGGCGCTTTCGCACCGGCTGAGCCGGCCGCTGTGGCGTCTGCGGCGTTCATCGCCCCGGACACGGGCCGTAACTCGCGCAGCACGAATCCGGCACCCGCTGCACCAGCGAGCACCACACACACCACCACGAGAAGGGCCCACCTGCGCCGGGCGACATGCTGCGCCACCGGCGCAGACTACGCCTCCGCTCCCCCCGCCCGACATGGAGACATATCGGCCTCGAGGGGTGCGCGATGACACCGATATGTCTCCATGTCGGGTACCGGGGTGCTCAGCCGACGCGGTGGAGCCAGCTGACGGGGGCGCCGTCGGCGGCGCGACGGAACGGTTCCAGTGCGTCGTCCCAGGCTGTGCCGAGCAGTTGGTCGAGCTGGTGCGCGAAGGATTCAGCACCGCGGGCCGTGACTACGAGCGTCCGCAGCTGGTCCTCGCCGACCACGATGTCACCGTTGGCGCTGGTACGGGATCGCCACAAGCCCAGCCCGGGCACGAAACAGAATCGCTCTCCGTCGACTCCGGTGCTGGGATCTTCGGTGACTTCGAAGCGCAGCATCGGCCAGGCTCGCAGCGCCCCCACGAGAGCAGCCGCGGTACCGGGCTCAGCAGACCACTCACATTCAGCCCGCAACTGCCCAGGCGCTGCTGCCTGCGCCGTCCACTGCAGGTTCGCTCTGACCTGCAGAACGCCTGCTACCGCCCACTCGACGTGCGGGCACACCGCGGACGGCGACGAGTGGACGTAGATCATCCCACTGGTACTCATGTTGTGCCTCCGCTGATCGACGAGGAGCGTCTTCCCCTACGTCCTCGTGATCACCGAGACATCGTTACACATTGTGCCCGTGTCACCACTGTTTTGCCAGTGACCCGGTGTGTCGCCGGAAGCTGCGTGCCGCCGGCGACACACCCACCTTCAGATGGTCAGTGCGTATGGGCCCCCAGCGCTTTCGCCGCGGCAAAGGTATCGACCAGTCCGGTGCCCTTGTCGAAGGACGTGGTGTACTTGCCCTCTCGCTGGTAAGGAGCACCGTTGGAATAGTGCACCGTGGTGAACTTCAGCACGTCCTCGACCTCGCCGGGAGACGCACTCGGATCGGCTTGGAAGAGCAACGCCACGATCCCGGTGATCTGCGGTGCCGCCATCGAGGTACCACTGAGGGTGTTGTAGCTACCCACATCGAGAAGTCCAGGTCCGCTCTGCGGCTTGAGGCCGGTCGAACAGATCGGCAGGTAGACACGGCAGGCACCGATGATTTTCTCACCCGGTGCGGAGATATCCGGCCAGGTCGACGGATCGCCTTTCGCCCCCCGCGAGGAGAACTTGGATACCAGGCCGCTGCGGGTACCGGTTCCACCGTCGTTATACGAGGCCACCGAGATGATCCCACCAGTCGGATCCTGAGCCGGCGGATTGGTGAGGCTCTTCGAGCCGTCGCCACCGTCATTGCCCGCAGCCCAGACGGTGACCACACCTTCCTTCGCGAGCTGGCGTTGCAGCTTGACCGTGGCCGAGTTCGGGTCGAACTTGCCCCCGCCCTGCGGGCCGTAGGAGTTGTTGACCACTCGGATAGGCGGGCACACCTTCGCCGAGACGCCCGGCCCGCAGGGGGCCGCATGATGCTCGAGCACCCAGTTCATCGACGAGTCCGCACTGATGATCACCACGGCGGCGCCGGTGGACAACGAGACGATCTTTGCGCCGGGAGCGGCGCCTGAGACCTTGCTACCGTCACTCAGGGTGACCAGGCGGCCCGCGGCGATGCTGGCCACGTGGGAACCGTGGCCACCGAGCGAGAGCGTGTCGGTGTCCACGTTCTTGGGCATGTCCACGATGCAGCTGTCGTCGGTGTTGGACTCGTCGAGACACACGCTCTTCAGGCTGCGTACGACCTTGCCCCCGGCGAACGCGGGGTGGGTCGGGTCGATGCCGGAATCGATCGTCGCCACCGTGACGCCGGTGCCATCGAGGGCCGAACCATTAGCCCCGACCAGACTCTCCTGGGCCTCCAGACCCCGGGTCGCCAGCAGTGAGGTGGATCGGGTGGTCACCGGTGGGGCGGCGGGAGCCGCATCCACCGCGATGGGCTGGTCTCCTTCGAGGTAGGTCACGCCGGGTTGGGTGCGGGCTGCTTGGACCTGTGGTGCGGTCGCTCGCGCCACTACCACCCCGATTTTGCGAAAGGCGGTGACCCGCCGCATCCCGGTGGCGGTGACGGCCCGCTCGGCATCGGCGAGTGTTGCTCCATGGACCATCACCGGCATGTCACCGGAGACCGCTGACAGCAACTGCTCCACCATCGATGGCGACAGCGGAGCCGGTGCTGGTTCTGCGCTCGCCGGCATGGCGACCAGCAAGCCCCCAGCGATCAGGCCGCCGACCAGCGCACTGGTCAGCAAACCCCGTCGAGTCATGAACCCTCCCCTTGTTCGGCACGTCGAGACGCACTCAGTGAGTGAACACGTAGCGCGCACGACCGTCAACGCTACGCAATCATTGAGCTCGTCGTGCGATCGGCCGCTATAAACGAGACGCCTGTCACCCAGATCGGTTGCGGCCATCCTGGGGAAACGCACCGGGCCGCACCGCCAGATCCCAGAGTGCCCAGCTACCAGCGGCACATCGCGCGCATCCGCAGAGGTGAATCACCCGATTGCCGGGGACCACCGGCAGTCAGCTCGGGTCCTTCCCGGCATCACATAATGAGCTGGCCGCCCGGATTGCATCGCAGATCTGCTCGGGGGGACCGGGTAAGCCGAACCACGACCCCTGGCCGGTGTCGCACCCCACAGCCCGGAAGCGCTCACACTGGGCGAGGGTCTGCACACCCTCCGCGGTTACGGTCAGATCCAAGGCATGCGCCAGGTCGACCAGGGCCCCCACGATCCGCTGGTCCACAAGATCGGTGGGGGTCTGCATGCCCTCGGCGAACGAGCCGGCCAGCTTGAGCTCGTGCATCGGCAACCGGCGCAGGTCAGGAAGGTTCCAGTAGCCCATGCCGAAGTCATCGAGCGCGATCCGGACACCCATTCCGGACAGCTTCGTCAGCACCTTGAGCGGACCCGACTCGTCCCCCATCAAGGCCTGCTCGGTGAGCTCGAGTTGCAGGCAGGACGGGTCAAGCCGGTGACTGGTCAGGACCTCCTCGACATCGGCGACCAGAGCGGGCTCGCGAAGCTGCCGGGGCGCGAGGTTGACGCTGACGAACGGCGCGGCGTCACCGAAGATGTCCTGCCAGGCCCGGGCCTGCTCACACGCCCGGGCGAGCACCCAGCGTCCGAGTTGCACGATCGAACCGCTCTCCTCGGCCAGATCGATGAACCTGTTGGGTCCGAGCAGGCCAAAGGTGGGGTGAGACCAACGGACCAGGGCCTCGGCGCCACGCAGCGCTCCGTCCGTGAGGCTGACCAGCGGCTGGTACTCGACGAAGAACTCGCCGCGATCCACCGCGGCGAGCATCGTCGCGGACAGCGTGAACCGGGTCACCTCGCTGTCGTTTCGGTGCTGGTCGAACATCGCGTAGCGCGCCTTGCCGTTCGACTTCGCCCGGTACATCGTGATATCGGCGGCCTGCAGGAGGTCCTCGGGACTGGTATCGGCTATCGGGCGCTCGACAACGCCGATACTGGTGGTCACGGTCAGCTCATGATCGCGGACTCGAACAGGCTCAGCCATCGCCGCCAGAACTTTTTCCGCCAGTAGCGCCACGTCCGCCTCTCCGGCGGTGTCCTCAACGATGATGACGAACTCGTCGCCGCCCATTCGAGCGACCAGTTGACCCGGACCACAGCAGCGGGTCAGCCGGGCCGCGACGGTTTTCAGTAACTGGTCACCAACGTCGTGTCCCAGGCTGTCGTTGACGACCTTGAACCCGTCCAGATCCAGGAAGCACAACCCGATCCGGCGTAGGTTGGCCGGACCGGCGAACGCCTGCTCCAGCCGCTCGTTGACCAGCTGCCGGTTCGCCAGCGCGGTCAGCGGATCATGGTAGGCCAGATGCTGCAGCGTGGCCTGCAGGCGTCGCCGTTCCGACACGTCCTCCAGCAGCGCCACCTGGTAGGCCGGCTCGCCATTCTCGTCACGGACCAGCGATACCGTCACGTGGGTCCAGATCTCGCCCCCGTCACGGCGGTAGTACGGCTTCTCCAACCGGAAATGATCTCGCTCACCACGGATCAGCTCGTCATAGATCTCCCAGACAGCGGCCCCGTCGTCCGGGTGGACCATTGCGCGGACATTGAACTGGCTGAGCTCGTCGAAAGTGTAACCGAACATCCCCAATAACGCTGGATTGGCATCGGTGATATTTCCATCCAGATCACCGATCCCGATACCGATGGCAGCACCCGTGAACATGGTGCGGAATTTCGCCTCGCTGGCGGCCAGCGCCTGTTCGGCCTGCCGGCGAGCTCGCAACCCAGCCCGGTAGATCGCATCCTGTTCGTCCAGGCTTCGCTCGCGCAACGCGCTCGCGTATCCGGCCGCCATACTGCCGATCAACCGGGCCACCCGACCGGCGAGGTCCGGGCTGGGGTCGGGAGCGGTGCAGGCCAGCAGCTCGGGCATTCCCTCGGCAATCAGCGCCAGGGTCTCCCGGAGGGTCTCAGTGCCGGTGAAGTGCGCCGCGACCATGTCCATGCCGACCTGGCGGCCCACCGCGGGGTCGAACTCCACCGCCAGAGCACCGTCAACCAGTTGCTGGGTGAGACCGAGCAGGTGCCGGGTGAGCACGCGGCGTCCCATCGACACGTAACTCGTGCCGACGATCGCCTCGGCCCATCGCCGGGCGAACGCCTCGTGCTCGGCCTGGGTCATTCGTATCGGCCTACCGCAGCAAACCCGGTGAATCGCTCTGGATGGTCATCAACGTCAGCAGGTGAGTCCGGACGCCACAGCGGCAGGAACACGATCCCCGGAGGCACCAGGTCGAAGCCGGTCAGCAGCTCAGCGACCTCCGCGCGCGAGCGCATGGTCAACGGCGCACCGGCGCGCCGGTAGAGCTCGGTGTGCGACCCGGCCTGGTCGGGCCGGCCCTCGTGAGTGGCGTGCGAGAGAGAGATGTAGCTCCCGGGTGCCAGCATCTTGCGATACTCGGCGACGAAATTCGCCGGATCCGACTCGTCCGTCACGAAATGCAGCATCGCAATCATGAGCAGGCCGATCGGCTGGGACAGATCGAGCAGCCTCCTGGTCCGGGGGTCATCGAAGACTCCCGCCACATCGCGCATGTCGGCCTGGATCGCGTCTGCGCGGTCGTTTCCGGTCAAGATGTCCCGGCTGTGCGCGACGGCCACCGGGTCGATGTCCACGTAGACAACCCGGCACTCGGGCGAGGCGACCTGCGCGACCTGGTGCACGCTGCCTTCGGTGGGGATGCCGGAACCGATGTCCAGGAACTGGGTGATCCCCTGGGCGACGAGGTAGCGTACCGAACGGCGCAGGAAGGCCCGGTTGGCCTGCATGATCAAGGGCAGTTCCGGCCACAACCCGATCGCCTGGCGGGCCATCTGCCGGTCGACCGTGAAGTTGTGCGAGCCACCGAGGTAGTAGTCGTATACTCGAGCAGGGCTGGCATGCTCGATGTCCACATCGTCCGACGCCCAGTTGGGCAGATCCATGCGCAGTCTCCCTACGGTGTCGGCAACGTTGGGTGCGAACAGCTACAGGCCGCAGGCAGCTACAGACCGCAGACACGAACTCACCCCCCGAGATCTCAATAACAGACAGGAAAGGGCTCTGCAACACTGTAGGCGCTGTTCGCTGTTTCCTTAATACTGGCTGAGTGGTGAACACGGGGTGTACAGCGGCGGACGATCGGTCAGTGGTGTCTAGGGAGTCGATGAAGCGACGTGCGGCGGTACTCGGTTCTCCGATCCGGCATTCACTGTCGCCGACACTACACAACGCTGCGTATCATGCGCTCGGCCTGAAGGACTGGCGCTACGACGCTGTGGAATGCGATGAAGCAGCACTGCCGGTTTTCCTCGACCGGCTCGGCCCGGAGTGGGCCGGGTTGTCACTGACAATGCCGCTCAAACGTGCGGCGCTTGCGGTTGCCGACGTGGTGACCCCGCTGGTCAGCGCGGTCGGAGCGGCGAACACGCTGGTGCTCGGCCAGCCCGGAGAGCCCCGGCGGGCCGAGAACACCGACGTGGCCGGGATCCTGGCCGCGCTGCACGAAGCCGACGTGCAGCGAACCGATGCCGCGGTGATCCTCGGGGCAGGCGGGACTGCCCTGGCCGCGCTCGCCGCACTCCGCGAGCTCGGGGAATCAGCACCGACCGTTCTGGTGCGGGATCCGGCCAGGACAGCGGATCTCCGCGCCGCCGCCGAACGGCTCGGCGTCCAGCCGGTGATCCGCGGCGGGCTACCCGAGGCCAGGATCCCCGAAGCCGATGTCGTCATCTCCACGGTGCCACCCGGCGCGGCCGATGCGGTGGTCGCCCAGCGGGTCAACCAGCATTGGGCGAGTCGCCCGGTGGTGCTCGACGTGGTCTACGCACCCTGGCCCACCGCGCTGGCCGGCTCAGCGATCGGTGCCGGTTGCCGGACGGTCAGCGGGCTGGCGGTCCTGCTGCACCAGGCCGCCGCGCAGTGCGAACTGATGACCGGCCGCCGCGCGCCGGTGGCCCAGATGCGGGCGGCCCTCACCGCCGCGGTCCGAAGGCGGGACTCATGACCGATCCCCGGCCGTGGCCAGGCACCGCCTACCCGCTGGGTGCCACCTACGACGGCGCAGGCACCAACTTCGCGCTCTTCTCCGAGGTCGCAGACCAGGTGGAGCTGTGCCTGTTCGAGGGCGGCGACCCGCCCGCAGGCGAGACCCGAATCCGGCTGACCGAGGCCGACGGGTTCGTCTGGCATGGCCACCTGCCCGGCGTCGGGCCCGGTCAGCATTACGGATACCGGGTGCATGGGCCCTACGACCCGGCCGCAGGACACCGATGCAACCCGGCCAAGCTGCTCATCGATCCCTACGCCAAGGCGGTGTCCACCGGCCCCGCCCGGAACACGGTCCCCTGGGACGAATCATTATTCGGATATCGATTTACTGATCCGGAAAGACGCAATGACGACGACTCGGGGGCGCACGCACCGAGATCAGTGGTGATCAGTCCATTCTTCGATTGGGCTGATGACCGGCATCCACGAATTCCTTACCACGAGACGGTCATCTACGAAACGCATGTACGTGGCCTGACCGTGGCCCATCCCGATATCCCTCCGGACCAGCGCGGCACCTACGCCGGACTCGCGCACCCGGCGGTGATCAGCCATCTGACCACGCTGGGTGTGACCACAGTGGAGCTGATGCCGGTGCACCAGTTCCTCACCGACCGCTCCCTCGCCGAGCGTGACCTCACCAACTACTGGGGTTACAACACCATCGCCTTCCTCGCCCCGCACAACGGTTACGCCAGCGCAGGCACCACCGGGGCACGGGCGCACGAGGTGGTCACGCAGTTCAAATCCATGGTCCGCGAGCTGCACGCGGCACACATCGAGGTGATCCTGGATGTGGTGTACAACCACACCGCCGAGGGAAACCACCTGGGGCCGACGCTGTCGATGCGTGGCATCGACAATCCTGCCTACTACCGCCTGATCGGGAACGATCTCCGCTATTACATGGACTACACCGGTACCGGCAACTCACTCAATGTGCGCCAGCCGCACACCCTGCAACTAATCATGGATTCGCTGCGGTACTGGGTCCTGGAGATGCATGTGGACGGCTTTCGCTTCGACCTGGCCTCCACGCTGGCCCGGGAGTTCTACGACGTGGACCGGCTGTCCGCCTTCTTCGACCTCGTCCAGCAGGACCCGGTGATCAGCCAGGTGAAGTTGATCGCTGAACCGTGGGATGTCGGACCCGGCGGCTATCAAGTGGGGCACTTCCCGCCGCTGTGGACCGAGTGGAACGGCAAGTACCGCGACACGGTGCGGGATTTCTGGCGGGGCCGGCCGGGGAGCCTCGGGGAGTTCGGCTCCCGGCTCACCGGTTCCTCCGACCTCTACCAGCACGACGGGAGACGCCCCTACGCATCGATCAACTTCGTCACCGCGCACGACGGGTTCACCCTCACCGACCTGGTCTCGTACAACGAGAAACACAACGAGGCCAACGGCGAGGGCAACCGCGACGGCACAGACGACAACCGGTCGTGGAACTGCGGGGTGGAGGGCCCCACCGACGATCCCGAGGTGCTCACGCTGCGGGCCCGCCAGCGGCGCAACATGCTGGCCACGCTGTTCCTGTCCCAGGGCGTCCCGATGCTGCTGCACGGTGATGAGCTCGGCCGCAGCCAGCAGGGCAACAACAACGCCTACTGCCAGGACAACCCGCTGTCCTGGGTGGACTGGAGCGCAGCCGACCACGGACTGATCACCTTCGCCGCGGCGCTGATCGCGATGCGCCGGGAGCATCCGGTGTTCCGCCGCCGCCGGTTCTTCGCCGGCCGCCCGATCCGTGGCGGTGACGAGTTGCGGGACATCGCGTGGTACACCGAGTCCGGGCGTGAGATGACCACCCAGGACTGGGAGGTGGGCATGTGCCAGTGCCTCACCGTGTTCCTCAACGGCGAGGGCATCCCGGACTCCGATACTCACGGCCAGCGCGTGACGGGCAGCTCGTTCCTGCTCTGCTTCAACGCACACGACGGGGACATCGAGGTCCAACTTCCCGGTAACGGCTACGGGCGGGAGTGGGCCGTCGTGCTGGACACCGCGACCGGTCACCCACCGGGGACCCGCGGTGCCACCACCCCCGGAGATGCCAAGATCACCATCACCGGGCGGTCGCTGGTAGTAATGGAGCGTGCCGCGTGACGCCATGGTAACGCCCACCTCGACGTACCGGCTGCAACTCGGCCCGGGCCTGACCTTCGCCGACGCCGCCGCTGTGGTCCCGTACCTGGCGTCGCTGGGCGCCGGCGCCGTGTACACCTCGCCGTTGCTGGCCGCGATGCCGGGCTCGGAGCACGGGTACGACGTGGCGGATCCCAGCCGGGTCTCCGAGGTGCTCGGCGGTGAACCCGGCCGGCGGGCGCTGGTGGCCGCCGTCCGGGAGCACGGGTTGGCGTTGGTGGTGGACATCGTGCCCAACCACCTCGGAGTGGCCGACCCGAAGGCCGACCCAGCCTGGTGGGACGTGCTGCGCAACGGGCCGTCCTCGAGATTCGCCCGCTGGTTCGACATCACCGGCTGGCCGCTGCGCCTGCCGGTGCTGGCCGATTCCCCTGACGCGCTGGATGACCTGCAGGTGGATGGCGAGCTGCTGCGCTATTACGAGCGCGCTTTCCCGCTGGCACCGGGAACCGCTGGCGAGGACCCCCAGCAGGTGCACGCGGCCCAGCACTACCGGCTGGTGTCCTGGCGGGCCGATGTGGGCTACCGGCGTTTCTTCGCGATCAGCGAGCTCGCCGCGATCCGCGTCGAGGACCCGGAGGTGTTCACCGCCACCCACAGCGAGGTGTTTCGCTGGGTCTCGGAGGGCACGCTGGATGGCCTGCGGGTCGACCATCCCGACGGCCTCACCGACCCGGCGGGTTACCTTGATCGGCTGCGCGAGCACGCCCCGGATGCCTGGATCGTGGTGGAGAAGATCCTCGAACCGGGCGAGGAGCTGCCCGGTTCCTGGCCGGTGGCCGGTACCACCGGCTACGACGCGCTCGCCGAGGTGGACGGTGTCCTCGTCGACCCCGCCGGGGAGGCAGCCCTCACCGCACTGGACACCGAACTCACCGGGGTGCGCACCAGCTGGGCGGACCTGGTGCACGACTGCAAACACGATGTCGCCACCGGCATGCTCGGCTCGGAGCTTCGCCGCCTCAGCGCGCTCGCCCCCGAGATCTCCGCCGCCGATGGCGCCGCCGCACTCAGCGATGCGCTGGCTGAGCTGCTGGCGTGCTTCCCGGTCTACCGCTCCTACCTGCCCGATCATGGCGTCGACGAGCTGAACCTCGCGATGGCGACCGCTGAGGGCCGGTGTCCCGAGCTGGCCGCGACGCTGGCGGCGCTCGGTCCCCGGCTGCACGACCCGGGCGACGAGCTGGCGATCCGCTTCCAGCAGACCTCCGGCGCGGTGATGGCCAAAGGGGTGGAGGACACCGCCTACTACCGCTGGACCCGGTTCATCGCGCTCAATGAGGTGGGCGGGGATCCGGATCGCTTCGGGCTCGATCTGGACGCTTTCCACGACGCCCTGGCCCACCGCGAGCAGATCGCCCCGCGGGGGATGACAACGCTGTCCACTCACGACACCAAACGGTCCGCCGACGTCCGAGCCCGGCTGGCGGTGCTCTCCGAGCTGCCGCAGTGGTGGGCGGGCACCGTCCGGGACTTCACCAGGCTGGCCGAGGCGGCCGGCGCTCCGGTGCCTGATCCTGCGCTGGGCCACTTGCTGTGGCAGACCCTGGTCGGGGGGTGGCCGCTCCCGGCGGAGCGGCTGCACGGCTACCTGGACAAGGCGATGCGGGAGGCGCGGACCCGTACCACCTGGACCGACCCCGACCCGCAGTTCGAGACCGCCATGCATGCGGTGGCCACCGCCGCGCTGGACGATCCGGCACTGTGCACCGCGGTCGCCACGGCGGCGGCGCGGAT
>OBLV0100000518.1_pt1 | contig 11753 bp, 11 predicted proteins | sample 1520071 | NCBI WGS metagenome assembly OBLV01 (sample SAMEA3888446, study PRJEB22518) | metagenome | reverse complement strand
ACCGAGATCTACACTCTTTCCCTACACGACGCTCTTCCGATCTTGCCGGGCGCCGGGTCGTCTGCGAGTTGTTGGGCCGTGCGGGAGTGCGGGTTGGGGAGCTGTGCGAGGCGCGGGTCGAGGACTTGCGCGTCGATGCCGAGGGGACTGGGCGCCTGCGGATCGGCGACTCCAAGACCGAGGCGGGCCGGCGTCTTGTCGAGCTGAGCCCGGAACTCACCGCTGCGGCGCTCTCCCACCTTGATCGGCTGCGGGCGCAGGGGCGGCCGAGCGGCCCCGACGCTTACCTGGTTCCGGGGTTGCGCGACGGGCGCCTCTCGCGCCGGCGGGTCGGGCAGATCCTCGCCGAGGCGGCACGGCTCGCCAGCGAGCGCCTGGCGGCCAGGGGCATGGCGCCGCTGCCCCATACCACCCCTCACACTCTGCGCCGCACCTACATCTCGATCGCGCTGATCGCCAACCAGTTCGATCTCAAGTTCGTAATGGCCCAGGTCGGCCACGCCGACTCCTCGATGACGATGGACGTCTACGCGCAGCTCGAGCAGCGCGCCAAGCGCTCGCACGGGGCGAACTTTGACCGCCTGCTCGCCGAGGCGCGCGAGCGGGTCGCGGCGTTGCCGCTTCGCTCCGCGTCGACTCCCTCCGAGGAGGCGATATGATGTCTTCATATGAGTCGCTTGCTGTCCGTTTCCCTGCCCGACGACCTCGCTGAGGAGACCGAGGCCCTTGCCCGCAGCGTGGGCAAGACCAAGAGCGAGGTCGTCCGTGACGCGCTGCGTCGGCAGCTGCAGATAACGCGCCTTTCGGGCCTGCAGAGCTACGGTCGCGAGCGCGCCGAGAAGCTCGGGATCGGGCCCGAGGACACCGAGGTTGTGGTCGACGAGCTGCGATCCCGGCGGCGCTGAGCCTGCGGGCTGGTCTCGACACCAACGTCCTGGTCTCCGCCTTCATTGCAGCGGGACCGCCGAGCAGGCTTCTCGAGGAAGCGATCGACGGTCGCTTCGAGCTGGTCCTCTTCGACCCGGTGGTAGTAGAGCTGGAGCGCATCCTCATCGAGAAGCTCGACTTCGAGCCGCAGCGGTGGAGCGAGGCCGAGGCGCTGCTCAGGGAGCTTGCGGTGCAGGCGGTCAGGGCCCCGGCCGGGACCCCGGAGCCGGTGACCGGAGACCCCGCCGACGACCTCATCCTCGCCTGCGCGATCGAGGCCGGGGTCGAGGTCCTGGCCTCAGGCGATCGGAAGCACCTGCTTCCCGTTGGCGAGCGCGGCGGCGTGCGGATTCTCACACCGCAGGCCCTGCTCGCTGAGCTGCGAGGGGATTGAGCTGACGGCGATGCTGCCGCTAAATCCCAAAATGAGCTCCCCGTCGAGGAGATCGGCACGGGCCGCGACGTGACCGGTCTCCCTGATGAACGAAGCCGATTGGGAGATGGACTCTAAGTTAGGATTGCGATCGCTGAGACTCGCCGCTCAAGGCGTGGTTTCTGGCCTTGGCGAGGTAGCTCAGTTGGTAGAGCACGCGACTGAAAATCGCGGTGTCGCCGGTTCAAGTCCGGCCCTCGCCACTAAATCCCTGGAAATCGCACACTTACTTCCAAGGGAGTAGTACTCATCCACGGATAGCGGCGACTAGTCGCAAGGACGAGTCATATTGGGTCACCCGTCCGTCGTTTGGATTCGAACCGCCGACCTCCTGGGTGCGATCTGTCGAAATCTGGGCGACGACTTCAGAAGTCACCCATTAGCAGAGGGTTAGCTGGGTTCAGCGGCCGCATCGCGGCCCCAACGATTTGCCACGGACAGGCAGGGATATGCGGCTATATGCAGGGAGTCGGGCACTCCTGGCGAGAAGTGCCCGAAATCGGCGCAGGGCGGTTGGAGCGCCCTAAACCTAGCCTTCTTCGGACTCGGGCCGCGCCGGCAGGAGCGCCAGCTCGGAAGAGACGAACCCGCCGGTTGCCGATCTCCTCGGCCCCCGGCTGATCAACTCAAGCTTGCGCCCCGGCGAGAGCGCCCCTTCGCCTAGTCCGCCAGATCAGTCACAAGGGCACGCCGAAGACGCCCCACCCCATTCGCATGTCGCGATCGTCTGCAGAACCGTGGAGATCTGCCTAGCCACACCCCGTTCGAGTGACCATTTGGGCTCATAATCCAACAACCCACGGACTCGGGTGAGATCTGCCTGGGTCCTCGAAGCCTCCTCTACCGGCCCGACTAATTTGGTAGGAACCTCAGCACCGAGATGTTCGCCGACCAGGGCCAATACCTCAGCAACGGACCATTCGGTGCCGCTTCCGACATTGACGACTCCGCTGGCCTCCTGGCGCACAGCCGCTGCAACGATCGCGGCGACGACATCATCGACGAACGTGAAGTCCCGACGAACCGTCAAGTCGTGAATGGGTAGCGGAACCCCGGTCAATCCTGCATGAATCGCCCGGGCGACGAGCATGTCAGGGCGTTGACCTGGTCCGTATACCGTGAACAGCCGTAGTGAAAGGGACCGATCTCCAAGTTGCCGCGCCAAAGTCGACTCGGCCTTAAGCTTGCTTCGGCCGTAGGCATGAAGTGGCGCGCACGGATCTGTCTCGCGCATCGCCCTGTCTCGTCCCTCGCCATACACCGAGGAGCTTGAGGCGAATATGACCCTGACACCGGGATGACGATCGAGGGCATCGACGAGGGACCTGGTCGCGATGACGTTGTCTCTCTCGTGGAGAGCCCGGTTCTGATTGCGGGCGCCTGGTTGCCCAGCGAGGTGAACGACGACATCGCAGCCCTCGATCAGAAACTGCCACCCCCCGAAAAGCAAGTCGGCGACAAGCCAGTCCTGGGGCGCTTCGCAGACGCAAGCGCACGGACTTCGGTCGAGCCGCCGCACCTCCCATCCCAGACGTGCGAACGCACCCGCCGCTGAAGAACCTATGAATCCTGCAGCCCCCGTAATGAGGACGCAGCCGGACCGGCCCGACATTCTCCCCCCTTGACCCTCAGATCGCCGCTGGTGATAATTCTTACCTTATGACGGGGAGCGTCAAGGATGTGGGGGGCGATACGAAGCGGTTCACTGCTGCCGTGTCCACCGGCGTCGCCATACAGGCTGAGCTCGATCTCCCGGCCGGGGATTCGAAATCTATCGGCCTCCTTCTTCACGGATTCTCAAGCGGAAAGGCAAGCAAGACCAACAGGGCGTTGGTTCCTCGGCTCCTTGCCGCTGGCATGGCGACCGTGCGTCTCGATTTTCGAGGCCACTACGAGAGTGCCGGCGACCCAGGTGAAATTACGCTCAGCCGAGCTGCCGAGGATGCCATTGCGGTAATGGGTCGGATGCCAAACGTCGCCCCCGATCTTGCGGGATTGCCGCTTCGGATATTCGGGACGAGCTTTGGAGGCGCAGTCGCAGCGGTCGTCGCGGGATCCTTGAACCCCGATGTTCTGGCGCTGAAGTCCCCGGCGGCCGATCTGCGGGATATGCAGAGGCGGCTTCGAAGCAGGTGGGAGTGGTGGACGTGGCGCTGGAGAGGGTACGTCCGGACGTCGGACGGCGACGAGACGATCCGACTGAGGCATAGCTTCATCTCCGATGCGAAGAGATATGACCTTGTGAAGGCGATCCGCGACGCTGGATACTCCGTGGTGTGTGTTCATGGGATGCAGGACGAGACTGTTCCGGTCGAACACAGTCGGAGACTGGTCGCGGCCGCTGGACATCGCGGCAGGCTTGTTGAGTTGGGTGGGGCCGATCATCACTACAGCCAGGCGAGCGACTTCGCTCTTATGATCGATTCGATAGTCGCAGCAATGACCGAAGCGGACTCGACCAATGCTCGACATCAAGTCCTTCATTAGATACGCGATCCCTGGCTATATCGTGCTCGCGGCCGTCGTGTTGGGCTGCCGAAACGCTGGCATCACGTCCGAAGCATTCAATTCGCTGTTTTCTAGTAGCGGCGCTGCATCTGCCGCCTTTTTCATCGCCGGTCCACTGGTGGGATTCATCATCCAGCAGCTGTACTTCCTCTATTTCGATTCGTTGGAGACCTATGACACGCTTCGCCGCCCCGCCCTACGTGTCCTGACGAAATGGTCGGAGGGTGTCATTGATCGACCCGAAGCGGAGCGCGCAAAGCTCGCATTCATTACGTGGAAGATCGTAATGACCAAGAGTACGGACCCAGCAGCGACTCTCGGAGTTGGATATGTGCGGTCGCTGAAGGAGCTTCACTCTTATGTTCATTCCTTTGGGGCGATTGTGCTGGCCTGCATCACGGCCCTTGTGATCGGGGCCGCCAGCCTTTTGTGGACTGTGCCATCCCTGACGAAGTGCGTCCTATTCGTTGGGGCTTGCCTGGTCCTCGCGACTATCTTCGGAACGAAGCGTCGTTCACTGACGCGGCGCGCCGATCAGTTTGAGCGAGCCGCCATCCTGCGTGATCGTGCTCTGTTCCTCGACACGATGAGGGACCTTGCGGCAGTCGAGGCGGCTTTTGCCCCTGGGCTGTTGACGACTCCTGGGCGGAACGTCGCATCTGCAGTGGCTCTCATTCCCGACGCTGATGTCGATTCGGCGTTGGGGACCTTGGCTGAGTGCGGTGCAGCGGAGGACGGGGAAGGCCCAGCTGCTCGAGGAAGCTCGCACTGACGCGAGTATTCATTCAGCAGCCATACCTGGCCCCTTGGCTGGGGTTCTTCGCCAAGTTCGAGGCGAGTGACCTATATGTGGCCCTGGATGACGCCGGTCATCGGCGAAACCACCTAAGTCGAGTCGGGCTTAGGGAGGCCGACGGACGCCTGCGGTGGTTCAAGATCCCTGTGGGTGCTTCGCAGGGCACGCCCATCAACTCGGTCTCCTTGCCTTCCGATCTCCGTTATCTCGCAAAGCACTTGCGTGGGTTGGAGGTGTCTTACGGGCTAGTCCCGGAGTTCGAGGCGGTTCGCCACCTGCTCCTGCATCACCTGGACCCTTGCCGGCACGGGAGCCTCGCCGTCGCCAATCTGGCGATCATCCAAGATCTGGCCTCGCTGATCGGTTGCAGGACTCCAGCGGTGGTGAAGGCATCCTCCTTGGGCATGAAAGGGGACCGGAACGAACGCGCTGCGGGGCTGCTGCGGGAGACGGGGGCAACCAGCCTCCTGATAGGCGACGGGGGCGCACTCGAGGCCCATCAGTTTGCAGCGATGGACATACCTATCGAGCGTATCCCCTACGGGACTCAGCACCCCCGCTATGCCCAGATCCATCAAGGCCGAGGAGCTGCCTTCATGCCGGGGCTTTCTGTCGTCGACTGCATACTGAATGTCGGCACCGAGGCTTGCCGAGAGTTGGTCCGGGCTATCCCGGTGGAAGCAGTCTCCAGTGCGACGGTGGTTCCGGCCCGGTCCACAGCGTGAGCTTGATGCAGCTGGTTCCCCTGCGGCGAGCATTTGTGGTCGAGTGCCTCGACGAAATGCTCGATCTCGACCGAGAGGCCGTGGCGGCGGGCGACCTCGAGGCCTGGGACGGCGCATCTTGGCTCGCCGATCGCGAGGACAAGTGGAGGCTGTCTTGGCTTGTCTTAGATGGGTCGCGGATCGTTGGCTACCGCGTGATGTCTTCGACGGGTCGGCTTCCTAGGCACGCGCATGGCCACCGAATCAACATTCTCGGCGAACGGCGGCGCAGCGGAGTCGGTGGGAGACTGATGGCTGTAAGCCATTCGCGCGTTCGGCAGGCCGGGTTTCTGGGGGTGACTGGCCTCATCGAGCCCGGCAATTCACGGTCGCGAGTGTTTTTTGCGCGACACGGCTATTCCCCGGTGCAGGGGAGGGAGCGGCTCTGGGCGATCTCATTTGCGAAATCGTGACGCCCGTGAATCGCCGTTGTGAGCTGGCGATTCTTTCTGGCGGTCTCAGGGATCCGCCGATTGCTTTTCCTTGGCACTATCGGGAGCCCCGGAATCTCGTCGACGGTTCGAGAGTGCCAGTACGGGAAGGCGAGGGCAAATCCAGCGCAGTCGGCGGCCGATGTGGCGGTAAGTGGTGGAATCCTGTCAATCGGTTGTTGGAAAGGGTTTGGGCTCAAAGTTCAGGACACCAGCGCTCAATGAGGAGATGCGTTAGCTGTTCGCCTCGCAGGGCGAGGCTGTCGATGTCGGCCTGAGCCATAGGCGCAAAGTTGGTCGGATAGGAGGCGACTTGCTCACGCCGAGCGAGGTCGGGCAGAATCCAGGGCAGCGCCACGTCCTGCTGGCCGAGGTATGGCATCGCGAAACCGGCGAGCCGACCCTCTGCGGCGAGGTTGTGCAGCCGAGCGCGGTTGGCGTCCTGCACCTTGCGATGGGTGACCTCGAAGGAGCGGCCCATCCGAGCCAGTCCGCCGACGGGAAAGGCGTCGTCGAGCAGCCCACGGCCGGCATCACAGGCCACGATGTAGTCGACGTCGAACACGTTGTAGGAGTGGTCTTTCGAGCGGCCGGGCTCCAGGCAGCTCGTACCGAGGTTGTCGAAGAGGCCGCCATCACTGAGGACGATTCGCTCTTGCCGGCGCTCGCCATCGCGACCCTCGAAGGTGAACTCGCGGTCGATGCTGGGGAGGAGCAACGGGTAGGCGGCCGAGGCGGCAACAGCCGTGGCGACCGGAATCGGGTCCACGAAGCGACCGAGGTGGCTTCGCCAGATGCCGCTTTCGCGGCTGCCGAACCGCACAGCAGACCCGGTGCGCAGATCGCAGGCGTTCAGGATGATGTCGATCCCGTCTCGGGGCGGCCCCTCCAGCGTCGTCTCGCCGAAGAGCTGCTTGGCGAGCGTCGCCTCGAGCGCATCGGCAGGAGTTGACCAGCGACGAATCGGCGAGCCTGACGGCGAGCGGCCGCGCACCCGGGCCGTCGCCCGCGCGCCGAGGGCAGCGCAGCCGGAGAGAGCCCAGGCGGCGAGTGAGTTGAGCGCCCGCGGGCTAAGGGCGGCCCGGCGCATGATCTCTCGCTGAAGGCCACGGCGAAGCAGCTCTTCCAGGCGGGCGTCGAGGTCCGCGAAGCTCTCCTGGCCATAGGCGTAGGTGGCGGCGGCGATCGCACCGCCCGACACCCCCGAGAGGACCCGCACTCGCTCAAGCGCGCCGCGGTCGTGGAGGGCTCTCAGGCAGCCGAGGTGAAAGGCGATCGCACGCGAGCCGCCCCCGGAGAGGGCCAGGCCGACGTCGCGTTGCGGCGGGGGCGGCTCAGGCGTCGGCTCGGTGCGCACCTCGATCTCCAACACGCCGAAGGGCTTGGGGAGATCCTCGCGGGCGAAGACGTAGGCGCCAAGCTCCTCCTCCCCGCAGATCAGCATCAGCACCTCGGGCAGCGGCTCCATCGAGACGAGCTCGGCCATGCTGGCTACGTCGCGGGGGCTCGGGATCGCTTGTCCACCGGGGTGGGTGTGCCACATGCCGACGAAGCTGGTCGCCCGCCGCGTCTGTTCGCGGATCCTTTCATTGCGTTCCTTGATTCCCTCGGTGCCGCAAACGAACTCCTCGGGGCTGGCGATGCTGTCCGGCGGTGGGCCGGAGGCTTCATCGATCCAGAGCACGCCCGCCGCGGAGTCCCTCCGCCCGAAAAGTACGCCGCCGGTCTCCGAGCGCGGATCACCCACCCGGTCGTTGCGTGCGATCCAGGCGCGAACGCTGCGATGCGCCTCGGGGGAGATGCGGACCTCGTAGCGATCGAGGCCGTCCTGCAGGATCGTGTCGGGCTCCCAGCTCAGCTTCACGCTGCGCGGTCCGCGATGCGGGGCGCTCGGCAGGACATGGAGGTGGCCTGACGCTTGCGAGCGGCTCTCGGCGATGGCCGCCGCCGCCGAGGTGAGCAGGGTGCCGGCAAGCGCCGCCACCTCAGCCCCGGAGCCCCGGAACGTAGGCGCCGAGCAGCCGGGCTCAGGTTGGAAGACGTCGACGCGAGGCGGATCGGGCCAGAACTCGTCGGCGAAATCGCGGAGCCCGGCCCGGCCGGTGCAGTCGAGCATCGTCTGTCGCAGCAGGTCAGCGGTTCCGCCCGAGTGCCCGGGGGGAGCGACGACGCAGACTCCGTGCTCGGCGGTGTGACCGAAGATCATGCCGAGCGCGGTGGTATCGCCGCTGCCAAACTTCCGCCTCGCCGCCTCAAGCTTGGAGGCGACAGCCGGCGCCGCCGTCGCGTCGATCACGAAGTCGGCGCCGTCGTGCCAATCCTCGCGCGCCAGCGGCCCTTCGAGGATATTTTCAATGTGGCCCGTGACCTCCAGGTCGGGAGAGATCGCCTTCAGTCGTTTGGCAAGAGCCTTCGCCTTCGCGTGACCTATCTCGGCGTCGACGTAGGGCTGGCGGGTCAAGATCCCCGCCGACACCGAGCCATAGTCGTAGAGGTCGAGATGGGCGACCCCGGCTCGGGCAAGCCACTCGGCCACGTGGCCGCCGATCGCCCCGCATCCCCAGACCGACACGGAGCGGCCCTCGAAGACCCGGTGAAGCGCCGACTCTGAATCGCGCCTCTCAGTCACCTGCGGTCGCATCTCGTCAATCCGACACCAGGCAACCTTGGCGGCGTCGGCCCAATCGGCCAGGATCTGCTCGACCTCCTCTCCGATCTTCCGCAGCTCCTCATGGTCGGAGTAGGCGCTGAGCGAGAGCTGTATCGCCTTCGCCACCCATTCCTCGAAGTACCAGGCGGCGATGTGCTGCTGCAGCTCTCCACTGGAGTCACGGCGCATCGGCGTGCCGACGATCAGCGGCATCCCTGCATCCTCGGGCCGACGTAGCGAGCCAAGCCGGAGCAGCGCCAGCAGCCGCTCCCACCGAACGCTGCGGGCGGCGAGGGCGTCCAGCAGATCGCGAGCGCTGGTCGGATACTCCCAATCCATCGGCTTCGGCAGAAGGACGGCCGGCGCCAGGTTCTCGAAGTCGTCGTCAAGGTCCTCAGTCCAGCCGACGACGTCGATCCGCCTCTCGGTGGGCCGCTCCAGCCGGGCCATGCCGACCCAGGGAATCTCGCTCACCTCCGGCGTGTCTGCGTGCACGACGAGGCGCGGCGCCTTCCCGCTCGTGTACACGGCCGGAGGATGAAGTGGTGCCCCGGCGGGGTCGAGCTCGCCGACTGCAGCGCGGCGGAGCCAGAGTTCGAGCCTTTCGAAGAAGCCGACCATTCCCTTCTCTGCCTGCCATTCGGCCGAGGCCTGGTAAAGGCAGAGGCTGCGCCGCCACTGCACATGCGGCGTGCCCGCCCAATCGCTGTGACTGGCCCACACCGATGGGTAGTCCCAGGGGAACTCGGGAGTGACGATGATCGTCAGGCGCTCGCGTTCATGCAGCCGGATGCCCGGCGGGCGATGCTCAAAGCCACCACAGTCGAGCGAGACCTCCAAGAGAAGGAGATCTCCCTCGCACTCCCGCACATCGACGATTTCGAGCCCTTCGCCTCCCGCGGCGATCGCCTGCAGTTGGCGAAGGGCCAGCCGCTGCCCCTCGTTCACGCTCGTCCGAAGCCGACCCGCTCCGCCGGCACCTGCTCCTCCCCCCGCGCTTCGCTGATCTGCTTGGCGAGCGCCGAGGTGCTGGCCTCGACCAGCTGGGCGTCGCGCATCTCGGCGCCCTCGCCTGAGACCTCGAAGACAAGCGGCTCCGGCGCCTCGGCGTTTGGATGCTGCCCGGTGCAGATCACGCCGTCGGGCGCGATCTCGCGGTAGCGATTGGCGGCCTTGGCGTGGGGCGGGTTGTCGCCGGCTTTGTTTCCGGTCGGGATCTTGTCGGCCGAGACGACCACGATCCCCGGCGAGTCAGCCTCCTCCTTCATCGCGTCGAGGATGTCCTGGCGGAGCTTCGGATCTTCACCGTCCTCGTCGGCCCAATACATTGCGCCCTTAGAGCAGTGGTGCGGGGCGAGCAGGGCGTTCCAGAGCAGATCGTCGGCTTTGGAGCGATCGAAGATGTTCTTCAGGTCGGGGTAGCAGAGGTCGCCGAAGGTGAGCGCGTTCAGCGTCTCCTCTCCGTCGCGCAGGGTGATCTGCAGCGCGAGGCTGGTGTCGTTTCGCTCCTTGGAGCCGTCGTCTTTAAACGGCGCGTGGATGAAGGCGCGGAAGACGTCCTCGTGGTCTTCGCCATCGAGCGCGGTCAGGAACTCGCCCGGGATCACGAACGTCTCCGACGGCAGATCGGAGTAGGGCGGCTCGGAGAGAAGGTCGTCGTGGCCGATGATGCGGATGCGATCGCCGGAGCCCACCTCTCCCTTCTCCCTGACCGCGTCGATCCGCCGTTCTGCCTCATCGGCGAAGACCTTGCCGTCCTCGCAGAGCGAGTCTTCTTCGACGTCGCGGAAGATCCGCGGCGTGAACCACAGGTCGCCGATCGTCACCCGGTCGAGCAGCTCGGCGAACCCGAGGACGTGGTCTTCATCGAGATGGGTTGCGGCGAAGCCGGCGAGATAGGGCTTGCCGTCGCGGGTCGGCAGGAGCTCGACCAACCGGTCGACGATCGGTATCCGTGGGTCGCCGTCCTCGTCTGCTGCCTTCAGGTGGTGGAGGTCGATCTGCAGGACCGTGTCCTCGTCAATGACGACCGTGGTGCTGTCGCCGACTCCGACGGGCCAAAAGACGATGCCGCGATCGGGAAACTCGAAATCACTCATGGCTGGGAAAGCCTCCTCGCAGTAGCCTCGGGTGTACCCGAACAAAGGTAGAGAGGGACCCGGACGCGTAGCTACCGTATCTACGGCCTCTACGGAATCATCTGAAATTTGCTTCGGCTAATCGCTATGGAAGCTGGCTGGGAGGGACTTCTAAGCGGCAGCAGAATCGGCGGCGACACCTTGATCGTCCTCGGCATCGCTCGTTATCACGTAGAGGCCGCTCCGCCGACCCATCGACCGCACGTGGGGGGAGCGGCTAATCGAGGAAAGGAAGGTGGCTTGGGGATCTTTGCCACCGATTGAGTAGCCGGCTTCCCGAAGCAGGGCATACCACTGCTTGTAATGAATCGGCTCACCGCCGGGATGGCGCTCGGCAAGAACTCGAACAGCAATTTCCTGAAGGCGCTGGCCGCGAAGACGGGCATCGAGCTGCTGGTCCATGCTCAGCTGCGGGTCAATCCCAACGAGGCCTCCCAGCTCTCGAAGGGCGGATTCCTGAGCCTCGGCCTGGGCGCGAGCATCATCCGCGAGATCCTGTAGGCGCTCAGCGCGATCGCGCTGCTCCCCGACATTGGCTGCCATTGCCTGGTACTCGGCGAGAAGTGCCTCCTGGCGAGTATCTGAAGCAGGTGGCGAGGGGCCATCTTTCATTGCTTCAGCGTAAGTCGCCGCACGGACCGATCGCGACCCTGGTGAGCCCCGCAAATTCCGATCACGCAGGACCCCTGCGTCCAAGGGCGAGCTTTGGCGCGCGCCGACCCAGGTCTATGCCCTCGCCATTCGCAAAATCGTTTGGGCGACGGAATCCGATCTCGTCGCCCAAACCCACACGAAACTCCCGGTATATGCGGGTAGCTGGTCGCCCGCGTTGCGGTATTGTCCCGACTGGAGGTATCCCCGGATTCCGCACTGTGAAGCCCTTTCCGGCCCTCTAAGGCGGGGTTGTTGACCCTGGTGAAGCCTGCGACTGAAAATCGTGGTGTCGTGGGTTCGATTCCCACCCTCGCCATAGAAGTACCTGCAAAAGACCTGGATGAGCTGACGGACACCGATCGAGAGAACACGCGCCATCTCTACGAGCGGACCTTCCAGGTCGTCGAAGACCTAAGCGACCAGCTGCGGGTCATCGCGCTCTATCTCGCCGA
>OBLV0100000517.1_pt1 | contig 11761 bp, 10 predicted proteins | sample 1520071 | NCBI WGS metagenome assembly OBLV01 (sample SAMEA3888446, study PRJEB22518) | metagenome | reverse complement strand
GGTCATCAGGACCGCCGGCCAAGGTAGTGGCCGGCGACGCACAACTTGTTAACAAGACGTTGCGCGCCGGGCTCCGATTGCAGGATCGAACCGCTTATTTCAAGAGCGCCGGCGCTCGTTTACAACGTGACAACAACCGGGTTACAAGGCAGTCACTCGCGGGCGGCGGTGGCTCGGAAGAGTGATGCCCCGCGGCGCCCAGGCCGGACGCCGGGGAAACCACCACCGACAAGAGGAGACTTCGATGGCGCGCAAGCGCGTGGTTTCGTTGTTGCTCGCGGGACTCGCTCTAGTAGCAGTGTCCGCCGTCGCGGTGGCTCAAGCATCGAGCTCGGGTCACTCGCGCCCATCCGTTCCCCAGCCACCCACGAACGGTTATCAGGGAGGGAGCGGCGGCGCAAAGCTGGCTACGGCGACGCCGATCAAGCACCTCGTCGTGATCTTCGACGAGAACATCTCGTTCGACCACTACTTCGGGACGTATCCGTACGCCACCAACCCGTCCGGCGAGCCGCCGTTCCACGCCGCCCCCGGGACGCCGAGGGTGAACGGCCTCAGCCCGGCTCTGCTCACCCACAACCCCAACACAGCAAATCCGGCGCGGCTCGACCGCTCGCAGGCGGTGACCTGTGACCAAAACCATGGCTACACGGCCGAGCAGAGCGCCTACGACCACGGTCTCATGGACAAGTTCGTGCAGGACACCGCGGGCAGCGGCTGCACGGACAAGAGCATCGTGATGGATTACTACGACGGGAACACCGTGACCGCGCTGTGGAACTACGCCCAGCACTACTCGCTGAACGACAACTCCTACAGCGAGACGTTCGGTCCCTCCACGCCGGGGGCGATCAACGTGATCTCCGGCAACACGTTCGGAGTGATCTGCGGCCCCGCGTCCTCCACGATCAACGCGCCCACCTGCCCGACCACGGCTCCGGGCAGCACCCCGGCTGATCCGGCAAGCCCGCAGCCGCAGGGCCCGGGCACCAACTACAGCGACTCCGACCCCTACTACGACGTCTGCTCCGACACCGAGGACGGGAACACGGCCGGCGCCACCACAATCCAGATGGGCGGCAAGAACATCGGCGACCTGCTCGACGAGGCCGGGATCACCTGGGGCTGGTTCCAGGGCGGCTTCGCCAGCCCGAACTACGTGTCCGGGAAGCCGAGCACGGATGACCTGAGCAAGGTCTGCACGGGCACGCACGACAACGTCGCGGGCGCGAGCGCCACCGACTACTCGGTGCACCATGAGCCGTTCCAGTACTACGCATCGACGGCGAACCCGACGCACCTGCCGCCGACGTCCATCGCGGCGATCGGCCATCAGGACCAGGCCAACCACCAGTACGACATCAAGGACTTCTTCGCGGCAGCCGACGCGGGCAACCTGCCCGCGGTGTCGTATCTGAAGGCTCCGGAGTACCAGGACGGTCACGCCGGGTACTCGGACCCGATCGACGAGCAGACCTGGCTGGTCAACACGATCAACCAGCTCGAGAGCCTGCCGAGCTGGAGCAGCACGGCCGTGGTCATCGCGTATGACGACAGCGATGGCTGGTACGACCATCAGGCCGGGCCGGTGATCAACCAGTCGCAGACCTCGCTCGACACGCTGTCCGGCGCCGGCCAGTGCGGGGCCAACGCGGCCGACGTCCCCAGCGGTCAGCAGGGGCGTTGCGGTCCCGGCATGCGCCAGCCGCTGCTGGTCGTCTCTCCGTTCGCCCGCCGCAACTACGTGGATTCGGCCCTGACCACGCAGGCCTCGGTGGTGCGGTTCGTCGAGGACAACTGGCTGGGTGGCGAGAGCATCGGGGGAGGCTCCGATGATGCCACCGCCGGCACCCTGGACGGGATGTTCCAGTTCAGGTCGCCGAGCGATCCGCGGCTGTTCCTGAATCCGAGTAGCGGCGAGCCGGTGAGCGGTCACGGCTGGAGCAGTTTCAGCCGAAAGCCATAGCACCAGCATCCTCGGTCGTTTCTCGGGGCCGTCGCGGCGCTCGCCGCGGCGGCCCCGGTGCGTTCACGAAGAGCACTGAAGGGCGAATGTCTCGGCGAGCCACGCGATGATCGGCGGGATGTCGCCGGGATCGGCCGGGTCCGGGCTGGCCGCGGTCTGAACGCAGTCGCCGCCGAAGTCCGTTAGAACTCGTTCACAAGTCCTTCACAATCGGCGACGCTTGACCCCGGACGCCACTCCGAGGAGTCGATGCTGGTGGCGTTCTGAGGTGGTGCCGCCGGGCTAAGAAGCGGAAAGGAGATCTGTCATGGCGCACAAGCGCGTGCTCTTGCTGTTGGTGGCAGCACTCGCAATCGGCGGGGTCAGTGTCGCGGTGGCGCAGGCCTCGACCAGCGGCCGATCGCATCGTCGCGGGGGCGACCATAGCGGCGGGTCGGGGAGCGGTTCGCACACCGCGACGCCGATCAAGCACGTGGTCGTGATCTTCCAGGAGAACGAGTCGTTCGACCACTATTTCGGCACCTACCCGAAGGCGGCCAACACCGACGGCCGAAAGTTCCACGCTGCGCGCGGCACGCCGGCGGTCGCCGGCCTGACGCCGGCGACGAGCCATTCGCTGCCGCCTCGCCTTCGCCACACCACGAACCTGCTGACGAACAATCCGAACACGGCCCAGCCGCAGCGCCTGGACAGCAGTCCCACTGGCCTGAGCGGCGGTGCCGGCGGACAGCTGACCTGTGACGAGGACCACAACTACAGCGACGAGCAACAGGCGTTCGATAACGGCAAGATGGACCATTTCGTCCAGAGCACCGGCGTGGACGCCGGCAGCACGAGTCCGGGCGGCTCCCCGTGCCTGGCCTCACAGGTCATGGACTACTACGACGGCAACACCGTCACCGGGCTGTGGAACTACGCCCAGCACTACTCGCTCGAGGACGACTCGTTCGGCGTCACGTTCGGGCCTTCGGCGCCCGGCGCCATCAACGTCGCCGCAGGCGACACGGGCGATGTGGACGCGACCCACACGGCCAACAACCCGTCGGTCTCGACGTCCACATCTCCCGACGGCGATCTCACGCCCGACGGGAAGGGCGGCTACTCGCTCACCAATGACGCCCAGCCGTACTGGGACGACTGCTCGACGCGTGACGCCGTGGCGTTCAACGGCGAGAACATCGGCGACGTTCTCAACAAGGCCGGGCTCTCGTGGGGTTGGTTCGAGGGTGGCTTCGACCCGACGACCACGTTCGCCGCGGCGTCGCCCGCGACCGGTCACAGCGGACAGGCGACGTCGCAGTTCATCCCGGACGAGTTCTCGGGGAGCTTCACCGGCAAGAACGTGCCCGCGAACGCCTCCAATCAGGCGCTATGTGACGCGGTGCATCCGGTCGGCGTGGCTCTGGGCGGCACCGGCCAGTACGGCTACAAGGACGACTACATCCCGCACCACGAGCCGTTCCAGTTCTACGCCTCGACGGCCAACCCGCATCACCTGACCGTGCCGGCCAACGGCGCCGGTCAGGACACGCGGGCGGGACTCAAGGAGATCGGCCGGGACACGCAGTCCTATGTCAACGGGGTCCCGCAGTTCAACACCCCGAACCATCAGTACGACACGAGCGACTTCGACCAGCTCGTCGCCGCGATCGGCCGAGGCAGGGTGCCGGCGTCAGCGCTGCCGGCCGTCAGCTTCCTGAAGGCCCCGGGTTATCAGGATGGCCACCCCGGCTACTCGGACCCCGCGGATGAGCAGGCGTTCGTGACCACGGAGATCAACTCGCTGATGCGCACGCCCGACTGGAAGAGCACGGTCGTGATCGTTAACTGGGACGACTCGGACGGCTGGTATGACCATGTGTACAGCGGGATCACCAACCCGTCGCTGTCGCCGGCCGACAACCTGACGAACACCACCTTCAGCGGGGCGACCTCGGGTCAGTGCGGACCGAGCCCGCAGACGAAGGCGCCGCTCGCGGGCGAGCAGGGGCGCTGCGGCTTCGGCCCGAGGCTCCCGATGCTCGTGATCTCGCCGTATGCGCGCGTGAACCACGTCGACAGCGACCTGACAGACCAGGCCTCGATCATCAACTTCATCGAGTACAACTGGCGCCTGCCCGGGATCCCCGGGTCGGCCGATCAGGTTCTGTCCAAACTGGACCGCTCGCAGGGCCGGCAGTTCGATCTGGCGGGGATGTTCGACTTCCGCCATCCGACGGCCCAGGAGTTGCTCCTGAATCCGTCGACGGGCGAGCCCGTTCCCGGCCATCGCCACCGCCGGAAGTAGCGCCTGATCCGACGCTCATTCGAGGCGGCCGGCGCCTTCGGGTTCCGGCCGCCTCGCCGCGTGGACAACCCCACACTCGATCCGCCCCCGGACGGTGAATGCGGCTTCAGCCACCTCCCGCGTGGCTGAGTCCGCGCTCGCGCTCAGGCGGGCGCCGAGAGTGGAGTTGTCCACCTAGCCGACCGCTTCACTCCGATGCCAGGATCCGGTCGAGCCACGCGGTGGTCCGGGGGATGTCGCCGGGGTCGACGTTGTGGGCGGCGTCGGACTCGCGGTAGTCGACCGTGAACCCGGCGTGCTCGAGCAGCTCGTGTGCCGCCCGCGCGAACGTCACGGGTATCACCGGATCGAGGCGGCCGTGCGCGATCAGGACCGCGGTGTCGGTGCGATCGGACAGGGACGGACGCCGGCCGTCGACCGTGGGGATGAACCCCGACAGCGCGAGGATCCCGGCCGGCGCCGGCCGGTCGCCGCCGAGGCCGAGCGCGTAGCTCATCACGGTCCCCATCGAGAAGCCGCCGAGTACGGTGCGTTCCGGGCCGATGCCGGTGCGCTCCCACAGCCCGTCGTGGAACGACGCGAGCTCGGCGTAGGCGGCGCGGAAGCTGTCCGGATCGGGATAGCCGACGCGCGGCACCAGATACCAGTGGTAACCGGGCGAGCCCGGCAGGCGCAGCGGTGCCCTAGGCGTGACGATGTGCAGCCGTCGCTCGGGGTCGAGCACGTCGGCCAGCCCCATCAGATCCTGCTCGTCGCTGCCGCGTCCGTGGTGCAGGACGAGCAATCCCCGCGGATCGCCGGCGGCGGGTCGCTCGATCGCACTCAGGGGCACGGCTGCAGCCTAGATGGTTGTGACTGGGTTCTCCTGAACGGGGGTGTGGTCGGTTCAGCGCGACTCGAGCCGATGAAGAGAACCTGCAAAACATGACAGTTGACGTGATCCCGGTCGACCTTGGCATCGCGCGCATGTGGGGCATGCGCGATATGCCATGGTCCGGGCCCCGGGCCTCGAATGTCATCTCGCGCATGCTGGCGGTCGCGCCCAACGCCCCGGTACCACGGCCGCCTCCCTCGGGTGCCCGCCTTTACCCGCCGCCGACGAGAGGGCCTCATCGATCGTCCACTACATACGGGCGGGTCGACGGGTCGGCCCCGGCTCCTACACTCAGTCACGTGGCACCGAACCCTCTCAAGGCCGCACGAATGATTCCGATGGCGCGGTTGTTGGCGGCGGCGCAGGTCGTGATGCTCGCGCGCCGGCACTGGCACCGGCTCGACCCGCACGAGCGCCGGAGGTTGGTCACGCTCGTTCGTGTCGCGGGCGGGCGCAGGGGCAGGCTCACGCCGGGCGAGCGACTCGAGCTCCTGCGGCTGATCGCCAAGGCCGATCCGAAGCTGTTCGCCGGCCTCGTCGTGCAGAAGTTCTCGCCGGTCCCGTTCCCGAAACGGATGGTTCGCGGGAAACGCTGAGGCGACCCTTGACTCTCACGTCGCGTGAGGGTCTACGGTCCGGAGCATGAAGACCGTCGGCGAAGTTTCCGAGCTTGCGGGGGTCACCGTGCGCACCCTCCACCACTACGACGAGGTCGGCCTGTTGTCGCCGAGCGAGCGCTCGGAGGTCGGCTACCGGATGTACTCCTACGACGATCTCGCGCGATTGCAGGAGATCCTGATCTGGCGGCAACTCGGCTTCCCGCTGGCGGAGATCGCGTCGCTGCTCGACGACCCCGACCACGATCGCCGGGGCGCGCTCGAGCGCCAGCGGGAGTTGGTCTCGCGCGAGATCGACCGGCTGGAGGCACTGGCCGCCGCGGTCGACGCCGCGCTCGAGGCGCACAAGAACGGAACCAGACTGAAGGAGGCGAGCATGTTCGAGGGATTCGACCCGCGCGAGTACGACGACGAGGCACGCGAGCGCTGGGGCCACACAGACGCTTACCGTGAGTCGGCGCGTCGCACTGAGGCCTACGGCGGGGCGGACTGGAGCGAGATCCGCGCCGAATCCGATGCGATCGTGCAGGAGCTGAGCGAGGTCATGCGCGCCGGCGAGCCGGCCGACGGTCCCGCGGCGGTGGCGCTCGCCGAGCGCCACCGCGACCACATCTCACGCTGGTTCTATCCGTGCTCGCCACGGATGCACCGCGGGCTCGGCGAGATGTACATCGCCGACGAGCGGTTCACGAGCACGTATGAGCGCCAGGCCGAAGGGCTCGCGGCGTACTTCCGCGACGCGATCGCCGCGAACGCGGACGCGCAGGAGCGGGCCGCGGTCAGTCGGTGATCAGGATGTGGCCCGGCTGGGCGCCGACGCGCGCCAGCCACGCGGTGATCGCCGGATAGGCGTCGAGGTCGAACCCGGCCTCCGGCGCCACGTGCGTGTAGGCGTACAGCGCGATGTCCGCGATGGTGTAGCGCTCGGCGACGAGGAATTCGCGCTCTGCGAGGTGGCCCTCCATCGCTTTCAGCGCTGCGGTCCCGCCGCGTCGCTTGGCCTCCGCGTCGGCTTCGGGAGGCGTCATCCCGGCAATCACCCAGAACCGAGCCACCGCGATGTTCGGCTCGTGGCTGTACTGCTCGAAGAACAGCCACTGAAGCACCTGCGCGCGCTCGAACCGGTCCTCGGGCAGGTACGGCGTGCCCTCGGCGAAGTAGAACATGATCGCGTCCGACTCGCCCATCGAGCGGCCGTCGTCGAACACGAGCGTCGGGACGCGGAGCGCGGGGTTGAGCTGACCGAGCAACTCCAGGCGACGGGAGCGGTCGATTACGTCGACCTCGCGGCGCTCGTACTCGAGTCCCAGGTGAGCGAACAGCTGGCGCACCTTGTAGCAGTTGCCTGAGACCGCTGAGTCGTAGAGCAGCACCGTGGCTGGTGTGTACCAGCCGGCGGCGCGCCTGACTACGGGTGGAGTACTTACGGGTTCGCTGAAGCCCGGCTTACGAATCGCGCCGGCGCGCTCTGAACCACGTGGTGCGACGTGGTTCGTTTGACCGGGGCCGGGACGACGGTGTCCGCGACCGCTCGCGGCACGATGGCGGCGACGGTGGCCGCCGCCACGACGAGCGAGGCCACCACGCGACGTCGGCGCGGAGCGCGACGCGTGCGGACCGGAACCACGTGTCGAAGCTCGTAGCCGAGCAGCCGCTGGTAGTGCTGCACATTCTTGGCAAACCCGAGGGCTCCGAACGGACCTCCCCCGTCGACCAAGAGGTATCGGACACGCCGAGCGATCAGAATCCGAACGATGTGATCGTGGAGCGCCCACCTCGCCTCGTGGCTCGTCGCCAGGGCGTGTTTGATCAGGCCCACCTTGTCGTCGATGAGCGTGGTTGCCATCGCAACTGGGTGCCCATGTTCATCGCGAGCCACCGTGAGAGTTACGTCCGAGCAGGCGAGACACGCGCTTACGTCGTTCAGCCGGTACTGAAGGTCCGTCTCGGTCAACGAGCCCCACTGGCGGCGCAGGACGCCGGTGATGTCTTCCTCGGCGCGACGCGGGTCGCTCACCACCTCGCATTGAATACCGGCGTCAGCGGCTCTTCGGAGGTTCGTCCGCAGCGCCTGGCGACGGCGCCCGCGCAGGTAGGCGGCATGGTCTTCCGGAAGCAGCAGCACCCCTCGGCAAAACCGTTTTCGGGGGATGACCCCCAACGAGCGCTGGCGGAAGTAGTCGTCGAGAGCCTGTCCGGCAGGCGTTCTCGACAAATCGACGTGTTCCGTTGGGGTTCGCAGGAGGAGACCGATCAGCGCAGCCGCACACCTCGGCCGCCTCACACCCGCTGCCACGAGACGTGCCACAGGCAGCGGCCGCATCGTGTCCGGCATCAGGGGCAGGGCACTCGCAGCCGAAACCCAAGAGCCTCCGTATCGAACGCGCCCGTCGCATTCAGTCTCTGCTGTTTTAGATGCTTCAAGCCGGCCGTTGTCGGACCGGGGCGCCCCCTTGTCGCGCCGCGTCATTCGACCTCCGTTCAGTAACAACTAACCAAGCAACGGCCGTCGGCGGCTCCGCTTCCGCACGAATCTGTCGCAAAAATGCGGAGAGAGCGGGGTTGGTCGGGATCCTGACAGCCCTGGAATCCGGTGCATTTGCGGGCTTTTATTGCGCTGAAATCGGGTGCGCTTGACCGGCGAAACCGTAAGTAGTAACTTACCGTTCGTGTCCACTTACCAACGGGAACGAGCGCTCCAGGCTCTCGGTGATCCGATGCGGAGGGAGATCTTCGAGCGCCTCACCGACGGCCCACTCGCCGTGGGCCGGCTCGCGCACGAGCTTCCGATCAGCCGACCCGCGGTCTCGCAGCACCTCAAGGTGCTCAAGGACGCTGGGCTCGTGTTCGACCGGCCGTCCGGAACGCGCCGCGTTTACCAGGTCGATCCGGCCGCGGTGGCGGCATTGCGCGAGTACTTCGACTCGTTCTGGGGCCAGGCGCTGGCGAGCTTTCAGGCCGCCGCCGAGAACGCCCCCGACGACCCACGACCAGATCAGGAGAGGCAATGAGCACAGACACAGCCGTCCGTACCGCCATAACGGTTGCGGTGCCCCCGGACAAGGCGTTCTCGGTTTTCACCGCCGATATCAACCGCTGGTGGCCACGCGATCACCACATTGGTGCCGCGGAGCTCGACGAGGCCGCGCTCGAGCCGCGCCAGGGAGGGCGCTGGTACGAGCGCGACGTCGACGGCAGCGAGTGCGAATGGGGGAAGGTGGTCGTCTGGGATCCGCCGTCGCGGCTCGTGCTCGCCTGGCAGATCTCTGGTGAATGGGCGTACGACGCCGATCTGTGGACCGAGGTCGAGGTCACGTTCGAGGCCGAGGGTCCCGACCGGACGAGGGTCCAGCTCGAGCATCGCGGTCTCGATGCCTACGGCGACAAGGCGCAGGAGATGCGCGACATGTTCGACGGGCCCGGCGCATGGCGCGCAACCCTCGAGCGATTCGCCGAGGCGGCGGTGGCCTGACGTCTACGCGGCGCGCGGGCGCTCGCCCGCGGCGCGGGACTGCCCGAACAGCGGCCCGGCGGCCTCGTTGGCCCACATCAGGGCCTCGAGATAGAGATCGCCGGCGCCGCGCACCAGCCGCTGGGCGCGGTCGAAGTCGCCGGCCTCGAGCGCCGTGACGGACTGGAGCAGGCGCCCCTTGTCGCCGGTGCGCGCGACCAGCGCCTCACGCATGTCTGACGGGAATGGGATCAGCGCGATCACGTCCTCGATCGGTGCGTCCATCAGCGCGTCGATCACCGAGAACAGGCCGAGCGTGAACAGCTCACCAGGACGCGGCCCGGGGAGCTGGTCGCCGGCGAGCTCGCAGAAGCGCGCGCGGATCAACGCGGTGACCGTCAGCTCGGGGGGCTTGCCGTCGACGCTGGCGAACACCGTCAGCGTCGCCCAGCGCCTGAGGTTCTCGACGCCGAGCAGCGCGAGCGCCTGGCCGATCGAGCTGATCTCGAACCGAAGCCCGAAAAACGCGGAGTTGATGTAGCGCAGCAGACGGAAGCTCAGGGTCACGTCGCGACTGATCTTGCGCTCGAGCTCGGCCAGCTGGACCGAGGGATCCTGGAGAGCGGCGACGATCTGGAGTATCGACGTACGGTTGGCGGCGATTCCACGGTTGTGCAGCAGCTCGGGGCGGCAGAAGAAGAAACCCTGGAGCAGCTCGCAGCCCTGCTCGACGCACCAGGCGTGGTCCTCATACGTCTCGACCTTCTCCGCCAGCAGGGTCATGCCGTACGGCTTGAGTCGGGCCATCTCGCGTGACATGCGCTCGCGCCCCATCGCCAGGAGGTCCAGCTTGACCACGTCGACGAGCCCGAGCAGCCGCTCGGCACTGACCGTGTACTCGAAGTCGTCAAGCGCGAGCCGATAGCCCTGGCGCTTGAGCTCGATCAGCGCGTGGACGAACCGCTCGTCGAGTAACTCGTCCTCGAGGATCTCGAGCCCGACGACGCTGGGCGGCAACGTTTTCGCCAGGCCGCTCAGGACGAACTCGCGAGAGACGTTGACCCAGGCCGGGCTACGGCCGACGAGCCGCTCCAGCCCGATCTCGGTGAACGAGTTGAGCACGACCGACGCGGTCGCGCCCTCGGGGTCGGCGACGAGCGCGCGGCTCGCCTCCTCGCCCCGGAACAGCAGTTCGTAACCCGCGACCTGAAGCGTCGGGGTGAAGATCGGCTGTCTTGCGACGAATACGTCTGCCATGGCTGCGCGAGCGGTTGATCTACCGCTTAACGCCTAATCGACCCGGCGCGGCGGAAGCTGAACCCCTTAGTTCGGATGCTGACCGACGTTCGGCGATCACTAGGCTTTAGGTTCGACGTGAGCGCGACGACCAAGAGCCGCCATGCGGTGGGGCGCGGGCGACGTCACAGCCAGCTGCGAGCACCGGCGCCTGTCCCATTCGGGCGCTTGCGCGTCGTCGCGTTCTGCGTCGGCGCCGCCAGCCTCGGCGCGGAGATCGCCGCGGCCCGACTGCTGGCCCCATACTTCGGGGAGTCGACGATCATCTGGGCGAACACGATCGCCACCGTGCTCGTGGCGCTGTCGATCGGCTACACGGTGGGCGGCCGGCTCGCCGACCGCCGGGCGGACATGCGCGGCCTGTGCGTGATCGTGCTCAGCGCTTCCGTTCTGCTCGCGATCGTGCCGTTCGTGTCCGATCCGTTCCTCCACGAGGCGGTCAAGGCGCTGGGCGCGCTCTCGGTCGGCGGGTTCTTCGGCTCGCTCGCGGCCGTGCTGGTGCTCGTCGCCGTCCCCGTGCTCCTGCTCGGAATGGTCGCGCCGTACGCGAACCGGCTCGCGGTGGGCCGCGTCGCCGACACCGGAACGATCACCGGGCGGCTGTACGCAATCTCGACCGCCGGCTCGCTTGTCGGCACATTCCTCGCCGCGCTCCTGCTGATTCCGCTCATCGGGACCCACCGCACGTTTCTCGTGTTCGCGCTGATCCTGGCGATCGCGGCCGCGATCGGCGTCGGCTCGTGGCGCTTCCTCGTCGTCGCCGCCGCGATCGGCGCGCTGATGGCGGTGCCGCCGGTGGCGATCGGCTCCGACGTCGCGGGCGCCAAGGTGATCTTCTCGACCGAGACCCAGTATCAGTACGCGCGCGTCCTCCAGTTCAAGGGCGGCGAGCGCTGGCTCGAGCTCAACGAGGGCCTCGCGGTCCACTCCGTGTACATGCCGTGGACGTACCTGACCGGCGGGTACTGGGACGACTTCCTCGTGCTGCCGTTCACGGCCGAGGCGAGCGCGCCGCGGCGGATCGCGATTCTCGGCGACGCGGCGGGCACGGTGGCGCGGTCCTACGGCCACTTCTTCCCGCGCACGCGCGTGGATGCGGTCGAGATCGACGGCGAGCTGACCACGATCGGCAAGCGCTACTTCGGCCTGCGGGGGCCCAATCTGCACCTTTACACCGCGGACGCGCGTCCGTGGCTCGAGAGCAGCCACGCGAAATACGACGCGATCTTCCTCGACGCCTACCGCCAGCCGTACATCCCGTTCTATCTGG
>OBLV0100000516.1_pt1 | contig 11765 bp, 7 predicted proteins | sample 1520071 | NCBI WGS metagenome assembly OBLV01 (sample SAMEA3888446, study PRJEB22518) | metagenome | reverse complement strand
GTGCCGGTCATGCCGGGGCTGGCTCAGCGGCGCTCGCATGACTATCTGCGGCACGGGACGAGGAGCCTGTTCGACCACAGCGCCGCCCCCCATGCCACCTGCCCCACCGCGCAGACGGCCTCATCGCACTCCCCGACTGCCGGTCACCCGGCCGGTGGGTTCAGCTCGGCCCTCAGCGCGGCGGGCAGCAGTGGTTCCCGCAACAGGGTCTGATAGCGCTCGGTCATGGACTGACCGGCCGGCCGAGCCGCCAGCCACGCGCCGACCAGTCGTGCGCCCTCGATGTAGGTGACTGTGTACGCGCGCCACAGCGGGTCGGTCAGGAAGCTCACCATGTGCCGGGCGCGGTCGGTCGGCAGCAACAGCCAGCGCCGCAGGTAGTCGATCACATCGTCGACGTCCGCGCCGCGCTGATGTATCAGGATCGCCGCGTCCTGGCGTGCCGGCAAAAGCTGCCGCAACAGCATGAGCAGCCGTTCGACGAACTCGCCATCGGTGTGCACGCCCTGCTCGGCGAGCACTTCAGCGGTCCACTTCCCCCAGCCGTCGCCCAGCATGGCGTCCAGCGCCAGTTCGGCCATGCCCTCGGAGATCAGGCACTGGGGCGTGTTCACTAGGGAGATGACCTGCTCGCCGTACCCGCGCCCACGTACCAGTTCGGCTTCCTTCACACAGTGATCGGTGTGGTGACCGGGATAGGACTCGTGGGTCACCATAGTTGGCAACGCGGCGATGGCTCGACCAGCTTCGACGTTGATCGCCACGGTGGATCGGAAATCGCCAAGATACCGGTTGAAGGCGTTCCACGGCCGGTCCTGAACCACCTCGTACTCGACGCGTTCACCGGCGGGCAGCCCGAACACCTGTCGCACCCGGACGCGCAGCTCGTCGGACATCGCCTGCACGGCGCGGCCCAGCTTGTCCGGCGGGATGGTGTTGCGCTCGTAGTAGGCCGCCAGCCTGGCGCGCAGGCTGCCGGCGCCGGGCAGCAGTTCGGCGATCGCTTGGTGCACGCTCGCATAGTGGTCCAGCTCGCCGGTGTCGATCTGGACCTGGAAGTAGTCGCGCACCTCGGCGCGGAAATCCGGCTGCTCGCCAGCCAGTCGCCGAGCCGTGCATGCCAGCGCGGTGAGCTGCGCTGAGAGGAATTCCTGCCGGGATTCCGGCAGGTCGGTGTTGAGCAGTTCGTCCCGTAGCGCGATGGCCGATGCGGTCAGCTCGGTCGGGTTCGCCACCGGTTCCGCGTGCACCTGCCGCAGCAGTTCTGGGTCGCCGAACCAGCAGTCGACAAAACCGTTGACGAGTTTCCCCAGTCGCAGCCCGAGCAGCAGGTATTCCCGTATCACGTGATCACGCATAGACACTCTCCGGGACACGGGTAGTCATCCGGTCGGATCGAGCCAGAGATTGGACAAGTCGAACCAACGGTCGATGGTGGGCATCGCGATGGCGTTGCGCACCCGGGAACCGCGCAGGTGCGGGATAGTCGGCGCGTGTACCAGGATCGGCACGATGGCCACATCCCGCATCACCCGCAGGTCCACCTCGTGCCAGATGGCGGCCGCCAGTTCGGGATCGGTCGCGGTGAGCGCCTGCTCGATCAGCCGGTCCACTTCGGGATTGCTGTAGCAGCCGTAGTTGCCGGTGCCGCGGATCTCGTTGGTCTGCAACATCGGCTGCAGAAAGGCCCGGCCGTTGTTGCCGAACCAGTCCGGTGTCCATGCCGGAACCGAAATGTCCCACTTGCCAGCGTATGCGTTGGCCGGATCCTGCAGAAAAGGGTAGTAGTCAGCGTGTCCCGTCGCGACGAACCGCAGGTTGATGCCCGCCTTTGCCAAGTCGGTGGCCAGTGAGTGGGCGACCTCGGGGTTGGCGTCCACGTCCCGGTGCATGATGGTCAGCGTCAGCCCGTCCGGATAGCCGGCCTCGGCGAGCAGCGCTCTGGCCTTGTCAGGGTCACCCCGGTCGCCGGGAGTGGCGTACAGGTCAAAGGCGCGGTAGCCGTAGTTGCCGGGCGGGATGGCCGAGTGCGCGGGCCACATCACCGTGCCCGCGCTGAGCTTGTCGAAGATGTCCACCATCGCCGACTTGTTCACCGCGTAGGCGATGGCCCGGCGTACGCCGAGTCGGCGCATGGCCCCGCCGGCAGTGGGGCTGACCATGTTGCACACCAGGTAGGGATTCAGCGCGTAACCGAGGTTGTTGCCGGGATCGGTCGGGTTGACCTGGTACGGTTCGGTGACCGGAGACGCCCAGGATAGATCCGCTTGGCCCGACCTGATCCGCTCGCCGACCTGTTCCGAGGTGGCCTTCTCCATGGTGATCTCGATGCCGTCGAGATACTGATGGCGGATCGGATCAGATTCCTGACGCCAGGCCGGGTTCGGCGCCATCCGCAGCTTTTGGCCGTGTACGTAGTGGGTCAACCGGTAGGGGCCGATGGATCGGACGTTATCCCGGAATCCTGGGCTGTCCGGGACGAACGCGTCGTATTCAACCGGAGCCGGGGAGGCGAACATCATCGCCAGGATGTGCACGAAGTCCAGCGCTGGCCGGATGAGTTCGAATACCAGGGTCCGGTCGTCCGCCGCCTGGATGCCGGGAATGTCATGGGAGTTCTGGTACTCCGCCAAATCCTCCGCGGTGGGGGTGTGTCGGGGCATCGACGCGGTGTAGTCGTCACAGTAGGCGCCCATGCCCCGAATGGTGCTGGTGTAGTAGTGGATGGCGCCGGCCCGGAACACCGGGTTGCACATGCGCTTGAATCCGCGGACGAAATCCCACGCGGTCACCTCGCGTGGGGGAGTGGTGTCCCACTGGACACCGCGGCGCAGGTGGACTGTGTAGGTGAGGTGATCGGCGCTTAGGCCGCCATTGGCCACGGTGGGAATCTCGGACGCGACATCGGGCACCGGCGTCACCTGGTGCCAGTCGCGCAGCCGGCTTACCGGCCGGTAGGTAAAAAGTTGGCGGGTGAACAGCCGGATGATCTGGCCGGAGAGCATGTAATAGGAACTCGCTGGGTCCACGTGGTCCATGCTGCCGGGACCGTAAAGCCGCAGGATACCGCCGTGACACGGTTGATCGGTGCTCATCCGTTCGGACCTCCCTGGAGTGCATCGGGCTCGACGGTATCACAGATAATGATATAAAAATATATAGTCAATAGATCCTGTTGGGCGAGCAGTGCGATGTGGGACTGAGAGACCCGACATGACGAGCCTGCGCGTGTATGCCCGGCAGCTCGTCGGCTACCTCGCCAGCGGTGATCGCGCCGCTGCCGGTGGGATCGTCGCTGATCTGGCCACCGGTGCTCACCACGCCAACGGGCGGGTCACCTGGCCGTACTACCTGAAACACCGTCGCCGGGATAGCCGAGTTCCGGACGCACTGCCGGACGCCTCATCGAGCGCCAGCGCCGATTGGTGGAACGCTTTGACATCAGCGGGGTCCGCGCTGGGCGAGTGCGGGATCTGCTTCGTACGAGGTACCCGACCTCGGCCGTCCTGAACATCCTCGCGTTTGCCATTCGCCACTCCGGCACCAGTGGAATACCTGGCCTTCCGCCAGGCAGTCCGGAACTGGATCAGGCCCTCACCACCCATCGGGCCCCTACCGGATCATCCGGCACGTACCCGTGGAGCAGATCGAGTTTGGATCGCAATCCGGCCCGGCGGCCGGCCACCGACCCATCTGCGCGCGGCCACGTCGACCGCACTGTTGGCACTGTTCACCGCATCCTTCCGGAGGGGGTCGTTGCTTGTGGGAGGCGCGCCGGATACGTTCAAACTAAAGAACTTTCTCATAATCCTCCCGGTATAAAGATGTGCGCATGGGCCGGGGTGTCGGCCGCCGGCTATGACGAATGGCAGGACCGCCCGGTCTCGGCCACCGCGCTTCGGCGGAAGCACCTGAAGGTGCTGATCCAGGCGGTGTTCGAGCACTCCGAGGGCATCTTGCGGCTACCAGCGGGTGCACGTCGCCCTGGCCCGCTAGGGCGAGCAGGGCGGCCCGGAACTCGTCCGGAGCTGATGCGTGATCTGAACCTGGTCTCCTGCCAGCCGCGGGGCGTGGCGGTCGGTGACCACCCAGGCGGGCGACGCCGCGACCATCCCTGACCTGGTGGCCCGCGACTTCACCGCTGATGCACCGGACAACTGGTCCGCCGCCGATCCACGGGTCGGAATGGTCATGCCAGCGGCGACGGGTCCAGCCAGAGCGCGGCTAGGTCCAGCGAATAGCCTAGCGCCGGCAGCATCGCGGTCCCCCGGACCCGAGCGCCGCGCAGTTCGGGCGCCGCTGGGATCTGCCACAGGATCGGCACGATCGGGGCATCGGCCATGGCCACCTGTTCGGCCTTACGCCAGACCGCCTGCGCTGCTTCGCTCTGCTCGTCCGCGACGAGCGCCTGCTCGATCAGGGCGTCCACCTCGGGATTGCGGTAGCCACCGTAGTTCGCTGTGCCCGGGGTCTGCTGGCTGGCGAACAGCGACTGCACGAAGACCCTGGCGTTGTGGTGCAGCCAGGCGGGTGGCTGCGCTTCGACCGCGACATCCCATTCGCCGGCCGCCGCCCGCGTCGGGTCCCGCAGCAGGTCGCGGTAAGCCGACTCGTCTAGTTCGACCGGCCGCACGGTGACACCCGCCTTGAGCAGGTCGGCGGCGTAACACCGGGTGATGCTCTGGCCGAGTTCGGTGCTCGGGTGGATTGCGGTGAGCGCGAGGCCAGCCGGGCAGCCGGCAGCGGCCAGTAGCGCCGCGCACTTGGCCGGATCGCCGTGACCGTCCGGGGTCGGGTACGGGGCGTGCTCCTGGTGGGCGTCATTGCCCGGTGGGATGGCCGAGTGCGCGATCCGGATCACCGTGCCGGTGCCCAGCCCCGCGACCAGCGCGGCGATGGCCGCTTTGTCGATGGCGTACCCGATCGCCTGCCGGACCTCCGGCCGGCCCAGCACCCGGTTCGCGTTCGGTCCACGAGTGTTGAACACCAGGTAGGGGTCCAGCGCGAAGCCGAGACCGTGCTCGGGCCGGGTGGGCACGACCACATCGGGATCGGCGATCCGCGTTCCCCAAGCCAGATCGGCTTGGCCCACGCCGATCCGGTCAGCCACCTGGACGGCGGTTGTCGGTTCCGCGTTGACCTCCACCGCGTCTAGGTGCTGGCGCCTGATCGGATCGGAATCCTGGCGCCAGACCGGGTTGCGATCCAGCCGCAGTTGCCTGCCAGGCTCGAGTTGGCCGAGGCGGTAGGGGCCGGTGGATCTGATGGCGCGATGCCATTCCGGGCTGTTCGGGAGGTGCGCATCGTACTCGATCGGGGCGGGCGACGCGCACGGCAAAGCGAGGATGTTGATGAAGTCCAGCGCGGGCCGGACCACCTCGAACACCAAGGTCTGCTCGTCCAGCACCAGCAGCCCGGGAATGTCGTGGGAGTTCTGGTACGCGGCGAACTCAGCCGCGGTCGACGCGGCGCCGGATATCGCGGCGGCGTAACTGTCGCAGAATTCCGCCATGCCGCGGATGGTGTCGGTGAAATAGGGCAGCATCGGGGACCTGGCCAGCGGATTGCCCATCCGTTTGAATCCTCGCACCACGTCCCGCGTGGTGACCGGGCGCGCAGGCGTAGTATCCCAGCAGACGCCGGGCCGCAGGTGGACGACATAACTGGTATAGCTGGCCCCCATCCCGGCGTTGTAGATGGACGGGATCTCGGCGGCCAGATCCGGCACCGGGGCGACGGCCTGCCAGTTCCGCAGGTCGGTCGTTGACCGGTAGCCGAACAACTGCCGGGTGAGCAGCCGGGTGATCTGCTCGACCGGCGGCCGAGGAGCGCACACCGGGTCTAGGTGGTCGAGTTCGCCGGGGCCGTACAGACGCAGCGTGCCGCCTTGCCGCGGCCGGGCGTGATTCATCCGCGCGGACCTCCGTCCTGGTCGAGCGGGTCAGGACATCTCCTGGGCGAGTCGGGCCATGATCCCGATCGCGCGATCGATCTCGTCGTGGTTGTTGAAGATGTGCGTGGTCATCCGAGCCGCGTAGTGCTGGTGCGGGGACCCGATCACGTCGAACTCGGTCCAGCGCAGCCAGATCCGGTGCTCGGCTTCCAACCGGCTGACGAACATGTGTATCTTCTTCACGTTCCACGCGTCCTCCGGCCGGCGGAACGGGTGAAAGGCAATCAGCGGCGAGCGTAGCCGGGCGTCCGCCCCCGGGGAGTACATTGCCTCGCGGCCGAAGCGCTCGGCGATGTGGGCGCGCGCGTACTCGGCGAGGGCCATGATGCGATGTTCGATCCGGTCCCGGCCGATCTCGTCCCACATCTGGCACGCCTTTGCCAGCGCCGCGCCGCGGGCGATGCTCGCGCTGCCCGCGCTTTGCAGGTAGTCGGCCATGTTGTCGCTTTCCACCGACGTGTTGCTGCGCGGCGGTGGGCTGCCCTTCATCGGGTACCAGGTGGAGATGATTGGCCAAAACGTGGGCAGCGGCAGCGGGTTGTGTTCCGGGTGGACCTTGTTGCGTACGTAGAGCAGTCCGGTGCCCAACGGTCCACATTGGAACTTCGAGCCGGAGCAGGAGATGAAGTCCGCGCCCATCGCTCGCATGTCGCAGTTGAGCATGCCGGGGATCAGCGCGCCGTCGATCACCGTGATCAGGCCGTGCTGGTGGGCCAGTTCGCACAGTTGACGCATGGGCAGCATGGTGCCGGTGAACAGGGTGATGCCGGCAAACGCGAGAACCTTGGTGCGCGGGGTGATTGCCGCGTCGAACAGCTCGACGATCTGCTCGGCGCGCACGTGGTAACCGGTGGGCAGGATGATCGTCTTGATGGTGATGCCGTGCCGGTTACGCAGCAGGTTGAAGTTGGACAGCACCGAATAGCACTCGTGGCTGGTGGTCACCACCTCGTCACCGGCGTGCAGGTCCAGGCCGTGGATAACCCTGGCCATGCCCTCGGTCGCATTGTGTGTGATGACCATCTCGTCTTGGTCCACCCCGTACGCCTTGGCGATGGCCGTACGGTGCTCCGGGTACATGCCGGGTGGGTAGACGTCCATCAGGCCGCCGGTCCATTCCCGGGTCACCCGGTCCACGGTGTCCAGGACCTCGTACGGCATCGCGCCTACCGTGCCGGTGTTCAGGTGAATGGTCCCCGGGGTCAACGCGAACAGCCGACGGACGTCCGCCCAGGACGCCTCGTCCAGCCCTCGCCGGGCCGCTGCGGTGGTGGCCGGCGCGGGCGGATCAACGGTGTGGCTCACGGGCATTCCCTCCCCTGACATTGGCGCGTCCGGACCGTTCAACGCGCGAGACCGGCGAGCATCGCGTCGGTGGTCACGGCACGGAAACTTCTGGCTGGGAAATCGCAGTACCAGAGGTGTTCGCCGGTCCAGGTCAGGCCGGTCGGTCGGCCGGGCACCGACACCGCGCCCAGCGGCTCGCCGTCTTCCGGACGCATCAGCCGCAGCACGGCGTCGTCGAAATCCCCGTGCACGATGAACCCAGCGGTGTAGGTCAGTCCGGAGGGGGACCGGCCCTCGGCCGGGAACTCCCGCTGCACGCTCATGGTGGCGTAGTCCCGCAACTGCACCACGGTCGGTTCGCGCAAGCACATCCAAATGCCCTCCGGGCCGCACTCGATCCCGGTTAGCCGACCGCTGGCCGGCAGCACTGGCTTCTCGCCGGTTACCTTGCCGGTGCGCGGGTCCACCAGTACGAGTCGTTTGGGCCGTCCGCCGACCTGACAGAGCAGTCGACCATCGTAGGCCAGGTCCGCCCGCACCAGTGCGCAGTCCCACTCGCGTACCACCGCGCCGTCAACCGGATCGATGGCAAAGATCTTCTTCGCCTCCTGATCCGAGTGCCACAGCTGGGTGCCGTCCCAAGTGAGTCCGCACAGGTAGCTGGCCGGACTGGGCAGTGTGCGGCTGATGGCAACGGTCATTCCGGCCTGGTGCGAAGTCATGCGGTGCCCTTCCAGACGCTCTGATCTCAACCATGGTACTCCGAACGACTTAAGTAAGCTATAGTGGTTATGGTTGCACATCTTTACCGGGAGCTAGGAGGGCGCTCGTAGCTGGACGGCCACCTGACGTCGAACTGGTCCGCGTTGCGCAGGCCCCCATCGATCACCGACTGTCCGGACGGACCGGATGCCCAAATGTAGGGGTCGCCCCATGTTTCCGGACACCTGACTAATGGCTGTATCACGCTGCGAGCTGCCGGTCCAGGTACTCGTCATGAACCTCTTGAGAGTTCAGTACCCCGAGTGCCGAGTTCCCAGAACGACTCCATGCGCCCAGAACAACTCCATCATAGAATTGTCGCAGCATTGACCGGCTCCTACGGGCTCCCACTCCGTCCGGTAACCCGCCCCGGCGTCGTCACGACGCGGGCGCATCCTCACTGCCCAAGCATGAGCTGAGCACAGCGGCTTCACACCGTAGCCGCTCAGCGTGCGTACGGTGACCCGCCCGCTCGTAATCGCCAGCGGCCGCATGCCGATCGGCCACCTCAGCTTTGACGATCTCTTCTAGTTCTGCCGCACTGAGGCTCCGCCGGTCGACCTCAGCGGCGCGAAGGCCGCGCACGGTCCCCGCGAACTTGAAGTTTCCGGTACTGGGTTGCGGTGCCCCCGCGGCATCGACGGCCTCGGCGTTATCGATCGCCCCCAACGCCGACCGAAGCGCCGCGATAGCCACAAAGTCCCGCGCCTTCATCGCGCCAAGGAGCGCGGCCCGCAGGCGGTCTCGCACGGTCTCAGCACCGTCATCCGTCGTTGCCGTCCGCTTGATATCCACCAGACGACGCTACTTGCAATCCAGCGCGAGAGAAACCGACTTGTTGCCGGGTCGGGAGGGAGTGTCAGGCGGCTCGAGGTGGCGGCGGAAGGAGCCCGCCGGCATCGGACGCAACCGCGAGCCCAAAGTCCGGGTCATCGCCGGGCGAACTTGTCGAACGCCCTGCGCACCTGCTCGCGCATCGTGTCGCTGCCGGTGTGGCCGGAGTCGTCGATGGCGACCAGCTCCGCGTCGGGCCAGGCCCGGGCGAGTTCCCAGGCGGTGATCAACGGTCCGCTCAAGTCCAAGCGGCCGTGAATCAAGAGACCTGGGATGCCGGCCAGGCGTCCGGCATCGCGCAACAGGACGCCTTCCTCCAACCACGCGGCGTGCGCGAAATAATGCGTACAGATGCGGACGAACGCGAGCAGGGCGGCTGGTGGGCGATCACGGTAGGGATTCGGCCGCCCGTTCGGCTCCAGGGACACCACCGCGTCCTCCCACTCACACCAAGCGGTCGCGGCCTCAGCCCGCACGAGCGGATCGGGGTCTTCCATCAGGCGCGCGTAGGCAGCAACGAGGTCACCATCGCGGTCCGCTTCGGGCACGCCGGACCGGAACCGATACCATTCGGCGGGAAAGAAGCGTGCGACGCCGCGGTAGAGCCAGTCGATCTCGGCGCGCCGGGTGGTGGTGACACCGCAAATGACGATCTCCGACACCCGGTGTGGATACCGCTCCGCATAAGCGAGGATCAGCGTGGACCCCCAGGAACCACCAAACAACAACCAGCGGTCGATACCGAGGTGCTCACGCAACCGCTCCATGTCGGCCAGCAAATGCTCAGTGGTGTTACAGCTCAGGTCCGTGGCCGGATCACTCGCATGCGGGGTGCTGCGGCCACACCCGCGCTGATCGAACAGCACGATCCGGTACCGGTCCGAGTCGGAAGCTCGACGCATTCCTACCGAGCAGCCCGTACCCGGCCCCCCGTGCACCACTAATACCGGCTTGCCGTCCGAATTACCGCAGATCTCCCAGTACACCAGGTTCCCGTCGCCGACATCGAGCATCCCCCGATCGTACGGCTCGATCGGCGGGACGAACTTGACCATATCCTGTCCTTTCGTTAACCGAAAGCAGCTTTACCAGGGTGCGACAAACGTAGGCAATCAACAGACCAGCTTGGCAACCGCAATAACACGGCGCAGCGGCAGTGGAAGTTGTTGCCCGTTACGCACCCACCCGCCCAGGCTGTCCTTCGCCGAGTGTACTCGTGAAACAGGCACACCGGGCAGGTACAGCCCATCGATGAGAAGTTCGAGATGCTCTACACTATTAAGCTTGAGAGTATAGGTACGACGTTTGTTCGAATATGTGCGAAAACCATGTTGCCGCAAGGTTCGGGACAGGTGATCAGTAGCCTGCGGGTTGGGCCATTCCAGGCTGCCGACGCCTAGCGTACGCAAGACGCGGTGCCAGCGGACCAACCCGACCGGTTGAAAACTGAATTGCGCTGGTACCAGCGCCACCAGCAACCCGCCTGGTCTGAGCACGCGGTGTACTTCGCTCAACACGGTGTCCAGCGGGGTGAGCACCTGAAGACACATGGCGGCGCACACGGCCGACACTGCGCCGGTCGCGATCGGGAGTGCATCAGCGCTGCCCCGGACGAGCGGGGTTCGTCCGGCAGCAGCGGCGTAGCGTAGTTCGCTAGCGGAGGCATCCAGTCCGATCCACTCAGCGCCGGGCAGCAACGGCCGGGTCGGGGCCGACCCGCAGGCGAGATCCAGCAACGGCCCGTCCTCGGCTCGCAGAGGTTCCACCAGCCACTCGTAGGGAGAGGATGTGGCGCAGCCGAGTAGGCGTTCAGTGATGGCGGGCCGGTCGTTGTGGTAGGTAGCCAGGTAATCTCGCCAGTCCTGCTCGGTGGTGTTCATGGTGTCAACGATGGTGGGTGGACACCGCCGACACCGGCAACCAGTCGTACCGAGTCGTGGATCCAGTCGTACCGAGTCGTGGATGCAGGGTGTCAGCCGGTGACAACAGCGCTGCCTACCTCTGGTTGTCTGGCGGTATGGACTACGACGTGGTCGTGATCGGAGGAGGTGCCGCCGGGCTGGCCGCCGCGACGGCCGCTACCCAAGCGAAGGCCCGGGTGCTGCTGGTGGCCGAGGGGGAGATCGGCGGGGACTGCACGTTCACCGGATGCGTGCCCTCCAAGACCCTCATCGAAGCCGCTGCACAGGGTGCGTCGTTCTCCGATGCGATGGAGCGGGTTCGTGCCACGGTGGCCCGGATCGCCGCCACCGAGAACGAAACAGTGCTCCGCCGGCACGGTACCGAGGTGTTGCGGGGACGGGCCCGGTTCACCACCCGGGACGCCATTGAGGTCGACGGTCAGCGCGTACGGGGCTCCCGGATCGTGATCGCCACCGGTGCCACGCCCATAGTGCCACCCATCGACGGCCTCGACGATATCCCGTTGTTGACCACCGAGTCCGTCTTCAACCTGATTGACCGGCCGGAGTCGCTGGCGATTCTCGGCGGTGGCGCGGTGGGTTGCGAGTTGGCGCAGGCATTCGCCCGGCTCGGCGTGCCGGTGTGTATCGCGGAGGCCGCCGACCGCCTACTGCCCGGCGTTGAGCCGGAAGCCTCCGAGCTGCTCGCCAAGGTCTTTGCGACCGAGAGCATCACGGTGCTTACCGGCGCCCAGATCACGGCCGCCCGCCGCAACGGTGGGCACGTCGTGCTGCACACCGCCACCGGCCAGCAAATCCCAGCCCAGCGGCTGCTCGTCGCGGTGGGCCGCCGGCCCGCCACCACCGACCTCGGCCTGGATGCGGCCGGAGTACGTACCAACGAGCGGGGCTTCGTCGTGGTCGACCGGCACCTGGCCACCAGCGCCACCGGTGTGTACGCCATCGGAGACGTCACCGGGCTGTTCCCCCACACCCACGCGGCGTACGCGATGGGGCGGGTTGCGGTC
>OBLV0100000515.1_pt1 | contig 11772 bp, 10 predicted proteins | sample 1520071 | NCBI WGS metagenome assembly OBLV01 (sample SAMEA3888446, study PRJEB22518) | metagenome | reverse complement strand
AGGCGGCGGTGGCGGTCTCCTGCGAGGTGTCCTCGCCGACGATCACCTCGACCAGGGGCATGATCGAGGCCGGGTAGAAGAAGTGGAAGCCGCAGACCTTGTCGGCGCGCAGGGTGGCTTCGCCGATCTCGGTGATCGAGAGCCCGGAGGTGTTGGAGGCGAGGATCGCGTGGCCGGGGGTGACGGCGTCGATCTCGCGGAAGACCGCCTGCTTGATCCCCATCCGCTCCGGGACCGCCTCGATCACGAAGTCGACGTCGCCGAACGCGTCGTAGGTGGTGGTGCCGACGATCCGGCCCATCACCTCGGCGAGGCGGGCATCTGCCTGCTCCTGGGTCAGCTTCTCCTTCTTCACGAGGCGGGCCAGCTGACCCTCGGTGACGCCACGGGCTTTCTCCAGCGCGGCGTCGACGAACTTCTGATCGATGTCCTTGACTACGACGGGGATGTCGGCGGCGGCGATTGCCTGGGCGATCTCTCCGCCCATCGTGCCACCGCCGACGACGGCGGCCTTTGAGACGAACATTGGCTGGGGTTCCCTCCCGGTTTTCGGCTTGATCGTGCGGCGCGGGCCGCGGGAAGCCGCAGGCTATAGGTATGCCTGCGGCTGCCGCTCCTCGGCCTCTTCCTGGTTTTCCTCCTCGCTCGGCTTGAACCGCTGGTAGGCGAAGGCGCCGACCAGCAGCAAGAGGCCGAGGGCTACGAAGGAGAGCGCCCGCGCCAGTTCTTCGAGCTCGGCGAGATCGTAGGTCCAGACCTTGCCGATCGTCAGCGCCAGCAGCATCAGGCCACCGATGCGGACGTTGACCGACCTCCTGGCCATGCCGAATACCACCGCGCCGAGGCCGGCGGCGGCCCAGAAGGCCGAGAGCCAGGCCTGGCCGATCTCGCGGCCTTCGCCGCTGGGGTCGTTGCCGACCACGTCGATGATCGCGACCGAGCCGAGATAGGCGAACGAGATCGCGCTGACGAACCCCGCCGCCGTCGCGACGCGGTCGTCGACATCGCGGCCGAAGAACCAGCAGGCGAGCGCCGCGGTGGCGCAGGCGGCGATCGCCACCAGCGAGCTGCCGAGGTCGTCGACCCCTTCGGCGATCGCGCTCAGCGGCGCCTCGACGACGAGCACGTGCGCGATCGCGAAACCGACGAAGGCGCAGGCCGTGAGCAGCAGGCGCTTCGCGTCGGAGAGGCCCGGTGCCGGCGTGGCGTCGGCCCAGGTCGAGAGGTAGGCGAGCGCCGCAGCGATGGCTGCGAATACGGCGACCACCATCGGCCCCTCGAAGGCACTGACCGTCCCGAGCCCGGCCAGCCCAATCCCGCCGGCGATCAGCAGCGAACCGATTTCGCGGTGGACGCCGAAGCGGCTCGCGGCGGCGCCGAGCAGGAGGTGGACGGCGGCAAAGCCGAAGATCCAGGCGTCCAGAGCGAGCGCCGAGTCGCCGCCGATGACGACTGCGCCGGCACCGACGACGAAGAGGCTGCTGCAGAGAAGCAGCAGCCAGGAGGGAACGGGAAGGCGCTCTTTACCGCGGCTGCGGAGCTCGTAGCCGAACGCGGCAGCGGCGTAGAGGATCCAGAACCCGACCAGCACGGCGAGCACGAGCAGGGTGGGCTCGCTCGGCGAGGCGATGTCCCCGGAGTCGAAGCTGACGAACCCGCTCGACCAGATCCAGGCGATCAGCTGTGGCGCCGAGACGGCGAAGGCGCCAAGCGCCAGCCAGTTCCAGCGCTGCCAGAGGAGGACACCGACGCCGGCAGCGAGCGCGACGGCGACGAAGGCGATCGAGCCGTCCTCACTGGCGGTGCCAACCATGATCGGCGCGGCCAGTGCCCCGAGGATGCCGACGCTGCCGACCAGCGTCGAGGACCAGCGCACGGCGAGCGCGACCCCGGCCAGCCCGATCAGCGCCGCCGCCTCGAGGCCGAGGACCGGCGAGATCAGGCCGTAGGTCTGGGTCGAGACCACCGTCGTCGCGTACAGGCCTGGAATCGCGACGGCGACCAGCAGCCGGGCCAGCTCGCTGCGCTCTCCCCTTTCGTGCAGCCAAACGCCGAAGCCGAGCAGCGAGAGCGAGCCGAAGGCGGCCAGCAGGGCGCGCACCGGCTCCGTGAACCAACTGCTGTCGACGGCGCTGCGCATCAGGAAGATGACGCCGAGCAGGGTTGCGAGGCCACCGACCCAGGCCAGTATCCGGCCGCCGAAGACCCGCTCGAACTCGAACTTGGACATCGGGTTGAGCTGCGGTGGCTGCGGCCCCTCCCCCTGTCCTGACGGTTGATCCAGTCGCTCGCTGTACATCGGTGCTCCCCTTCCGTGCGTTTGCTTGTTGACCGACGGTCAGCACCGTAGCAGGCTTATTAACCAGCGGTCAGCAGGCCCGGTAGGATTGGACGATGAGCCGACCCGCCTACACCCGGCTGGACGTCGACGAGCGGCGCCGGCAATTGCTCGAGCTCGGCGCCGAGCTGTTCACCAGCGAGCGCTACGAGGAGCTCTCGATGAGCCGCATCGCCGAGCGGGCGGGGATCTCGAAAGCCCTGCTCTACCACTACTTTCCGAGCAAGCAGGCCTACTTCGAGGAGACCCTCGGCGCCTGGGCCGAGCAGCTGCGCGAGCGCACCGAGCCGGATCCCTCGCTGCCTCCCGTCGAGCAGCTGCAGGGCAGCCTCGGGGCCTTCCTTGCCCTGGTCGCGGAGAACGCCGAGGCCAACCGGAACCTGATCGAGAGCGCCCTCGGCACCCCCGAGATCCGCGAGCTGGTCGAAACGGTTCGCCAGCAGACCGCGGCCCGAATCCTCGAGGCGCTGTACAGCGACGAGCCGCCCGCGAAGGCCCGGGTCGCGGTCAAGGGCTGGCTCTGGTTCATGGACGGCGCTTGCCTCGACTGGATCGAGCACCGCGACATCGAGCGCGCTGAGCTGCGCGACATGCTGCTCGGCGTCCTGATGGGCTCGCTGCTCGCCGCCGGCGCCCCGCCGGACCTGCCTCAAGCCTCTTAGCGCCGCTGCCGATAACTGGGATTCGTGCCTGTTCGGGTGGGGATCTCGGCTTTGGGCTGTGCGGCGGCGCTGGCGCTGAGCGCCGGCTTGGGCACTGCCTCGGCGCAGGTGCCGCGGGCGACGCTGACGCCGGGTGGCCGCGCGATCGCGCCACCCGCCGCCCCACCGGCGGTGAAGGCGATGATCGAAGCGGCGAACCGGATCCGGCACCGTCCCTACCACTGGGGCGGCGGTCACCGGCAGTGGAACGCCGCCGGCTACGACTGCTCGGGCTCGGTCAGCTACGTGCTGCACGCCGCCGGGCTGCTCGAATGGCCGCTCGACTCGACCGAATTCATGCGCTGGGGAGGCGGCGGGGCGGCAGCTGGGTCCGCATCTACGCCAACCGCGAACACGTCTTCGCGATCGTCGCCGGGCTGCGCTGGGACACCTCCTACAGCACCGACGGCGATCGCACCGGGCCCGGCTGGAGCGAAGAGATGCGGCCGACCGGTGGCTTCCGCCTCCGCCATCCGCTCGGGCTCGAAGCGGCGATCCCGCTCGCGGCACGCGGCTGATCGCCGCTGCCACCGCCAGCGCGGACAACCGGCCGGCGCCAACGCTGTACGCCGGTACAAAGGCGCGGCCGACTCGGTGGCATTAGGCTCTTTTGGCTCTTCATACGGGAGTCAAGACCGGTAATCGATCGCGCTCGGGAGTGGGCGCGCAGCCAAGTGAGGGACTAGCGAAGCGATGAGCCGAATCCGCCAGCAGAACGTGACCGCAGCGCAGTGGAGCTCCAACGGGGAGGCTCTCGGCGCGCTCGACCTGACCCAGCCCGAGAACAACCCGTTCGGGGCCAACGTCTTCTCCGTCTCCGTGCAGCGCGAACGCCTGCCCGGCGACGTCTTCGCGAAGCTGCAGGCGACGATGAAGGACGGCGAGCCGCTCGACGCGAGCCTGGCCGACGCCGTCGCCGAGGCGATGAAGGAATGGGCGCTGGAGAAGGGCGCCACCCACTACACCCACATGTTCCAGCCGCTGACCGGCTCGACCGCGGAGAAGCACGACTCCTTCTTCGAGCCCGCCGGCGAGGGCAGCTCGCTGGCCGGCTTCTCCGGCAAGGAGCTGATCCAGGGGGAGCCGGACGCCTCCTCATTCCCGACCGGCGGCGTCCGCGCCACCTTCGAGGCCCGCGGCTACACCGCCTGGGACCCGACCAGCCCGGCCTTCATCCTCGAGAACCCGAACGGGACGCTGCTGGCGATCCCGACCGCCTTCGCCAGCTGGACCGGCGAGGCGCTCGACGCGAAGATCCCGCTGCTGCGCTCGATGGACGCCCTCTCGAAGACCGCGGTGAAAGCGCTGCGGTTGCTCGGCGACGACTCCACCGACCGCGTCTTCACCACCGTCGGCCCCGAGCAGGAGTACTTCCTGATCGACGAGCAGTACTTCTTCGAGCGGCCCGACCTGATCGCCACCGGGCGCACCCTGTTCGGCGCCAAGCCGCCGAAGGGGCATGAGCTCGACGACCACTACTTCGGCTCGATCCCCGAGCGGGTGCTGGCTTTCATGATGGAGTCCGAACTGGAGATGCGGAAGCTCGGCATCCCGGTCAAGACCCGCCACAACGAGGTGGCGCCGGCGCAGTACGAGATCGCGCCGATCTTCGAGAGCTCCAACGTCGGCTCCGACCATCAGCAGCTGCTGATGCAGACCCTGGGGAACGTCGCCCGTCGCTACGGGCTCGTCTGCCTCCTGCACGAGAAGCCGTTCGCCGGGGTCAACGGCTCCGGCAAGCACAACAACTGGTCGATGGGGACGGACAGCGGCAGCAACCTGCTCAACCCGGGCGAGACGCCGGCGGACAACATCCACTTCCTGTTCTTCTGCGCGGCAGTCATTCAAGCGGTCAACGTGCACCAGGGCCTGCTGCGGGCCTCGGTCGCCAACATCGGCCAAGACCACCGGCTCGGGGCCAACGAGGCGCCGCCGGCGATCATCTCGGTCTTCCTCGGCGCCGAACTGGAAAAGGTGTTCGAGGCGATCGCCAGCGGCCAGGGAGACCCCAACACGCCGGCCTCCTTCCTCGACCTCGGGACGACGGTGCTGCCGCCGCTGCCGATGGACGGCGGCGACCGCAACCGCACCTCGCCGTTCGCCTTCACCGGCAACAAATTCGAGTTCCGGGCGCTGGGGTCGAGCATGTCGCTCGCCTTCCCGAACACGGTCCTGAACACGATCGCGGCCGAGGCGATCGACGACCTCGCCGACAAGCTGGAGGCGAAGCTCTCCGGCGGCGCCGGGATGCCGGAGGCGGTGATGGAGATCGTCAAGGACTCCTACCTCGCCAACAAGGCGGTCTGCTTCAGCGGCGACAACTACTCCGAGGAGTGGCACGCCGAGGCCGAGCAGCGCGGGCTGAAGAACCTGAAGACGACGCCGGACGCGCTGCCGGAGGTGCTCAGCGACTCGACCGTGGCCGCCTTCGAGAAGTACAGCGTGCTCTCCAAGCGGGAGCTCGAGTCCCGCTACGAGGTCTGGGCCGAGCAGTACGCGATCCGAGCCAATATCGAGGCCGAGGAGAGCTACGCGATCGCGCAGACGATGATCCTGCCGGCGGGGCTGCGGCAGCTGGCGCTGATCGACGCCGCCGGCGTCTCCGCCCTGGAGGGCGAGGCGCGGGAGCTGGTCGACGAGCTGGTCGGCGCGCTCGCGGCACTGAAGGAAGCGAACGACTACCCGGACATGGAGGGCATGGACTGGGCCGTCTACGCTCGCGACAAGCAGCTGGCGGCGATGGCCGATGTGCGCGAGGCGGCGGACAAGCTGGAGAAGGTCGTTGCCGATGACCTCTGGCCGCTGCCGAAGTACGAGGAGATGCTCTTCATCAAGTAGGCCCACGGGAGACGCCCCGGGGAAGGGTTTCGCTTAACTTTTTTGCGGGTCGCGGCCCCGGAGGGGCCGCGCCCTTGGAACGCAAAAAAGCACAAGACGCTCCACCCTTCCCCGGGGCGTCTCCCGTGGGCCTACTTGCTGGGTTCGCGGTGGGTGGCCAGGGCTCATCTCCCTGCCTGCCGTGGCTCCTCGCTTCCTCCTCTGCCTCTCTTCCTACCTCTCAGCCTTTCCCTTTCTCCTTCTCCACCTCCCCGTTTTTCTCTTCCTCCTTCGGCGGCTGGCGGACGGCGTACCAGATCAGGAAGAGGATGCCGAGGGCGCCGACGATCGGGATCAGGCCGCCGAAGATGACCGGCTCCCAGGCCTCTTCGGCGCGGACGAGCAGGAGGGCCAGGTGGAGGGCGATCATGGGGCTGGCGGCAGTCCCGGGCCACCGCTGAGCGGGTTGAGGTCGGCGAGCAGCTCGAGCAGGCGCGGCTCCGGCTCCTCGCTGTCGATGACGACGGCGGTGCCTGGCCAGGCGTAGCGCAGATAGCGGGCGTAGGCCTGGCGCGAGGAGAGGTCCGGCTCGTAGATCCAGCAACCGGTGTTCCAGTAGCGGATGCGGCCGTCGACGCTGGCGTGGACGTCGGCGAGGGGCTGGTGGGTGTGGGCGAAGACGATCTGCTCCACCCCATCCCCCCAGCCGAGGTTGGCGACCACCTTGGCGAAGGCCTCGAGCGCGTGCTCGGCGGGGTCGCTGCGGGAGACAACGGTCGGCTCGAGGTAGAGCGGGCGCGCGGGCGCGGCGCCGGGGAGCGGCTGCTCGCGCGCCTGCCGCGCCGCCTCCTCGCGGACGACGGCGTCGAAGTGCCGCTCGCTCGGCAGCGGCGCGGCGCCGCCGCCGAGGCCGCGGTCGCGCAGCTCCGCGGTGAGGCGCTTGGCACCGCGGAGCGGCAGGCCCAAGGCGGAAGCGACGCGGCCCGCTCGCTGGGCGGCGCGGAAGACGTTCTGCTGGGCGTGGGTGCCGTGCGGCATCTGGGCGGCGATATACAGCCACTCGGTGAGCAGCGTCGTCACCGACTCGTAGTCCTCGACGCACTTCGGCTCCTCGGGCCCGCCGGCGGCGATCGCCCAGAGGGTGCGGGTCAGCAGCCGGTCGCCGCGCGAGCCGCTGAGGCGGGCATGCGGGTCGAGGTAGTGGCCATGAGTGCAGAGGACGTCGCCGCAGCGGTATGTCGGGTAGGCGATCTCGACCTCGACTCCCGGCAGCCGGCGCTCGAGGAATTCGCGGAAGAAGCCGGGCCCGGGCGGGAAGCTGGGTCGGTGGCCGGAGGCCAGCTCGGTCTCGAGCCGGTCCTCCTGGTCGCGATGGACGAGGTGGTGGTCGTGGTTGCCGGCGAGGAAGACGAGCCGCTTGCCGCCGAGGCGGCCGGCGAGCAGGCGCAGCAGCCCGTCGGCGGCGCCGACCGCGTCCTCGACGGCCCCGAAGAGGAAATCGAAGAGGTCGCCGAGGAAGACCAGCTCGTCGATGCCCTCCAGTGCCGGCGCCAGCCGCTCGAGGAAGAACTGCTCGCGCAGCAGGTCCCGTCCGGTCCAGGCGCCGAAATGGGTGTCGGAGATGACGAGGGCGCGCATCCGCCCGCGAGTCTAGGTGGCGCGCCGCCTCAGGCGGGCGGGAGCACGCGCATCCGCAGCCCGCCCTTGGGCGAGAGGGTTGGCATCTGCCGTACCGCCATCGTCCGCCCCGGCAGAGCGTCGAGGCGAAGGCGCTGCAGCAGCATCGTCGCCACCAGCTTCACCTCGGTCTGGCCGAAGCGCTTGCCGATGCAGATGCGGGAGCCGCCGCCGAAGGGGACGTAGGCGCCGCGCGGGAGCGCCGCCTTGCGCTCGCGGGTGAAGCGCTCGGGGATGAAGGCCTCCGGCTCGGGGAAGACCTCGGGGATGCGGTGGCTGGCCCAGGAGCAGTAGTTGACGTATGCGCCGCGCGGCACCGTGCAGCCGCCGAACTCGAACTCGCGGACGGCGCGGCGGGGGCCGATCCAGGCGGGCGGGTAGAGCCGCAGCACCTCGTCGAGCACCATGTCCAGGTAGGGCATCTCGCGTTCGAGCTGCTCCGCCGTCGGCGTCGCGCCGCCCAGCACCCGCTCCTCCTCCTCCCGCAGCCGCTCGATCACCTCGGGGTGGCGGGCCAGCTCGTGCATCATGAAGGTGAGGGTCGAGGTCGAGGTGTCGTGGCCGGCGAAGGCGAGGGTCATCACCTGGTCCCGCACCTCGCGGTCGGTGAACGCCTCTCCCGCCTCGCCACGGGCGGCGACCAGGAGGCTGAGGACGTCGGTCCGACTCGGATCCGGCTTGGCCCGCCGGCGGGCGACCTCGCCGAAGACGATCTGGTCGAGAACGCGGCGGGAGGAGACCAGGCTGCGCCAGGGGGAGCCGGGCCCACGCAGCAGCCGCAGGCCGAAGTCGATCCCGTAGAAGCCGAGCGCGCGCTCGAAGTGCTCGGCCGCGGCGGCGCCCTTGCCGGCCTCGTCGGGGTCGAGCCCGAACAGCGCCCGCATCGCGATCCGCATCGCCAGGTTGCGCATCCAGTCGTAGAGGTCGAGGACCTCGCCGGGCCGCATCGTCGCCAGCGCCGCCTCCGCCTCCAGCGCCATCGCCTCGACCGCGGCGGCGATCTGTTCGCGGTGGAATGCCGGCAGCATGATCGCCCGAGCGCGGTCGTGGTAGTCGTCGTCAATCGTCAGCAGGCCGTCGCCGAGCAGCGGGATCAGGTCGCCGAAGCTCGACTCGCGCCAGTGGAAGTTCTCCGGATGGGCGACGGTGACGAAGTGGTTCGCCTCCGGGCCGAGCATGAAGATGACCCGCGAGTGCAGCAGCCGCATCGCGAAGATCGGCCCGTGCTCTTCGTAGGCGCCAAGCAGCAGCGGCAGTGGGTCGTGGGCGATCTGGTGGGTGCGGGCGAAGCTGAAGTCGTTCGGGCCCGGCGGGAACTTGCCCCGCTCGCGGAACTCGACGACGAGGTCGCCAACGATCCGGCGCACCGGATTGGCCGACATCTGCGGCGGCTTCGCAACCGGGTTGCTGGTGTCGGCGGTGGCCAAGGCGGCGATCTTAACTGGCTGGCTGGCCAGTTTTCGCGATCCCGCCTTTACCCACGCTCTGGCAGGGGAAAAGGCGGGATCGCTTAGGAAGCATTGGCGGCGAGCTGACCGCAGGCGGCATCGATGTCGCGGCCGCGGGTGAGGCGGACGGTGGCGGTGAGGCGGTGCTCGGAGAGGATCGCCCGGAAGCGCTCGATCCGCTCCGGCGAGGAGCCGTCGTAGGCACCGGTCGGGTTGTACGGGATCAGGTTGACCTTGTAGCCGCGCGGGTCGAGCAGCTCGGCCAGCTCGCGTGCGTGCTCGGGCAGGTCGTTGACGCCGTCGAGCATCACGTACTCGACGAAGACCCGGCGGCGGCGGCGCTCGCGGTAGCGCTCGCAGGCCGCCAGCACCGCGGCCAGCGGGTAGCGGTCGTTGACCGGCATCAGCCGCGAGCGGAGGCCGTCGTTGGGGGCGTGCAGGGACAGGGCGAGCGAGAGCGGCCGCTCGCACCCGGCGATCCGGTCGATCCCGGGCACCCAGCCAACGGTCGAGATCGCGGTGCGGCGGTTAGTGACGCCGAGGTCGGGGAGCAGGCCGCAGGCGGCGAGGACGTTGTCGATGTTCATCGTCGGCTCGCCCATGCCCATGAAGACGACGTGGTCGATCTGCTCGAGGCGGCGGAAGTGCAGGGCCTGGTCGAGGATCTCGTCGACGCTGAGGTTGCGGCCGAACTTCATCCGCCCGGTGGCGCAGAAGGTGCAGGTCAACGGACATCCCGACTGCGAGGAGAGGCAGACCGAGCGGCGCCCGTCGCGGTAGCGCATCAGCACCGCCTCGAGCGGCCTCCCGTCGGCGGTCTCGAAGAGGGTCTTGACGGTGCCGTCGTCGGACTTCGCCTCGGCTTTGACGGTGAGGGTGGAGAGCGACACCGTCTCCTCCAGCCGCTGCCGCAGCGGCGCCGGCAGGTTGGTCATCTCCTCGTAGGAGCGAGCGCCGCGCGCCAGCCACTCCCAGACCTGGGAGTGGCGGTAGGCGGGCTCGCCGGCGGCGGCGACGGCCTGCTCGAGCAGGGCGCGGTCCACCCCGCGAGTGTAGGGAGCCGCTAGCTCGCGACGGCGTCGGCGAGGAGATCGACCTGGGCCGGGTCGCTCGACGACGGGAAGAGGATCAGCTCGTCGCAGCCGGCTTCCTCGAAGGCGCCGAGGTACTGCTTGACCGTCACCGCGTCCCTGGCGGCGCTGGCGGCGATGTAGCCGGCGGTCTCCTCGCCGAGCCAGGCGTAGTAGTCCTTCAGGTAGGCGTTGGCGTCCTCCTCGGCGGCGTCGCCGAGCGAGAAGTAGGCGAGTGCCAGCTTCCGCGGCGAGCCCTCGCGGCCCGCCGCCGACCAGGCGGCGTCGAGCTTGGCGGCCATCCCGGCGAACTGGTCGGGCGGGGCGCCGCCGGCGATCCAGCCGTCGCCAAAGCGGGCGGCGCGGTCGAAGGAGACGCCGGCGGCGCCGCCGACGATCAGGCCGGGCTTGCGGCCGAGGCCCGGCCCGACCGGCCCTCCGCCCCAGGCCGCCTCGATCCGCTCCAGGGCCGCGTCGAGTGCGCGTCCGCGGCTGCCGAACTCGACCTCGCTCTCCGCGTAGTCGTCCTCGCGGCCGCCGACGGCGATGCCGAGGGTGAAGCGGCCGCCGGAGAGCGCGTTGAGGCTGAGGCTCTGCTTGGCAAGGCCGGTGGCGTTGCGCAGCGGCCCGAGCAGGACGCTGGTGCAGAGGCCGATCCGCTCGGTCGCGGCAGCGGCGCCGGCAAGCGCGATCAGCGGCTCGTAGTTGTCGTAGGCGACGCGGTCGATCGTGCCGAGGGTCGAGAACTCGCGCGCCTCGGCGCGGCGCGCCCACTCGACCAGCTCCGCGCCGCTGGTCCCCGGCACCGCGTTCGGCAAACCGATCCCGACCTTCATCTCACGCCTCCTCGCTCGCTCGTCGACCCGTCGCGGCCACCCTAGCGAGGCGGTCTTGTCGGCTTTCCAGGGTCAGCGGCGGAGCGGAATCAGGAATGGATCTTCTCGCCGCGCTCCAGCATCGCGACGAATTTCCGCAGCCGTTTCTGGCGCGTCTCCGGCTTCCTCGCCTCGCCGAGGCGGTAGAGGATCGCGTAGCGGTTGGCGCCGTCGAGCGTCGCGAAGAACTCGGCCGCGGCGGGGCTGGCGTCGAGCTCGCGCTGGAGGTCGTCCGGCACCTTCGCCGTGCGCGCTCCCTCGTAGGCGGCCTCCCAGCGACCGTCCGCCTTCGCCGCCTCGATCTCGGCCAGCCCGGCGGGGCGGACGGCACCCGCGGCGAGCAGCGCTTCCGCCTTCTCGCGGTTGATCCGCGACCAGCGCCCACGCGGGCGCCGCGGGGTGAACCGCTGCAGGAAGTGGCTCTCGTCGAAGCCGCGCTTCTGGCTGTCGATCCAGCCGAAGCAGAGCGCCAGCTCGAGGGCCTCGGCGTAGGTGACGCTGGGCGGCTCGATCCCCTTCTTGGCGATCTTCAGCCAGATGCCGGGCGACTCGGTGTGGCTCTCCTCCAGCCAGGCCTCCAGCTCCGGCGGCGTCGCGAAGAGGAGGATCGGCAGCTCCTCGGCGGCCGCGCTCACTCCGGCAGCTCCGCGATCAGGCGGGCGAGGGCGTCGCGGGCGTAGTCGAAGACGCGGGAGTCGCGGCTGAGGCGAAAGCGGAAGTTGGCGGCCATGACGATGGCGTAGACTTCGAAGGCGAAGCGGTCGGGGTCCTCGACCCCCGCATCGGCGGCGTAGGCGGCGACGGCCGCCATCCAGGCGTCGAGCCCGGCGGCGATCGCGTCGCGGA
>OBLV0100000514.1_pt1 | contig 11784 bp, 5 predicted proteins | sample 1520071 | NCBI WGS metagenome assembly OBLV01 (sample SAMEA3888446, study PRJEB22518) | metagenome | reverse complement strand
GTTGTTGGCGTCACCGCTGTAGGTGGCCACGAAGTTGTAGGTGCCGGCTGCGGTGGTGGTGAACCGTGCGGAGGTGTAGGTGCCGTTGCCGGTGGTCACGGCGCTCATTGAGGTGAAGGCGGGCGGGTTTCCGCAGGTCGGGTCGTTGGGGCCGTAGACGTTGAACGTGATGGTCCCGGTGGGTGTGAATCCACCGCTGAGGGTGGCGGTGTCGGAGATCGTCCCGCCGACGGTGACGTTCGCCGACGCCTGGGTCCTGAGGGTAGGAACAGCAGTCGCCACGCCCACCGACTCGTTGGCGTCGCCACAATTAGTGGTGGCGGTCGCGTTGTTGGCGTCACCGCTGTAGGAAGCGACGAATTGGTAGCTCCCGGCGGCGGTCGTGGTGAAGGCAGGGGACGGATAGGACCCGTTGCCGGCGGTGACCAGGGTTGTGGCCGCGAAAACAGGAGTTCCGGTACATGTGGCGTCGTTGGGGCCGTAAGCGCTGAACGTGATGGTTCCGGTGGGTGTGAATCCCCCGGCAAGGGTTGCGGTGTCGGAGATGCTCCCCCCGACAGTCACGCTCGCCGAGGCGTCGGTGGTGACGGTTGGAACCGCAGCCCCGACAGTGACCGACTCGTTGGCGTCGCCACAATTAGTGGTGGCGGTCGTGTTGTTGGCGTCACCGCTGTAGGAAGCGACGAATTGGTAGCTCCCGGCGGCGGTGGTGGTGAAGGCAGGAGACGGATAGGACCCGTTGCCGGCGGTGACCGGGGTTGTGGCGGTGAACGCCGGCTCACTGCCGCAGGTCGGGTCGTTGGGGCCGTAGGCGTTAAAGGTGATGATCCCGGTCGGGGTGACCCCACCGGCGAGGGTGGCGGTGTCGGAGATGGTGCCGCCGACGGTGACCGATGACGACGCGTGGGTTGTGAGGGTGGGAACAGCCGCCGCAACACTGACTGTTTCGTTGGCGGCTCCGCAGACGGCAAGCGCGGTCGTGTTATTGGTGTCACCGCTGTACGAAGCGACGAATTGGTAGGTACCGGCGGCGGTCGTGGTGAAGGCAGGAGACGGATAGGAGCCATTGCCTGCGATGACCGGGGTTGTGGCCGCGAAGGCAGGAGTTCCGGTACATGTGACGTCGTTGGGCCCATAGGCGTCGAACGTGATGGACCCCGTTGGGACGAATCCCCCGGCAAGGGTGGCGGTGTCGGAGATGGTGCCGCCGACGGTGACCGACGCCGATGCTTGGGTTGTGAGGGTGGGAACAGCCGCCGCAACACTGACCGTTTCGTTGGGGTCGCCGCAGAGCGTGGAAGCTGGGGTGTTGTTGATGTCGCCGTTGAAGGTGGCCACGAACTGATAGGTGCCGGCCGCCGTGGTCGCGAGGGTGCCGGACGAGTAGCTGCCGTTGCCGGCGTTCACCGGCACCATGGCGGTGAAGACCGGGGCGGCAGCGCACATCGGATCATTTGGGCCATAGGCGTTGAAGGTGATGGTCCCGGTGGGAGCGAACCCACCGGCGAGAGTCGCGGTATCGAAGACGCCTCCGCCCACCGTGGCCGGCGCCGACGCCTGGGTGGTAATCGTCGGGGCGACGGAGACGACCGTGACGGTTTCGTTGGCCGCCCCGCACGTTGAGGGCGCAGTGGAGTTGTTGGCGTCGCCGCCATACGACGCAATGAATTGATAGGTGCCGGCCGCCGTCGTGGAGAACGTCGCCGATGGGTAGGTCTCGTTCCCATTCGTGACCTGGGTGGAGGAGGTGAAGGCCGGGATGTCGCTGCACGTCGGGTCGTCGGGGCCGAAGGCGTTGAAGATGATGGTGCCGGAGGGGTGGAACCCCCCGGCGAGGGTGGCGGTGTCGGAGATGCCTGCTCCGACGGTGACTGAAGGCGAGGCCTGGGTGGTGACGGTCGGAACGGCGGGCGAGACGCTGACCGTCTCATCGGGGTCACCGCATGACGCTGCGGCGCGAGCGTTATTGCGGTCGCCGTTGTAGGTCGCGACGAACTGGTAGGTGCCGGCCGCGGCGGTGGCGAAAGCAGGTGATGAATAGGTGCCGTCCCCGCTGCTCACCGGGGTGGTGGCGGTGAAGGCGGCGGTGCCGGAGCAGGTCGGGTTGGCCGGCCCGAACGCCGCAAAGGTGATGGTGCCGGTGGGCTGGAACCCGCCGGCGAGGGTGGCGGTATCGGTGACGGACCCGCCGACGGTCACGCCGGCGGAGGCCTGGGTGGTGATGGTCGGGGTGGCCTGGGCGACCGTGACGCCTTCGTTTGGGTCGTTGCAGGCGGTGGTGGCCGCGGCATTGTTGGTGTCACCGCTGTACGACGCCACGAAGCGGTAGGTGCCCGCCGAGACGGCAATGTAGGTTGCCGATGGGTAGGTCCCACGCCCGCTGGTGACCGCGGTGGAGGAGGTGAAGGCCGGGGTCGCGCCGCAGGTGGCGTCGTCGGGACCGTAGGCAACGAAGGTGATCGTGCCGGTGGGTTGGTAGCCGCCGGCGATTGTGGCGGTGTCGTTGATCGTCTCGCCGGCGGCCACGCTGGCTGACGCCTGGGTGGCGATGGTGGGGATGGCAATCGCGGCGTCGATGGTTTCGTTGGCGGCACCGCAGGGCGACAACGCCGTGGTGTCGTTGCCGTCGCCGCCGTAGGAGGCCACGAACTGATAGGCACCGGCCGCGGTGGTGGTGAATGGGGCCGATTCATAGGTGCCGTCGCCGCCGGTGACCGGCGTGGTCGAGGTGAACGTAGGGGTGGCGGCGACGCAGGTCGGGTCGTTGGGGCCGTAGACCGTGAAGGTGATGGTCCCGGTGGGGGCGAAACCGCCGCTCAGAGTGGCAGCGTCGCTGATGGTCCCGCCGACGGTCACCGCGGCCGATCCCTGGGTCGTGATCGTCGTCGCGGCCATGGTGACGGTAATGGTTTCGTTGTTGGCGCCGCACGGTGACAACGCTGTGTCGTTGTTGGCATCGCCGCTGTACGAAGCGACGATGCTGTAGTTGCCGGCGGCGGTGGTCGTGTAAGCGCCCGATGAGTAGGTGCCATTGCCGGACGTAACCGGATCGATGGCAGTGAAGACCGGCGAGGCGGCGCACGACGCGTCGTTGGGGCCGTAGACGCTGAAGGTGATGGTGCCGGTCGGGTTGTAGCCGCCGGCGAGCATCGCCGTGTCGCTGATCGTCCCGCCGACGGTCACCTGCGCCGAGCCTTGTGTCGTGAGCGTCGGGCTGGCCGGGGTGGCGACGACCGACTCGTTGGCGGCGCCACACGCCGAGAGTGCCGTTGTGTTGTTGCTGTCGCCGCTATACGTGGCAATGAACTGGTAGGTACCGGCCTTGGTGGTCGTGAAGGTGCCCGACGAGTAGCTGCCATCGCCAGCGGTGACCGCCGTGGTGGCGGTAAAGGCCGGAGTAGACGCGCAGGTGGCGTCGCCGGGGCCGTAGGCGGTGAAGGTGATGGCGCCCGTCGGCGTGTCGCCGCCCGACAGCACGGCAGTGTCGCTGATGATGCCCCCGACGGTGACCGACGCCGATGTGTGGGTCGCGATGGAAACGATGGCGGCATTCACCGTGACCGACTCGTTCGGGGCGCCGCAAGGGGACACCACCGCAGAATTGTTGGAGTCACCGCGGTAGTTGGCGACGAACTGGTAGGTGCCGGCCTGCGCAGTCGTGAAGCCCGGCGACGAGTAGGTCCCATTGCCGGCCGTGACTGCGGTGGTGCCGGAGAACACCGGTGTGGAGGAGCATCCGGTGTCGCCGGGGCCGTAAGCAGTGAAGGTGATGGATCCACTCGGGAGGAAGCCGCCGCTCAGCGTGGCGGTGTCGCTGACTGTCCCGCCCACGGTCACCGCGGCCGAGGCGTGGGTCGTCACGGTGGGAGCAGCAGGGTTGACGACGACGGTTTCACCCGCGTCGCCGCAGGAAGTGGAAGCGGCGGAGTTGTTGGCGTCACCGTTGTAGGCGGCGACAAAGAGATAGGTGCCGGCGGCGGCGGTCGTGAAGGTGCCCGAGGAGTAGGTTCCGTCGCCCGCCACCGCTTCGACGGAGGTGAAGGCGGTCGGAAGCGCGCACGTGGGGTCGCCAGGTCCGTAGGCGGTGAAGGTGATGGTGCCCGTTGGCGTCGCACCGCCGGCGAGGGTGGCGGTATCGCTGATGTTTTCCCCGACCGAGACCGCGGCGGCGGCATCGGTGGTGATCGTCGGAGTGGCTATGCCGACGGCCACGCTCTCGTTGGTGGCGTTGCACCCAGTGATCACCGACGCGTTGTCGGCATCACCGCTGTAGGTCGCCACGAAGCGGTAGGTGCCGGCGACCACCGCGGCGAAGCCCCCGGACGGGTAGGTCCCATCGCCGGAACTGACCGGTACCGTCGCGGTGAAGGCGGGAGAGGCCGTGCAGGTGGCGTCGTTCGGCCCGTAAGCCGCGAACGTGATCGCGCCGGTTGGATTGAATCCGCCGGCGAGCGTGGCGGTGTCGCTGATGGTGCCCCCGACGGCCACCGGGGCCGAGGCTTGGGTTGAGACGGTCGGGGTGGCCTGGCCGGCGGCGACGCTCTCGCCGGTGGCTCCGCAGGCAGAACTGACTGGGGCGTTGTTGGCATCGCCGGAATAGGCGGCTTCGAAGCGATAGGTCCCGGGATGAAGCGCGACATACGGGCTGGAGGGGTAGTTGCCGTCGCCGTTCACGCTGACCATCGAAGTGGCGATGGCCGCAGCGCTGCAGGTGGCGTCGTCGGGGCCGAACAACGAGAACATGATCGTGCCGGTCGGTGCCGCGCCGGCCGACAACGTCGCCGTGTCGGCGATGGAGTCGGGCACCGATACCGGCTCGGAGGCTTGAGTGGCGATGGCCGGCGTGGCCTTGGTGACCGTCACCTCCTCGTTGGCATCGCCGCATGCGGTGGTGGCTCCGGCGTTGTTGGCGTCGCCGCCATAGGTAGCGATCCAGCGATAGCTGCCGGGACTGGTGGGTGAAAACCCCGATGACGGGTAGCTGCCAGACCCCGTGACCGCCACCGAAGAGGTAAATGCCGGCGTCGTCGAGCAGGTTGTATCGCCCGGGCCGAACAGGCGAAACATGATCGTCCCAGTTGGTGCCGGACCGGGTGGCGTGGCCGCCGCCAGGTTGGCGGTGTCGGCAACCGAGCCGCCGACCATGGCGGTAGGTATGGCGGAGGTTGTGACGGAGGGCTGCGCCTTTGCGATGGTCACCAGTTCAGAACCAGAGCCCTGGCCCGCCGTTGCCCCGACCACCGCCGTACCTGCGGCGAAGCCGATGCTCGCCGTCACGACCGTATTGGGCGGCGACGATCCGGCCGCCTGCGTCGGCGCTTTCACCACGTTGAGCGTGAAGTCGATCCCGCACGAGCTGCCGGTAACTCCGGGAAGCGAAAGGACGATCGGTGAGCCGACGGGGGTGAACAGCAACTGGCCGGTTTGGGTATCGGCGGTGGTAACGACGAAGGTGTCGCTGGCGCAGGCCGTGCCCGCCGCCCCCGTGGGCGTCCCTGTCACCTGGAAGACACCGGGGTCGGCCGACGCCACCGGGCAGTCCCCGGTGCTGGTAGGGGTCGAGACGCCACAGGAAGGAACCAGCATGATTTGGGTGACCGCGAAGGTGCCGGTGCTTTCGGGCAACGTGGAGCTGTTCGTGATCTCCATCGACGCCGCCACGCCGGTTTGGCCGACGGTCAGGTTGGCGGGCAACGCCACCGTGGTGGTCAGAAGCGCGCTGGCACCGGCGGCGGGCACGTCGACCAAAAACGTGGCGAACGCGATCAGTAACGCGAGCAATCCCCGACCGGCGCGCCCCAGAAATTGGCGCCGTCTCATACGTCAGCCACCAATGATCGCTATCCGGTCGACGGGCCTCGGCAGTACAAGGTTGAGACGCTAGCGACGAGGCCGGATATTGAGAAGCACTAGAGGACTGGCAACGAGTGTGTGCCTAGCCGTCTCCAAGTGGCCTCCGAGAGGCGGTGAGCCAGACTGGCGGGACTATATGGCGCCTCATTCGTCCGGCCGAAAGAATACCTAATCTCATGGCGATATCCACCGACGAACGTCCTCCAGAAAGGGTGAAGTTCTGGACGAAACCCGAGTCCGAACGCGCCCGGGCGGCGCGCCCTCTGGCTGCGCTGGACATTGCGGAGGACGTTATTCAGTTTGTTGTCGCGGCAGTTCTGGTCGCCCTCGGCGCGGTCGTGCTGTATCAGTCCGTCCTCGATTTTTTTAGCGAGAAGGCGGCTTTCGCGACTCGGGTTACTGATGTCACCAACGGGGTTCTGTTCGTGGTTATTGTTCTCGAGATCCTGACCACCGTTGTCGCCCATTTCGAGGTGGGCGGCTTCCAGCTCAAACCATTTCTCATCATCGGGATAATCTCGGCCGTGCGCCACATCCTGAGTGTCGGTGCCCAGGAATCACTCGTCGGCGCGGAGTCCACCGCGGCGTTCCGGCAGGCGCAGATCGAGCTCGGCGTGAATGCCGGCGTCGTGCTCGCCCTGGTAATCGGATTAATTCTGGTTCGCCGCACCGACGCCGAAGACAACGAGGAGGCAGACGTCGAGTAGGGCTATCGTGCGACGATGGCCGCGACGCTCCTTCGCGGCGGCATCGTCCTACCGATGGCCGGCGGCCAACGGGGCCAGCGAAAGGTGTTCGATCCCGGCTCGGTCCTGATCGTCGGCCCCACGATCGTGGCCGTCGGTCCTGTGGCCGAGGTCGACGCCGAGGTCACCGCCGATCCCCGGTTGGCGGGCGTCGAGGTCATCGATCTCACCGGCCACGCCGTCCTCCCGGGCCTGCACAACTGCCACCTCCACTCAGGCCTGCTGCGCGGCACCGCCGAGTCGCTCTCGCTCTGGGACTGGCTGCGGACCTATGTCGATCCGGCGCACCGGGCCCTTACCCCCGAGATCGCCGAAGCGGCGTCACGCCTCTGCTACGCCGAGAGCGTCCTGGCCGGCACAACCTCGGTGATGGACATGTGGCGCTTTATGGAGGGCTCGGCGGTGGCAGCCACCGAGATCGGGTTGCGGGCCACCCTCGTGCCCTATGTCGCCGACATTGCCGGCTACGACTACTTCGAGACGCTCGCGCCCAACCGCCGCCTGCTCGAAAACGTGCCCCGCACCGAAGGCCAAAGGATTCGGGCATGGGTCGGGCTCGAACATCTTTTCTATTGCACGCCGGCGGCTTTCACCGCCGCGGCGGCGCTGGCGGAGGAGTTCGAGACGGGCCTCCACACCCACTCGTCGGAGTCGATCTGGGAGGTCCAGGAGTCGTTGAAGCGTTTCGGCGCCCGGCCCATCGAGGTGATGTTCCGCCGGGGCATCCTGGGCCCGAAAACCGTCATTGCCCACTGCGTCTGGCTTGACGACCGGGAGATCCAGCTGCTGGCCCAGACGGCGACCGCGGTCGCCCACTGCCCCTGCTCCAACATGAAGCTGTCCTCCGGCCCGGCGCGCATCGGCGCCATGGCGGCGGCCGGGGTGACCGTCGGCCTCGGCAGCGACGGCGAGAAGGAGAACAACAACCTCGACCTCTTCGAGGAGATGAAGTTCGCCTCCCTCCTGCAGAAGGTCTCGACGCTCGACCCCACGACCGGCGATCCGTGGGATGTGCTGGCGATGGCGACGATCGACGGGGCGGCCGCCCTGGGGCTGGCGGAGGAGACCGGCTCCCTCGAGGCCGGCAAGCGGGCCGACGTCGTGGCCGTTTCCCTCACCGGCCTTCACACCACGCCGCTGCTCCACGGCGCCGACTTCAACGTGGCCGCCCACCTCGTCTTCTCCTCGTCGGGGCACGACGTGCGCCACGTGTGGGTCGACGGCGAGCGCCTCGTGGCCGACGGCCACCCGCTCACCTTTGACGCCGGCGGGGTCAGGGAGCAGGCGCAGGCGGCCGCCGAGGAGTTGTTCGCCCGCCGGGCCGCCCTCTGACAACATCTGGGGAAAATGTGGCCCGGTTGCCACCCCGCCGTTTACTGGCGCCGCGAGCGCGCCGCCACAAGGGCCTCTAGTTCCCCAGTTCGGCCGCCAGAGCTGCCGCCCGGGTGCTCGTCAGGTGGTGCAACGCCGCCTTGGCGTCGTCGTCGAGCCAGGTGGCATCGATGCCATCGTGGGCCACCGCCACCATCTCGTCGAACCCCCACCCGTAGGCGGCGGCCACGGCGTGGTACTCCCGGCCCAGGTCGAGGTCGGTCATGGCCGGGTCATCGGTGTTGAGCGTGGCCAGCACACCGGCGGCGCGCATGGCGGCGAAGGGGTGGGCCGCCACCGACGCCACCTTGTTGGCGATCACGATGTTGGAACTCGGGCACACGGTCAAGGGGATGCGCTCGTCCGCCAGGCGACGCGCCAACGAAGGGTCCTGCATTAGCGAAAGGCCGTGGTCGATGCGCTCGACACCGAGGGCATCGACGGCGGCGGCGATCACCGAGGGGCCGGTGTCCTCACCCTGGTGGGCGGTGAGGCGCAGCCCCGCCGCCCGAGCCAAGGCGTAGGCCGGGGCGAACGACGTCGGGTCGACGCCGATCTCGGTCGAGTCCATGCCGACCCCGACCACCAGCGACGCTCCCGGGGCGCCCTGCCGGCGGAGCTCGACCAACTCGCTGACCAGCTGGAGGCCGGCGGCGGGCCCGAACGCCCGATCGATATCGGCGATCAGCAAACACTGCGCCCCAGTCTCGGTCGATGCGCCCGAGATCCCTTCGGCCAGGCCGGCCACGATGTCACCGAGGCGCTGCCCGAGCGCCAGGTGGCGCGCCGGGGTGAAGAACGTCTCGGCGTACACCCGCCCGTGGGCCGCCCCGTCCACGACGCTTTCATAGGCCAGCCGGGCCCAATCGCCCCGGGTCTGGAGGCACGACTGGACCAGCCAGAACACGGTCAGGAACTCGTCGAGCGAGTGGTACCGGTACAGCTCGGTGAGATCGGTGGTCGGCAGGGCGATGCCGTTGGCGGCGGCCAGGTCCAGGACCGTGGCCGGCCGCATGGTGCCCTCGACGTGACAGTGCAACTCCACCTTGGGCAGCTGGTCGAGGGCATCAGCGAGCGAGATCGTCATGACGCGACCCCCTGGAGGCGGGCGGCCACGGAATGGTGGCGCCGGAGGATGTCGTCGACGCCCGAAGCCACAAGCCTTCCGTCGGAGACGACGGGCACGCCGGCGACGACGGTGTGGCGAGCCGCCACCGGGCCGCAGCGCAACCACGCCTCGATCGGGTCGGTGAGGGCGCCGGCGAAGGCGATCCCATCGAGGGGCCAGCACACCAGGTCGGCCGCCGCCCCCACGGTGAGTTGGCCCAGTTCACCGCTGCGCCCGAGGCACGCGGCCGAGCCGAGGGTCGCGATCTCCAGGGCGTCTCTTCCCGTCATCCCCGTCGACCCCTTGCGCTGGCGTCCGAGCAGCAGGGCGCCGCGGGCCTCGAGCCACAACGAGGCGTGGTCGGTCGACGCCGAGCCGTCGCAGCCCAGGCCGACGGGGGCGCCGGCGGCGCGCAGCTCCGCCACCGGGGCCATGCCGCCGCCGCCGATCAGCATGTTGGACGAAGGGCAGTGGGCGACGCCGACGCCGGCGACCCCGAGCCGCGCCACCTCGGCCGGGTTGGGGTAGATGCAGTGCGCCACCCACGAACGGTCGGTCATCCAGCCCATGTTCTCGAAGTGCTCGATCGTGCGGATCCCGAAATTCTGCGCCGAGAACCGGTCCTCGTCGGGGTCCTCGGCCAAGTGGGTGTGCAGCCGCACGTCCAGGCGCTCAGCCAGTGTTGCGGTCGCCGACATCAGTCGGGGCGTGACCGAGAACGGCGAGCATGGTGCCAGGGCGATGCGCACCATCGCCCCCCAGGAGCGGTCGTGCCAGCGGGCCACCAGCCGCTCGCTGTCGGCCAGGATCTCGTCGTCGTCTTGGACGACCGAGTCCGGCGGCAGGCCGCCGTCCTTCTGCGAGAGGCTCATTGACCCCCGGGTCGGGTGGAACCGCATGCCCAGCTCGACCGCGGCGCCGATGGAAGCCGAGATCAGGTCGCCCGCGCCGCGCGGATGGACGTAGAGGTGGTCGGTCGAGGTGGTGCAGCCGCCCAGCGCCAACTCGGCCAGGCCGACCCACGCCGAGAGGTAGATGGCTTCGTCGTCGAGGCCGGCCCACAGCGGGTACAGGGTGCTCAACCAGGTAAAGAGGGACCCGTTCACCGCCGGCCGGTAGCTGCGTGTCAGGTTCTGGAACATGTGGTGGTGGGTGTTGATCAGCCCCGGCGTGACCAGGCAGCGGTCGGCTCGCAGCACCCGGGTGGCGGGAGGGGGTGGGTCGCCGGGTCCGCCCACCGCCTGCACCAGCCCGCCGGTCGCGGCGACCCAACCGCCGGCGATTTCCCGGCGGGTGTCATCGAGGGTGGCGACCAGGTCGGCCCCGAGGACCAGGAGATCGACGGGCTCGGCGGCGTCGGCCATGTCGAAACGGTAGGCCAAAGGTGGGCGAAAGGAAGTCGACAAAGAGTTGCAACCCGCCATTGACGCCATCGCAGGCGGCCGAAGGATACGATCGTTCGCCGTCGCCAGATCGTTTCGGTCGCCTGCAAATTCGCGGCGCCCCCGGAGCAGATCATGTCGTCGACAGCCAGCACCGGGGAGCCGCTGAACAGATCGAAGGGGAGCCAGATGAGGGGTCGAGACGTAACCGACGGCGTAAGGAGCGGTGGCGCGGGAATCGATCGTCGGTCGTTCCTGCGCGGCGGGGCCAAGGTGCTGGGCGGGGCGGCACTGCTGGGCGTGGTGGGGCCGGGTTTGCTCGAGGCATGCAGCAGCTCCAAGAAGCCGGCGACGGCGACCAACTTGGGGGTGCTCAACTTCAACCTCCCGTGGGTTCCTGACGTCGAATCCGGGGGCGAGTTCATCGCCAAGGACACCGGCCTCTACACGGCTCAGGGATTCACGGGCGTCAACCTGATCCCCGCAGGTCCGACCGCGACCCCACAGGAGACGGTCGTGCTGACCGGCAAGGCGCTGATCGCGGTGAGTTCGCTGGACTCGACCGCCGCGGCCATCCAAAAAGGCGCCGGCCTCAAGGTCATCGGGACCGAGTACCAGAAGAACCCCTTCGCCATCATGTCGCTGGCGTCCAAGCCCCTGAACACGCCCCAGGACATGATCGGCAAGAAGATCGGCGTCCAGTCGGTCAACGACGCCGTCTGGGGCGCCTTCCTGAAGGCCAACAACATCCAGATGTCGCAGCTCACCACCGTGGTAGAGAGCTTCGACCCCACCCCGCTGGCCCAGGGCCAGGTCGACGGTTGGTTCTCGTTCATCACCAACGAGCCCATCGAGCTGGCCCTCGAGGGTGTCATGACCCACACCTTCCTGCTGGCCGACTACAACTACCCCGAGATCGGCAACGTGTTCATCACCACCGCCGACTCGCTGCAGAACGACCGGGCCAAGGTCAAGGCCTGCATGACCGCCGAGATCATCGCCTGGCGGACCTGCATCTCCAATCCCAATCTGGCGGCGACGACGACCATCAAGGACTTTCCAAGTGCTGGGAAATTGCAGGCCGAACAGGAGCAAGCCGTCGCCCAGAACTTGATCATGGCGACCGGCGACGCCCTCACCCACGGCCTGTTCTACGTCACGACGGCCACCCAGACGGAGAACTGCAGCACCCTCGCCCTCGGTGGCACGACCGTCACCCCGACCGAGGTCTTCGACATGTCGGTGCTGGACGAGATCTACGCCGCCCGTCCCGACCTCAAGGCGGTTCCCGCCCTCGGAACGATCTGATCGGGCAACGGGCGGC
>OBLV0100000513.1_pt1 | contig 11790 bp, 10 predicted proteins | sample 1520071 | NCBI WGS metagenome assembly OBLV01 (sample SAMEA3888446, study PRJEB22518) | metagenome | reverse complement strand
GCGCCGACACCGCCGGCTCGTCGCGACGGATCACGACGACATGACCGCCGCGCTCGAGCAGCGCCCTGACCAACCACGCGCCGACGAGCCCATCGCCTCCGGTCACCAGCACCGGGGAGCTCATCTCGAGAGCTTCCACGGCGCGCTGCCCTCGGCCCACAGGTCGTTGAGCATGGTCGCGTCCTTGTAGGTGTCCATGCACTCCCAAAAGCCCTCGTGGCGGAACGCGCGCAACTGCCCCGCCGCCGCCAGTCGTTCGAGGGGCTCGCGCTCCAGCACGCTGTCGGGCTCGAGCACCCCGATCGCCGAGCGCTCGAAGCAGAAGAACCCGGCGTTCACCCAGAGGTCGCTGCGGGGTTTCTCGGTGAACCCGAGCACCGTCCCGTCGCCGCCGAGGCGCGCGACCCCGAACGGGAGGCGAGGCTGGACGACCGCCATCGTCGCCCCGGCGCCGTGGGCGTAGTGGAACGCGAGGAGCGCCCCGAGATCGATGTCGGCGACGCCGTCGGCATAGCCCAGGCAGAACCGCTCGGCGTCGAGTACGGGTATCGCCTGGTGCACGCGCCCGCCGGTCGGGGTGCCGACGCCGGTGTCGAGGCAGCGGATCTCGGCATCGCCGGGCCAGTCCTCGCCCGCGACGAACGCCTCGATTTCCTCCCCGCGGTACCCGGTCAGCAGCAGGAACCGCCGGAACCCCTGGGCCAGGTAAATGCCGATCACGTGCCAGAGGATCGGGTGGCCGCCGATCTCGACCAGCGGCTTGGGCAGATCCAAGCCGCGCTCCTGCAGGCGGGTCCCGCGTCCGCCGCACAGAATCACGACGGTTGGCTTGTCCGCGCGCACAGCGGTCGCATTATTCCCGGGCCTGCCGTGGGTAGCATCAGCCGCCATGAGTACCGTCTCGCGTCCAGGCATTTTCAAGGCCTACGACATCCGCGGCCTGTACGGCACTGACATCGACTCCGGCACGGCCGAGCTCATCGGCCGGGCGTTCGCCCGGGTCATCGCCGAATTCGAGGACAAGCCGACGACGGAGCTGCGCCTCGGGCTGGGACGGGACATGCGCCTGACCGCGCCCGAGCTCGCGAGCGCGTACTGCCAGGGCATGTGTGCCGAGGGCGCGACCGTGCTCGACGCGGGCGAGGTCGGAACCGAGATGCTCTATTACCTGGTGGGCTCGCGTGACCTCGACGGCGGCCTGATGTGCACCGCGTCCCACAACCCCAAGCGCTATACCGGCGCCAAGCTGGTCCGGCGCGGGGCGATCGCGCTCTCTGGCGACGCCGGAATCGGCGAGCTGCGGGCGAAGATCGAGGCCGGCCTCGACGGCTCCCCCGGCGGCGGATCGGTGGAGAGCGTCCCGCTGTATGACGAGTTTCAGCAGGCCGCGCTCGCGTTCATCAAGCCGGACGCGGTCAAGCCGATGCGCGTGGTCGTCGACGGAGGCAACGGGATGGCGGGACCGATGGTCGGACCGCTGCTGCGAGGGCTGGGGCTCGACCTGGTCGAGACGTACTGGGAGCCCGACGGCCACTTTCCCGACCACGAGCCCAATCCGCTGCTGCCCGAGAACCGCGAGTACATCATGCGAGAGGTCGTCCGCACAAAGGCGGACCTCGGCATCGCCTGGGACGGGGACGCGGACCGCTGCTTCTTCATCGACGATCGCGGGTCGTTCGTGGACGGGGATTTCCTGACCGCGCTGCTGTCCGAGTCGATGCTGGCCAAGAACCCGGGCCCGCCCACCCCAACGATCCTGTACGACGTCCGCGCGAGCCGGGCGGTGGCGGACGCCACCGAGGACGGCGGCGGCCGCGCCCTGATGAACCGCGTCGGACACGCGTTCTTCAAGACCAGGATGCGCGAAGAGAATGCGGTCTTCGGAGGCGAGGTGTCCGGCCACTATTACTTCCGCGACTTCTACTGCGCGGACTCGGGAACGATCCCGGCGCTGCTGATCCTGGAGCTGCTCTCGGAGCGGGGCGCGCGGATGTCCGAGCTGCTCGAGCCCTACCGGTCGCGCTACTTCATCTCAGGCGAGATCAACTCCGAGGTCACCGATCAGGACGCCAAGATGGACGAGATCGCGTCCCGCTACGAAGACGGGAGGCAGTACCGGCTGGACGGCATCTCGGTCGAGTACGACGACTGGCACTTCAACGTCCGGTCGTCGAACACCGAGCCGCTGCTTCGCCTGTGCCTGGAGTCACTCCGATCACACGAGGACATGGAGCGTCGGCGTGACGAGGTGCTGGCAGTGATCCGTTCGTGACCACGCCAGACCGGCGCGCCACGAGCGCCGAGGAGGCTCTCGCGCTGGCGCAGCGGGCCGGGATCCACCGGATCGCGTTGCCGACCCCGTTCCTGGTCGGCCGCGTCAACTGCTATCTGATCGAGGACGAGCCACTGACGCTGATCGACACCGGGCCGAACTCGGGCAAGGCGCTGGACGACCTCGAACGCGCGCTGGCCGCCCGCGAACTGAGCATCGAGGACCTCGAGCTGATCGTCGTCACCCATCAGCACATGGACCACCTCGGGCTGCTCGAGATCCTGGCCCGTCGCTCCGGTGCCGAAGTAGCCGCGATCTCGCTTCTCGCGCCGTATCTGACGAACTTCTCGCGGAGCGCGGCCGCCGATGACGAGTTCGCGCGCGCGGTCATGCGCCGGCATGGAGTCCCCGACGACCTGGCGACGGTCCTCGGCGAGCTCGCGGCCGCGTTCCGGGCGTTCGGGTCGAACGGCCACGTCACACGTGAGCTGAACGACGGCGACGTGCTTACGCTCAGAGATCGGACGCTGCGGATCCACCACCGACCCGGGCACAGCCCATCAGACACGATCCTGTGGGACGCTGATCGCGAGCTTCTGCTCGCAGGCGATCACCTGCTTGGGAGAATCTCGTCGAACCCGGTCGTGTCGCGGCCTCTGTCGGGTCCCGCCGATCAGCCTCGTCCACGCGCGCTGGTCCAGTACATCGATTCGATGCGCGCCACTCGGGAGATGCCGGCGCGGCTGGTTCTCCCGGGACACGGCGACCCGATCCTCGATCACGCGGGTCTGATCGACGATCGGCTCCGCATGCACCGTCGCCGTGCGGAGCGGATCCTGCACATCCTGGAAGATCAGCCACAAAGCGCCTATGAGATCGCGGTCCGGATGTGGGGAAATGTGGCGGTCACGCAGGCTTATCTGACGCTCTCAGAAGTGCTCGGACACATCGATCTGCTCGTGGAAGCCGGGCAGGCGACCGAGCACGAGCGCGACGGAGTCGCCGTGTTCGAAGCCGTCTAGCGACATCCGAAACACGGACGGCGCCTACTGCAATCGCTGTAACGCGCCAGAGATAGGCGTCCAGCGCCCCTATCGATAGCGCAGAGAATGCCGATTAGCAGGGGACATGGTCGGCGACAGCGACACCGGCAGCATGCCTGGGACGCGAGTTATGAAACCGCAAGAAAGCGGAATCGCCGCTTCGGAGTACCCGAAGCTGCTCGAGCGGGTCCCCGCGATCATCTATGTCGCCGACACCGGCGGCGATGGCGCCTGGCACTACGTCAGCCCCCAGATCGAGCAGATCCTCGGTTATTCCGCCGCCGAATGGCGGGCCGACCCCGGGCTGTGGGCCGAGCGGCTACACCCGGACGACCGCGAGTGGGTCCTAGCGCGCGAGAACGGTCTCGGCGGCGTCAAGCCCGACGACGCGGCACTCGAGTATCGGATGGTTCATCGCGACGGGCGGACGGTCTGGATCCGCGATGACGCGGTGCTCGCGCGGGCCGAGGACGGTGAGATCCGATGGCACGGGATGCTCCACGACATCACCGATCGCAAGGGGGTCGAGGACGAGCTCGAGCGGCGGGCAGCCCAGCAGTCGGCGGTGGCGCTGCTCGGCGAGCACGCCCTGGAGGGAGCGAGCACGATCGACCTGATGAACGAGGCCGTGAACGCGGCCGCTCGAATGCTCGGCGCCGAGATCGCCGCGGTATGGGAGTTTCTCCCCGACGAGGACTGCCTGGTTCTCCGCAGCGGCATTGGGTGGCCGGACAGCGAGGTCGGGGCGCTGCGGTACCCGGCCGGCGACGGATCGCAGGCGGGATACACGCTCCTGAGCGGAGCGCCGGTGGTGGTCGAGGACTGGGGCGCTGAGCGCCGCTTCGAGCAGCCGAGCTTCCGAGGCCGCCGGACCGTGTCCGGCCTGTCGGTCAAGATCGAAGGGGGTTCGCAGGGGCCGTTCGGGGTTCTGGTCGTCCAATCGATGCGTGCTCGCGGCTTCGCGCCCCGGGACATCGACTTTCTTCAGTCGCTGGCCAACGTCCTCGCCGACGCGCTCGAGCGCCAGGCGGTCGAGGACGCGATCCGCGAACGGGCCGTGCACGACCCGCTCACCGGGCTGCCGAACCGGGTCCTGTTCGTCGACCGACTCGAGCACGCGCTCGCGCGGCTCGGCCGCCAGCAATCGCTGGCCGCAATCCTGTTCCTCGACCTCGACCACTTCAAGCTGGTCAACGACAGCCTCGGCCATCACGTCGGGGACGAGTTGCTGGCGGCCGCTGCCCCGCGCCTCAAGCACGCCCTGCGGGGAAGCGACACGGTCGCGCGGTTCGGCGGCGACGAGTTCGGAATTCTGCTCGAGGACATCGCCTCCGAGCGCGATGCGATCGATACCGCGGAGCGGATCGCGGCCACGTTCTCGCGGCCGTTCGTGCTGTCCGGAAGCGAGCACTTCGTGACCACCAGCATCGGGATCGCGCTCGCCACCGGCGGGGAGCGCGCGGATGAGCTGATCCGCGACGCGGACGCCGCGATGTACCGCGCCAAGGACCGGGGCCGGGCGCGTTACGAGGTGTTCGACGAGGGCATGCGCGGCCGGGCGATCGCGCGCCTGAGGATGGAGAACGATCTTCGCCGAGCGCTCGAGCGCGATCAGCTCCGGCTCGAATACCAGCCGGTCGTGTCGCTCACGAACTTCTCGATCGTCGGGGTCGAGGCGCTGCTCCGCTGGCGCCACCCGGAGCGCGGCGAGATATCGCCGTCGGAGTTCGTCCCGATCGCCGAGGAGAACGGGCTGATCGAGCCGATCGGCCGATGGGTGCTCGAGAACGCGTGCCGCCAGGCCGCCCAGTGGTACGCCGCCCGTCCGGACTCGGCGCCGATCGCGATGTCGGTGAACCTGTCGGCCGTACAAGTCGCACGCCGCACGCTGCCCGACGTCGTCGCTGCCGCGCTCAGCAGCACCGGGCTCGATCCCACCTGCCTGAGCCTCGAGATCACCGAGACGGTGATGGTCCGGGACGCCGACGCGCTGACCGAGATCCTGCACGCGCTCAAGGCGCTCGGTGTACGCCTCGTGCTCGATGACTTCGGCACCGGCTACTCGTCACTCAGCTACCTGACCCGGCTGCCGCTCGACGTGCTCAAGGTCGATCGCTCGTTCGTCGACGGGCTCGGAAACGAGCCGCGCGACACCGCGATCACGGAGGCGATCATCGCGATGTCCCGCGCGCTGTCGTTGCACGTGGTCGCCGAGGGCGTCGAGACCTCGGAGCAGGTCAACGAGCTCACTCGCCTGGGTTGCACGTTCGCTCAGGGCTTCCACTTCTCAGGGGCGGTGCCCGCGTCGGAGATCACGAGCGCGCTGAAAAACGGCCCGATCTGGCTCCCGTCGGCCGGTACGCGTTAGCGGGCGTTGCCCCTACGGATACGCCGACTCGCCGGACCGCAGCGGCGAGACGTTCGCGTCCCGGCACTCGTAGCTGCCGTTAGGAATCGAGGTCCGAAGCGTGGCGGTGTCGTTGGGCGGGATCACCTGGAGGGCGTAGGCGGTCGCACAGCCGGCGGAGGTCGCCACCCCGTGACCGACGTCGAGGCGGAACGAGGCGCTCCCGCCGGGCGCGATCACGAGTGGCGCGGCCGGCGTCGAGCCGAAGAAATCGTTCGTCGTGTGGTGCGGGATCGTCGGCAGCGGACGCCCACTTTGGTCGAGGAACAGGATCCCGGGCCACCCGTAGGTGCGGCAGGGCACGCTGCCCGTGTTCTTCAGCACGAAGCCGATCTCGCCGTGTCCCATCCCACCTTGTTGGCCGAGGAAACCGAGCGACAGCGACGCGGCGGTGCACGGCGGCTCGCCGGACGAGGCGGATGTCGTGGTCGTGCTCGCCGTCGTGGTGGCGCTCGTCGTCGTCGGCGTGGTCGTCGTGGTTGAGTCGGTCGCGCTGGTGGTGGTGCCGGCGGGCTGCGAGACGGCGGTGGACGTAGTCCCGGGCGAGGCCGCCGGCGTCCCACCTGAGCTCCCGCAGGCCGCGAGCGTCGTCGCACCGGCCGCGGCGACCGCGAGCAGTGGCAGGATCCGTTTCATGCGGCGATGTTCAGCCATTGACGTAGACGGTCCTTCAGGGGTGGGTGGGCACCCAATTTCTCCGGACCCATAGTGCGTGCCAGTATCCGGACGCAACGAATGGAACGTAGCGAGGAGCTCCGACAGACGCACCGCCGCCCGCCGCGGAACCGGCTCGTGGCGAGCCTCGATCGGTATATCCCATTCTGGGAGCCGCAGCTCGTCGTAGCCTGCACGATTGCGCTTCAGCTGTCGCTGTCCAATGAGGTGACGATTGGCCCGACGTGGCTGCTTCCGGCGCTTGAGGGCGCGCTACTGATCGGCCTGACCATCGTCTCGCCGCACCCCAAGGCGCGTCATTCCCCGCTGCGACGCCACGTGGCGATCGGGATGATCGGCTTCGTCAGCGCCGCGAACATCGCCTCGCTCGTGATGCTCTCCCATCAGCTCTTGCACGGCGGCAAACAGAATGGGCATGAATTGATCCTGTCGGGGGTCGTCCTGTGGTGCACGAACGTCCTGCTGTTCGGGCTGTGGTACTGGGAGGCCGATCGGGGCGGCCCGGTCGCACGCGAGAAGGGGGAACGGGACTTTCCCGACTTCCTGTTCCCGCAGATGACCGACCCCCGGTGGGCGCCCAAGGATTGGATGCCGAGACTCATCGACTACCTGTACGTTTCGCTCACGAACGCGACCGCATTCAGCCCCACCGACACGATGCCGCTGACGGCGACCGCCAAGTGGCTGATGAGCGCGCAGTCGCTCGTGGCGTTGGTGACGGTCGGCTTGGTCGTCGCCCGGGCGGTCAACATCCTGGCCTGAGCGCGATGGCCAACGTTCAACTCATGAGCTCTGACCGCGAGGCGCTCGAGCGCTCGATCCACGAGATCGGAACCGACCTGGCGTCCGCATTCCCGTCGAGCGCGCGGCATCCGCTCAGAGCGCTCGACCAGCGGGCGATGGATCTCGCCTCGGCCGACCAGGAGCTGAAGGCCGCGCTGTTCCGGTTTGTCGACGTGACGCCCGCCTGCCGGTCGCTCGACGATCTCGCCCGCCACCTGCGGGAGTTCCTGCGCGAGGTCCCGGACGCGCCCCCGCCGCTGGCCGCGGCGATGCGGATGGCCGACAACAGGGCGGCGCGAACCGCGATCGGTGCCGCCGCCGCGGCGGGGGTCAAGCACATGGCCCACCGGTTCATCGTCGGCGAGACGCCGGCAGCGGCGCTCGGCGTGCTCCGCGACCTCTGGAATCGCGGCGTGACCAGCTCGGTCGATCTGCTCGGCGAGGCGACGGTCACGCAGCCCGAGGCCGACCGGTACGCGGCTCGCTGCGACGACGCGCTCACCGAGCTCGCCCGCGCCCAGCGCGGCTGGCCGAGTCGTGACGTGCTCGAGCGCGACAGCGTCGGGGCAATCCCCCGGACGAACGTGTCGGTGAAGATCTCGGCGCTCACCCCCTTGCTCCGCCCCGACGCGCCCGAGCTGGGGCGACGTGACGCGGCCGCGCGCCTGCGGCCGCTGCTGCGCCGCGCGAATGAGCTTGGCGCCCACATCCACATCGACATGGAATCGCTCGACTCGCGGGAGGCGGTGTTCGATCTCGTCCTGGACGTGCTGTCCGAGGACGAGTTTGCGACCGGCCCGTCAGCCGGGATGGTGCTCCAGGCTTACCTCCGCGATTCGCCCGAGCAGCTCGAGCGAATCCTGGGCTGGACGCGGACGTGCGGGCGTACCCCGCCGCTGACGGTGCGGCTGGTCAAGGGCGCCTACTGGGACCACGAGCTGGTCCAGGCCAGCCAGCACGGGTGGCCGACCCCGGTGTTCGAGGTCAAGGCCGACTGCGACCGGAACTTCGAGGCGCTCACCGAGCGGCTGCTCGACGCCCGACCCGCGGTGCGCGTCGCGGTGGCATCCCACAACCTGCGGTCGGTCTCGCATGCGATCGCCTACAACCGGCTGGCGGGCGGCGAGGATCGCGACCTCGAGCTCCAGGTGCTCCGCGGACTCGGCGATCAGCTCGCCGATGCCCTCGCGTCCCGCGGTTTCAGGGTGCGCGCCTATTGCCCGGTCGGTGACCTGGTTGCGGGGATGGCCTACCTCGTCCGCAGGCTGCTCGAGAACACGAGCAACGAGTCGTTCCTCTACGAGCAGGCCAAGGGCACCGGGCTCGACGTGCTGCTGGCGGCGCCGTAGCGGGCGTCAGTGGCGGTGGAGGGTTTTCGGCCCCGGGGTCGATTGCGCCCTAGCCGGCCCTGAACCGCGCGGTCAGCCTCGCCATGTCGCCCTCCGCCTGCTCGACGCGGGCGGCGACGATGCCAGCGAGCACCTGCATGAAGCGCAGATCCTCGGGGCCGATGTCGAGCTTCGGCTCCCGGCTCACGCAACACAGCGTCCCGTGGACCCGGCCGTCGGAGAGCCGTACCGGCACGCCGATGTAGCCGCCGAACTCGCGGGTCGCGGCGAGGTCGCGGATTGCCGGCTCGGCCCGGGTGTCGGGCACGACGTTCGGGATCTCTCCATTCAGCATCCGCTGGCAGAACGTGTGCTCGACCGGCATCACGACGCCCGTGTACGTGTTCACGATGTCGGGCTCGCCGACGATCGCGTGAAGCGTCTGGACTCGCGGATCGATCGTCGTTACGTACGCGGCGTCCATCCCCAGCCGCTCCCGGGCAGCGGCCAGCGCCCGCTCGACCACGTCGGTCTCCTGCGCGGCCTCGATCCGATCGATCGCGTCGGCGTAGTCCGAAGGGACCCGATGTTCCGTGCCCGACTCCACAGCGCCGATTAAACCAGCGCGATCGGTCCGCGATCAATGGTCGGTTGTCGGGTGGGATGAGCGCTATCGCCGATCTGGCCCCCCGTGCAATAGCTGATGCAGCCTCCAGCCCCTGGGCGATCATCAGCCATAGTTCGAGCCCACCGATGAAGCGCTCGTCACGCTGGAGGAGGAGGCTCGGCGGCTTCCTGTTGGTGATCCTGGCCCTGCTCGCAGTGGCCGGCGTCAGCGCGCTTGTGATCAGGTTCGCGCCGCCGTGGCTCGTATCGACCAAGGGCCTGACGGGGACGGCTCGGCTCAACGAGCTCAGCCGGATCCGCGTGGCGCTGGTGCTGATCGTGATCGCCGCGCTCGTCGCCGCCGTCGCGATCTATGCGCTCCGATCGGTCTCGCGCGATAGGAGAGCCGAGCACACCGAACGCCAACTGTCGGAGCGGTTCATGCGCGCGATCGACCAACTCGGTCATCCGGCACTCGACGTCCGTCTCGGCGGCATCTACTCGCTCGAGCGACTCGCGCAGGAGTCATCCGAGGACCACGGCCCGATCATCGAGATCCTCGCGGCGTTCGTGCGCGAGCACGCGCCCTGGCCCGCGCTGGCGGGCGCTCGCGCCGGAGCGGGCGACGGGCACGCGCGCGGCGAACCCCACGCTCGTCCCGCCACCGACGTGCAAGCAGCCGTGACGATCCTCGGGCGGCGCACGGTCACCCACGACACCGAGGCGCCGATTGGGCTCCCGCACACCGCTTTGGCCGGGGCGATGCTGACCGGAGCGCAACTCGAGGGCGCCCTCCTCAGCGGCGCCAACCTCGAGGGCGCTGACCTGTTCAAGGCCAACCTCCGCGCCGCCGATCTCGAGGCAGCAAACCTCCGGGGGGCCGGCCTGCTGCTCGCGAACCTCAACGACACGGTCCTCTGGGGCGCGAACTTGGAGGGCGCACGGCTGTACGGAGCGGCCCTCGAGGGCGCCGCGCTAAAGGGAGCCAACCTGAGAGGCGCCGGCCTCACCGGCGCGAACCTCAAGGATGCCGGCCTCCACAGCGCGGTCCTCGCCGGCGCCGATCTGACCGGAGCGAACCTCGAGGGGGCCGGTCTCGACGGCGCCAATCTCGAGGGCGCGAACTTAGATGGCGCGAACTTGAAGGGCTCCGTGCTGCTCAACGCGGTCTACGACGCGTCGACGATCTGGCCGCCGGGATTTGACGTTGCCGGTCAAGGTGCCGTCGTCAGGACTCTGCCGGAGGCGCTCACCCGGGTGGTGCACGAGCCACACAACGGGCCCCAGGAGGTTCACGGCTCCTGGCAATACGAGGTCGAGGAGCCACGGCCCGCCGCCTGGCCCGGCGAGCCCGAGCCGCAGCCGGCCGAACCCGGCGAATGGCAACAGCACGAGCCCGAGCCGCAGCCGGCCGACCCCGGCGAATGGCAGCAGCACCAGCCCGAGCCGCAACAGGCCGGCCCCGGCGCGTGGTCGAACGAGCCCGAAGAGCCCGCCCAACCATCGGGCGGCGAGGCGAACGGACCGGAGCCGCGACAGCCGCCGCCGCTCAGGTGGCCGCCCGAACAGCAACACGGCCCGGACGAGCCGCCGGCGCGGTAACGCCCTGTTCGCCCGGTCAGCGCCTGTTAACGTCGATGGCCTATGTCTACGCTCCCTCCGTTCGCCAACGAGCCCGTGCTGGAGCTGCGGCGAGCGCCCGTCCGGGCCGAGCTCCTGGAGGCACTGGGCCGCCTGACGCGGACGCTGCCCCTACGCGTTCCGGTGATGATCGGCGCCGGCGAGCGGGCCGGCGAGGAGCTGCATTCAACCGATCCGGGCCAGCCCGACAACGTCGTCGCGGTCGCCGCCTGCGCCACTGAGTCGGAGGTTTCCGACGCCGTCGAGGAGGCCGGACGAGGGTTCCGGGAGTGGCGGGCGGTCAGCGCCGAGGACCGGGCCGCGGCGCTGATCCGGGCGGCGGCGTGGCTCCGCGAGCGCCGGCTCGAACTCGCCGCGCTCGAGGTGCGCGAGTGCGCGAAGCCCTGGCCCGAGGCCGACGCGGACGTGTGCGAGGCGATCGACTTCCTCGAGTACTACGCCCGGGGCGCGATCGAGCTCGACAGCGGACCGCACCTCCTGCAGGTCCCGGGGGAGCGAAACGAGATGCGGTATGGGCCGCGCGGCGTGGTGGCGGTGATCGCGCCCTGGAACTTCCCGGTCGCGATCCCCTGCGGGATGACCGCCGCGGCACTCGCCACCGGCAACGCGGTCGTGCTCAAGCCGGCCGAGCAGTCGCCGGGCTGCTCGTTCATGCTCGTGCGGGCTTTGCGCGCGGGCGGGGTCCCCGCGTCGGCGATCTCGCTCCTGCCCGGGGAGGGCGACGCCGGCGCAGCGCTGGTCGCGAACCCCGGCGTGCACACGATCGCGTTCACCGGGTCGATGCCGGTCGGGGTGGAGATCGCCCGCGCCGCGGCGGACGTCGCGCCCGGCCAGCGGCATCTGAAGCGCGTCGTGTCGGAGCTCGGCGGCAAGAACTGCGTGATCGTCGACTCCGACGCGGATCTGGACGAGGCGGTGCCCGGGATCGTCTCCTCGGCGTTCGTGTACGCCGGCCAGAAGTGCTCGGCGGCCGCGCGGGTGCTCGTGCACGAGGAGATCGGAAGAGCACACGTCTGAACTCCAGTCACATCACGA
>OBLV0100000512.1_pt1 | contig 11817 bp, 17 predicted proteins | sample 1520071 | NCBI WGS metagenome assembly OBLV01 (sample SAMEA3888446, study PRJEB22518) | metagenome | reverse complement strand
TTAGCCGTGCGGGCTCGACGTTGTCGTGGCAGCCACCCGGTCCAAGCAAGCTCCACGAAGGTCTGTGCCAGTGATCCCCGAGGCGTCACCCGTCGGGGAGTCGATGTGGCCGGACCTCCACGAATCACCCTGCGACGGCGACGACCTTTCCGGGTGTGGGCTGCTGCCCGATGGGCGCCGCGACAGGTTCAGGCGGGACGCGGTGGACGACACGTCGTATGACGGAGCCGGGGAGGGACCGTGGCGGTCTCGGCGCCGGTCACATCCCCAGTCGGGTAGGTGTTGACCTACGGGTACTGATCGGCCGCATTGTCGACCGATCAATCATTCCCTCCTACGTCGGGTCATGCGGACCGGCACTCCACCGATTGGGAACCGGCGTACCGCAAAGGTGACCAGTCGATACACCGCGGATATCGCGCACGAAATACGGGCCGTTATCGGGTGGCGTAGTCGACTCCCCGTCCGAATCCTCTAAGCAGGAGTGTTCCACTCGGCCCGGCCGGGGTGTAAAAAGTGCTGAAAAAAAGCCGCTCGAGATAAGGTAGACTTTGCACTGCAATCGTCTGTCCGGACGTTCAAATGGCTGGGCGCTCCTACATCTCGGTATTCTTCATCTGTTGCACGACCTGGTCCGCTTCTGCAGGGAATAACCGTTTAGCAACGTCTATTGTTTTCGAGGGGCTCTTCGCCCCCCACCTTGTCGTCGACGAACTCATCATAAATCCGCACGCCGCAAAGGAGTCCACCGCCTGGTACTGCCACTGGATGAACACAGCAGTCCCTAATGACGTGTCTAGCCACTGGAATGGGTAACGAACAACAAGGGTATTCTTGGCGGTTCTGTAGAGACGGAGTTCCTTAAACTCTCTCAGACCATCCCACCAGTCCCACTCATGAAGAAGTGAGCTCGTAGATGGATCGAACCAACCGCCAGTCGTAAGTGCAATCTGTTCAGACGGTACGTGAGCCTTCCGAGGCACCGGATGTCGACCTCCCGACTATAAGTACATCCCAAAAATAGATAGACAAGGTTCGTACTGATCAGCTCTTTTATGCGAGCTGCGGACAACAATCCTAACAGATACAGGCGGCTAGCTCTGATCCCGGTGGAATTACAGGTTAACTTCGGAAGCGCGATCTCCTCCGGTTTTCTGGAGGGAACGGTCAGGTGGTCCTCATGAGAGGCTCCCACTGCTCAATTGGTCTTCCATGTCTGGCTCACGACCTGGCGTCTGAAGAGGAGTGTTTCTCAGGCAGGCGCGTGGATATGCTGGTTCCAGACGCGAACGCTCCTGAAGAACATGCATGCGCGAACCCGAGCGCGAGAGTGGGGCCGTTATCGCTCGCGATACGCGATCCGACACCACATCAGCCAGGGAACCGAGCCGAGTCTTTGCACTGATCAATCGAAGTGAACGTGAAGTAGATGGTAGACGAATATTCAGTGGACGCAGTACTAACAGTGGCTGTGGTCTCCATACGGCATCTCGTTCCCGAGGCATCTTGAAGTATGGACGACATTCTAAATGTTAGTTTCTGGACCCGGGTACGCAAGCCCACGGGCATAATGAGCAGAGGGTACTTGCCCAGAGTGTGTAGTGGTCTATTCTTAGCCATTGGCTTTATCATCCTTACCCTTTCCTCGGCCGTCGCTCAGACTGGGACCGGTGACGTGACGGCGCCTGTTCTCGGAACTTTGTCGATCTCGCCCGCGACGGTGAACACCGGGGCGTCGACGGCGACCGTTACTATCACCGCAAACTTGACCGACGACTCCAGCGGGATTCTCTCGACCTCATGGTGCCCGGTGTTTAACACCCCGACCAATGGGCTACTCGCCGCCGATACCTGCATGTCCCGAACGATGGGAACACCAACTAACGGAACATATGTTTCCACGCTCACTGTCCCTCAAGGTGCGGCACAGGGAACATATACCATGGCTGCCTTCGACATCACCGACATCGCAGGTAACCGACGCACCGTGACCGCATCAAACCTCACCGCCGCCGGCTTCCCCGACAGCTTCAACAACGGTCCGCCGGCGATCGTTCCCGAGAGCCCACTGGCGGTCGAGCTTCCACTTATGGCAATTGGGATAATGGGCGTATTTGCTCTAATGCGTGCTCGTCGACGACATGGCAAACCCAAAGGAGCCTGACACATCTGGAGAACGCATTCCAATCTAATCTATATAGTTCCGTCCGGTCAGCGCCTAGGAACGAAAGACGCAATCGAGCTTGTGTGCCCGGCGACTCAGATTTGAAAGCGAGGCGTGAACCTGAACCGCGGTGTGACGATGAACCCTTCTGGCATCCAGAGATGACGCAAATATTTAGAGCGCTTTCAACGCCCAAACCGACCGTACCGGAGCTTCCGCCGTCCGATATCCGGCGTTTTGCTCGGGGTCGCCGAACGATAACGACGGCGTCGCCCTCGGGAAAGGCCACCCTGGGAGCGGCTCAAGGCATCTGCCCAGGATCAGGGAAAAAGGCCATCTTCTCGAACCGGAGCAACGGGCGATTCGCCGTTGACCGGGTTCGAGGTGGCTGTGCTTGCCATCGCGGCGCACTGTCAAGGCCGCTGCGCCCGCTCGTCCCACTGATCCCACAGCGCACTGACGTCATCGATCACCTCGCCGTAGCCGCGTCGGCCGACGGGGTCACCACCCCACTTGGCCTTGTCGTAATCGGCCCGCAACCGGTCACACAGGCCGAATAGAACTCGGCGACAACTGCAGGATCGACAGTGGCCACCCCGCCGTGGCAATCCGGGCTCGGGGCGTTGGCGTCGCCGGCGTGGCCGATGTAATGGGACCGGATCGCCGCCACCGCGTCGCCCGCCTCGCGGTAGGCGCGCCTTGCGGCCGGGTCACAGTTGAACTGTGCCGTGTGGTAGCACGCTTGTATCTCCCGGTAGATCCCGTCCAAGACAATGCCGATCAGGACGGGGTCGGCGTCGTCGCCGCTCATCTTCGGATCATCGGGATCGAGGCACGGTTCGGGCACCACCACGAACTCTACGATCACGCCATCGCACCAAGCGACAACAGCGACGGTAAAAGGCTGGTCTCGGTCATGCCCGTCTGGCGGTTGCCCCGGTTTGATGTCCACTGCGAACCCATCATCACGCCGAGAGGTTCGCGCCGCACGAACTCCGCGAACCACGGGCAATGGGCTATCCGTGCAACCAGAGCATTCGGTAGGAAGATAGTTACAGTCGGACGAAGTCAGAGCAGGATTGCTGGTCCAGCCGGCACGTCGATCGCCTCAGCTTGGCGGGCAGAAGCGCCAATAGGGCTTCAAGCAGGCGGTGGTCTCGGGCTTGGAGATCCCTTGCGTGGGTGGTATGCCGGGGTCGGCGTGTCGGCGTGTCGGCGTGTCGGCGTGGGTTCGGTAAGACCGGTGAGGCAATACGGCGCGCCGCGACGTCGGGGTGACCGCTACCTAGCCGTTGGATCTAGCGTTGACGGTATGGGATCCGATGACGAACTCGAGGCGCCTCAGGGTCGCCAACCCTCAAGCGGCGGCGTCAGCGACGCAGCCCAGACGCGCTGCCGCACTCTTGGCCCTGACGCCCGCCCGGTTGCGGTTCCCGAGGACATGATCTCCGGCCCGAAGGCTACCGGTGTGGTGACCTTGCCACTCCACGTGTGCTGGAGCGGGCCGGATCGTTTCTACGACCTGGCGGTGCGATCCGACCGGGTTCGGGTCTACGAAATGGTGCTGCGGGAAGGCACCGAGGACGACGTCCGAACCTTCGTCGATGTCGATCTACTCCTCGACGTTTGGGGCGATCTGCTGCTACCGGCTCCGGTGCGCGAGGCGTGGGCGCATTGGTACCAGGATCACCGCCAGCTCGATCTGCGGTGCTGAGCGACCTGCAGGAGGTCGTGGCCAAAATGCTGGCCGGGCTGCCCGAAGCGGAAGGTTTTGCCCTCGCAGGCGGGGCGGCGTTGATCATCCGGGGCGACGTCGAACGTCTGACCCGAGATCTCGACTTCTTCGCCCCGCCGGGCAGCGATGTCGGTCGACTGGTGATGGCAATCTCGGATGCCGCGGCGAGCGCCGGGATGCGAGTCGAGCCGCTCCGGCTGTCCGCCACTTTCGCCCGGCTGATGGTCCACCGCGGCGAGGCCGCTGTGCCCGTGGATCTCGGAACCGACGCTCGCATCCGGCCGCTCGAATCTAGTGTCGTGGGGCCCGTCCTCTCCGGCGAGGAGTTGGCTGCCGACAAGCTCCTCGCTCTATTCGGCCGAGCCGAAGCCCGCGACTTCGTCGATGTCATGGCGCTCGAATCCCGCTACGGGCTCGATCGCATGTGCCGCCTGGCGCTCGAGAAGGACCTCCGGTTCCGGCGTGACGTTCTGGCCACCATGATCGAGCGGTTCAACACCATACCGTTGGCCGACTTCGATGTCGACGCCGCCACCCACGAGAAACTGGGAGCCGCGGTGAGGCGGTGGATCGCCGAGTTGACGACCGGGGCGCCCGACCAATGGCGTCGCCGCCGAGGACCCAATAAACAGGCCAGCAGCGACTTCGGGCTATAGAACCGGACCGTTTCCTCGAATCAGAGCATTCGGTAGGCGGTGGTAACAGTCAGGCCGGGTCACGGCAGGACTGCTGGTCTGAACAGCGGCAACGATGATCGCTTCGGGCTTCGCGGCACAACGGCGTGCGTTTTCGGTGCCGCCGACGGTACCGTCATCGGTGGCCGTCTCGGTATTGGCCGTTGGCGCCGCGGGCGGCGGCCGCTGCGAGCGCGGTGCTCGACGACCGCCACAGGTGCAAGGTCGGATCGGGGGGGACCGACACGGGCGATGGTGACCTGATCGTACACGCCGGGAAGGGCGGCGCCGACCGTCGCCTCCCCGGTGCGGAATCGTTCGGGGGCATGAGCGTTGGTCTCGGCCTTGGCGTAGATCCAGGCGGTGGCGTCGATGAGGTAGCCAGGTGGATAGCGAATCCCCAGTTGCCGGTCGAGCCGAGAGCCAGTCGGCGCAGCGAAAGGGGGTCGTCATCGTCGACGGTCGGTGTGCGCACCTCAATCAATACATGCGGTGGTGTTCCAGGAATGTTCACCGAAATCAGCCTGTTCGACATTCGGACGTAGAAGTCGCCGCTCCGAGTCCGGTCACCTCCACACGGAAAGGAACATTGACGGGCGCGGTGGTCCCCCAGCGGTCCCCCGGTGGTAGCTAGCGCGGTCGAGCCACCGGACGCCGGAGGACGCTATGGTCCGTCGTATGGCGAAGGCTGTCGGCATCGGTGGGGTGTTTTTTCGGGCCAAGGACCCGGCCGGTCTCCTGCAATGGTACGGCGACACGCTCGGGCTTCCGGTCGAGGCGGACGGCGGCTTGGCCCTGTTCGCAGAGCCGGTTGGCGCCTCCGCGGTGTTCGCCATTTTCGCGGCCGACACCGACTACTTCGGCCCGACCGGCGCGGCGTTCATGGTGAACCTCCGCGTGGACGACCTTGACGGCTGCCTCCAAGCGGTGGCGGCGGCCGGCGGCATCGTCGACGCCACGACGGTGGACGAGCCCTACGGCCGCTTCGGCTGGTTCTCCGACCCCGAAGGCAACCGCGTCGAACTCTGGCAAACGAAGGATTCTCCCGCCCAGCCGTAGGTCGTCGATACTTGGCGCCGGCTTTTGGGTTCCGCCATCGTGGGTTACATTCCCGGCGCCACCGACGGCGTTCATCCAATAGTTCGTCTCGCATGCCCATCGCATCCGTTGTGCCTCGTTCGCTCCCGTGTTCTGGTAGAGCACGAGACACCTCCGACGGCGTGTGGCGTTTGCCGCAGCGGTTCATTCGTCTGCCCAGGACGGGTCGCGTACTCTACGGCGATGTCGAGAAGATTTGGCGAACCCGTACATTCGATCTGCCGTATGCTTTTTGTCGCCGCGGGCGGTACGACTACCGGCATGGCCGAAGCAAGGAACAGCGCGTCGGCGTCGACGGGGGGTTCCTCCGATAGCGGAAGGCTCTCGTTGACCTAAGCGAGCGCCTCCAGAAGTGGTGGAGACCTCGGATGTCGACAAACGGCACTGCAACCGCGACTTGGGCCGCTACTGACGGCCTGATAGGAGGTCGAGGTCGACGGGGTCGGGGTGTGGCCGTGGCCAGTAGCTGACCTGACATTGACTCGTTGCGTGCCGCGAGACTGGCGACAACGTAAATGTAGGGGTTCGGCGGCTTAGTCCCCGACGCAAGAGCTAACGGCCGGGCGGCCGTCCTGCGTTGAATGAGGTGTGGGCACCCGCGACAGGACTTCGAGGATGCAATCCGTGTTCACCGTGCTCGTGAGCATCGGTGACCAGGACACGGCACAGAAGTTGGTAGCCCAGGCCTACGCCCGCGCCTGGGCGTCCTGGCCGAGGGTCCGCTAGCAACCGACAACGCGTGCATGGGTAGTGCGGAGTGCCTGTCATGAACGACGACGAGCTGATCACACCGGGCCGAGCGCAGCGAGACAAGGTGCTGATGACCATCCCGGTGGAAAACATCAACACCCGCGGCCGGGCGGTACATACGTGGATGGGTCATTAACGGCGTGGCCGGGGTGACGGCGGTTGTGGCGGTGGTTGCCCGTGCCGCGATCGCGCTGACATCGGCAGTTCGCCAGCCAGCAACGACTGTCCAGCTGACAGCTTGGACGGGTCATCAAACTCGCCGACGGCAACATCTCCGTCAATGTCCGCCAGCCGCAAGTCACGGGGCTGCAAAGCACGCTGCGCGACGAACGGCATGCGAGCCAGCCCAGCAACTGAACCCGGCGTGCCAGCCCTACCCCGGAGGCACGACGGGGTTACCAAGCCAGTTTCCCCCCCTGCTGAAGGCCGTGTTCCCCAGGCCCTATCAAGCTTTCCCGCTACCGCCACCGCGCCCCTCGATGAGCCCGGCTTCGGGCGTGCCGGCCCCCGCCTTTACGACGCCGAACAACATCGTCATAGTGATCGACTTGGCCCTTCCCAGCGATGGTGGCGTGCAGCTCGATACGACCTCCAGCGGCACCGCGTTTTCTCTCTGCCGCAGGTGGTATAGCCAGCTCGCAGTGCAGCGGTAGCTGAGCCGCCTCGCTGAGCACCAGGGCAAGACAACGCGCCTGGCGCGGCCTCCTGGCGCCTCCGATCGGCGACCGCGGAGCCCGTCCACAGGGTCGGGGGACGTATTCAAGCTCTACGATCACCGGCCATGAGCACGACCGGTGACGGCCCGAGGTCGATCGAAGCCCACGATCCTTCCTTCGATGTGACCAACTTTCTGGCCCAGGTCGACCAGCTTCGTTTGGCGGTCCGCTCCGCCGGCCCGGACCCCAACCTGGGTGGAATGGCTCGTCACATCGCACCCGGACTGCTGTCCGAGCTCTTGAGCGAGTCGGTCGACGATCCGACCAGCGACCCGACGAGTTTGGTGTCGATGCATTCGGATGCGTCCTTCGACACGGTCGTGGTGAGCATGCACCACTCCGGCGGGGTCGTGGACTGGACATTCCAACGCTCGTCGTCGGCGACGACCAACAAGGGCTGGCAGGACGGCATCATGTGCCCGCAATGCGGCGCACCCCTCAAGCTGGATGCCGCCTGCGATTGCACCTACTGCAAAACCCCGTTCACGGACCGGTCTGACTGGGTCCTTGTTCGGGCGCAACTCCGGCTGCCCGACCCCTCGCCCGCGATCGCATTCGCCGCCGTCAAGCGCCGGAGCAGAGCCGGGTTGTACAGCGCCGGGATAACAATCGTCGTCGTGGCGATCATCGTGGTCGCCTCCGTTGTCGGCCACTCGTCGCACCGTTTGGTGGTCACCGACAGCTCACCGACCACAAACCCCGCAATTTCCCCATCGCCAGGGCCTACGGCGAAATCGCTGGATGCACACCTCACCTTGGCCGGAGCGATCAGCCTCGACCCCAGCGAATTGAACACCGGTGAGGTTGTGCTCAACGCGGCGCCGGTGGGGACGTGTCCACCGGCGACGGAGCCCCTAAGTGCGGTCGTGCTCGACGTCCACTTCGACGACGGCTCGCAGATGCAAGGCACATTTGCGATCGCGATGCCCCTTGCTGCTGGTGGTTCCGCCGACCTGGACACTGGCGGTACCGCGGTGCTGCACTTCATCGGGCCTACCGAGGCGACCCAGGACGATCAGATCTGGCGCTCACTCGTTGGTCGGGCCGGAGCCGTCACCATTTCAACCGATGCCAGTGGCGGCGGGACGATCAAATGGCAGCAGTTGGCCCCGACCGAAACCAACCACAACAGCGATGATCAGTCGTCGGGCTTGCTGACCTGGACGTGTAGCTAACCATCTGCCGGGCCATGGCTCATGGGCGGCGCGCCGTCAACCGAGCATCCATGGGCTGCTACTCGGGACGCCTGCAGTAGGAGGTACTCGCGCTCGCGCAGATTCAGGGTGCGGGTCGCCGCGGCCCGGTACCCCTCGATGGCAGCGTCGCGGTGGCCGGCTCGCTCCTGGAGGTGCGCCCGTACCGAGACCAGCCGGTGGTTTCCGTCGAGCGGGCCGTCAAGGCCGGAAAGGAGCCCCAGCCCGGCATCAGGCCCGTCGACCATGGCGACTGCCACGGCACGATTCAGTCGGACGACCGGGTTGCCTGTCGCCCACTCAAGTTTCTCGTACAGGGTGGCGATGTCGGCCCATTTGGTCTCCTGGTACGAGGGCGCCGATGTGTGGAGCGCATTGATGGCCGCCTGGATTCCGTATTCCCCGACCGCTCCCTTTTGTAGGACGGCGGTGGCGTGGGCGAGGCCCTCATTGATCAGATCGCGATCCCATCGGGAACGGTCTTGCTCTGAAAGTGGAACGAGCCCGCCGTCGCCGGCGGTGCGCGTCGGGCGGCGCGCCTCGCTCAGCAACATGAGCCCGAGGAGGCCCTCTACCTCGGCGTTGTCGGGAATCGATCCGAGCACCATTCGGGTAAGCCGGATCGCTTCGACCGCGAAGTCAGGCCTGCCAAGCTCCGGCCCAGCACTGGTGGCATAGCCCTCGTTGAACATGAGGTAGAGCACATGGAGGACCGACGTCACCCTCGCCGGGAGGCCCTTTTCCGCCGGAGATCCGAACGGGGTGTCGACCCCGCGCAGCCTCGCTTTGGCCCGGCTGATGCGTTGGGCCATGGTCGCCTCGGGAACGAGGAACGCCGCCGCGATCTCGCGCGTGCTGAGGCCTCCGATGGCCCGCAGGGTCAGGGGGATGGCCGCTGCCGGGGTCAGGGTGGGATGGCAGCACAGCAGCATGAGGTTCAAGGTGTCGTCGTTACTCGGTACCGGTTCGGGCGGCCGGTAGATCGACCACGACGCGGCAAGGACCTCACGCCGTCGCCGGGCATCTTCGGCTCGGCGTTGGTTGATGAGCCGGCGGGAGGCGACCCGAATGAGCCAGGCCGTCGGGTCGTCGGGCTCTCCCTGCTCCGGCCACATCGTGGCCGCCGCCAGCAACGCCTCCTGCACCGCGTCTTCGGCACCAGCGAAGTCACCGTAGCGACGTACGAGGGCGCCGATGACCTGCGGCGCCAGTTCCCGGAGTTGACTCACACCTCGTGGGGCAATGGTGCGCCCAGCACCTCGCGCACCTCAATATGGTCACCGATCGCCACGCCGTACGGTCCGGGGGCGGCCGACGCGCGTGCGGCGATGTCCAATGCGCGGTCGAGCGAGTCGACCTCGATCAATCGGTAGCCGGCCAGCAGCTCTTTCGATTCCGGAAACGGACCGTCGGTGATCACTGGTGCGGCCCCCGTCTTGGTGACCGTCTTGGCCTGGGTCGACAATCCCTGGGCGTCGACGAGCTCGCCGCCGGCGAGCAACTCGCGATTGAGTGCTTGCTGAAACGCGATATGCGCCTGGATGTCCTCTGGGCGCCAGTCGTGCATCGGTAGCGCGCAGTTGGCCGCCGGGGCGTAGTGCTGCAGCAGCATGAATCGCATTGGTCTCATCCTCCCTCGTGGCGGCCCCACGATGGTGCCGTCACCCCAAGGTCACCGCCAACCGGAGGTTTTCGACAACCGGCGAGGTCGGGACCCAGCCGCCGTTCCGTAGGGCGCCCGCCCAATCGGGTAAACGTCATGGAGCCGGTGACGGTACCGATCTGGATGTTGACCGATTCCGGAGACCCGTTCCTCTCCAGGGAACGCGAGTCGCGCGCCGCGCGGAGCCGGTCGGGATCATCAAGTTGGATCCCCGCGGTCCGTGTGGTTCGCGGTCGTACCGGTATCGTTCGGACGATGACGGGTCGCGCGCCGATGTCCGCCCATTGGGGGGTGCGACATGACCAGCCTTATCGGTGTTCGTTCGCCTGAACGCGGCCAGGCGCCGCGGCCGCTCGGGCGGCTGCGCTTTCCGGGGTGGGCGGCTCGATGCCATAACCACGTAAGGCGTCGAGCACCAGGGTCCACCGTATTGACGACCGGCGGATCCACGTCACACCGGCGGCCTCGATCTCGTCGAGGGCCCCGACGAGGTCCCAGCCGTTCACCAACGCCAGGTGAGCCGCGGCCTGGCCGATGCGTCCGTTGATATTGGCCAAACCGAAATGGTTGGCCTCATGACACATCGGGCACAGGGCGGTCAGCCGGAGCAGGGTTTGGACCGCATGTTCGTCGTCGTAGCCCCACCATTCGTGGCATTCGGTGGGATGTCGCGGGCCTCGGCGGCCGCAGAGTTCACAACGGTTGCCGGCTTCCTCGCTCAACCGGCGGGAAAGGCGCCGCCACACCTCGCTTGGCAGGTGGTTGCGCAGGTTCGAACACCACGCGGTGGATGGAACGAGGACCGGGCGCAGTACCGCCGGGCCGGGATCGACGCCGGCGAGGCGGCGGGCCTCCGGCAAAACGCGAAGACCGGTGATGGTTGCCAGTCGGGAGACCGCGGGCCGATCCCTGGTGTCGACGTCCCATTCCTTGGCGTCGCGGTCCCAGTTCGCGGTAGATGGCCACAGGTCGAGCGCTATCTGGTGACGCTGGAACGTGACGGGGCGGATCGCGAAGCGCCCGTCGGTGGCGCCGACGAATCCCGGCGGGTGGTCGTTAGGCGAAAGAGTGCTCATGCGGGGTCCGATCAGTGAGGGGCTCGTCCCTCTCTATGCCGTGGCCCGTCGGGAGCGGTGAGGCCGAGGCGCAGTTTGCGTTGGCCAGGATCGGCCGCAGTTGTTGCTGGTCGTCGAGCGTGTAGAGCTGGTACCCGGCGGGCGTTGCACTACGACGACGACCTCGGCTTGCTGCCGCCGGGCCAGCGCACGCCCGCGAGGGTCAAGCCATGTTCCGGCCCTGTCGGGTCCCCCGGCGTTCAAGGCCGAGGGTCGAAACCGCGGGGGCGACTCGCTCCTCCGTTGGTTTTGATCGCATGATCAACTGTTACTGGTCCGGCGCTGTCAGGTCGTAGAGGGTCACGCCACCGATGGTCTTCGACGTGAAGTGGGCTTCGACCCAGGTGGTGATGGCACTGGCGGTGTCTGTGGTGGTACCTCCGCCGGTTCTGGCCTTGGTCGCGATGAAGTAGTGGATCTTGCCGGTGGCTACGTCGCGTTCGAACTGGGCGAGTGTCGGTGCTGGGTCGGTACCGTTGAAGCCGCCGATGGCCATGATGGGATCGTTGGTCGCGAGCTGGTAACCGGCTGCCTGGTTGGCTGACACGGTCGCCGCCGCCCAGGTGTAGTGGCCGCTGTCCGACCTGAGGGCGGCCGTCAGGGCGGCGTCGGGGGTGCTGGCACTGAGGATGCCGCCCACCGCGCCGCCCCCGCCCGTGCCCCCGCCGGCGCCAAAGCCAGAGCCAGAGCCGCCAAAGCCGCCGGGGCT
>OBLV0100000511.1_pt1 | contig 11827 bp, 11 predicted proteins | sample 1520071 | NCBI WGS metagenome assembly OBLV01 (sample SAMEA3888446, study PRJEB22518) | metagenome | reverse complement strand
GGAAGGTCTCGATCGTCTTGACGCCCCAGGCCTGGCCGCGGGCGCGCTCGGCCTGCGTCCAGACGACCGGCGGGTACGCGGGGTCATAGATGAAATGGGTGCCGGTCGTGACCTCGACGCGGTTGCCGCCGGGCTCGTACACGTACAGGAACATCCCCTGCGCGACCGCGTGCTTCGACGGGGCCGCCTCGATCGGGACGTCGGCGTCGAGGAACAGGTCGGCGGCGCGCAGCAACTCCTCGCGGGTGTCGACGAACCACGCTAGGTGGTGAAGACGGCCGTTGCCGCCGGCGTGGTCGGCGGTGTAGATCAGCTCGTGCGCAGCGATCGTGAGGCTCATCCACGCGCCCTGTTCTGAGCCATCGTCGTTGATGACCTGCTCGTACGTCCGGAACGCGAGCTGTTCCTCCGCGAAGCGGCGGTTCGCCGCGACGTCGCTCGCCAGGACATTGACGTGGTCGATGCGCTTGACCGCGGCGCCGCGGTCGACGTGGCGCTGAGGGACGTTCTTCAGGCGGGGGCGGAGATGCTCGGGGGGCACGTACTGATCCTGCTCGTAGAAGACCTCGAACAGATGGCCGTCGGGATCGCGGAACGCGAATGCCGGGCCGTGCCCGTGATCCCCGTCATTCCAGCCGACGCCCAACCCAACCGCGTCGATCGCGGCGACCCGGCGCTCGAGCGCGGCCGGGCTCCAGGCCCGGATCCCCGTGTGACCGAGGCCCGGCAGCTCTGACTCGGTCAGCTTCAGCCCGTAGGGCTGGTACTCCCCCCAACCGCGCAGGAACACGGACTGGCCCTCGCGGTGCTCAATCTCCATCCCGAATAGCTCGACGAAGAACCGCAGGCTCTCGTCGGGGAAGGGCGTCAGCAGCTCGGCGTGGGCGATGTGGGCGAGGTCGTGGGTGGGCTCAGGGGTCACGTCGCCGTTTCGACCTTATCGCGCAGGCCGTCGAGGTCGTAAGACAGCGCGCCGCCCTGCAACTTCCCGCGCTTGACGACCTCTCGCTCGGCGCGCTCGCGCGATGCGTCGAGCACCTCCTCGACGCGCTCTGACTCGACGACCGCGACGCCGTCCGCGTCGAGCACCAGGACGTCGCCGGTTCGGATCCTCGCGCCGCCGACGACCACCGGCTCGCCGATTGCGCCCGCCACATCCTTCGCCGCGCCACGCACCCGGACCCAGCGGGCCCAGATCGGCAATCCGAGCTCGGCAAGCTCCTCGACGTCGCGCACCGACGCGTCGACCAGGATCGCGGCGGCGCCCTGCACCTTGGCCTGGGTCGCGAGCAGGTCGCCGACGAGTGCCACCGGCCGCGGCTCGGGCATCGTCAGCACGAGCACCTCGCCCGGCTGGACCGCCGCCATCGCGGCGTGGACCATCAGGTTGTCGTCCTGGCCGCAGCGAACCGGCCGCGCCGGACCCGCCACCCGCGAACCGGGCACCACCTGCACCAGATCAAGATCGACATACCCCCGCCGGCCGCCGGCCTCATACACCGTCGCTGACCCCAACTCGGCGAGCTCGGTCAAGACCGGATCGGTCATAGCGAGCTCACCACATCCGGCGTCACCCGCTGGAACGCCTCCGCCTGCCGGATGTCCGCGTTTCCCGACGACCGACGCGCGTGGTTCCCGCGATGGTCTGCGCGCTCGGCGTAATACGTCTGGAGGTACTTCTGAGCCTTCATCTCAGACATCGCGGCGAGCTTCTTGTCGATCACGCTCGTGATGTCGACGAACGTGGTCGGAGTGAAATTGCACAGCTCGGGCTGGTGGGGCTCGAACAGGAACAGCGCCGGCGGTCTGATCGTCTTGAATGCGCTCGCCACTCCCGCCCCCGCGGCCAGTCCCCGGGCACGGTCGACCGCGTAGTGCGCGATCGGGTGATCCGGATTGAATGGATCAGTGTCGGTATGCGTGATCAACACGTCCGGGCCGAACTCGCGAATCCGATCCGAGATCAACCGCAGCCCGTCGCCGTCGATCTCGAGCGGGTAGTCGCCGAGGTCCAGACAGTCGAACGAAGCGCCGAGCGCCGCCGCGGCGCGCTCGGCCTCGCCGTGACGGATCTTCTTGACGTTCTCGATCGTCTGACCCGGCTCTTTCCATAGCTCGCCGGACTCGCCGCGCTCGCCGTACGACAAGGCGATCACGGACGCTTCGCCGCCGCCCGCGGTCGTGACCGCCACAGCACCCCCCGCCCGCCACACGAAGTCGGCGGAGTGGGCGCCGATCACCATCATGCGGCGCGCGCTCACCGAGCCTCAGCTCCCGCCACGAGGCGCGTGTTCACCACGGCCATCACATATATCTCCTCCTCGTTGAACCCGGCGTCGAGCAGCCGGTCGACCATCAGGGCCATTCCGTCCTGCACCGGAGGATTGAACACCTGGCCGAGATCGGTGGACAGGACCGAGCGCTCGGGTCCGGTGGCGCGAATGTTCTCGGTCCAGCGCTCCCAGGTGACCTTGCCGGTGTGCGGGGTCGTGAAGCACCGCTCGAGCAGGGCGCCCTTGTCCGCCAGCGCGTTCTGATCATCGACCGACAAGTCCTGCGACGGGAACTCGGGGTGGGTGATGACGATCGTCTCGACACCCGCATCGACGGCAGCGTCCACGACAGCGAAGATCTCGTCGCGGCTCAGATGGCCCGTGGCCAGGCCCATCTTGTGCCGCGCGATCATCCCGAGCACCTCGTACAGCTCCGGTACGAGGGAACCGTGGTCGTCGACGACGGCGACGGGCTGGATCTCGATTCCCTGGTCGCGCAGCTCGAGCTGGAGCTTGACCCACACCGGCACCTTGGCGCCCGGGGGTGCCTCACGCTCGTGCGATTCGTTGACCGAGTCGACCGTGGGGAGCCACACGGTGCGAGCACCCTCGCGTGCGGCGATCTCGACCGCCAGCGGGTTGATCCCGCCCACCGCCCGATTCAGCGAGATCGCGCCCAGGACGTCCACGCCCGGCACCGCGGCGCGCACCACGCTCGCTCGCTCGGCCGTCGAGCCGTAGTGCGACTTGAGCACGAACCCCGCCATCCCCAGCTCCTTGAACGTCTGGGCCAGCGAGATGTCGTCGACGATCCGCTCGACCACATCCGGGGAGATGTGCATATGCGTGTCGTAGGCCCCGCGCAGCAGTTCCCGGGCGCGGTCGGACGGGAAATCGGTCACTCAACTGCTCCTCTCAAAGCCTCGGCTACGTGCGACAGATGCGTGCGCATCGCCGCCTGCGCTCCGTCGGCATCGCCGGCGGCGACCGCGTCGACGATCGCCGTGTGCTCGCCGAACGAGCGCTCGCTGCGCCCGGGCAGCATGATCGTGCGGTACTGGAACCGAACCAGTTGGTACTTGAGCGTCGCGATCAGCCGGGCGGCGGTCCCGTGGCTCGAGATCTCGAGCAGCGTTCGGTGGAGCACCGCGTTCTGGTCGGAGGCCCCCAACAGATCGCCGGCGTCGAGCCGCCGGCGCATCTCGCCGAGAATCCGTCGCAGACCCTCGACGTCCTCGGGCGTGGCCCGGAGCGCCGCATGCCGGGCGGCGAGCCCCTCGAGCACCGCACGCGCCTCAAGGATCTCGACGGCTTCCTGCGCCTCCACGAGCCGTACTCGCGCGCCGCGGTGGCGCTCGTGCTCGACCAGCCCTTCGTGCTCTAGCCGCGCGAGCGCGGTCCGGACAGCGGAGCGCCCGACGCCGAGAACCTGGGTGAGATCGGTCTCGACCAGACGCTCGCTCGGCTGAAAACGGCCGGTGACGATCGCCTCGCGGAGCCGGTCTTCCGGGCGGCTGTCGGCCGGATTGTCGACAATCTTGTCAACCACGACCGGAGAATAGTAACGCGCCCCGCAAGCGGTTGGAGCCCGATCCGTAATAGAGCGCTACGCGGTACGGCCAGGGTCGACGACGGCGCCACCGTCGTGACCGGGCGCCAGCACGATGTCGTTCTCGAGCGACACCCACTCGCCCTCGACGCCCGCCGGACGCTCGGGGTCGTCGGGCGAGCGCTCGACGAAATCCCGGAGCAGCGACGGCTTCACCGCGAATACGGTGTCCGAGTCGAGGTACTCGCTGGTGGCGTCGAATACGTGCGTGGTCACGGTCTTGTAGCCGGGGGCGCGCACGATCATGTGGATGTGCGCGGGGCGCCACGGGTGGCGACCGGTGGCGGCGAGCATCCTCCCGACGGGACCGTCATCGGGGATCGGGTACGGGACCGGGCGAACCGCGACGAACGCATAGCTGCCGTCCTCGCGCGTGTAGTAGCGCCCGCGCAGGTGATCCTCCTCCGCCTCGGGCCGCTGGACCGCATACAGCATGTCGGCGCCGTTCTGCCACACGTCGACCTCGGCGCCGGCGATCGGCTCGCCGGACACGTCGAGTACCCGACCGTAGACCCATGCCGGCACGCCGGCCCCGCTCTCGATCACCATGCTCTCGCCGAACTCGCGGCGCGGCGAACCGGGCACGTAGAACGGTCCAAGCACCGTCGACTCGGTCGCGCCGACGGGAAGCTCGTGCGCGAGCGCGTCCACCAGCATCGACAGGCCGAGCGCGTCGGACCAGAGGATGAATTCCTGCCGGCGCTCGTCGGTGATGTCCCCGGTGGCGGTAACAACCGCGATCATCTTCCGCCATTCGTCTTCGGTCAGCCCCGTCTCGACCGCGAACCCGTGCAGATGACGCACAAGGCTCTTCATCAGCTCCCGCAGACGTGGATCGCCGCAGCCGTCGAAGCTCGCCAACGCCGCGGCGGTGATGTCCGCCGGAGTGGTTGTGGACGACGATCCGGTGGTCGCCATCGCTACTCCCCCACCACCGCTTCGATGACGAGCGGCTCGCGCCGATCGGCAAGGCCGGGCAGCACCTCATCCAGGACGCGGGTCAAATCGTCATGGCTCTCGACCCGTACCGCCGGGCAGCCGAGCGATCGGGCCAGACCGCCGATGTCGACCGACTCGAAGCCCGGCCACGCACCCTCGCCACCCCGGCGGCGGGCGAGCGCGTCCATGACCGCGTACCGCCTGTTGGCCAGCACGATCAGCAGGACGCCGACGTCGTAGCGGGCGGCGCTCCACAGGGCCTGAATCGCGTACATCGTCGAGCCGTCGCCGAGCACCGCGACGACCGGACGGTCCGGCAGCCCCATCCGCAGTCCGATCGACCCGGCCACGCCGAACCCGAGACAGCCGTTGGCTGTGCTGAGGTAGCCAAACGGGATCCGCACCGGAACCCGCTGATACAGCTCCGGCTGCGAGGAGGGACACTCCTCGACCAGGAGCACGTCGTCGGGGAGTCGCTGCGCCAGCGCGTCGAGCACGTGACCGGACCTCAGGCGCTCCCCCGCGGCGGGCGGCGGCAACGGCGCCGGCCGGCGGACCGGCTCGGGTGGATTGCCGGCGCGCTCGGGCAGTTGCTCGACGAGCGCGCGGCAGACCGCGCCAACCGGCGCTACCACGGCCAAATCGCATGGGCTCCGGTGAGCCTCGGCCGGATCCGCGGTGAGCACGGCGACGCGCGTCTCGGGCTCGACGAGGGCGACCGGCTCGTCGAACAGATACGCCCGGAACGCGTTCGTGCCGACCGTCAGCACGACGTCATACGGCGCGAGCGCGTCGTGCATCAGACGGCGCTGCCAGGCGAGGCATCCGGCGAACAGGGGGTGATCCTGGGGAAAGCCGACGCGCCGGGTGAACGGCTCCTGCCAGACCGGGCAGCGCAGCTGCTCGGCGAGGCCGATCACCGCGTCCCAGTCCGCTTCGTCCGGAGCACCGACGACGAGCGCCGGCGAGTCGGCGCCGGCGAGCAACTCGGCGAGCTCGGCGACCTGCGCGGCATCCACCGAGTGCGGGCGCAGGACCTTTGCCGGCGCGCCGGCGGCGAGCTCGTCGGCGGGCTCAAGCCAGTCGCCCATCGGCACGACGAGCAGCGCCGGACCGTTCGCGGCCTTGGCCTCGTGGTAGGCGCGGGCGATCGCGCCCGGCACATCCTGGCTGCGGCTCGGTACGTGCCTCCAGACCGGATATTCGCCGGCGATGCGCTCGAGCGCTCGCCCGGTCAGGAACGGCTCGAATGCGATCTGGCGGCGGTCCTGCTGGCCGACCAGGATCACCAGCGGCGCGCGGCAATCCCGCGCGTTGGCGATTGCGTTGACCGCGTTGCCCAGGCCGGCAGCGGTGTGGAGGTTGACGAACGCCGGCTCACCGCGGGCCAGCGCGTAGCCGGTCGCCATTCCCACGACCGATCCCTCGTGGAGGCCGAGAACAAACCGGATGTCGGAGGGCAGATCGGTGAGAAAGGCGATCTCAGTCGATCCCGGATTGCCGAAGATCGTGGTCAACCCATGGCGGCGCATGACCTCGAACGCGGCATCGCGCACGGTGCCGCCGGTCACCCGGGGGACGTCGCCGTTGCCCGGTGTGGCGGCGGTCTGCACCGAAATCGAGTCGGCCATCGCGCGGATCCTACTGCGCGCCTGGTCCGGTAGTGTTCGCATACCGAACGGACGGTCGCGAACCGCGAGGATGCCCGACAAACCCGCTCAGAGCTCAGACTTCGTGCAGTCGCTGGAACGCGGCCTCGCGGTGATCCGCGCGTTCGATGCCGAGCACCGCGAGCTCGCGCTCAGCGAGGTGGCCCGCTCGACCGGCCTCACCCGCGCCGCCGCCCGCCGGTTCCTGCTCACGCTCGTCAAGCTCGGGTACGTGAACTTCTCCCAGGGCCGCTTCTCTCTTCGACCGCGAGTGCTCGAGCTCGGGTACGCGTACCTTTCGAGTCTCAGCCTGCCCGAGGTGGCGCTGCCGCACATGGAGGCGCTGGTCGCCGAGGTCAACGAGTCGTGTTCGATCTCGGTGCTCGACGAGCTCGACGTCGTGTATGTGGCCCGCGTCCCGACGCGGCGGATCATGAGCATCACGCTCGCCGTCGGCACTCGCCTGCCGGCGTTCGTGACCTCGATGGGCCGCGTGCTTCTGGCGGGGCTGCCCGATGACGACCTCGAGGAACGCCTCGGCCGGATCGAGATCGTGCCGTTGACGGCCCATACGGTCAAGGACAAGGATGAGCTGCGCTCCATCCTCGACGCCGTCGGCCAGCAGGGCTACGCCGCCACCGACCAAGAACTCGAGGAGGGACTTCGCTCGCTGGCCGTCCCGCTTCACAACTCGGCGGGCACCGTGACGGCCGCCCTCAACTTGTCGGTTCACGCGAGTCGCACCTCGATGGCGTCGCTTCGCCGCGACTTCCTGCCGCGGGCGCAGCGAACGGCCGCGGCGATCGAGGAAGACCTCCGGGGGACCGGCGATCGGCACGGAGGCTCGTTCGCGCTTCCCGATTCCTGAAGGTTTCGCGACCGGGCCTCGCGGACAGAATCAACAGATAGCCGGTTTGCGTTGCGGTTGCGCGCCGCATTGCTGCGGTTCGAGTAAGAGCACTGGGACGGACGGACGGGTCGCTCCCGCGGACCCTCCAACGGACCTCGCGTTGGAAAACCCCAAACGGAGGTCCAAATGTCCGTTGCTGCGCCGCCGTGCGATCTCGCGCTTCTCCCCGATGAGGAACTCCTCGTCGCCTACCACGACGATCGGGACCCCGACGCCCGCGACGAGCTTGTCAAACGTTTCATCCCGTTCGCCCGCAAACTGGCGCTTCGCTACGTCCACAGTCGCGAGCCGCTCGACGACCTCGTCCAAGTCGCGAGCTTGGGCTTGCTGAACGCCCTCAGCCGATTCGAGCCCGGGCTCGGCAAGAAGTTCACGAGCTACGCCGCCCCGACGATCATGGGCGAGCTCAAACGCCATTTCCGCGACAAGGGATGGAGCGTGCACGTCCCTCGCGATCTACAAGAGCGAGCCCTGGCGGTCAGCCGGCATACCGAGCGGCTGTCGGCGCGCCTCGGTCGCTCGCCGACGGTGGACGAGCTCAGCGAGGCGCTCGACTGCCCAGCCGAGCATGTGATCGAGGCACTCGACGCCGCCCACAACTACCACCCGGCGTCGCTCGACGCTCCGATCTCTCACGAAGACGGCGAGCGCTCGGCACTCACCGAGACGCTGGGCGCCGAGGACGAGGGCTTCGAGCTCGCCGAAGATCGCCAGATGCTCGCCGTCGGGTGGGCTTCGCTCACCGAGGTCGAGCGCAAGGTGCTGAGCTTACGCCTCCTGCACGATCTCACTCAGCGGGAGATCAGCCAGCGGATCGGATGCTCGCAGATGCATGTCTCGCGGTTGCTGCGCCGGTCGATGATCCGGCTCGACGCGGCCGTCGTCGCCGGCTGACCGCTCCGGAGGGTCCGCCCCGAGAAAGGAAGTACACACCACACGTTCGAATTCGGGCGCTTGCGCTCCGGCGCTTTGGGTAGCCATTGCTTAATCACAGGACGCTGCTGGCGTAGGCGAGGAGTATGAGCGGAGAGATCGATTCACCGAGGGTCCGACTCGAGTTGACCAGCCGGCCCGAGGCCGCGAGGCTGGTCAGGAGCATGTCGTCGGCCGCCGGCGAGGCGCTTGGGCTCGATCCCGAGCTGATGAGCGACATAAACACCGCGGTGAGCGAGGCGTGCAACAACGTGATCCAGCACGCGTACAGCGACGAGCCGGGTCCGTTCTTGGTCGACCTCGCGAGCACGGCGGCGGGCCTCGACGTACGGGTCCGCGACTACGGAGGAGGTATTCGGGAGGCTGCCCCCGATCACGACGGGCTGAAGGTCGGGCTGGCGCTGATGAGCGCCGTGGCCGACCGGGCTGAGTTCATTCGGGCGCCCGACGGCGGGACCGAGGTGCGCCTCTTCTTCCGGGGTGCGGCAGGCGCTCGCACGACGTCAGGGGGAATGTCGAGCGAGGCGAGCGACCGACTGCAGGTGTGGCAGGCGCGACTTCCGGCCGGCCTGTCCGGGGACATCGTTCTAACGGTGTCCCCGGTCGAGTTGCTGGCACCGGTGCTCGGACGGATCGGACGGGCGCTGGCTCCGAGCGCCGGCTTCTCACTCGACCGCTGCGCGGACGTGTACCTGGTCACCGATGCCCTCGGCGCGCACGCGGAGCGCGCCGCGGAGAGCACCTCGATCAGCGTCGCCCTCGGGGCCCACCACCAACTGCTCGAGTTCGCGGTGTCCCCGCTGCGCGCCGGGACCAGCCCTCGCTTGGACGGCGACCCTCAAGGGGTCAGACGGCCCGAATTGCTTGCCGCGCTGACCGACGAGCTCACTGTCAGCGATCTCAACGGTCACGAGTTGCTGCGGGTGGCGATGCGCGACCATCGTCGCTCCTAGAGGAGCCGCGCAGCGCCGTGGTAGGTTTGCCCCGGGCCCGAGAACCGGGCCCGGGGGGATCGAGGGTGCACAGCGAGTTCCGCGTAGAAACGCAAACCATCGGTCGGCTGATCACGTTGACCGTCACCGGCGAGCTCGACCTGGTGTCGAGCCCGGTGCTCGAGCGAGAGCTGGAGAAGGTGTACGGATTGGATGCCGACGTCGTCCTGCTCGACCTGAGGGGACTCGCGTTCATGGACTCCACCGGCCTGCACCTCCTCGTGAAAGCCCAACAACGCGCCGAGGAGGCCGGCCGCCAACTCGCCCTGACCAGAGGGAGCGAACAGGTGCAGCGGCTCCTGGAACTGACGGGCGTCGCCGACCTGGTGAGCATCGTCGAGTCGCCCGAGGCGCTGGTCGAGGCCGACCGCGCGCCCGAGAGCCCCTGACGGTCAGTGGGGGTCTGAACCGGGCGCGCTCGTCCAGTAGGTCGCGCTCATGTCCTCGTCGCCATGGTCCTTGGCGCCCTCGGCCAGGCGGCGGCGGATCGTGCTGAACAGCGGCACGTCGATGTCGCGGCGCTGGGCGGACTCCTCGATCAGGCGCGCGTCCTTGGCGGCGAGCGTCAGCCGGAACGACGGTTCGAAGTTGCGCTCGGCGATCGCCTTGCCCTTCAGCCGCAGGTACGGGAGGTCGAGCGCCCCCCCATCGATGGCTTCGAACAGCAGCGCGGGGTCGAGTCCTAGTCCCTCGGCGAGCGCGATCGTCTCGGCCCCGCCCTCGACGACCGTCAGCACCCACGCGTTGGCGACGAGCTTCAGCCGCGTCCCCTCGCCCGCCGCTCCCAACCACATCGTCCTCTGGCCGACCGCGTCGAAGATCGGCTGGACCGCGGCCCTTGCGCCTCCGTCGTCCGGGCCGGAGGCCAGGATCACCAGCTTGCCCTGCTCGGCGGGTTGCTTGGTGCCAAGCACAGGAGCGTCGAACAGCGCGACGCCAAATGCGCCGGCGATCTCGGCGCAACGCTCGGTGCCGATCTCGCCGATCGTGCTCATCTGGACCCAGACCGTCCCCTCGCCGACGCTCGGGAGCGCGTGCTGCACCGCGTCGATCACGGCGTCGGCATCGGACAGCATCGTCAGGAGCACGTCGGCTCCGTCGGCTGCCTGCGCGGCCGAGTCGAACACCTGGACGCCGTCTTCCTCGAGCGGACCGGCCTTGCCGCGGGTCCGGTTCCAGCCGTGCACCTGGAATCCGGCGCCAGCCAGGTTGCGTGCCATCGGCAGGCCCATCGTGCTGCCTGCCCCGAGCACCGTTATGTGTGTTTCGGTGGACATGAGCGTCCCCTTATACCCGTTGCCCGGCGCTGGTACGCCGACGGCCGACTAGTCTCAGCCCGGTCCGAGATGACGCAAACCGCTCTCCCTCCCGGCCCGCGCATGCCGCGAGCGCTGCAGACCGCGATCTGGTTCAGGCGTGCCCAGTGGATGATGGCCGAGTGCCGCAAGCGCTTCGGCGAGACGTTCAGGCTGACGATCGCCCACGAGGGGACGTGGGTGATGCTCTCCAATCCCGAAGACGTCAGGGCCGTCTTCACCGGCGATCCGCGCCTGCTGCACGCGGGCGAGGCGAATCGAATCCTGCTCCCGATCCTAGGTGAGCATTCCTTGCTATTGCTCGACGGCCGGGAGCACATGGCACAGCGCAAGCTGATGCTCCCGTCGTTCCACGGCGCGCGAATGCAGAGCTACCGGGGGCTGATGGCGACCATCGCCAGCGCGGAGATCGAGCGCTGGCCGAGCGGGACGCCGATCCGGGTCCGGCCGCGGATGCAGGCGGTCACGCTCGAGATCATCCTGCGCGCGGTGTTCGGGCTCACCGAAGGGGACCGGCTCACGAGACTGCGCATCGAGCTTCGGCGCGTGCTCGACCACCTCACCGATCCCCGCTGGGTGGCGGTACTGATAGCGCTCGGGCCCGAGCGCATCCCGCGATTCCCGCCGTTCGCGCGCGAGATCGCGCGGATCGATCGGTTGATCTACGACGTGATCGCGACGCGACGGGCCGATCGGGGCACCGAGCAACGGGACGACATCCTGTCGATGCTGCTGTCCGCGGCGCACGAGGACGGCTCGGCGATGGGGGACCGCGAGCTCCGCGACGAGCTGTTGACGCTGTTGGTGGCCGGACACGAGACAACCGCGACCGCGCTCGCGTGGGCGGTCGAGCGACTCGCACGCCACCCCGACAAGCTTCGACGTCTCGCCTCAGAGCTGCGCGCGGGCCAGGACGAGTACTTGAAGGCCGTCGTGTGCGAGACGCTGCGACTGCGACCGGTGATCTCGCTCGTCAACCGGACGCTCAAGGCGCCGATGGAGTTCGGCGGGTACGAGCTCCCGGCCGGCGTCAAGGTCGTCCCGTCGATCTACCTCGTCCACCGCCGGCCGGATGTCTACCCCGAGCCCGAGCGGTTCCTGCCCGAGCGATTCCTATCGAGACCGCCCGGGACCTACACGTGGATCCCGTTCGGCGGCGGCGTCCGTCGCTGCCTGGGGGGCGCCTTTGCGCAATTCGAGATGGAG
>OBLV0100000510.1_pt1 | contig 11865 bp, 10 predicted proteins | sample 1520071 | NCBI WGS metagenome assembly OBLV01 (sample SAMEA3888446, study PRJEB22518) | metagenome | reverse complement strand
TCGTGATGTGACTGGAGTTCAGACGTGTGCTCTTCCGATCTCGCCGGTCAGAGTGAGCCAATCATGCCTGGGAGCTCCCGCGGTATTGGCCGGCAGGGTCAGAGCCGACGTCAGCGCCTCGTCGGAGAGAATCGCCCACTCGGGCAGCGTGGCGCCGACCGCCTGGCAGACCTTCTCCGCGGTGAGCGGACCTTCGGGCCGTGGGGGCACGAACGCCGTTTGCAGCACGGGCTCGGCGTTCGCGGCGTCAAGCGCCTCCCCCAAGTCCTCGAGGCTCCTGAGCGCGTCCGAGGTCGGCGGCGAGAGCTCGTGCACCGCGCATCCGGCCGGAACCAAAGAGCTGTCCTTGCCCTCGTAGGCAAACGACGAGTACGGAGCGGTCGCGCCCGCCAAGATCAGATGCTCGAGGCCGTCGAGCTGTTTCGAGACGAGCTCAGGCCAGTACGCGAGCCGTTCCACGGCAGGCAGACCGGCGCCGCGTTCCAGGCGGGCCACGTTGCGCTCGGCGAACAGTTTCGTCCCGGTCACTGCGGCGATTCGAGCGGCTGCGCGGAGGCCGGGCTCACGGAGGGCCTTGCCGCCGAGCAGCATGCCGGTCCGGCGGCTGCCCTGCAATACCTTCGCGACCGCCTCGATCGTCTCGCTCGAGACCGCGGGCGGCGCGCCCGCCGGGGGTGGCGCCGCGGGTTCGGCGCCGTCCTGCCAGGACACGTCGGCCGGCACGATCAGCGTTGCCACCTGACCGGGGGGGCGGGTGGCGGCCGCGATCGCCTCGACGGCGTCGCGAGCGAGCTCGTCGGTCCGCCTCGATGTGCGCACCCACGCGGACACGTTGCGCGCCACCGTCTCAATGTCGGACTGCAGCGGGGTGTCGTACCGCGTGTGGTACGTCGCGTGATCGCCGATGATGTTGACCACCGGGACCCGGGCGCGGCGCGCGTTGTGGAGATTTGCCAGCCCGTTACCAAGCCCCGGTCCCAGATGAAGGAGAGTCGCGGCGGGCGTGTCCGTCATCCGCGCGTAGCCATCAGCAGCTCCGGTCGCGACGCCCTCGAACAGGGTCAGGATCGCCCGCATCTCCGGAACCGAGTCGAGCGCGGCGACGACGTGGATCTCCGACGTCCCTGGGTTCGTGAAGCACGTGTCGACGCCGGCGCCGACGAGCGTCTGGATCAGTGCATGCGCACCATTGTTCATCGTTTCCCCATCTCGGCTGGAGCCTGGATCACGGGCAGGTCCGACGCCCCGACAGCTCGCCAGACTAGCGCAGCTCGTCCACCCGCATATCGCTCGGACCTCGCGGCTGGGGCCACGCGGGGACGTCCTTTTTAAGCGTCCGAGGATGCAAACGGAAGTGGGCGTGTTCCAGGGCCGTTCATCAAGTACCACGACTCTTTTCGAAGACAATCGGTGAAGGGGAAGACTTTGCACGTACTAGACGCGCGGGCGCGGGGGAACGCCGTTCGCTTCGTCGCACTCGACGAGCAGCACGCGCACATCAAAGAGGAATTGACGGAGGCGTTTGCCCGCCTGCTGCGAACGAGCGCATACACGCTCGGTACCGAAGTGGAGCAGTTCGAGTCGGACTTCGCCGACTACTGCGAGACCGGCGACTGCGTGGGCGTCTCGTCGGGAACGGCGGCGCTCGCGCTCGTGCTGCGCGCCGCGGGCATCGGCCCGGGAGATGAGGTGATCGTCCCCGCGCACACGTTCATCGCCTCGGCGCTCGGCGCGGTACACGCCGGTGCGACCCCGGTCCTGTGCGACGTCGACGAGGCCACGGGTCTGATCGATCCCGAGGCCGCCCGGGCGGCGATCACGCCGCGCACGGCAGCGATCGTCGCGGTTCATCTCTACGGCCAGATGTGCGACATGGACGCGATCGCCGAGGTCGCCGAGCCGCGCGGCCTGTTCGTACTCGAGGACGCGGCACAGGCCCACGGCGCCCTTTACAAGGGGCGCCGCGCCGGGTCGCTCGGCGCCGCCGGAGCGTTCTCGTTCTACCCGAGCAAAAACCTGGGCGCACTCGGAGACGGGGGCGCCGTCTGCACCGACGACGAGGTGCTCGCCGCGCGCCTGCGCCGGCTGCGAAATCTCGGCCAGCGGACGAAGGGAGAGCACGTCGAGTTTGGCTTCAACGAGCGGCTCGATGGCCTGCAGGCTGCGCTGTTGCGGGTGAAGCTCCCGCATCTGGACGCGTGGAACGACGCGCGGCGGATCTGGGCCGAGCGCTACCGCGAGTTGCTCTCGACCGAGGTCACGCTGCTCGAGGAGCGGCCCGAGAGCCCATGTGTCTATCACCTCATGCCGGCGCGCTTTGAGAACCGCGACGCGGTCGCGGCGGAGTTGCGGTCCCGAGGAATCGAGACCGGCATCCACTACGCGCCCGCGATGGACGGTCACCCCGCACTCGAAGGCATCGCCACCGTCAGTGGGGAGATCCCGGCCGCGCAGGCCTGGGCAGCCGAGGAGCTGTCCCTGCCGATGCACCCCGACCTGAGTGGGGACGACGTGGAGTATGTGGCCGAAGCAGTGATCGAGGCCATCGCCACCACACCGAGCGCGGGAGAAGCCTGATGTTGAAGTCGACCGTCGAGATCAGCGACGCGGAGCACGCGCCCGGGGTTGACCCGGTTGGGGTGGCAGTCGTCGGTCTCGGATACTGGGGCCCGAACCTGTTACGAGTGCTCGGCGACAACCTCGATGTCAGTGTCCGCTGGATCTGTGACCTCGACCCCGAGCGCCTGGGCAAGTATCGCCGGCGCCATCCCGGCGCCCGCGCGACTACCCGCATCGAGCGTGTGCTCGCGGACCCCGCGGTCGACGCCGTCGTCATCGCCACCCCCGTAGACACCCATTACAACATCGCCGCTCGGGTGCTCGAGGCGGGCAAGCATGTGTTCGTCGAGAAGCCGCTCGCTCCCTCCAGCGAACTGGCGGACGAACTGGCCCGCATCGCCGCCGAGCGGGGCCGGATCCTGATGTGCGGACACACGTTCCTCTACAGCCCGCCGGTCCGCGCGATCAAGCGCATGATCAGCGAGGGCAAGCTCGGCGACATCTACTTTATCTCGTCGAGCCGGGTGAACCTTGGGTTGCACCAGCGTGACGTCAGTGTGATCTGGGACCTCGGGCCCCATGACTTCTCGATCCTGCTCTACTGGCTCAGCGAGATGCCGACAAGCGTCCGCGCGATCGGTCGCGACTCAATCGTGAAGGGCATCGCCGATGTCGCGTTTGTGACGATGACGTTCGCGTCCGGGATCATCGCCAACATCGAGCTCAGCTGGCTGGCGCCGAGCAAGCTCCGCCGCACGGTGCTGGTCGGCTCCGAGCGGATGGCGATCTACGACGACGGGGCGCCTGAGCCGGTGCGACTGTTTGATCGGGGCGTGGTGTATCGCGACCCGGAGACGTTTGGGGAATACCACCTGTCCTACCGCAGCGGCGACGTAGTCTCGCCCAAGATCGACTCCTATGAGCCGCTGGGGCTGGAGGTGGCCGACTTTGTCGGCGCGATTCGCTCCGGGGACAAGATGGAGTACCACACCACGATCGCACGCAGCGTGGTTCGTCTCGTCGAGGCTGCCGATCGCTCCCTGCGAGAGGGCGGGCGCGAGGTCACGGTCGAGCCGGACACGCGCGACAACAGCCTGACGGCTGCGCGCGGCCTGGCGGTGAACTGATGACCGATCCGCGGCCGGAGCCACCCTTCATTCACTCCCACGCGCTGGTCGAGTCGGAGCAGATCGGTCCCGGCACGCGCATCTGGGCGTTTGCCCACGTGTTGCGGGGAGCGATCATCGGCGCCGACTGCAACATCTGCGACCACAGCTACGTCGACGAAGACGTTGTCATCGGTGACCGGGTGACGATCAAGGGGCAGGTGGCCATCATCGACGGTATGAGGATCGAGGACGACGTGTTCATCGGTCCCAACGCCACCTTCACCAACGATCGCTTCCCACGCAGCCGGCGCCAGTCGTGGGAATGCGCGACGATGGTGATCGGGAGGGGGGCCAGCATCGGCAGTGGCGCGGTGTTCCTCCCCGGGGTGAACGTTGGCGAGGGGGCCATGGTTGGAGCCGGCGCCGTCGTCACGCAGGACGTGCCGCCGTTCACGGTCGTCGTCGGCAATCCCGCCCGGGTGGTCCGCTCGGTTACAGACGACGAATGCATCCCAGACCAGGCTTACCCCGGCGCGCTGTCGAACGGCGCGGCCTCGTCAACGTCGAGGCGTTGACGGGCGAAGCGAGGTGACCGAGTGACTACCGCGATCGATGTCGTCGTCGTGTCTTACAACAGCCGCGACACCCTGCGGGCATGCGTCGAGCCTCTGGCGGCCTTGGATGACGTTTCGGTGATCGTCGTGGACAACGCCTCGGCCGATCAGTCGCTTGAGACGATCGCGGACTTACCGATACGCACGGTCGCCTCCGAGCACAACCGCGGGTTCGGTGCCGGCTGCAACCTCGGTCTCGCTGCCGGCGACTCGCCGTTCGTGTTGTTCCTCAACCCCGATGCGTACATCAGCGAGGAGGCGCTGCGGCGACTCGCGGATGTGCTCGTGTCAGAGCCCGACGTCGGGATCGTGGGGCCACGCACGATCGCGGCTGATGGAGCACTCGTACGGAGCATGCGACGCTACCAGCGGGTGGGTTCAGTGTGGGCCACGGCACTATTCGCGCACCGGGTGTTCAAACGGGCGGCGTGGGCCAACGAAATCGTGACGTCGGATGACGTGTATGAGCACGCCGCATATCCGGAGTGGCTGTCGGGCGGCTGCCTGCTCGCGCGGCGGACCGTCCTCGAGTCGGTCCGCGGGTTCGACGAGGGCTTCTTTCTCTATAACGAAGACATGGACCTCTGCGTCCGGGTGAGGGCCGCGGGATACACGGTTCGATATGAGCCGACGGCGCTCGCACGGCACGAAGGCGGGCGATCGGCCCCGCGCACGGCGCTTTATGCCGTGCTCGCGCGAAGCCGCATGCGGTTCGCCCGACAGCACGCCGGTTCTGTGTCGGCTGATTTTCAAAGGCTCGGACTCGCCACCGGCGCGCTGACCCACGTGATCATCAACGCGGCCCGCCCCGCGCACCGGCGCGGTCACATTGCGGCGCTGCAGGCGATCGTCCGACCGGCACGCCAGCAGGCCGGCGTGTCGTGACGCTGTTCTGCTAACGCGTCCCAGGCATTTTCACCCGGCTCGAGCTGCCGTGCTCGCGGGTGTGACGGCGCGTTATCGGCCGGGCGAGATCAGGCGGGCCCGCGCGATCAGGCTGTCCGGCGCCGCCAGGCGACGACCCGGACCGCGTAGATGAGCGCGGACCCGAGGAGCAGCGCCACCGTGATCAGGAACCAGTTGCGCAGATAGTGCTCGAGATGATGGCCGCTCAGCGCAAAGTAGTTGCTGTCGGCGAGTCCCGAGATCAGCGGGCTGTAAATGATCAATAGGAGGGCGGAGATCAGCAGCGGAGCGCGCACGTGGTTGATCATCGGTATCCCGACGCGTCGGGACGACGAACGCCGCACGAGCACACGGCGCATCGCACGGTCGAGGCCAGCGTAGAGCGGCACGAAAATCAGGTCATGACCGATCACGATCCCGAGGTACAACACGATCAACAGCGGCACGGACCCGCCGCTGAAGATTTCGTAAAACGCCAGCGCGGCGACCGCCAAGGCCACGAGGTGGGCCCCGAGGTGCAGTGGACTCGCTCCGTAGCGCCGGCGGAAACCGGCTGACCGCTCTCGCATCATCCCGCCTCGAATCTCAGTTCGCGTACCCATTTGGTGTTGTGGGTTCCCGGCACGTTCGGGACGATCACACGGGCGGGGTAACCGTGGTCGGGCGAAAGGTCGGTGCCATTGACGCGCAAGGCGAGCAGCGCGCGGTCGTCCATGAATTGCGACTCGACGAAACTTGCTCCATGGTCTGACTCGATCGACCACGCGCCCAACATCGCGCCCTTTCGCGCGTTCACCAACCGAGCCAGATCGGCCAGGCGCACCCCGGTCCAGCGCTGAGTGGTCGACCATCCCTCCGTGCATGTGATCGTGATCGTGTGGGTCGCCTGATCCATCGCCAGGAGCTCATCGCGCGTGAGCGACACCGTTTGTTCCCCGACGGCCGTCAAGCGCCAGTCCGGGCCGGTCATCGCCGGCGTGATCTGGGCTGTGGCGGCGGTGTGGGTGACTGGAAAGTCGTTGGGGCCCGTTCCGAACACGCGCCCCCGTGGCGCGAGCAACGCGAGACGTCGGAACGGCCCGCCAATCGATTGACCGGCCTCCACCGCGAAGATGGTCAGCGACGCCCCACCCACCATCGCCAGAAGGCCGCGGCGGCTGATCGTAGGGGCGCCGGGGTTTGTCGGGGCAAGCCCCTCGGCGACCGGCGGCTCCGGGGCGGTCTGCGGAAGCCCCTCGAGTAGTGGCTTCAGAGCCCCGCGCGTGCGGTAGGCGCGACGGACGGTCGGGAGCTTGACGCAGGCATGGAGCACGAACAACGTGCCGAACACCCAGGCGCCGTAATAGTGGAGAGTATTGAAATCGAGGGGCCCGCCGAAGTAATCGTCGACGTTCAGAATTCCGGTTGCGAACTCCACCAGGACGCTCGCGACCAGAGCCAGTAACGAGAGCCGCTCCAGCGCGTTGGCAAAGCTACTGACCACCGGGCGCTGGAACAGCTTGGGCATGACGGACCACAGCTTTGCCAAGACAAACGGCAGGGTCATCAGCCCAAGCGTCACATGGGTTCCCTGATTGACCGCGTAGCTCCACGTCGGCCAAGACGCCGGAATATGAAAAAGCACCGGGATATCGCGCCCATCGACGGTGCCCTCGGGGTAGTAGGCCCAGTGGCTGATGAAACCGGTCACCAGCATCACCGCGACTGCCGGAATGAGCAGTGTGCCCAGGAATGACGTCAGCCAGGGCCCGCGCAGCGGGCTGCGCCAGAACTCCGGTGCAGAAGGCGACGGCCGGTCGGAGCGGCGGGACGACCGGTCAACGGTCGCATGCGTCTCCCGTTCCGGCGCGCTCGCATCCTGGCCGGGGGACTTAGTCGCGGACACCGTGTACCCCTAAAACCACGTCATTCCATTCGTTCGCGGACTCGGCGTCAGCCAAGGAATCGGAGAGCGCCGGCCCGGCGACCGTGCTTTGAATGGACGACGGCGATCACGAAGGCGATCTTGCGACACTGCTCAATGACCCAACGGCCGCACGATCCCGGTTCTTTCGTCGGCGCCTACTCGCCCACGCCGGTTGGATCGGCCACGTGGATCTGGTCCCAGTCGTGATCGCCTTTGGAGAGGAACCAGTCGGCCCTCAGTTGTGCGACACGATCGCGAAGCGCGCTGTCTCGACAGATGCAGGTCGGGTGATAGGCCCGGGTTCGGAAGAAGCCGTGCTTGCGCAGCGCGGCCTCTAACTCCGGGACGGAGGTGCCACCGTCCACCGCGGAAACCGTGTCGCCGAAGAACGCCAGGCTGTGCCGGATGAGCTCGTTGACGGTCTCGATGTCGTGGCGCGAGGCGTACAGATCAACGATGATTCCGTGCGGCAATTCGACGGGCTCGGCATGGCGCAGGACGACGTAGCCCACGACTCGGCCACCGCGCGCCGCGACAAAACGGCGGTATTTGGGCTCCGGGCAGTCGACGAACCGCCAATTGAGGAATTGCGAGTCGCGCGGGAAGATCGCGGGGTAATCCCCCCGCGTTCGCTCCCAGAGCTCGTCCACCTCCGGCCCGAAGCGATCAACCTCGGTAATGCGGGTCCCTCCCGGCCGACGTAGCGACCGCTCCAGGAAGTCGCGTAGCCGCAGTAACGGGTTGGTGAGAAGGGGGAAGATCCGATGGAACTGAAATACGCTGCAGGCGAGGCGCGTGGCTACGTTGGCGCGTCGATGGGTGGCAGTACGCACCAGCAGGTAGCGCTGAACGCTTGCGGGATCCAATCGAACCCACCGCGTGAACTGATGAACGTCCGCGAGCGTGACGCAGCCGTGCTTCTCGGCCATCCGGCGGCTTGCGTCCGCCATCGTGAGCGCCATGAGTACGTCGACATCGTCCACCACGGCGTCGTGCAAGCGATGCCCTAAACCCGCCCCCCGGTGACTCGGGAGGATCATGATGTCGACCGCCCATCCGGCCTCGAGCGTCTCCCCGTCGACCTGGATGAGACCGTTCTGAACGGCGACCTGGCCGACGACGCGATTGCCGTCCACCGCAACCCACACCGGTACCTCGTCGCCTTGTTCGGCCCCGAACGGGTTATCGATGAATTGCCAGGTCCAGCGTGGCGTCGCCTTGTACTGCGCGCGCGCACCGTACGCATCCTCGATGAATTTTGCGATCGCGGGCCTGTCGGAGCGAGAGGCCTTTCGCACCACGATGTCTATCGGGCCCTCCTCAAACTGAGCAGTCTGCGCTTCAGCGCCGAGGCGTGGATCATCCAGCCATACGCCCCCCGCGCCTTCAGGTGGAACATGAGCGGGCTGTCGTTCAGATCCACCGGTACGCGGCCTCGAACGAAGTCCGCTCCCCCCGGATCGGCGGGCCAGGGGTCAATTCCGAACACCCGTTCATAGCCGGCCTCGGAGCACGTGTCGACCACGCGGTCGTCGTACTCCCCGTACGGAAAGGCCAACAGCGACACGTCGCTGCCAAGCAACTCCGCGAGCTTGTGCCGCGATGTGTCGACCTCCTCGCGGAGGCGTGCACCGTCGATCCTCGTGAGGTGGGGATGGCTGAGACTGTGCGATCCAAGTTCGATGAGCTCAGGGAGCGACCGCAACTCGTCGCAGGTCATGACCTCTTCGTTGACCCCGTCCCTGATCTCCCAGCCGGGCTTCTGGCCAAGAAAGTCGACTGGTACGAAGATCGTTGCCGGGAATCCTCGGCTGAGAAGTTCCGGTAGGGCATTCGTCCGGACGCTCCGGAACGCGTCGTCGAACGTGATCGCCACGTAGGAGCCGCCGTCAGGGAGCGGCCCGGTGTGCGCGGCGCGCACCACTGTCGTTCCGCGCGTGAGCGCTTCCATTTGACGCGCGAAGCGAGTCCGAGCCTCTTTCGGAACCTCGTGGTAGTAGAGCACGACGAACCGAGCTGACGGGTTGCGGCCAACGAGCCTCATGAGGCCTCGCGAGAGGGCCGCCCCGGAGTACCAGAGGACGCTGATAGCGACCTTCGCTCGACGCGACGCGATCGCCCCGTTCCCGCGCTTGTCCGCGTATGCATTCATGTGCGCCACCAAAACTAAGCTCGTCGCTGTCTCCTACCAACGACCGTTCGGCCAGAGGGTTTTCACCACGGCGGTCCTGCGCCTACCCGTCCGGCCAGTGTTTGGCCGAGATGCCGGCTTCGTCCGGCCCACGCCGACCGAAAGGATCTCGCTCGTCGCGCGTGCTGAGAGCGACGTCGGGGTCGGCGCATCCTCGCGCGCCCGGGGAGGACAACAGCATTCGGCAGTGAGGGCCTTCGGATTTTTGGCGCGGTCGAAAGATCTGCGCCGGCCGCCCCGTTCACTGGACAGGAAATGGGAACTATGGGGGGTTAAGCCGCCTTGCTACGCATTGCAATAGTGGGATTGGGGCCGTGGGGCGTCTGCGCGCTTGAGCGCGTTGTCACCACAGCACGTCAAGAGCTTCCGCCGGCCGTCGATGTCGCCGTTCACGTGATCGAGCCTGGAACCCCGGGCTCCGGCGTCTACGACGTAACCCAGCCCGACTACCTCCTCCTCAACAACCCTTGCGGGGAACTCTCCCTGTACCCGTTCGAGACCGAGTCAGACCAGCCGTACTACGGAATCGGGCTCCACGAATGGGCCGTCGAGCGAGGCTATCGTTGGGTGGGCGACCGCTGCGTGATCGACCGGATGGGGCAGCCGATCGAGCCTCACCACTTCCTTCCCCGCCGCCTGATGGGCGAGTACCTCCAGTGGTTCTACCGGGCGCTGGTCGCCAGCGTCCCACCGGGCGTCCATATCGTCCACCACCCGACGGCCGCGGTCGATTTGATCTCTCGGCGCAACGGCACCGAGGAGGTGCGGCTGGCCAACGGAGGGTCGGTCGTGGTCGACCACGTGATCGTCACCTCTGGTCATACCGCGAACCAGCAGGCCGATCATGCTGGACGCGTGATCGACCCGTATCCCGTCAGGTCGTACTCCGACACAATCCCGACCGACTCGACCGTCGCCGTCTCGGGGATGGGATTGGTGGCGGTCGACGTGGTGACCGCGCTGACCGTCGGACGGGGCGGCGAGTTCGTCGAGAATGGTGCCGGCGGGCTTCGCTACCGGCCTAGCGGTCGCGAGCCGCGTCTCCAGCTGTTCTGCCGGAGTGGATTGCCGTTCACGGCCAAGTCGGTCACTGGAAAGGACCGCACCGACGTATACAAGCCGGTGATCTGCACCGACGACCGGCTCGACGCGCTCAACGGCCGCTCGAACGGCCGCAGGCGGCTGGTCGACGTGCGGCGCGAGTTGCTGCCATTGCTGTTTGCTGAGATGTCCGCGCGGTACTACGCGCAGGTCGCCTTCCAGGAGTCGCGCGCCGTCGCCGACGGTGCCGCGGTTCGCGAGCGGCTCGGCGCAGCGTGGACCGAAGGCCGCTTCGACGAGGAACTGGCGCGTCTCGGCGCGCGGTTCGGCAGCTTCGATGCCGAAGCGCTGTTCTTCGGACACCAGCCCAAGTACACCTGCAGCGACGATTACGAGCGGTTCGTGTACGAGTCGTTTGCCGACGATCTCCGCGAGGCGGAGGTACCGGACGGTGCCAGTCCGATCAAGTCGGCCTCTCAGGTCTTCCGACTCTTCCGGGACAAGATGCGCACGGTCGTGGAGCAGGGCGGACTGTCGTTCGACTCCTATCTCGACTTCAATGCCGACATCTGCAGCCGGATTCATCGCCTTGTAGCCGGTCCGCCGGCGCTCCGGACGCGACAGATGCTGGCGCTGATGGACGCCGGGGTCCTGCGGATGCCATACGGTCCCGCCCCGGCTCGAGGCCTGGCCATGAACGACGCGGATCCGGGAGCGGCTCGGACTCGCATCTCGTCAACAGCGTTCGAGACGCCGTACGTGGACGATGCCGACATCGTGATCCGAGGGCACCTTGAAGAGCCGCGGATCGCCGGCTCAGCGTCGGAGCTGCTAACGCAGCTGTACAACCGCGGCCGAGTGAGTCAATTCCGCTACGGCGAGGTGGCCGTTGGCAGCGTCGACCTGACGCCAGACTCGCATCCGATCGATATGGAAGGTCGGCCTCAAATGAGCATCTCGATGTTCGGCGTGCTGACCGAGGGCGTCCGTCACTTCACGCAATACATCCCGTCACCTCGGAGCCGGATCCGCGCGTTCGAGGACGTCGGCGCCTGCGTGGCGGAGATCCTGGCTGACACCTTCATGACCGAGCAGCTGGTGGCGTAGCCGCCCAGTCGCGGCCGCCACCTTTGCTTCGACCGCATACCCGTCCGGCATCCCCGCGCTCGTTCGTGCCGTGCCGCGGTTCGAGCCTGGTCGGACGCGAGTGACGCCGGCCGGGCGCCGCCGCCTCGCTTAGAGCGTGGTCGCGGGCCCTAACTTCGGCGATGGCCGCTGGCTACCGCGCCCGCGCCGCACCACCTCACCCTGATCCACCAGAAATCAGGGCCGACAACGTCTCACTCGCCCCGCTCCGGGCGCCGAATGCATATTCGGTCGGCTCTGGCACCGATAACCGCGCACTCGAGCCGGGGAGTTCGCCGAGTGTCGGTTTACTCGGCCTCGTTCCGCCCGGCGTCCGTCGGATGTGGCGCGGCAGGCCCCGTCTGCGAGGCATGGATGCCGAGCGGGGCCGTCGCCGCGACCCGGGCGGGCGTG
>OBLV0100000509.1_pt1 | contig 11874 bp, 9 predicted proteins | sample 1520071 | NCBI WGS metagenome assembly OBLV01 (sample SAMEA3888446, study PRJEB22518) | metagenome | reverse complement strand
GAAGCTCGAAGAACTCCAGGATGAACAGATCAAAACGGCGCTCGAACCGCGCGAAAGCGAGGTTCAGATCGGCGCGGAGGAAAGAACGGCGGCCATGGAACTCTTACGCGATCCGCGGCTACTGGACCGCATCATGGCTGACTTCGAGCGTTGCGGCGTTGTGGGAGAAGAGACGAATAAGCTCGTGGGGTATCTCGCCGTCGTCTCACGGCTGTTGGAAATGCCGTTGGCGGTGATCGTGCAATCCACATCGGCCGCCGGCAAAAGCGCGCTCATGGAAGCGGTGCTGGCCTTCGTCCCGCAGGAACAGCGCGTGCAGTACTCCGCAATGACCGGCCAGTCGCTTTTCTACATGGGCGAAGCCGATCTTAAAAACAAGGTGCTGGCCATCGTGGAAGAGGAGGGGGCACAGCGCGCCGCCTATGCCTTGAAGCTTCTGCAAAGCGAAGGCGTGCTCACCATCGCCTCCACCGGCAAGGATGCGGCCACCGGACGGCTGGTCACGCATCAATACCGCGTCGAAGGCCCGGTAATGATCTTCCTCACCACGACGGCCATCGATGTCGATGAGGAACTGCTCAATCGCTGTCTGGTGCTCACCGTGAACGAAGAGCGCGAACAAACCCAGGCGATTCACCGGATGCAGCGCGAGGCCCAGACCCTCGAAGGGTTGCTGCGCAAACGCCAGCGTGATGACATTCTCGCGCTCCACCGGAATGCGCAGCGGCTGCTCAAGCCCGTTTTTGTCGTCAATCCCTACGCGCCGGAGCTGACCTTCATGGACAGCCAGACGCGCACCCGGCGTGACCACCTGAAGTACCTGACGCTCATGCGCACGATCGCGCTTTTGCACCAGCACCAGCGTCCGCGCCAAACCGTCATGCACGGCAACAAGGCGCTCGAATACATCGAGGTCACCATTGCGGACATCGAGAAGGCCAACGAACTGACCAAGGAAGTGCTGGGCCGCTCGTTGGACGAGCTGCCGCCGCAGACCCGGCGCTTGCTGCCCTTGATCGATGAAATGGTAAGTCGGATATGCCAACAGCAGAAGATCGAGCGCCCTGAGGTTCGCTTCTCGCGCCGGGACGTGCGCCAGCATACCGGCTGGGGCAACACGCAACTGAAGATACATCTGCATCGTCTGGAGGAACTCGAGTACCTGCTTGTGCATCACGGCGGGCGCGGCCAGAGCTTCGTCTACGAGCTCCTGGTCGCCATCGATCCCAAAGACGGCCGCCCGCTGTTGCACGGCCTCATCAATGTGGAGCACCTCGGGAAGCGTGCCTACGATGCCAACCGGTCGGGGTCTGAGGGCCAGAAGTCGGGGCCAAATCGGCCCCGGGTCGGCCCCGTGTCGGGGAGTGGCCGGGGCACGGAACGGCCGGCTATTACGGGTTTCAAAGAGGAATCGGCGAGGAAAGGCGAAGACGGCGCTGTTTGGGACACGGAAGAAAATCCCGTCATAGTGGCAGCCCGAGTGAACGGCAGGGCCGGAGCCGTGGCCGCGGAGGTGAAGTGATGGCCCGCGTCAGAAAACCGCGTAAACAGAGGCCCGCGCCGGCGACGCCCCTGCAAGCCCTGCTCGAAGAGCATCTCGAAAAGCTGGCGCTCAAAAACTTCACCGAAGACACGCTCAAGGTGCGCCGGGTGCATATCGAGATGTTCGTGCGCTGGTGCTCCGAGCGGGGGATGACGGAACCGGTCGAGGTCACACGGCCCGTGCTCGAACGCTACCAGCGGTATCTTTTCCACTACCGCAAGAAGGACGGCTCCCCTTTGAGCTTCGCCAGCCAGCACGCGCGGGTAACGCCCTTGCGCGTATGGTTCAAATGGATGACGCGGCAGAATTACATCCTTCACAATCCCGCCTCCGAGCTGGAGCTGCCCAAGCTCGGTTTCCATCTGCCCACTGTACTTAACAAGGAGGAGGCCGAGCTGGTGCTCCAACAGCCCAACGTGACCGATCCGGTAGGCCTGCGGGACCGCGCCATGCTGGAGACCCTGTACTCGACCGGAATGCGCCGCACCGAACTGCTGAGGATCAAGCTGCCGGAGCTCGATCGCTCGTATGGCTTGCTCACGATCCGCGAAGGCAAAGGCAAGAAGGACCGCGTCATCCCGATCGGCGAGCGCGCGGTAGCCTGGATCGACAAATACCTGAACGAGGTCCGCCCGCAGTTCGTGGTCGAACCGGACGACGGCACGGTTTTCCTGACGGCCAACGGGGAACCGTTCAGCCCGAATCATCTGAGCGGACTTGCACGCCTTTACGTGGAGGCCGCGCAGATCGGCAAGACCGGTGCCTGCCATATCTTCCGCCACACCGCGGCGACCTTGATGCTGGAAGGCGGCGCCGATATCCGCTTCATCCAGCAGTTGCTCGGCCATGTCCGGTTAGACACTACGCAAATCTACACGCACGTCTCGATCCGAATGCTCAAGCAGATCCACGAAGCCACGCATCCCGCCGCCCGGCTCAACAACGGCAAACCTGTCCCGGTCCCCACCACGGGCGAACCGGGGCCTGATGTTCCCACTGCCGAAGATCTGCTGAGGGCACTCGCCGCGGAGGACGACGAGGAAGACTGATGCCGCCGGCAGCGGCCAGACCCCAAACCCTCAGCTAAAACTCGCGTCCGGGGTTCGGGACAAGAAAAACTCACTGGATTCCAGGTTCCGAGCTGCCTAACCTGCAAACTGCGTTGGGGATAGCGGCACCGTTGTTACTGGAAGGCATCGGAAAAAATGACCGCGCCAGGTTCTACAACAGCCAAACCGGCCGGTTCATCAGCGAAGATCCGATCGGGGCCGACACCAATCTGTATCGCTACGCCCGAAATTCTCCTGTGTTGCTGGGCGACCCCTATGGCTATCAAGCGACCTCTCTCGGTTACGGTCCGCCAGTTATCTCCGGGCCTGGTACCACAGTCAATGTTCCGTACTCTCCTCCGCAGCCGTCCGCGCCGCCGAGTTATTTTCCGTATGGCGATTACTACACCCAGCAGTTGATCTCGTGGGCCGCGGGCAAGGGCTGCGGAGAGCTGTTGGGGAACGTGTTTCCATCGATGGTGGCGGATAAGCTCTGTGAACCTCTCTCGACACCGTACGAGAGAATACTTCCACCGGAGCCTAATTTGTCAGGGGTGGCGTGCAGCATAGGGCCAGGTTCCCCGACGATAATTCGACGGGCCAATCCGTACGAGTTTCAAGTCATCAACCCCAACGGGACGTTCAACGGAAGCTTCATACCGTAGCGCTAAATTCCAAAGGAAGCACGTCAGAAACCGCTGGGGGGCCCTCGCATGCCCGGCTGCCACGAAGCGCAAAAATGGCCGGGCGGGTCGTGGTGCGTCCGATGTGCGCCCTAGTCTTGCGAAGATTCCTTCTCTTAATTCCATTGATTCGGTCCTGCCATAAATTCGATAATCTCGGCCAGCACTGGCTAGAGAAAGATGGGTACAGTATCCTTCCAAAGCGCGAGTCAAGAAGAGAGGCAAAAAGGCCGACTGTGGGCTTCCCTTTCATATTGGAGCCTCGGACTGATGATCGTAGGATATGCCATCAGAGGCAAAAATCGGCTTTTCCGGTACCACCTTTGCCAAGCCATAGCCTTGTTTGTTTTTATAAATGTAACTGCCCTATTTGTGGTCAGTTTCATGCAGTTGATCGGGAATGGTGCCGCAACACGCGGATTGGCGCTAACGTATCTGTTTACGCTTTTGTTGCTCAGACTCGATGGCACTTCTAATGCGTGGCACGGAAGGTTGCGTCCGCTGCCGGTCTTTGGGAATTCGCTGGGCCAGCTTGTGATGGTCTTCCTTCAAGGCGCCGAGCCGGTCATACAGAAGGCGTGGAGCAAAATGCGAGCCGCAGCGGACGATCTCCCCTGAGCAAAGTGCCTCCGCCTTCGCTGCTGGGAAAAACGGCGCTTCGCGCCGGCTGAAGGGGTGACACGTCACCCCTGCCAGGGTTGGCGTGTGCAAACGCGGCCGTTTGCGGCGTTAACGTGTGTGGAAGCAACTGGTTGCAGAGAAAACAGCCAATTCCCGTTCCCGCGCCGTTTGCATATGCGAACTTGTTGATTCTGTGGGTTGCCCCTTTCGTTTGCGCGCTTTTCAAAACCGTAGTAGCATCCCAATTAAGCCCACCTGTTGGCGAAGAAGCAAAGCAGGATTTTACCCGGTGCCCTCGGCAGAGCGGCGGCCGGTGGAAGCAGGACGGTCCCGCGTGGGGCCGGACCTGAAAGAGAACGGCGCGAGCCTTTATGGACGCGACCCAACAAAAGGGTTCGCCGAAGCAGTTGCGTGGCCGGTCGCTGGGAACCAAGCTCAGCGAGGCGGAGTATGCGCAATGTGAGAAGTCGGCGGCCCGGCGAGGACAGACGTTGAGCGAGTGGTGCCGTCAGGCGCTGCTCGACGCGGTGGCTGGTCCCGCTCCAAGACCGGAGGCCGAGGTGATCCTTTCGGAAATCCTGGCACTCCGCAAGATCGTGATCAACCTGTTGTACGGCGACAAGGCGGGTGAACCGCTGAGCGAAGAGCGAATGCGCGAGCTGATCGAGGCTGCCGATTCCGAGAAGCTCCGCAAAGCAGCGGAACGCCTTCACGCCGTAGTGACAGCACGAGCTGGAGTCTTGAGCGATGACGAGCCAAGGGAGTCTGTCCGTAAACCACCAGGAGACCGCGCGGCGTCCGGCGGGATGGCCGAGTGACAAGCCGGTCTGGAGTTTCACAGTTTTCTTTTTAGCCGCCCTTGTTGTTCCGGGGCGGATCGTCCTTGAATACGCACAACATTGGAGCGACCTGGGGAGCCACTACCTTCCGCAATATGTGGTGACCGGGCTGGGATCGCTCGCCGGGCCTGGCCATCCGTACTGGATTCTGAACACGGTCACCCGGCGCGGCGTGCATCTGACGGAAGCTCGGGAAGTCCAGGCCGTGCCAGTCGCCGGCAGCCGGTACAACGTGCGGCAGATGCCGTTCCGGTTGACGCCGGCAGCCGTCGAGCGCGGCGCGGCGGCGCTGGAGTGGCGGCGGATCGACGCCGACAACCAGAAGCTCCATGCGTTTCTGCGCACGCGGGTATACGGCGTGCGGCCGTTGCCCGAGCTGGCCAAGCAGGGCGCAATCTGGGCGGGCGTGTTTATGGTGTTCGGCCTCGTGGTGGCCGTGCCGCAGGACCGCAAGGCGCAGCGGATGTACCAGGAAGGCCGGATCGTGCGCGGGCCGGTGATGGCGACACGGGACGTATTCAACCACAAGCGGCAACGACGCGGGCGCACGGGCGGCATCGGATTCGTCACCACCGAGCCGCAATCGTGGCGGGAGCGCCTGACAATTAAGTACGCCTACGGGCCGATGGTGCGGATACCGGCGGAGGACGAGCCGCGGCACATGCTGCTGGAAGGAAACACGGGCGGCGGCAAGAGCGCGGCCGTCCGGCAGCTTGCCGTGCAGATCGCCGACCGCGACGACACGGCCATCATTTACGATCCGGCGCTGGAGTACGTGACGCGCTTTTACTCGCCCGAGCGCGGTGACATCATCCTGAATCCGCTGGACGTGCGGGCGCCGTACTGGAGTCCGGGCGAAGAGGTGCAGCACGACGCCGAGGCGCTGACCATCGCGCATGCTCTGTTTCATGACGCGCCCAATGAAACACCGTTCTTCCTGGACAGCGTACGAAAACTGTTCGCACACCTGTTGCGGCTGCATCCGGGGCCGGAGCAGCTCATCGCGTGGATGAAGAACGCAAGCGAGATCGACAGGCGGGTGCGCGGGACCGAGTATGCCTCGATGCTCGATCCGAAAGCGGCGCCGCAACGGAGCGGCGTGCTGGCGACGATGAATAACAAGGCGGACACGATCCGGCTGCTGAGGACGGACAAGGAGGTTGCGCCACGATGGACCGCGCGCGAGTGGGTGAAGAAGCGCCAGGGCTGGATCTTTCTCACCAGCACGCCAGAGACGCGCGATGCACTCAAGCCAATTATCAGCCTATGGCTGGACCTGCTGATTCTCCGGCTGCTCCATGAGCCAGGCGCGGGAGCGCGGCGGGTGTGGTTCCTGCTCGATGAAGTGGGGAGCCTGCAGAAGCTGCCGCAACTGGTGACGGCGGTGACCGAGAATCGCAAAAGCAACAACCCGGTTGTGATCGGCATCCAGGGCAAGGCGCAACTGGAGACGATCTACGGCCACATCGCCGAAACCATGCTGTCGATGCCGTGGACGGCGCTCTTTTTCAAAACCACCGAACCAGGCGCGGCGGAATGGATCAGCCGGTATCTCGGCGGGCAGGAGATCGAGCGACTGCGGGAGAGCCGGACAACTGGCTATGGAATGACAGGCCTCCAACCGAACCGCGAATCGAAGACCTACGTGCTGGAGACGCGCAACCGGTACGCCGTGCTGGAATCGGAGGTGAGCGGCCTGGCAGCGCTCAAGGGTTATCTGAAATCGGGCAACTTCATCGTGCCCCTGACCATCGATTACTGGGACCTGCCGAAAAAGCACGAGGGGTTCATCCCGCGTGATCTCGCGCCGATGTCCACGTTCGAGATCGAGCCGGAGCCGGAACCAGAGGAGCCTAACGGCGGGCGGTCGCGGAAGATCGAGCAAAAGCGCGAGCAGGGGCAGGGACGGCGGTTTTTCGACTGAGGTGAATTATGCTGACCATCTCCAAACCGCTGAGCGCCAGCCAGGCCGCGGCCTATCACGCCAATGAATTTACCAGCGCCGAGCAAAGTTATTACACGCAATCGGGTCAGGTCCGGGGCGAGTGGCAGGGCAAGCTCGCCGCCGAATGGGGCCTCGCCGGAGAAGTGAGCGCCGAGCAATTTACGCATCTCGCACAGGGGCAGCATCCTGACACGGGCGAGCAGCTCGTCAGGTACCAGCAGCCGCGCGAGTACACCAACGATGCCGGCGAGACGGTGCGGACGATGGAGCACCGGGCCGGATGGGACGCCACGTTCAGCGCGCCGAAAAGCGTTTCGCTTACCGCGCTGGTAGGCGGTGACGAGCGTGTGCGGGAGGCGCACCGGGAAAGCGTACGCGTGGCCGTGGATGAGATCGAGAAATACACGCAGGCGCGGATCGGCGGCAACACTCCGGCGAAGACAACCGGCAAATGGGCTGCCGCCAAGTTCGAGCATGACAGCTCGCGCCCCGTGGAAGGCTACTCCGCGCCGCAGCTTCACACGCACGTGGTCTTCTTCAACCTGACGGTGACCGAGGATGGGAAACCGCACGCGGTCCAGCCGCAGGAGCTTTACCGCAGCCAGCAGTACGGCACGGCGGTGTATCAGTCGGAGCTGGCCTGGAGGCTGCAAAAGCTCGGCTACGAAATCGAGCAGGGCAAAAACGGTGCGCCGGAAATCCGGGGCTACACGAAAGAGTATCTGGAGGCGTCGAGTCCGCGCAGCCAGCAAATCAAAGAGCATCTGGTCGAGCAGGGACGCAGCGGCGCGGGCGCGGCGCAGATCGCAGCGCACCGGACCAGAGACGCCAAGCAAGCGCTCAGCCAGGAAGAGACGCTTAAGCGCCATCGGGAGATGGCCGAGGCCTTCGGGAATCAGCCGGAACGAGTAACGCAAGCAGCTAAAGAAAAAATGCACGTCATCGATCAGGAGCACGACGTTAGACTGAAGCCCGCGCAATCGGCGGTGACGTTCGCGCGCGACCGCAACCTGGAGCGTGAGGCCGTGGTGGACGAGCGCGCCCTGATGCGCGATGCACTGAAGCGGTCGATGGGACAGGCGACGTTTGGCGAAGTGCGGGAGCACTTTAACGAACGGATCGCACGCGGTGACTTCCTCGAAGTGAAATCGAACAGCCCGGCCCGCGCGTTCACCACCGGCGAAATGATCGGGTTGGAACGGGAGAACATCGAGCGCATGCAAGCGGGCCAGGGCAAATATGCGCCGCTGGTTTCGCAGCACGTCCACTTCGAACATCTCAGCAACAGCCAGCGCCTGGCGGTGGAAACGATTCTCGAAAGCCGCGACCAGATCACTGGATTGCAGGGTGCGGCAGGCGCGGGAAAAACCACTTCTTTAGCCGCCATCCGCGAAGCGGCAGAAAAAGAAGGCTACCAGGTGGAGGGGTTCGCGCCCACATCGCGAGCCGCGCACCAGCTCGAAGAGGCGGTCATCCCAGCCACCACGTTGCAGCACCATCTTGCTAAAGGCGAGCAGTCCTACGACGTAGGGAAGCATCTCTACTTCGTCGATGAATCGAGCTTGGCGAGCACCAAACAGATGCACGAGTTTTTCGAGCGGCTACAGGAAAATGATCGCGTGGTGCTGGTGGGCGATGTGCGGCAGCACCAGGCCGTGGACGCCGGCAGACCATACGAGCAACTGCAACAGGCCGGCATGCGGACGGCGCGGCTTGAAGAGATCGTGCGGCAGAAGGACCCGGCGCTGAAAGAAACCGTCGAGCAGCTCGCCCGCGGCCAGGTGCGGGAAGCCATCGACAGCCTGGCCCGGCAGGGCCGTGTGCATGAGATCGCGGACGCCGGCGAGCGCATGCGCGCGATCGCCACCGAGTACGCCGCCAATCCCGCCGGAACGCTCGTCATCTCGCCGGACAATCGATCCCGCGAGGAACTGAATCGGCTGATTCATGCGGAACTGCAAGATCGCGGTCAGGTGGAGGAGCGTGAGAGTCGAGTCTTGGTGCTCACGGCGCGGCAGGACATGACCGGCGTTGACCGGCAATGGGCCGCGCAGTATGAACCCGGTGACGTGGTGCGCTACTCGAAAGGCAGCCAAGCCATGGGAATCGGCGCCGGTGAATATGCCACGGTCGAACGTTCCGACCGTGAACGCAACCTGCTCACCATCGAACGCGAAAACGGCGAGCACGTGACATACGATCCGCGCCGCTTGCAGGGAGTGACCGTTTACCGCGAAAGCGAGCGGAACTTCAGTGAAGGCGACCGCGCGCAGTTTACAGCGCCGGACAAGGAGCGCCACATTGCCAACCGCGAACTGGGCACCATCGAGAGGATCGACGAGCACGGCAACGCGCAAATCAAGCTGGATTCGGGCCGCGAGGTGCGGCTATCACTTGAGGGCCATCCGCATCTTGATTACGGCTACGCGGTGACCAGTCACAGCAGCCAGGGCGCAACCGCCGACCGGGTGCTCATCAATGTGGACAGTGAGCAGGCAGGCGAGCAGCTCGTCAACAGCCGCCTGGCGTATGTGGCTGTCTCGCGCGCCCGGTATGACGCGCAAATCTACACCAATGACGCCGGCAATCTCGGGCATGCGCTCAGCCGCGAGGTGTCGCACGCGGCAGCATTCGAGTGCGACGGGGCCGGCAAATCGGATGGGGCCGAATCAGGGAACCACAGCGGAGAAGAGAAAGACCACGGCCACGGCCACGACGAGAGCCACGGGTACGCCATAGCCGTGGAGTGATCAGCGGTACGCTTCGCGGCGATGCCGGACAGACAAAATCTGAAGGGTTTCCCCGAGATCATGAAACCGGATGCGGTAATCGCCCACGCGAAGCCGGTACTCTTTGGGGTCAGAATCCTTCAGCAGCTTGATGTCGCCTTCCTCGGTGAAGAGGAAGCGCGCCAGGCCTTCCAGAATCCGCATGGCGGTCTCGCGGTCGATGCGGCGCACGTCGGCGCGGGCCGCATCGGTCCACTCAATCTTTTTTGCCATGCGCCATGCGGTGGAAATCGTCTGTCGTCAGGCCGAAATCCTGGAGCACTTCCTCGTGTGGAATGCCTTTGCCGCCGCGCTGGCGCAGCCACTCTTTGGACTGCTCCACAGCCCGGCGTTCCTCTTCGGTCTCCGGCTCATCGTCGATGGGCGCCGCGGCCAACTTGCGCGTGACGGGATCGATCATCGCTTCCAGCAGTCCGACCACGGCGGAGAGCTGGTGCGGCGGGAGCTGCTCGATCAGCTCATGCGCGTGTTGTTTTTCGTTCGCCATCGTTGCCTCACTTCGCTTCCGAACCGGGTGAAGACCAGCGCCGCGCCTCATGCCGCAGGATGATGCTCTCGATTACTGAGCGGATGACCTTCTTCTCTTCCGGGTCGAGCCGTGAAACGGCCTCGAACTGAAACTTCAACTCTTCATCCGGCCCTCGTTCGTCTTTTTCAAACAGCAGCATATCTGCGCTCACGCTGAGCGCCATTGCTAGCTTGCGGATGACATCGAGCGTGGGCTGAGACTGGCCGCTCTCGTAACGCCGGATCTGGGAGATGTGCATCTCGACCATCTCGGCCAGGGCCTGCTGTGTGAGTCCGCGCTCTTTGCGCAGAGTGGCGAGGTGCTGGGGAAAGTTCAGCGAGGGCGCTTTCTTCTTCACAAGCCCAGGGTAAAAGGTGGGCGCATCCATGCTTGCCTCTTAAACTCTCATATGCGACTATCAGAATAGCATAAAAGCTACTTGACGGGTTTTCGCGAGAAAACCGTTTCGAGGAGGTTTTTGAATGGCGCGCATCCCCGATGAAGTGATCGAACGGCTGAAACAGGAGGTCTCGCTGGAGCGACTGGCCGAAGCGCGCGGCGTCAAGCTCAAACGCCACGGCGCGGACCTGCTCGGGCTGTGCCCCTTCCACGACGACCACGAGCCAAGCCTGGTGATCAGCCCGAAGAAGAATCTCTGGCACTGTCTAGGAGCCTGCAACAAGGGCGGTGACGTAATCGCCTGGGTGATGCACGCCGAGGGCATCAGCTTCCGCCATGCGGTTGAGCTCTTGCGCCAGGACCACATCCCTTTAGCGGGCCACACCGGCGAGCCGCCGAAACACTCCACGGTCCGCAGGCTGCCCGCGCCCATCGACCGCGATGCGGATGACCGCGCGCTGCTGTTGCAGGTAGTGAGCTATTACAACGAAACGTTGAAGCAGTCGCCGGACGCCCTGAAGTACCTGGAAGCCCGCGGTCTCAAATCTTCCGAGATGATGGAGCGTTTCCGGCTGGGCTTTGCCAATCGCACGCTGGGTTACCGGCTGCCGGCCTCGACGCGCCAGGCCGGAGCCGAGCTGCGCGGCCGGCTGCAAAGGCTGGGCCTCTACCGCGAATCCGGCCACGAGCACTTCAACGGCTCCCTCGTCATCCCAATCTTCGATTTAAACGGCGACGTGATGCAGATGTATGGGCGCAAAGTCACGGAAGGCTTGCGGCCCGGCACGCCGATGCATCTTTACCTGCCCGGCCCGCATCGCGGCGTGTGGAATGAAGAGGCCCTCATCGCCTCAAAGGAAATCATCCTGTGCGAGGCGCTCATCGATGCGCTGACCTTCTGGTGCGCGGGGTATCGTCACGTCACGACCAGCTACGGCGTGAACGGCTTCACCGCCGAGATCAAAGCGGCGTTCCAGAAGCACGGCACACAAAAAGTTTACATCGCCTATGACCGCGATCAGGCCGGCGAAACAGCGGCCCAGCAACATGCCGAAGAGCTGATGGTCCTCGGTATCGAGTGTTTCCGCGTGCAGTTTCCCAAGAGCATGGACGCCAATGAATACGCGCTCAAAATGCATCCCGCGCCCAAGGCCCTCGGCGTCATGCTGAACAGCGCCGCCTGGCTGGGCAAGGGAAAGCGGCCTGCGGCGCCCGTGATCCAGGCTGTAGTGGCCCCCGAGTCGCCCGTTGAGCCGCCGAAGATTGGGAGCCAGGAACCAGCCACCAAAGAAACCACAGCAGCTAAAGAAAAAATGAATGAGCCTGTTCTTTCTTTAGCTGCTGAAGCGGCAGAACCCGCCACCGCAGAAGAGGCCCCACCGTGCGCGTCGTTGCCGCCCACGCTAGCCACCACGGTCGATGTACCGACCGAAATCAAAGGCGAAGAGATCGTCAAGATCGGAAGAGCGTCGTGTAGGGAAAGAGTGTAGATCTCGGT
>OBLV0100000508.1_pt1 | contig 11881 bp, 15 predicted proteins | sample 1520071 | NCBI WGS metagenome assembly OBLV01 (sample SAMEA3888446, study PRJEB22518) | metagenome | reverse complement strand
GCTGCTCGTCCTCGACGAGCCGTTCTCCGGTCTGGACCCGGTCGCGGTGGAGGTGATGAGCCAGGTGCTGCGGGAGAAGTGCGCTCAGGGCGTCCCGGTGCTGTTCTCCAGCCATCAGCTGGACCTGGTGCAGCGGTTGTGTGATCGGGTGGGAATCGTCCGCAGCGGGGCGCTGGTCGCGTGTGGCTCGGTGGACGAGCTGCGCAGCGGCACCACCACGCAGCTGCTGGTGGACGCGCCGGACGCGCCACCGGGATGGGCCGATGCGTTGCCCGGCGTGAGGGTCCACGCTCGGGAGGGCACCCGCACCGTGTTGGAGCTGGCCGCCGGAGTCGACGACCAGGTCGTGTTGAAGACGGCGCTGACCACCGGACGGGTCCGGGAGTTCGCCCGCCGCCGGCCCTCGCTGGTGGATCTGTTCCGCAGCGTGGTGAGCGAGGAGACTCCGCGATGAGCTCGACATGGCGACCGGCCGGGTTGGTGGCCCGCCGCGAGATCACCACCCGGATCAGATCCAAGGCGTTCCGGATCAGCACGCTCGTCCTGCTGGGGCTGCTCGTGGGGCTTGCCGTGGTGCTGCGGTTCGTCGGCGGGTCCTCAGCGCACCCCGTGGGCTTCACCAGCCAGAACGCGTCGCTGGCCGGGCCGTTCGCGGCGGTGGCGAGGGCATCGGGTACGCAGGTGCAGACCTCGACGGTGCCCGACCGGGCCACCGGTGAGCGCCAGGTCCGGGCCGGCACGCTGGACGCACTCGTAGTCGGCTCGCAGGGGTCGATCCAGGTCGTGGTGCGCAAGAGCCTCGACGAGGGCCTGCGTACCACGTTGAACGCACTGGCCCGCCAGCAGGCGCTGGACGCGCAGATCGGCCGCCTCGGGGGTGATCCCGCCCAGGTGAGCGCCGCGGTGGCGGCGGCCGGAGTGGACGTGGCGGCACTGGAGCCGGCTCCGCAGCTCGACGCGCAGCGGATCACCCTCGGCATCGTCACCGGAGTGCTGATCTACCTCTCGCTGCAGGCCTGGGGCCAGTTCGTCGCGCAAGGTGTGGTGGAGGAGAAGTCCAGCCGGGTGGTGGAGCTGCTGCTCGCGACGATCCAACCGTGGCAGCTGATGGCCGGGAAGGTAGCCGGGATCGGCCTGGTGGGGCTGGTGCAGATCGTGATCGTCGCCACCGGTGGTGCCATCGCGGGGCTGGCGACCGGGTCGCTCACCATCTCGGCGTCGTCGGTGGCCGGCACGGTGGGGTGGCTGGTGGTGTGGTATCTGCTCGGCTTCTTCAGCTATGCCCTGGTGCTCGCTGCCGCGAGCGCGCTGGTCTCCCGGCAGGAGGAGATCGCCGGTGTGATCACCCCGATCCTGATGCTGCTCGTCGTGCCCTACGTCCTGGGGATCTCGATCCTGCCCGCGAACCCGGACAGTTCGCTGGTCAAGGTGCTCTCGCTGATCCCGCTGTTCGCACCGACCCTGATGCCGATGCGAGTTGGCTTCGGTGGTGTGCCGGTCTGGCAGTCCGGTCTGGCGGTGGTGCTCGTGGTGTTGCTGATCCCAGGGCTGATCTGGCTCGCAGGCCGGATCTACCGCAATGCCGTCCTGCGGACCGGGGCGCGCGTCCGGCTGCGTGACGCGCTGCGAGCCGCCTGAGGCGTCACCTCACGGCTTGCGCGCCACAGCTCCGTAGGCGTCAATGGTCTCCGCCTTGCCGATCTCGGCGGTGTCCGGTCGCCACTGCGTGATCGACACCAGACCGGGATCCACCATCTCCAGGCCCCCGATGCACTGGGCAAGCTGCTCGGGGCTGCGCAGGTTGTAGGGAACGGCTCCGCTTTCGGTGAGCTTGGCGCTGCCCTCGATGACGGCGGAACTGGTGTCGGTGCCGTCCCACAGCGCCAGGTAGCTGCCGGACGGGACGGCGGCCAGCACCCGCGCCACGATGGAACGCGCCTCGTCGAACTCGACGACGTAGCCGAGCACTCCCATGAACATGACCGCGATCGGCTCACTGAAGTTCAGCACGTTGCGGGCATCGGAGACGATCAGATCCGGTTCGTGGAGATCGGCGTCCACGTAGGCGGTCACGCCGTCCGGGGTGGTGTTGCGCAGCAGCGCGCGAGCGTGCACCAGCACCAGTGGGTCGTTGTCGACGTAGACGATCCGGGACGCGGGCGCGATCCGCTGGGCGACCTCGTGGGTGTTCTGCATCGTGGGCAGGCCGGTGCCGATGTCGAGGAACTGATGTACCCCGGCCTCGCCGGCCAGGAAACGCACCGCACGGATGAGGAACTGCCGGGACTGGACCGCCATGGTGACGATCTCCGGATACACCTCCGCGACGGCGTCACCGGCGGCACAGTCCACCGCGTAGTTGTCGTTGCCGCCCATCCAGTAGTTCCAGATACGCGCGGCATGCGGCACATCAGATCTGATCTGGTCGGCCAGCTCGGAGGTCGGCTCCGGGGAACGCTCATCGGTCATGTCGAGACACCGCCATCTCGAAGCTCCTCTGTCAGACGTCGCACGGATCGCGGGAAGATCGTAGCCGCTGGCGCGAGTGGACGTCCGGGTCACGGATTGTGGTAGGTGCCCTGGATCTGGCATCTGAGTGCTATGGGTATGGCGTTGATGTTGCCGCCGGCCAGGATTGGGCTGGGTAGGAAGCCGAATTGGCTTAGCAGGTTGGCGCCTTCGGGGGAGTCGAGCAGATGGATCACTTCGTCGGCCACCCGGGTGTTTCCGCCGCGGAGCGGGGCGATGCTCACCTGGATAGGGGCACCGCGGAAGGTCTGGCCGATGTTGGTGGTGTAGCTGGCCTGGGCGTACTGGCCGGCGAAGTCGGGGTTACTCAGATTGATCTGGTCGGGCAGGGTGACATAGGGGGTTTTGTCGAACTTCGCATCGCTGAGGTAGTAGAACGCGGCGTCGGACTTCCCGTCCGGGAAATTGGCGGTAATGAGCTGGTTGGGGTTGTTGTCGGCGCCGAGGATTTGCTGCTCGAGGCCGGGGCTCCCGTAGTATTTCTCGGCGAGCTGGGCGACGAACAAGGTGTAGTAGCCCAGTGGATCACGGTTGGGATCGTAGCGTCCCAGCTTGATCCCGGGTTCTTGGAGTACTTGATACCACGGCTTGGTCTGGAAGTCGGCGGCGAATTTGCTGGTCGGGTCGTAAGCCAGCACGACTTGGTTACGGGCGAACACGGTGAACCAGTCGACCCAGTTGCCGTTGGCCGGTCCCATGAGGGTCTGGTTGACACTGGCGTCGGCACTCATGAACAGGTCGCCGGTCAGGGAGCGGTCCTTGATGGAATTGGCCAGGAACACCGAGTTGCCACCGATGTCCTTCAGGGTGATGTCGTAGGTTTGTTTCACCGCCGGTGTCAGGCCGAGGGGGACGAAGTTATTGAAGACACCGGCATGCAGGGCGGTAATCGTGGCCGGAGGGGCCTTGGGCAGCGGCAGTTTCCGGATGGCCAAGCACACCCCGGCCAGGATCTTCTGCTGGAGATTATCCGCGAGGCCGGTCGTGCACTGGGGCGATATGAAGCCATTGCCGACAGGGCAGACCGGGGGGCTCGGGTCGGAGGAGGTGGTGCGGGCCGCGGCCGTGCCAGCGGTGAGGACGAGAGTGGCCAGGCAGGCTCCGATAACCAGGAACAGCTTCGTCTTTCGCATGGCCATACCTTTGCGACGGGGGGTGCACGAACGCAGATGCGGATCCTGACGGACGAATCCTTCGCAAACCGGGTTACGCTCGGGCACGATGCGCCTTGAAGGTGAATGAGGGAAGGCCAGCCGGCGACCAGGAGACTGCAACGAACCCCACAACGGGTAGCTACCGCCCAGCGGCGAGGTCAGACCCAATGGTTGTCGTGCAGGAGGAAGAATTCCTCTCCCTGCTCATCGTCCATGCCGGCGAGATCGGCGAGTCCCTCGAAATAGCCCTCGCGCGGGGCCCCGGGGGAGAACAACAGCAGCATCGAAGCCGGGTCGTCCGAGCCGTTGTGAAATGCATGCAACCCACCGACAGGGACGTAGAGGAAGTCTCCCGTGGTCGCATCGATCCAGCGATCGCCGTTGAAGAGACGGACAGTGCCGGACAGGATGAAGAATGACTCGGACAGAGTTCGGTGGAAGTGAGTCCCCGGTCCTCTCCCTTTCGGTGGCATATCAATTCGATACAGGCCGAACTCGCCACCGGTAGACGCCCCGGTAGCCAGGTAGTGGGTCCTTTGGTGCTGGCTCGCACCGGTCACGCCGCCGTCGACGCCCCCCGACACCAGGTCGGGTTCGGTACCGGCTGGTCGGAACGAGGCGTTGACCAACCCCGTCTTGCCGCCGTACCGGGGCGGCGGGTAGGAGAGAAACGACATCTTTGCGCTCCTTCGCACTTGTCGTACAACTCACCGTCTGTCGTACAACTCACCGTCCGATGACACCCGAGCCCAGCCTACGGTCGCTGATCGATCCGCACACTCGCCTTATAGATGTCCCGAATTTCACTGGAGGGTTCCCGCATGGCGATTGGACAGCGCTATTGTGAAACTCGGCACGGTCAGGCCTGGCACATGGCCAATAGCTTGGTCACGGTGGCCCAGTTGCGCATCGTGGCTGAACCGGTGGCGGCCAGTGGGCCCGAAGCTCGGGCGAGCTGCGCGGCCAGCTCACTACGGCCGATGCCGTCCGGAGTGCGCAGGAACAGGATCCGACCGACCGCGGTCGCCTCGTCGCGGCTGCCCTTGCCGGCGGCCCGCCGCTGGGCGTCGGCGATGGCGGCCAGCACATCGGGGCCGATCGGCTCGCGGGTGAACGCGGCGTGCAGGTACTTCGGGTTCGTCTCCTCGGGGTAGGGGTTGTCCGCGACCACCTGCGCCAACTCGTCGCGGGACAGCACCACTACCGCGGGCCGCACGCCGAGGGACGCGGCGATGGCGCGCTCCAACGCACTGGCGATCGCCGCGGTGTCCGTCTCTGCGCTGGTGAACACCACGTTGCCGCTCTGGATGTAGGTCGCGACGTCGGTGTGCGCCAGGGAACACACGACCTCACGCAGCTCGCTCATGGCGACCCGGTTGTGGGCACCGACGTTGATACCGCGCAGCAGTGCGACGTAGTTGGGCACAGGGGGATTCTGCGACCTCATTCGAGCGGGCGCGCTCACGGGACACAGTACGGTGAAGTGACACCCAGATCATGGGAGGAGCCGGAGATGTTGCTGGACGGCGTGAATCACATCGCCTGGATCTCCAAGGACGTCGACCGGCTCGGCCGGTTCTACGCGACGGTGTTCGATGCGGTCATCGGACCCACCCGGGACCACGGGCCTGGCGAGACGATGACCGTCATCGACATCGGCCCGGCCACCCAGCTGAACATCTTCGTGATCGAGGGCAACACCGAGGCCGATCGGCAGACCCCGATGTGGGGCCGCGGCCGCATCGACCACGTCGGGCTGGCCGCCGCGTCCCCGGAGGCCTTCGAGACGATCCGCAGCCGGCTCGTCGCCGCCGGTGCCAGCGACGGAACCGTCAACGACTTCGGCGCGGCGGTGAGCGTCTTCTTCCGCGATCCGGACGGTCTGGAGGGCGAGGTGCTGCTGCCGAAGCAGTGACCGCCCTGGGCGCACTCGGCATGATCACGGTCTGTGTACCCAGAACGACATCAGGTGTCGCTCAACGCACACAGACCACGATCATGCACGGTGGCAGCGGTAGTTCAGGTGGCAGTCTGGGGAGTGATCGCGAACTGGTACTGCTCCTCGTCACCTTCCGGGACGCGATGGACATCCAGAACCTGCCCATCCAGCGCCTGCGCGGCGACGGGCTCAAGGAAGACGGTGGCGCCGGCACTCTCGACCACGGTGTCCTGGTCACGCGGTGCCGGGGCGACCGAGAGCTGCAAGGAATCGGACCCTTCTGGCTCTGATGCGATCCGGAGCCCGGCTCCTTCGGGCATCTCGTTCTCGGAGATCAGAGTGTTGATGGCCAGTGCTGCGGTCTCGGTGATGGCTAACATGCTTCCCCACCGTAGCTGCGTCCGGGGCGCCACGCAGAACGTAGCTCATCTCGGGTCGCACTGAGCCGGCCCCGAACCGCTATACGCAGGAGCAGCTCGCCCATCAGCTCGCTGCACCCGCTGCGCGTGTCGCGTGGTTCACCAGCCCCGGCTGCCGGGGCCGCCCTTATAAGGGCCGACGATCTCCGCGGTGATCCAGCCGCCGTAGAACTCGCCCGGCTGGGGGATGACCAGCTCACCGTCCAGTGTCACCTCGTCAAACCGGCCGGGGTAGACGGCGACCCGATCGGTGAGTTGCGGGTAGCGCACGTCGGGCTGGGGATACCACCAACCCACCTCACGCAGCGGCGCGACACCGGGTACCTCGACGTCGACGTAGCACGCCTCGCCCTTCCACTCGCACATCGTCAGCCGGGACGCGGGCATCAGCGGCACCCGGAACTCCGAACGCGGCAGGTAGTAGGTCGGTGGGTGCGAGGTTTCCAGCACGCGCACCACATCAGTGGTGTCCAGTACCAGGGTCCCGCCGTGCACGATCCGGGCCCGGCGGGACACCCGCTCGGCTCGCGGCGGTCGCGGGTAGTCCCACACCGATTCCTGCCCGGGGCCAATCGGGTGCACGTCAACGGGTCGACTCTGCCGCTGACCCGAGCTTTTCCATCTCATCGTTTGTTGACCTCTCGCGCCGCTTGGCACTGTCCTGTGCCCCGAGTGTGCCCCAAGCGAGATCGTTTATCTCGCGCTCCACCACATGTCCGGCACTAGACGACGCCACCCACATATGGCGGCCCCGGCGCGACGATCACAGCGTCGGCCGGGCCTTGATCGGAACGGAGCTCCGAGCTATGGCAAGTATCTTCGTCCACCTCCTGGTGGCTGATGACCACGTGATGTCCCGCTTCGGGACTTGCACCGCGGTGTGCGGCGAGCCAGTCACCGAATCCGTCGCCGTCGCAGGCGACGACACCCGGTATTGCCCGACGCGTTGAGCGAGTGGCTCGGGTAGCAACGGTGACCATTCTCTGGGAGTTATCCATTCTGGATTGCCAGCACCACGCCATCGAGCCCTACGCCGACCACCCGAACGGGGTCTACATCGCCCAATGCGGGCACCGGCTCATGGCCGCCGCGGTCGCCTACCTCGCCAGCCCGCACGCCGACTTCGTCAACGGCGTCACCCTGCGTGTCGACGGCGGGATCACCGGCACAGCGTGAGCCGAAAACGGATCCGCGGATTCTGCCTGTCGGCTTACGGACTGCGGGACGGCAGTTAGCTGTGGAGGTTCCCTACGTACAGTTCGGTGAGGGCTGCCCAGTGGCGCTCGTCAGCCGCGGCGTCGTAGGTCGGGTTGTCCGGCACCGCGAACCCGTGCGCGGCCGGGTAGACGTCGATGGTGTGCGGCACCCCGGCGGCGGTGAGGGCCTGGTGCAGCCGCTCATGCTGCTCGGGTGGGAAATGCTCGTCGTTCTCGGCGGCCGCCACGTAGACCCGCGCGCGGATCCGGTCGGCCAGCAGGTACGGGCTGTCCGGGTCGTCCATGGCGGCGAGTCGCCCGCCGTGGAATGACGCGGCGGCGGCGACCTGGTCCGGATAGTGCCCGGCCACGATCAGCGAAGTCCGGCCACCCATGCAGTACCCGGTAGTCCCCGCACCGATCCCGGACACCTCCGGACGGCCCGCGAGGAACCCGAGGAACGCACCCCCGTCACGGACGATCATCTCCGCGGTCACGCTCGCGGCCAGGGACCTCAGTCGCTCCCTCTCGGTCGGGTCGCTGAACACCGTGGCGGCGTCGAAAGGGGTGTACCCGCCAGTTCGGTAGTAGATATCGGGCAGGAGCACTGCGTATCCGAGCCCGGCGAGCCGATCCGCCATGGCGGCGAAGGTTTCTCGGACTCCAGCGGCGTCAGGGTAAAGGATCACCGCCGGCCAGCTGCCGCGACTCGATGGGGTGTGCAGCATGGCGGCACAGGAACCGTCCTCGGTGCGGACGGTGACATCCGTTCGTGACATTCAGGCTCCCGGAGTCGGCGAATGTGGCTTCCGTCCTACTCCAGACCGAACTCGCCGTCACGCCCGTTCCACTGCAGGCGAAACCGTCCGCTCAACGCGAAACACCAGGCGAGATGATTCGGAGGTCCCGATGACCATCACCGTCCGAGCCGAACTTCGCGTCGACTCTGAGACCCGCGACGAGTTCCTCACGCTGGCCAGAGCGGTGGCCGACGCAGCCGCCGGCGAGACCGGAACCCTTCGCTACGACTGGTACAGCTCTGCAGACCCGAGGGTGTTCGTGGTCATTGAGCAGTACGCCGACCCGGACGCCGCCATCGCCCACAACGAGAACTGCGCGCAGTTACTCCACCGGATCGCAGAACTCGCCGAGATGACGTCAGCCCACCTCCACGGCCACCTCGGGCCGGTACTCGAAGGGTGGGTCGCCGAGCGTTCCTTCGCGCACGCACACCCACCCCTCGATCAGGAATGAGACACTCGGGCGACCGGATTCTGTTCGCTGGTGATCACGGTCGGCGCGGTTCCCATGTCGACAAGCCTGTAGCGTGCCGGCACTGGTCGCTGACGCCCCGTCGGTTCCTGCCCATGCAGCCCAGGCCCAGCGACTGCACCGCCGTTGCGGGTATGCCAGCGTGCGGTGGCCAGCCATAGGCCCCGCTACCTCGGCCCACTCGACGCGTCCTCCAGCTCGTGCAGCCGCCGCTGCGCCTCCCGGGCGGCCTGCTCGGCGGCCGCGAGGTCGCGCTGCGCTGCGCCGGCCCGGTGACGTGCCTCGTGCTCGGCCTGCTCGGCGGTCTCGACGCGGGCGCGCAACTCCTGCAGTGCCGTGGCCGCTTCGCGCACCGCCAGGTCGGCATCACTGAGCCGGTGTTGGGCCTGTTCGCGAGCGGACCCGGCGGCCGCCACCTCGGCACGAGCCCGCTCCAGGTCCCGATGCGCCGGTTCGCTGGGTTCGCTGCCCGGCTCGGGCCGGCTCCAGTGACCGGCTTCGGCTTCGGCGAACAGTTCGTTCGTGGCGTCCGCGGGATCAAGGGCCGTGGTGAGGCGTCCACTGGCCAGTGCCCGCGCCGCAGTGGAGCTGTTCACTGCGGCGGTGAAGGTGTTCACCAGTTCGCGGCTGACCGCATCGCTGACCGGGTGGCCCGCCGTGCGTAGCTGCCCGACGATGATATGGACCAGGTCGTGACGCTGCTGGGAGAGCCGGCGCAGCTCGCCGCCTCGCAGCTGGTGCTGCGCCGCCCGCAGCTCCGCACCCAGCTCCAGCAGAGCTCGGAGCTGCTCCGGACGTTCCCGGACCAGCAGGTTGGCCAGCCACGCTGCCGTGGACGGCCGGCGCAGCTCGCCGATCCGCTCGGCCAGCTCGCGGCCGCTCTGCTCCCGGGCCCGCACGGCGGCGGCGTTGCGAGCCGCGGTGAACTCCTCGCGGGGTAGGGAGTACAGCTCGTCAGCCACCGTATCGAGGTCCACACTGCCTCCCGGGATCGTCAGGGGTCCACGCAAGAATCCCCCAGTGAGCACAATGCTGGGGGAGCTGCGCCAGATGCCACGCCTGGGCCTGGCGGTAGGCGCGATCGCTGCGACGGTCGGGGTGATCTACGGCTACGACCTGTCCAACATCGCCGGGGCGTTGCTTTTCATCACCGATGAGTTCCATCTCAGTACCTACCAGCAGGAGCTGGTCACCACGGCGGTGGTCATCGGGCAGGTCGCTGGTGCGATGGCGGGTGGCTGGCTGGCCAACCGGTTCGGTCGCAAGCGGTGCATGGTGGCGCTCGCGGCGTCGTACGCGGTGTTCTCGCTGCTCGGTGGCCTGTCGATCTCGGTACCGATGTTGTTGCTCGCCCGCCTGTTACTCGGCGTCACCATAGGGGTGTCGGTGGTGGTCGTTCCGGTGTTCGTCGCCGAGTCCGCCCCGACGAATGTTCGCGGCGCACTGCTGGTCGCCTACCAGGCCGCCACCGTCGTCGGGATCATCGCGGGTTATCTGGTCGCCTACGCCCTGGCCGGATCGCACAACTGGCGCTGGATGCTGGGGCTGGTCGCCGTACCGGCCCTGGGCGTGCTGGCACTGATCATCCGGTTGCCGGATACCGCGCACTGGTACGTCCTGAAGGGGCGCCTGGCCGAGGCGCGGCGGACCCTGCACGCCGCGGACCCGACCGCCGACGCGGACGCTGCGATCGCCGAGATACGCACAGCCATGTCGGTGCGTCGCGGCGGTGGTCTCCGGGAGATGCTGCGCAGGCCCTACCTGCGGGCCACCGTCTTCGTCGTCGGGCTGGGCTTTTTCATCCAGATCACCGGTATCAACGCCGTCGTCTACTACAGCCCGCGGATCTTCCAGGCCATGGGCTTCACCGGCGATTTCGCCCTGCTGGTGCTGCCGGCGCTGGTCCAGGTCGCTTCGCTGGGCGCCGTGTTCGTCTCGCTCGCGCTGGTCGACCGGGTCGGTCGGCGCCCCATCCTGCTGGGTGGCATCGGCATGATGATCGCCGCCAACGCGCTGCTCGTCGGGGTGTTCATGACGGGACGAGGCGCTGGTGCCCCAACCGCGCTGGGCTTCCTCGGGGTGCTGCTGTTCACTGTCGGATTCACATTCGGCTTCGGTTCCCTGGTCTGGGTGTATGCCGGGGAGAGTTTCCCCGCTCACCTGCGCTCACTGGGCTCCAGCGCGATGCTCACCTCTGATCTGGTTGCCAACGTCATCGTCGCGGCATTCTTCCTGACGTTGCTGCAGCAGCTCGGTGGCGCCGGGACCTTCGCGGTGTTCGGTGCCCTGGCGGTGACCGGACTGCTGTTCGTGCACCGGCTCGCTCCCGAGACCAGGGGTCGGCGCCTGGAGGAGATCCGCAGCTACTGGGACAACCGCGGCCGGTGGTCGCAGGAGACCGGCGGCCGGTGAAGGCGCTCAGGCGACCGCCCGCCGATGGCCTGTTCAGTGGGAGTCAGTTCGACGCCGGGTCGGCTGGGCAGGTGGCCAGCAAGGCCAGTGGCATGCCTTGGCGGCGCAGGATCCGCCCCCACAGATCGGTCTCCGGGGGTGCCAGCACGTCGTCGGCCAGGGCGGGCACCACTATCCAGGACCCGCGGTCGATCTCCTGCTGCAGTTGGCCCTCCCCCCAACCGGCGTAGCCGGCGAACACCCGTAACCCGCGTAGCCGCGGTGCCACCAGGTCCGGGTCCGCATCCAGGTCGACCAGGGCCAGCGAACCGCGCAGCGCGATCATGCCTTCGGCAGCCTCGGCATCCGCCCCAGCGGGCAGCGCGGCCACGCACAGCGCAGCGCGTTTCTGTACCGGACCGCCCACGTAGAGCGCTCGGGGCAACGTCGCGTGCGGGCTCCACAGTGGCAGCACATCGGCCACTTCCACATCGCTGGGCCGGTTGAGGACGACGCCGAGGGTGCCGGACATCTGGTGCTCGATGATCAGCACGACGGTGCGGCAAAAGTTGCTATCCCGCAGCCCGGGGGCCGCGACCAGCGCCGACCCAGGTTCCACCACGTTCACGTTCATCACCCGCCATCGTCGTGCATCTCACAAAGGCCACCGGGATCCGCGACACGCGATAGCCTGCTTGATCGTGACGCCGTCCCAGACCGTTGCTGCAACCAGTGTGACCGATCGGCTCGGCATGCGGCGACTGCTGGGTACCCTCGGGTTCGCACGGCTGATGGCCTCGCGTTTCGCTGCCCAGTGGGGCGATGGGGTCTTCCAGGCCGGGCTGGGTGGGGCCGTGCTGTTCAATCCCGAGCGCCAGGCCGACCCGATGGCCGTCGCGGCCGGGCTGGCCGTCTTGCTGCTGCCCTACTCGCTGGTGGGACCGTTCGCTGGAGCGCTGCTGGACCGGTGGGACCGCCGCC
>OBLV0100000507.1_pt1 | contig 11893 bp, 10 predicted proteins | sample 1520071 | NCBI WGS metagenome assembly OBLV01 (sample SAMEA3888446, study PRJEB22518) | metagenome | reverse complement strand
CTTCTACCGCGCGGTCCACCCTCTACTCGCGCCGCTGGAGGCGCTCGAGCGTGGTACCTACATCCACGTGAGCGAGGAGCTACGTCAGTTCTTCCGCGACGTCAATGATCACCTCAAGCTCGTCAACGAGGAGGTCATCGCGCTCCGCGACGTGCTCGCCACGATCCTCCAGGCGAACATGGCGGTCATCTCGAACCAGCAGAACGAGATCAGCGTCCGTCAGAACGAGACGATGAAGCAGCTGACGGTCGTCGCCACGATCTTTCTGCCGCTGACGTTCATCACCGGCTTCTTCGGGATGAACTTCAGCTGGTTGATCAACGACATCAACTCGTTCTGGATATTCGCGGTCTACGGGGTCGGCAGCCTCGTGCTATCGGCGGTCGTCATCTACTACTGGTTCCGCCGCAGCGGAGACATACAACGTCAAAGCTATTCCGCGCCGGCCGACCAGATCACGGGGCGTTCGTGAACGTCATAGCGGAGCCGTATCGGCTCAGGTCTGTCACCGCGCTGTCGAGACCCCCAGAGCCGGGCAGAGAGGTGACGCCCGGGTCCAGAGTCAAGGGCGTCAGGTCTTCTTCAGCAGGTTCAGTCCGGCCAGGAACTTCTTGCGGCCCTTTTTGTCCGTGCCCACGGCAGCGTTCACCTGCGCGGCGGGAACCGGGCCCCCGTTTGCGGCCAGCACGTCCTTGCGGAGGTTCCCGTAGGCGGTGGCGATCAGGCTGAGCCCCTTGATGATGTCCTTCTTGGCCTTGGCCCCGGTCGCCGTGGACGCCGACTCGTGAGAGAGCTTGGACTTCAGCGTGTGGAGATCCCCAACCTCGTGCTTCAGCGCACGGGTGAGCGGCCTGACCTTGCCTTTCGGATATCCCTTCAGTCCGTTCGTGACCGCGCTCTCGTCCTTGACGATCTTCGGCGCGAAGCTGTTGAGCGTCCCCTTGATCGTGTTGTCGCTCGCCTGCGCGACGGCGACGGGGCCACCGAGGATCGCAAATAGTGCTACCCCCGACAGCAGCGGGAAACGACGAATTCCACGTGGCACGTGACTCCTCCTGATCATGGCGCTTGTCCTTGCGATAGCTGCGTTAGCCTGGCCCGTCGTGGTCGTAACCAGTGCTACCTAACCAAGTTGCGCTGTAAATGTATGAAGCGCCGAAGATACGTGACGCGGCGCCGAACGAGGGCCCGGCGCTCGAGGCGCTGCAGCGCCGCTCGTCGGACGTCTGGGAGGAGTATCGCGAGCAGCTCGCCGCCCACCCGGAGGTGATCGAGCTGCCGCAGGCGTTCATCGACAAGGGCTGGGTGCGCGTCGCCGTAGACGCCTCCAACACGCCGATCGGCTTCTCGGTCGTGATTCCGTCCGACGGCCCGGCGCACGAGCTCGACGGCCTGTTCGTCGAGCCGGCCCTCATGCGCCGCGGGGTCGGGCGCGCCCTGGTCGAGGACGCCACCGAGCGCGCGCTGTCGGAGGGCGCGGTCGTCATGGACGTGACCGCGGGCCCGGCTCAGCAGTTCTACGAGTGCGTCGGATTCGCCGTCACGGGGCCTGCCCGCACCCAGTTCGGAACCGCCGTCCGAATGCGACGAGACCTGCGCCGCTGAGGTGGCCGGACTTACGGCACGGTCCGTGCCGGACGCGGGCACTGGCGTGAGTTGCAGGTCGCCATGCCCGGGCGCCACCGCGAACCCGTCGCCGACGCGGCGGCGACTACGAGCCGGGTGGAAACCGCGGCGGGGCGACGCGGTAGCTCGGCGGAGTGGTCGACATGCCGATCGGGTTGCGCGCCAGCTCGATCGTCGTGCCGTCCTCCCGCGCGATGCTGACCACCGGCTCGAGCCCGAGACTGCGCGCCAGCTCGAAAGCGGCGCCGATGTCGTTCACCACGCCGGCGGGCACGCGCGCGGCGGTCAGCGACTCCGCCCAGTCCCCGGCCGGGCGAGTGACGAGCCTCTCCTCCAGCGCGGTCCGCATCGCGGCGCGGTTCGCGATCCGGGCCGCGTTGCTGGCAAAGCGCGTATCGCGAGCCAGCTCCGGCGACCCGAGCACGTCGCACAGGGCGCCGAACTGACGGTCGTTGCCGACCGCGACGACTAGCTCCCGATCGGCGCAGCGGAGCGGCTCATAGGGCGTGATGCTCGGATGCGCGTTGCCCATGCGCTCGGGGACCATGCCCCCGACGGTGTATGCCGACGCCTGGTTCACGAGTCCCGCGAGCAGCGAGGAGAGCAGATCGACCTCGACGAGCTGGCCCTCCCCAGTCTCGTGGCGGTACTCGAGCGCGGCCAGGATGCCGATCGTCGAGAACAGACCGGCGAGCACGTCCACCAGCGCGACGCCGACCTTCTGCGGCTCGCCGTCCGGCGGCCCGGTGATGCTCATCAGGCCTCCGAGCGCCTGGACCAGCAGGTCGTAACCCGGGAGCGCGGCGCCCTTGCCTGAACCGAAGCCGGTGATCGAGCAGTAGATCAGGCTGGGATTCGTGTCGCGCAGCGACTCGTAGTCGAGGCCGAACCGTTTGGTTACCCCGGGGCGGAAGTTCTCCACGACGACATCCGCCTCGCGGGCCATTTGCTTCGCACGCGCGACATCTCGGGCATCGGTGAGATCGAGTACGACGGTTTCCTTGTTCCGGTTCACCGCTTGGAAGTACGTCGCATCGCCGGCTTCGTCGTACGGCGGCCCCCACTGACGGGTGTCGTCGCCGGCGGGCGACTCGACCTTCGTGACGGCAGCGCCCAGATCGCCCAGCACCATCGTCGCCAGCGGACCGGCGAGCACGCGTGAGAAGTCGAGGACCTTGAGTCCGCCGAGTGCAGACGGCATCAGCTTGTACCGGCGCTGACGGCCTCGAGGCCGGCGATCAGCACGTCGAGACCGAACTCGAACCGCTCGTCCCCGTCCGGGCCCGTCATGTCCTCAGCGACCGAGGCCAGCACGGGGAAGCGGTCCGCCGGAAGTCGCAGGTAGAAAGCATGGACGTCCTCGTAATAGCGCTGCACGTCGTCGGGAGTCATCCCACCGTGCTCCATCAGCCCTTCCTCGAACGCGTCGGCCGCCACGTAAAGGGTGAGCTGATCGACCCCGAGTGCGATCGCGCGATCGGATAGACCGCCGGCCCGCAACACCGCGACGAGCGTCTCGGCGGCGGCCAGCGTCTTCGGAGAGGTAGGGATGCGTCCGAGGCCCGCGAGTGCCGCGTCGCGGTGGGACATCAGCACTCGCCTCAAGTCCCGGGCCATCTGACGCACCTGCTCGCGCCATGTTTTCGGGTCGGGCTCCGGCAGCGGCACCTGCCCGACGAGCTCGTCGAATACCAGCTCGAGTAGCTCGTCCTTGCCGCTCACGTGCGCATACAGCGAGGCGGCGCCCGTCCCCAGCTGATCCGCGACGCGGCGCATCGATAGCCCGGCCACGCCGGCCTCATCGAGAACCTCGACCGCGGCGGCGACGATCGCCTCCACGGACAGGGCGGTCCGCCGCGTCGGGCGCTTGCTGGCTCTGGGGAATCGGGGGGGCGACGGCAGCGCGGCGCTCGCGGCACTCGCGACCTCGGTCGGCGATGGGCCGGCCGGGCTGGTGGCGGAGGAACGAGATTTCGGGCTGTCTCTTGACGCGCTCACGGACATAGCGTATAACACCGTTCGTTGAACGAACACTGTTCGGAACGCTATTCGCCAAACCGAGGAGCTTGAACGATGTCAACCAGTCATCCACGCAAGTGGGCGATCCTCGCGCTCGTGCTCGCCGCCGAGTGCATGGATCTGCTCGACGGCACGATCGTCAACGTCGCCGCCCCGACGATCCGCGCCGATCTTCACAGCAGCACCTCCGCTCTGCAGTGGGTGATCGGGGGCTATGCGCTGGCCTTCGCTGTCGCTCTGATCACCGGCGGGCGACTCGGCGACATCTACGGCCGCAAGCGTCTGTTCGTGCTCGGCGCGATCGGGTTCGTGGTCGCGTCGATGGCATGCGCGTTCGCGGTGTCGCCGGAGATGCTGATCGCTTGCCGGCTTGCCCAGGGCGGCGCCGCGGCGCTGCTTATCCCGCAGGGGTTGGGGATCATTCGCGACTCGTTCGCGCCCGCGGAGCAGCCCTCTGCGTTCGCGATCTTCGGACCGGTGATCGGGTTGTCCGCGGTGCTCGGGCCGATCATCGGCGGCGCACTCGTCGATGCCAACCTGTTTGGGAGCGGCTGGCGGCTGATCTTCTTCGTCAACCTGCCGCTGGGTCTGATCGCGGCGCTCGGCGCGGCGCGACTGATCCCCGAGTCCCGCGCTCCCAATCCACCGCGCCTGGACATCGTCGGCACGGCGCTGGCGGCGCTCGGCATGGGGCTGCTGATCTACCCGCTGATCCAGGGCCGCGAGGCCGGCTGGCCGGCGTGGACGTACCTGATGGTCGCCGGGAGCGCGGTGACGTTCGCGGCCCTGGTCGCCTGGACCAGGCTGGTGCGGCGCCGCGGTGGCGACCCGCTGGTCGAGGCGAGCATCTTCAGCCATCGCGCCTACACGGCCGGCATCTCAATGATCGTCGTGTTCTTCGCGGGCATGCTCGGAACGATGCTGGTGCTCACGCTGTTCATGCAATTCGGTATGCACTTCTCGGCGATCCACGCCGGCCTCACGCTCGCTCCGTTCGCGGCCGGCACGGCGATGGGCGCCGTGCTCGGCGCCGCCGTGCTCGTACCGAAGCTCGGGCGGACCACGTTGCAGATCGCCGCGGTGATCGCCGCCGGCGGCGTCTGGTGGCTGCGGCAGGTGATCCTCGCCCACGGCCTCGATACGACCTCGCTCGCGATGGTCGGTCCCGAGCTCCTCGTCGGGATTGGGATCGGGATGATCGTCTCTCCGCTGTTCGGCTTCATCCTCGCCTCGGTGCGCGACCACGAGGTCGGATCCGCCTCGGGCGTCCTCAACGCGATGCAGCAGCTCGCCGGGGCGGTAGGCGTCGCCGGCATCGGCACGATCTTCTTCAGCACGCTCGCCCACGAGGGTTTCGTGACCGCTGTCAGCCACTGCCTGCTCGTCGAGCTGGCGACGATGCCGGTCCTCGCGCTGCTCACGTTCACGCTCCCGGCGCGCCCCCGCGAAGAAACCGAGGAAGTGCCCGCAGCCGCGCAAGCCGAGCGAAGCGGGATCATCTCGCCCGCGGTGGTCGGCGCCGGGGAGACGCGGTAAGGATCTACGCCGGCGAGACGGTGTAACGCTCCACGCCGGCGAGACGCTGTAACGCTCCACGCCGGCGAGACGCTGTAGCGCTCCACGCCAACGGATAGCCTGCGCGCACCATGACGCGCACGGGGCGGAATTCGCGTTCGGAACACGGGGCTCGGCGGCGACGCCGAGCCCCTGTCGCCGTGCTGGTCGCGATCGCCGCGCTGGCCGGATCTGTCGGCGGACTGGCGACCGGGGATCGCGCGAGCGCGCGCGCCGGCCAATCCCACACGGACGTCGTGACGGTCTCCTCGGCGCCGCTCGGCAACGCGGTCCCGGGAGCGTTCGTGGGCATCTCGCTCGAGTACGGGACCGTCGCCAGCGCAGAGCTCCCGGGTCGTGGCGGCGCGGACCGGGTGCTCGCGCAGCTGATCCGGAACCTGTCGCCGGGCTACGCGCCGGTCATTCGTATCGGTGGCGAGAGCGGCGACAAGACCTGGTGGCCGGTCCCGGGCATTCGCCGACCGCGCGGGATCGACTTCGCGCTGACGCCGACATGGCTCGCGGACGCAAGGGAGCTCACCGAGTCGGCGCACGCGCGTCTGATCCTCGGCATCAATCTCGAGGCCGACAGCACCGCGATCGCGGCAGCCGAAGGGCGCCACTTGGTCGCGGGAATCGGCCGCCGGAACATCGAGGCGCTCGAGATCGGCAACGAGCCCGAGCTGTACGCCGGGATCCCGTGGTACGTGACGCCGGCCGGTCAAAAGGGCTTCGGGCGACCGCTGACCTACAACCTCACCGACTACATGAAGGAATTCGCGACGATCGCAGGCGCGCTGCCCGCGGTTCCGCTCGCCGGGCCGTCCACCGGCGCCGACGCGTGGATCGCCGGCCTCGGGCAGCTGCTCGCGGCGAACCCGACCCTGCGTCTCGCGACGTTCCACGCCTACGCGCTCGATCCGCACGGTGATGCATTTCGCGGTCACGACTGCTCTACGGCGATCGGCGAGCCGGCCCACCCCAGCGTCAACGCTCTTCTGAACTCGTACGCGTCGCAGACGCTCGTGAAGGGCGCGCTGCCGTACATCGCGATCGCCCACAGCCACGGCGTCCCGTTCCGCATCGACGAGATGAACGCGATCACCTGCGCCGGCGCCCCGGGCGTCAGCAACACGTCGGCATCCGCGCTGTGGGTGCTCGACGAGCTGTTTCAACTGGTACGCGCCGGCGTCGACGGCGTGAACATCCACACCTGGCGAGGCTCCGCCGGCAAGTTGTTCGACATGCACTACCGGCATGGCCGGTGGGTGGGCACGGTTGCGCCCGAGTACTACGGCATGCTGATGTTCGTCCAGGCCGCTCCTCCGGGCTCACGACTGCTCTCGACGGGGCGCGACGACACCGGTCCGCTGCGCTCATGGGCGGTGCTGGCACCGGATCGGAGCGTTCGCGTGGTCCTCATCAACGACAGCCTGACGCACACTCGCTGGGTACTGGTGCGGCCACCTGGCCCGAGCCGCGAGGCCAAGCTGGCGCGCCTCGAGGCGCCCAGCGCGCACGCCAGGACCGGGATCACCCTCGGCGGCAAGAGCTTCAGCCCGCGGACCGTGACCGGACGGCTGACGGGGCCCGGGCAGGTCACGGTCATGCGGCCGTCGGCGGGCGGTTATCTGGTGCGGCTACCGGCCGCCAGCGCCGCGCTGCTCACGATCCGCTGAGCCCGCCCGCGTTCCTGTCACTTACCTCGTGTCGGCGCTTTGGCTAGGTAGCTCTGACCAGCGTGCAGGACGATCGTCTTGTGGCGGACGAAGTCGGTGACGCTCACCCGGTCGGTAACGTCGTGCGTTAGGGTCCCGTCGCAGCGATCTGCAACCGTCCAGATCGTGCCGAGCACCGTCGCCGCGCTGTAGCGTCCGCGCGTCCGGAACCTGCCGTGGGCACTGGCTCGGAGTAGCTCCAGCACCTTGCTGCTCGCGGCGGTGGCCGCGACGTCCGACGCCTTGCCGGTGCGCTTGCAGACCGCGAAGGTCGGCGCACCCGCGAACGCGCTCTCGATCAGTGACAGCGTCGCGAGACCCTTGCTCGCGCCCCGGGCCGTCTGGGTCAGCCGGAAGATCGCTCCGCCGAACGTGCCGCTCTGGGTCGTGCCTCTGTTGGCCGTCGCCGTGACGAGCTTGAGCGAGCCGTGCAGCGAGTTGATCTCCGAGCCGATCGGGATCTGAGTGGCCGCGGTCAGTCGGACGAACCCGGGGCCGGCGCCGGCCGCCGCGGCGGCGGGCGAGCCGGCTCCCCGATCGAGCGATTTCCCCGCGGGCGGCTTGACGAACACCGCGCCGGACACGGGCGTGGCGTTTGCCGTCTCGCCCACGACCGGCGCCGGTAGCACCGGCGGTGCTGTGGCGCCATACACGAATGCGTTACCGCCGCCGTCGACCGCCACGCAGAACGAGAAAGACGCGCACGACACCCCCGAAGCCAGGGCGGCAGGCTCGAGCTGCTGTGGAGCGCTCCACGAGCTGCCGTTGAACGTCAGCACACTCTCGCGGCCGTCGATCGCGGCGCAGAACGACGACGACGGGCATGACACTGCCCTGAATGCTCCCCCGTCGATCTGGCCGTTGACCGAGTCGATCGGGTCGGCAGCGCTCCAGGAGCTTCCGTTGTAGGTGAAGGCGTTACCGCCGGCGTCGACCGCAATGCAAAACGAAGCGGACGGGCACGACACCGAGGTGAGGTTGGTCGAGCCGATTGTCTGCGGCGTGCTCCAAACCGTGCCGGCGTTGGTGGAGGTCTCAACGTCTCCGCCCTCTCCCACCGCCACGCAGAATGACGCCGACGGGCACGCGATCCCCCCGATCGCCTCGTGATTGGACACGTTGTTGATCGTGACCGGAGCCGACCACGTGCTGCCGTTGTAGGTGAAGCCGTTGCCACCCACGTCGCCGGCTACGCAGAACGACGGCGATGTACACGACACCGCGGTGAAAGAGTTTCTAGTGGTATCGACGGCGACGGGGGCGCTCCACGTGCTGCCGTTGTATGTCAGCGCGTTGCCGGCCTGGTCGACCGCGCCGCAGAACGAGGCCGACGGACACGAGACCGACACGACAGTGTGGCCGCTCGGGTTGCTGCTCGGATCGATGTTGGTCGGCGCTCCCCACGCCTTGCCGTTGAACGTCTGGCCGTAACCGCCGGCGCCGACCGCGGCGCAGAACGTGGCCGTCGGGCACGACACGTTCTCGGGTGGATTTGAGTTGTCGATCATGGTCGGGCCCGACCAGCCGTTGGCGGCCAACCCGGACGAGGGCACCGCCAGCGCGGCAGCCATTACCGCGACCGCGGCCGCTGCTCGACCCCACCGCGCAAACCCGCGCCGGCGTCCATCCCAGAACGCACTCATATCGACTCCCCGATGTCCCGACGTTTTCCAGGCTCGCCCGGCCCCGTCGAACCGTGGACTTGTCCGTGCGACCGTACTCAGCCGTTCACGCCAAGTCAACACGACAACGGTGATGCTGTCCGCCGATTTCGTTCACTTACTTCTTCGGGCCGGAGAGCCAGTGGCATCACGCCTTGATGACCTCCGTGCCAGCTGCGCTCATCGCTTTGAGCGTCACCTGCCGGATCCGCCTCGGGGCCGGGGGGACTAGCGGCCGAGCCAGGATCGTAGGCGCACCAGGAGCGGTCGCCGGCGCACGAACCGCGACCGCGTGCCCGTCGCGTGTTGCCGTCGCGCGGGTCGTGACCACGGGCCGGCGTCGGCGGCGTGTCCGCCGCACCTCACACGTGCTCGCGCGCTCATCGCTGGGCCGCCTCCCTGGCCAACTGGCGCGCTTTCAGCTGTTCTTGCTCCATCTCGTAGGTAACGACGCCCGCGGGAAGAACCCACTTGCGGCCCCGGCGGGGCTCTTCCTCTGGCCACTCGCCATGCTCGTCGAAGTAGTCGCGCGCCCGTTCCTCCTGCGCTCGGTCGTCTTCGCTGCTCACGCTCAAGCGAAACAGGAGGTTGAGCAGGAGGACCGACAGCCCTCCGCCAACCGCCATCGCGAAGCCGTCGACGCCTAGCGACGCCGGCGAGATGATCAGCATCACGACGCCGCCGAGGATCATCACCGCGCCGAGCCCGTAACGGACCACCAGCATGCCGGGCGACGAGGCATCGGGCGACTCTGTCGGGGCGATAACGGCTTCGGTCATGGTGGGCTCCTCGGGCGCTTTCATCTGGTACTCCGGTCAAAGAGAGGATCGCCAACCGGCACGCGCTTTTCGAGCCGGCCTGCTCCCGGTCGCGCGTGGTGGACCCGACCGGCGATGTCCAGCTAGCCATACCCCGGCAGCCCAGTAGCTTTGCTCGCGTGACGCCGCTGAGGGTCGTGGTCGCCGAGGACCAATTGCTGTTGCGCGAGGGGCTTAGCCGCCTGCTCGCCGACGCCGGCTTCGACGTGGTCGCCCAGGCCGGCGACGCCGACGACCTGCGGCGCAAGGTCGCCGCCCACCGACCGGACGTGGCGATCGTCGACGTCCAGATGCCCCCGGACCACACCGACGACGGCCTGCGGGCCGCGATCGAGATCCGCCGCGCGCAGCCCGACACGGGCATCCTCATGCTCTCCCAGTTCCGCGATGAGGCGTATGCGCTGGATCTGATCGGCGAGAACGCCCGCGGCGTCGGTTACCTGCTCAAGGACCGGATCGCCGACGTGTCGTCGTTCACCGACGCCGTGCGTCGCGTGGCCGAGGGCGGCTCCGCGCTCGATCCCGAGATCGTCTCGCTGATGGTGGGTCGCCGGCGCAAACACGATCCGCTCGAGGCGCTGACCGCCCGTGAGCACCAAGTGCTGGCGCTGATGGCCGAGGGCAAATCAAACCGGGGGATCGCAGAGTCGCTCGACGTGACGCTCGCGGCCGTCGAGAAGCACGTCGGGCGGATCTTCGCGAAGCTCGGGCTCGGGGAGGAACCGCTCGAGCATCGACGCGTGCTCGCGGTGCTCACTCTCCTGCGGGCGCGTTGACGCCGGGCTCCAGCGGGAGCTCGGCGACGATGCGTGTGCCGGACCCGTCCGGCGACTCGATCGTCAACCCTCCGCCGACCGCGGCGACACGGTCGGTCAGCCCGGCGAGACCCGAGCCGGTGGAGAGGTCGGCGACGGCGCCACCGCGACCGTCGTCGGTCACGGTCACCACCAGCCGGTCCGATCGGGCGGCGATCGCGACGGCCGCCTCGGACGCTCGCGCATGCTTGGCCACGTTGGCCAGGGCCTCGGCCACGACGAAGTACGCGGTGCTCTCGACCAAGGGCGCAAACCGCTGTTCGGGGAGATCGAGCATCACTGGGACCGGCGTCCGCGCGGTCAGCGAGGTGATCGCGGGCGCCAGTCCCCGGTGAGCGAGGACGGACGGATCGAGGCCGGCGCCCAGATCGCGCAGGTCCCGGATCGCGAGCTGCGTCTCCTGGAGCGCGTCCGCGATCGCCCGCCGTGATTCCTCACCGCCTTCCGGATCGCGGCCCGCGGCGTGCAGGGCGAAGATCACGTTGATCAGCCGTTGCTGGGCGCCGTCGTGGAGGTCGCGACCCAGCCTCCGGCGCTCATCGAGCGCCGCCTGGACGATCCTCGCCCGCGAGGCGTGAATCGCCTCGGCCCGGAGCCGCTCGGCCTCGGCGCGGTTGCGGTCCGACACATCGCGGAACACCACCACCGCTCCGCGCCGGCCCTCGAAGGTGACCGGCGCCGAGGAGTACGCGACCGGCACGAACGAGCCGTCACGCCCGATGAACCAGTCCTGCTCCACCCGTACCGGCTCGCCGGTCTGGCGAGGCGCCAGTAGCGGGCAGTCGGACTCGGCGAACGGCCGGCCGTCCGGGTGGCGGTAGTGAATCGTGGCGTGACTCTGGCGGCCGATCAGCTCGCTCTCGGTGTCGTAGCCGAGGATGCTCACCGCCGCCGGATTGGCGAACAGCACCACGCCGGCATCGTCGACCGCGTACACGGCGTCGACCATGCTTCCGAGCAGCGCCCCGAGTAGCTCCTCCTCGTCTGAGCCCAGCCGCCCGGCGATGGTTCGAGGCGTCGGCATTGCGATACATCGTCGCACCGCGCCCCGTGGCGCTTCGTGTCGTGCCCTCGTTGGTAGCGTGCGGCCATGGCAACTCGAGGGGTGTGCATGCTGGCCGGGCGGATGGCCGACACCGTCGAGATCGCCGCGGCCGCCGACGCCGCAGGCTATGACGCCGCGTGGACCGGTGAGTTCAACGACCGCTCGGCGATCGTCGCGCTCGCGGCGATGGCACAGAACACAAGCCGGTGCCGGATCGGCAGCGCGATCGCGTACGGGGTCGGCCGCTCGCCGCTGATCCTCGCGAACGACGCGCGCGGCCTCGACGAGCTCAGCGGCGGCCGCCTCGTGCTCGGCCTCGGCACCGGCACGAAGGGCATGCAGATCGGCTGGCACGGCGTCAAGGACCCCGAATCGCCTGCCCTGCGGCTCGAGGAACTGGTCCCGCTCCTGCGCCGGATCTGGAAGCTCCACGAAGGCCCCGTCAAGCACGACGGCCGGTTCTATTCGATGAACCTCACGGCCACCGCGGAGGTCCTGCCACCGATCCGGGAACAGATCCCGATCTTCACGGCGGCGGTGAACCGGCGAATGATCGAGACCGCCGGCCGCGTCTCGGACGGGCTCGTCTGCCACCCCACGTTCAGATCGGAAGAGCACACGTCTGAACTCCAGTCAC
>OBLV0100000506.1_pt1 | contig 11898 bp, 10 predicted proteins | sample 1520071 | NCBI WGS metagenome assembly OBLV01 (sample SAMEA3888446, study PRJEB22518) | metagenome | reverse complement strand
ACCGAGATCTACACTCTTTCCCTACACGACGCTCTTCCGATCTCGCCGCGGTGTCCGAGCAGGTCTATGACGTGATCCTGCGGGATATACCGGAGCTGCGCGACGACAAGACGGTGCTCGCCTTGCTCTCCTCGAGCGTCCACAGCAACGTCGGCACCTGCCTGCAGATCATGCAGCACCAGATCGACCTCAGGGCCGTGCAGGCTCCGGCCGCGGCCTTGGAATACGCGCGCCGGCGGGCGCAGCGCGGCACATCGCTGACCGCGCTGCTGCGCGCCTACCGGCTCGGGCACACCTGCTTCTCCGACTGGCTTCTCAACGAACTGGCCCGGCAGACCGATGACGCCGCGATGATCACCGCCGCCACGCTAGGCATGTCCAAGATCGTGGCCGGGTACGTCGACCAGACCTCCGAGGAGATCGTCGCGGCCTACACGCTCGAACGGGAGAACTGGCTGCGGAACCGCAGCGCCGCCCGGGCCGCCCGGATCCGCGACCTGCTGTCGGGCCGGCGGATCAACGTGAGCGCGACGGAGCTCACGCTGGGCTACCGGCTGCGCCAGTACCACGTGGGCCTGGTCTGCTGGACGGCCGACGCCGGGGCTGCCGTCGACGACATCACCCGGCTCGAGCACGCCATCAGCCACGTCGCGGGGAAGGCGGGCTGCAGCGCCGATCCCGTGTTCCTGCCGCGCGACGAATCGAGCGCGTGGGCCTGGCTGCCGCTGGGGATCCGGGACACGTTCGACGCTGCCGAGGTCAGCACGGCCGGGGCGGACGCCGACCTGCATTTCGCCTTCGGCGGCGCGGCCAAGGGCGCGACGGGGTTCCGCATCACCCACCAGCAGGCCATCGCCGCCCAGGCGGTCGCGCTCGCCGCGGGATCCCCGCCGCCGCGGACGGTGACGTTCAGCGAGGTCGCACCGGTGGCGATGATGCTCGGCTCCCCCGACCTGCTACGGGCCTGGGTGCTCAGCACGCTGGGCGGCCTGGCCACCGACGACGAGCACCACGCGCGCCTGCGCGACACCCTGCTGACCTTCCTGCGGTCCGGGAGCAGCTACAAGACGACGGCCGAACGGCTGATGCTACATAAGAACACGGTCCAGTACCGGATCCGCAAGGCCGAGGAGAGCCTCGGCCGGCCGGTGGGCGAGCACCAGCACGACGTGGAACTCGCGCTGCGGGCAAGCCACTGGCTGGGCTCGTCCGTGCTGCAGCCGGCCCGAGGCCGCTTATGAGACCAGTGAACGCCATGAAACCCTGATTCCAGTGCGCTCTAACGCCATGAATGTCCGGTTTCATGGCGTCGGGTACCGGCCTCCCATGCTCGGATTCCGCCTCTACGGACCCAGAAATCACGCCTCTCCGGGGGCTGACCCCCGAACCCCTCTTGACTGATTAGACCTGTCTGTCTATTATTTGTTTTTGTACAGACCTGTCTACTCAATGAGGGTTGGTAACCAGACATGAGGACGCGCTACGCCGCAGGGCCCGGAGCAGGTATCGCGCAGGCAGCGCCGACCCAGCATCGGGCCGAACGGGCCGGGACCGCCCATGTCCTGCCGGCCTCCCGCCCGGCCAGCGACAACGCCGCGACCCTCCCGCCTGACCCGTTCGCGCGCCGGCCTTGGCTACGCGGACGCGGGCGCCGGCAGCTGTCCGGTCGCCTGGCCGTCTTCGTGCTGGCCTCGCTGATCGTGGCGCTGCTGGCCTCGTCCGCCGCCCCCACCCCGCTGTACGCGATCTACCAGGCCCAGTGGCACTTCACGCCGATCACCACCACGGTGGTGTTCGGGGTGTACGCGATGGCGGTGCTGGCCGGCCTGCTGACCCTGGGCAAGCTCTCCGACCACGTCGGGCGTCGGCCGGTGCTGCTGACCGCGATCGCGGTGCACGCGGGCTCGCTGGTGATCTTCGCCACCGCCACCGGGGTGCCTGAGCTGTTCGCCGCCCGGGTGGTCCAGGGCCTGTCCACCGGCGCGGCCCTGGGCGCGATCGGCGCGGCCATGCTGGACATGGACCGCGAGCTCGGCACCTTCGCCAACGCGGTGGCCCCGGGCATGGGCAGCGCGACCGGCGCGATCCTTTCCGCGCTGGCGGTCCGCTTCCTGCCCGACCCCACCCACCTCATCTACCTGGCCATGATCGGCGTGCTCGCGCTGCAGGCGATCGCGATCGCCGCGATGCGTGAGACGGTCAGCCCCGCACCCGGCGCGCTGGCCAGCCTGCGACCGGAGATCACCCTGCCGCGGGCGCTGCGGGGCCCGGTGCTGACCGCGGTGCCGGTGCTGTTCGCGGTGTGGGCGCTGGCCGGGCTGTACGGCGCGCTCGGACCGGCGCTGGTGCACGCGCTGACCGGCTCGGGCAACGTGGTGCTGGGCAGCCTGAGCCTGTTCGTGCTGGCCGGCTCGGCCGTCGTCGCGATCATCGCGCTGCGCCGGGCCGCGGCCCGGACGGTGATGCTGGCCGGCATCGCAGTCCTGATCACCGGCGTGGCCGTGACCGTGCTGGCCGTGAGCCTGGGCTCCGTGGCGGTGTTCTTCGCGGGCTCCGCGATCGCCGGCGCCGGGTTCGGCAGCGGCTTCCAGGGCGGCATCCGGATGGTGGTACCGCTGGCCGCGGCGCACCAGCGGGCCGGCCTGGTCTCGCTGCTCTACGTCGTGTCCTACCTGGGTCTTGGCGTGCCCGCCGTGCTGGCCGGATTCGGCGTGGTGCACGGCGGAGGGCTTATCCCCACCACCCGCTACTACGGCGCCGCGGTGATCGCGCTGGCCGCGCTGGCCCTGTTCGGCCTGCTGAAGAACCGGCTTACGATAGACAAGGCTGTCTAGGAAGGTGACCACCATGGCGGTCAAGGAAGCAGGGACGGCCCGGCCGTCGGCGCGCGAGCGGCTGCTGGCCGCGGCCAACGAGCTGTTCTACAACGAGGGCGTGCACACGGTCGGCATCGACCGCATCATCGAGCAGGCCGGCGTGGCCAAGGCCTCGCTGTACAACACGTTCGGCAGCAAGGACGAGCTGGTTCGTGCCTACCTGGAGACCCGCCACGCCAGCGTCACCCAGCGCATCATGCAGGCGGTGGACCGCTACGACACCCCGCGCGAGCGCCTGCTGGCCGTGTTCGAAGGCCAGGGTGAGCTGTTCGCCCAGCCGGACTACCGCGGCTGCGCGTTCGCCCGGGCCAGCGCGGAATCCCACCCCGGCGACCCGGCCGAGCGGGCCGCCGAAGGTTACCGTCGCTGGGTCCGTGACCTGCTGACCGAACTGGCGGCACAGGCCGGCGCATCGGAGCCCGAAGTCCTGGCCCGTCAGCTGCACCTGCTCTACGACGGCAGCGGGCAGGCCGCGCGGATGGACCGCGACCTCGCCGCGGCGGCCGCGGCCCGCGCCGCCGCGGCGGTCCTGCTCGACGCGGCCCTGGCCCGCGCGGCGGCAGGTGGTGCACCGACCGCGGTCGCCGAGTGACTGCCCTCCAGGCTGACAGCCAGCGGCCATGATGGGCATCGGCGATCACCGCATCATGAAGATTCTGTACAAGTTTTAGTACACTTTCTTCTATGAGCAGTCCCGTGGTGACTCAGGTACACCCGCTGTCGGAGGTCAGGCAGCGACTTTCCGGGATCCTCGCGCGGTTCCGCCGTGAGGGCGCCGCGGCTGAGCCTGTTGCCTTCGGATCACATCGCAAGCCGGAGGCCGTTCTCCTGCCGTACGAAGTGTATGAGCGGTACGAGGCGCTGGCGCGCCAGCGGGCGCGCCTAGACAACGCCCTGTCCGCGGCCCAGTCCGTGCAGGTCGAACTGCCTGGGCCGTTCGGCGCGGACCATGACCGCGAGGTCGCGGCCTACGTGGACGGCGAGATCAGCGCGGCCGAACTGTACCGCAGAACCGTGGCCCGGTACCGGCAGCCGTAGGTGCCCGACGATCCGTACACCGACCCGATTACGGGGGTCCTGCGCAACAAGCTCGGGCTGGAAACGGCGGAGGAACTCGCCGCCGCCGAGCGGGAGATCACTCACGCGGCGCTGATCCTGCTCCGTGAATCGCCGGTCCATCCCACCTACGACCTGCCTCACCTGTGCACGATCCACCGGAGGATTTTCGGCGACATCTACGGATGGGCCGGACAGATCCGGACGGTCTCCATCGCTAAGGGCAGCCCGTTTTGCCTGCCCCAGTACATCGAATCCTCATCGGCCGGCATCGTCCGCGCGCTGGGCAACGAAAACTTCCTGCGCGGGCTGGAACGAAGCGCGTTCATTGACCGGCTGACCTTCTACCTGGGCGAGGTCAACGCGGTCCATCCTTTCCGCGAGGGCAACGGGCCGACCCAGCGCGCCTTCTTCGAGCAGCTTGCCCGCGACGCGGGATTTAACCTTGACTGGCAGCACCTTGACACCACCCGGAACATCGAGGCATCGGCAGCGATCATGCGCGGCGACGTCGAGCCAATGCGGAAGATGCTCGACACGCTCGTGACGCACGGAACTTAGCGGCTGATGTCGCTCAGAGCCGAGGGCCACCTGTCCAGCCGGAGACCGTTGCGAATAGGTCATTGGTACCGTACGTCCAAATGCCAGCACCAGGCTGACCATTTCGTCTCGTATTTGCGCTGAATACTAGATGTTCGGCGCACAAAGTCGCAGGATGCTAACTAGTTGTCTCCATTGATCGGGGCGCATGTGACATCTGCGACACGCGTGGTCCCTCACAGCAGAAAACCCCAAGAACTGCTGCCGACCGGGGCTCCGCTGACATTGGTGGACGCCGACGGCCGGGCCGTCCCGTCCGCCGGCCTGGCCATGCCCGGCGACGAGGCACTCCTCGCCTTGCACCGGAAGATGGTGCTGGCCCGACGTTTCGACACTCAGGCGACGGCTCTTACCAGGCAGGGACGGCTGGCCGTGTATCCGTCAGCCCGCGGCCAGGAAGCGGGCGAGGTCGGCGCGGTGCTCGCGCTCCGCCCGCAGGACTGGCTGTTCCCGACCTACCGCGACACCATGGCCGTGGTCTGCCGGGGCCTAGATCCCGTTGAGGTGCTCTCGCTGCTGCGCGGGGACTGGCACTGCGGGTACGACCCCTACGAGCACCGTGTCGCCCCCCAGTGCACCCCGCTGGCCACCAATACGCTGCACGCTGTCGGCGTGGCCCACGCGGCTAAGCTCAAGGGCGAGGACACGGTCGCCCTGGTCATGCTCGGTGACGGCGCGACCAGCGAGGGTGACACCCACGCCGCGCTGAACTTCGCGGCGGTCTGGCAGGCCCCGGTGGTGTTCTTCGTGCAGAACAACGGCTACGCGATCAGCGTCCCGCTGTCCAAGCAGACCGCCGCCCCCTCCCTGGCTCACAAGGGAGTCGGCTACGGGGTTCCCGGCATGCTGGTCGACGGCAACGACGCCGCCGCGGTCTACGCGGCCGTGCGGGGTGCGGTGGCGGCCGGCGCGGAAGGCGGCGGCCCCACGCTGATCGAGGCGGTCACCTATCGCATCGAGGCCCACACCAACGCCGATGACGCCACCCGGTACCGCGGCCAGGCCGAGGTGGACGGATGGCTCGCCCGCGACCCGCTGGCCCGGCTCAGGAAGCATCTCATCGCCCGCGGCCTGCTCGGCGAGCCCGCCGTCGCCGCCCTCGAAGCCGAGGCCGAGGCCGAGGCGGCAGCGCTGCGGCAGCGGTTGAACGCCGGCATCGCGCATGATCCGGCTGACCTGTTCCGGCACGTCTACGCCGAGCAGACCCCGGACCTGCGCCGGCAGCAGCAGGAACTCTCCGCCGAACTCGCGGCAGCAGCGGACGATCCGGAGGTAGCACGATGACCGCGATCGCCGAACGCAGCCCCGGGCCGCTGGTGACGACGCCCGAGGTAACGATGGCCACGGCCCTGAACCAGGCGCTGGCCGACGCGCTGACCGAGGACGAGACCGTCCTCGTCTTCGGCGAGGACGTCGGGCCGCTGGGAGGCGTCTTCCGGATCACCGACGGGCTGGCGGCCAGGTTCGGGGACACGCGGGTCTTCGACACTCCGCTCGCCGAGTCAGGCATCGTCGGCACCGCCATCGGCATGGCGATGAACGGCCTGCGGCCCGTCGTGGAGATGCAGTTCGACGCGTTCGCCTATCCGGCCTTCGAGCAGATCACCAGCCATCTGGCCAAGCTGCGGAACCGGACCAGGGGCCGCGTCGCGCTGCCCGTCGTGATCCGGATTCCCTACGGCGGCGGCATTGGGGGCGTGGAACACCACTGTGACTCCTCCGAGGCCTACTACTCGCATACCCCCGGCCTGCGGGTCGTCACCCCGGCTACGCCCGGGGACGCGTATGCGCTGCTCCGGCAGGCAATCGAATGCCCAGATCCGGTTATCTTCCTCGAGCCCAAGCGCCGCTACTGGTCGAAGCAAGCCACGGTCCTTGACCACGCCGGCACCAATCCAAAGACCCTGGACCGTGCCATCGTGCGGCGGCCGGGCTCCGACGTGACCCTGATCGCGTACGGCGGGACCCTGGACACCGCGCTGGAAGCGGCCGACGCCGCGGAGGAAGAGGGCCGCAGCCTCGAGGTCATCGACCTGCGGAGCCTGTCCCCGTTCGACGATGAGACGGTGACCGCATCGGTGCGGCGAACCGGCCGTGCCATCGTCGTGCATGAAGCGAGCCGGTTCTGCGGATACGGCGCCGAGGTGGCCGCGCGCCTGTCCGAGCAGTGTTTCCACTACCTCGAGGCCCCGGTCCTGCGGGTGGCCGGGTTCGACATCCCCTATCCCCCGCCGCACCTGGAGGAATATCACCTGCCCAGCGTCGACCGCATCCTCGACGCGGTCGACCGCCTGCAGTGGCAGGAGACCCGCCCGGCCGTGAGAGCAGGCGGCTAGATGCCTGCGTTTCTCCTGCCGGACCTGGGCGAGGGCCTGACCGAGGCCGAGATCGTGACCTGGCACGTGCAGACCGGAGACACCGTCACCGTGGACCAGCCCATCGTCGAGGTCGAGACGGCCAAGGCGGTGGTCGAGGTCCCCGTGCCGTTCGCCGGCCGGGTCACCGCGCTGCACGGCCAGCCCGGCGACGTCGTGGCCGTCGGAGAGCCCCTGCTCACCGTGGATACCGCCGAGAGCGGCAACGTCCTGGTCGGCTACGGCACCTCCGGCGGGCACCGCCGCCGTCACCGGGCCACGCGGTCGTCGGGCGACAGCAGCGTTCCGCCGCGCAACGGCAGGTTGCCCGTTGCCTCGCCGCTGATCAGGCAGCTCGCCCGTAGCGCCGGCCTTGACCTTGCGACCATCCGCGGCTCCGGCCGCGGCGGGCTGATCACCCGCCAGGATGTGGACGCGGCGATCACTGCCCGCCAGGCCGGGCCAGCTGCTGTCCCGGAGCCTGCGCCGGCCGTCCCGGAGCCCGCACCGATCGTCCCGGAGTCCGCGCCGGCCGTTCCGCCTGCCGACGGAGTCATCCGGATTCCGATACGAGGCCAGCGCAAGTCCGTCGCGGACAAGCTCAGCCGGTCGCGACGGGAGATCCCGGAGGCGACCGTCTGGGTGGACGTGGACGCCACCGAGATGCTCAGGCTCCGGGCTGCGCTCAACGCCGATGAGTCGGCCCCGAAGATCAGCCTGCTGGCGCTGCTGTCCCGGTTCACGATTCTCGCGTTGCGCCGCCATCCGGAACTCAACGCCAGGATCGAGGGCGACGAGATCGTGATGGGCCCATCCGTGCACCTGGGCTTCGCTGCCCAGACCGACCGCGGTCTCCTGGTGCCCGTCGTACACGATGCCCAGGCACACACCCTCGAGCAGCTTGCCGTGACCGTCGCCGAACGGACCCGGCGCGCCAGGGACGGCACGCTCGGTCCCGCCGAGCTGACCGGCGGCACGTTCACGGTCAACAACTACGGCGTGTTCGGCGTGGATGGCTCGGCCGCCATCATCAATCACCCGGAAGCGGCGATCCTGGGCATCGGCCGGATCATCCAGCGTCCCTGGGTCGTCGACGGCCAGGTCGTGCCCCGCCAGATGACCGAGCTCACCCTCGCGTTCGACCACCGGGTTTGTGACGGCGGGACGGCCGGCGGTTTCCTGCGCTTTATCGCCGACTGTGTTGAATCTCCGGCGAATGCCCTGCGGCACCTGTAGGCCCCGCCGCCGCGGGGCCGCGGCCGAGCTCATCGAAGATCAGCACGGTCTGCGTCGACAGCACCTCGGGCATGCTCTGAAAGCTATTCAGCACTAGTTCCCGCAGCGCCGTGATGTCGCGGGCCCGGACGAGCAGCACGATGTCGGCGTCCCCGGACACCAGCGCCGCGTGCTCGACCTCCGGCATCGTCATGAGCCTGGCCCGCAGCGGCTTCCACGCGGGCTGCGCGATCTTCAGGTGCACGTACGCGGACAGGCCGTACCCGTACCGCTGCGGGTCCACCGAGGCGGAGTAGCCGGTAATCACCCCGGCTTCTTCCAGCCGCTGGACGCGCAGGTAGGCGCCGGACCGGGAGATGTGCAATCGAGCCGCCAGCGCCCGCATGGAAATGCGCCCGTCTCCGCGCAGCACCGCCACGATAGCCCGGTCGACATCATCGAGCGGGAGCGCCTGCCCGCCGGAGCCGGGATCTTGACCGGTCTTAGACGTCATGACGGCAACTTACCTGTGACGAGGCCGATCGTCTGACACGGGGCGCTGGTCATGGACCGATCGTCCGTCAGTACGGGGACGGCTGGTTGCGGATCACCTTGAGGCTGACGATCTTGCCGTCGCGGACGGTGAAGTAGTCCGACATGACCAGTTCGGCGGGCAGGCTGGTCTTGTCGTAGGTGCCGTCGTAGCGGGACCGCACGATGGTTTCGCCGTAGTGGTCGACGACCTCAAGCGGTTCCATCGTGACGTGGTCCCCGACCATCTCCTTCTCGGCCCAGCGGCGGATGGCGTCGATGCCGCTGATCTCGCGGCGGGCGTCGTTGACGTAGGCGTCGGGGGCGAAGGCCGCGACCATGCCGTCGAGGTTGAAGGCGTTGACGGCGGCGAGGTAGTCGGCGACGACGGGCGGAAGGGACGTGGTCATGGTCGTGCTCCTTTCGAGGCGGCGGCCGGGCTGGCCGCCTATCAGGAGCCTCGGGCCTGCCCTTGCGGGAGATGCAAGACCCGCAGTGCCGCTTGTATCTCCCCTAGGGGGAGATCTGATACTGGGGGCATGCCGCCATCACTGGCGATCGGGGATTTCTCGCGCGCCACGCACCTGAACATCAAGACGTTGCGCCACTACCATCGCGTCGGCCTGCTGGTACCCGCCGATGTCGATCCGGACACGGGACACCGCCGCTATGGCACGGACCAGATCCCGACTGCCCAGGTCATCAAGCGGTTCCGGTCCCTGGACATGCCCCTGGAAGAGATCCACGCCGTCATTACCACCCCGGACCTGGCCGCCCGTAACGAGCTGATCGCCGGTCATCTCCGCCGCCTCGAGATGACCCTGGCGCGCACCCAGCAGGCGGCCGCATCACTGCGTGACCTCCTCGAGCCCCCGGCCGGCGCCACACCGGTAGCTATCGAGCATCGCCGGATACCGGTCACGCCCGCGGCCGCCGTGAGCGAGGTCATCGACGTCAAAGAGGCCAGCGCCTGGTACCAGGGCGCGCTCGGCGAACTGTACGCCGTGCTGGCCGCTCACAAGGTCACGCCCACCGGCCCCGGAGGCGGCATCTATGCCAACGACCTGTTCTCCTACGCACGCGGCGAAGCCACCGTCTTCGTGCCGTGCGCCGAACCGGTGCGGGCGACCGGACGAATAAGCAGGCTTGTGATCCCGGAGGTTGAGCTCGCCGTCACCGTGCATAGCGGCGCCCACACGGATGCCGACCTGGCGTACGGATCGCTCGCGACCTACGTGACCGATCATGCCCTCGCCGTCGAGGGACCCATCCGCGAGTACTACGTGATCGGCCCCCATGAGACCCCGGACGAGGACCAGTGGCGCACCGAAATCGGATGGCCGATCTTCGCTACCGGCCGGACCGGCGACCGGGCCACCAGCCCGAGCGGCAGCAACTGAGACGCACGTCCTTTTGAGCCGTCAAAGCCGTCCCCTTCGCGCGGCGGTGCGGGCGGAGCGGACTGGGTACACCCCTCCACGGAGGTGCCGTGGACGGTTTCCTGCTCGCGTATGACGGCTTTGATCCCGAGGCCGAGGGCCTTCGTGAGGCGCTGACCTCGACGGGCAACGGCTACCTGTGCGTGCGCGGCGCGGCGGAGTGGGAAGATGCCGACGGCGTGCACTACCCCGGCACCTATGTGCACGGCGGTTACAACCGCGAGACGACGATCCTGGGCGGCCTGCCCGTGCTCAACGAGGATCTCGTCAACCTGCCGAACTGGCTGGTCCTCCAGTTGCGCATCGAGGGTGGGGACGTGATCCGGCTCGCCGACGTGGATCTGCTCGGTTACCGCCACGAGCTGGACATCCAGTTCGCGACCGTGAGCCGTCACCTCACGTTCCGTGACCATGATGGTCACGAGACGACACTGCACAGCCGCCGCTTCGTCAGCATGGCCGACCCTCATCACGGAGGGATCGAGTGGACGCTCGTACCGGAGAACTGGTCGGGGCACGCCGAGGTGGTCACGGCGATCGACGGCCGGGTGAGCAATGCCGGGGTTGCCCGCTACCGTGAGCTGGAGGGCCGCCACCTGAACCCGGTGGGCCCGCGGACGCTCGGACCTGAGGTCATCGCGCTGAAGGCCGAGACCCGGCAGTCGAATCTGTACATCAGCCAGGCAGCCCGCACCCGCGTGTTCCGCGGTGATGGTTCAGTCCAGGTCGAGCGGCGGCTCTACCAGATGGAGGACTACATCCAGCAGGTCCTGACCTTCGACATGCGCCAGGGCGAGCCGACGCGGGTCGAGAAGCTGGTGACGTTCTTCACGTCACGGGACCCGGCGGTCAGCGACACGCTGGTGAAGGCGGCCACGTCGGTGGCCCGGCATACCGATTTCGGCGCCTCGTTCGAGAGGCACGCCGCGGCGTGGGAAGAGCTGTGGCGGGTGTGTGACATGCGGGTGTCCGGAGAGGAGAGCGTGCAGTTGCTGCTGCGGCTGCACATCGCGCACGTCCTGCAGGTCTGCTCACGGAACACTGCCGACCTCGATGCGGGGCTGCCCGCCCGCGGCCTGAACGGGGAGGCGTATCGCGGGCATGTGTTCTGGGATGAGCTCTACGCGTTTCCGTTCTTCAATGTCCGGCTGCCCGAGGTCACGCGAGGGCTGCTGATGTACCGCTACCGCCGGATAGGCGAGGCCCGGGCGGCGGCCCGGGAGGAAGGATTCCGGGGCACGATGTTCCCGTGGCAGAGCGGGAGCGAGGGAACCGAGGAGACCCAGCGCGTCCACCTCAACCCCGTTTCGGGCCGCTGGGAGCCTGACCTCAGCCGTCGCCAGCGGCACGTCAACGCGGCGATCTTCTGGAACATCTGGCAGTACTTCCAGGCTACGCACGACCAGGCGTTCCTGCGCGACTATGGCGCGGAGATGATGCTCAGCATCACGCGTTTCTGGGCATCGATCACGCACTTCAATCCCGAGCGCGAGCGTTACGAGATCCATGGCGTGATGGGCCCCGACGAGTTCCACGACAAGTACCCGGACGCGCCGGGGGGCGGGTTGCGCAACAACGCGTACACCAACGTCATGGTGGCGTGGCTGTGCGATATCACCGGCAAGCTGCTGGCGCTGCTGCCGGCGAGCCGCGCGGAGGAGTTGCGCGAGCGCCTCGGCATCGCCGACGACGAACTGGCCGTGTGGCGGGACATGAGCCAGCGGATGTTCGTCCCGTTCCACGACGACGGGATCATCAGCCAGTTCGAGGGTTATGAGGACCTCGAGGAACTGGACTGGGACGCGTACCGGGCGAAGTACGGCAACA
>OBLV0100000505.1_pt1 | contig 11901 bp, 8 predicted proteins | sample 1520071 | NCBI WGS metagenome assembly OBLV01 (sample SAMEA3888446, study PRJEB22518) | metagenome | reverse complement strand
TGGCCAGGGTCCAGCGCCAGCTCCAGCCCAGGCCCTCCAGCAGGCCGTAGGCGGCCGCCACCGAGACCAGGTAACCCCCGTACCAGAACACGAGCATGTAGGACACCCGCCGGCCACGTCCGTGCGCCGGCACGAATTCCGAGAGCATCGACGAGCCGATGGAGTACTCGGCTCCGATGGCCACACCCAGCAGCAGCCGCACGACGAACAACTGCCACCCCTCTGAGACGAACGCCTGCAGCACGCCGAGCACGACGAACAGGCAGATGTCGAGCAGGAACAGCTGCTTGCGGCCGAACCGGTCGGTGAGGAAACCGCCGATCGGAGCGCCGAAGAAGATGCCGATCAGCGACGACGCCCCGATCAGGCCGGCCCACACCGGCGAGATCCCGAGTTCCCTTGCCAGCGGCACCAGCACCACGCTGAGCACACCGAGGTCGAACCCGTCGAGCCCCTCGCCCCACGCCGTGGCCAGCGTCAGTCGCCGCAGGAAGCCCTTGTCGCCGAACTCCTTCATGCTCTTCGTGGCCTGCGCCATGTCGTACCCACTCTCGCCCGGCCGTCACGGTTCTCAGCAAAGACAGTCGCCGCGGCTGGCCGCCGCAGCGATCAAGCTTACCCGGATTTGCTGGAACTTCAGCCGAGGTCGGGGGTGTCGAAGGTGTTGCAGCTCTCCGGGTCGCCGGACCGGTATCCGGTGAGATACCACTTCTGGCGCTGCTCGGAGCTGCCGTGGGTGAACTGGCTTTCGTTGACCTGACCGCCCCCGAGCTGGGTTTGGATGAAGTCGTCGCCGATCCGGGAGGCGGTGTCGAGCGCTGCGCTGACGTCCGCGTCGGTCACGTCGGTGATCAGTGGCCGGCCGGAGGATCCCGGGGTGGTACTCGCGTTCTTCGCCCAGACGCCGGCGTAGCAGTCGGCCTGCAGTTCCAGCCGGACCGAACCGGAGCTCGGTCCGGAGTCGCCCGCCTGGACCCGGCGCGCGGTGCCGCGCAGGTTCTGCACGTGGTGGCCGTACTCGTGCGCGATCACGTACGCCCGGGCGAACGGCCCACCCTTCGCGCCGAAGCGCTGCTCGAGTTCCTGGAAGAAGCGCAGATCGATATAGGTCTCCCGGTCGGCAGGGCAGTAGAACGGGCCGACCTCCGAGCTCGCGGCGCCGCAGCCGCTGTTCACCCCGCCGTTGAAGAAGTCGATCCGGGGCCTGCGGTATGCCTGGCCTGAGTGCGCGAAGGTGCCACTCCAGTAAGCGTCGAGGGAGTTGACGACGGCGACGACCTCGCAGTCGAGCTTGGTGTTCGCGTCCTGGCCGCGCCGGCAGCTCTCGCTGATCTGGGTGTCGTTGACGCTCTGCCCTGCACCGAGTCCCGGCAGGCCGTTGGGCAGCGAACCGCCTGAGTCACCACCGAGCTGGGAGAACAGCAGGTAGAGCACGAGGCCGATGATGCCGACACCGCCGCCTACCGCCACTCGCCCGCCGGTGCGGCTACCGCGCTGGTCATCGACCTGGGAAGTGTCAAGCTCGGCGTCCTCATCGAATCGCACGCTGCCTCCTGCGAGCACCGCTCGTGAGTGCGTAACAGTGTTAGAACACTGTTACGCACTCACGAGATCGCCCTCGGGCCTGGCCCGAGGGCGATCTTACGTCATGATGCGCAGCACGCTCCCCACCAATGTGAGCACAGAAAGTGACAGATGAGACGGCTTCTGATCCTGTTTACCCTGTTCGTGTTTGTGGCCACCGGGTGCACTACCGCCCGGGAGAGCACCGTGAGTCCCGCCGGGCCGGGTGCGCCCCGGGTGGTGGCGACCGGGCTGGCGGATCCGTGGGAGATCATCTGGGGACCTGACGGTTTTCTCTGGATCACCGAGAAAGGGGGCAGGGTGATCCGGGTGAACCCGGCGGATGGTTCGCGGAGCACCGTCATCACGATCCCTGACGTGTACTCCACGCAGAGCCAGGACGGCCTGCTCGGCATGGCGTTCCGGCCGGATTTCCTCAAGGGCAACAATGACGTCTATCTCGCCTATACCTATGACAGCGACCCGGGCCAGGCGGTGAATCGGCAGGCCAGGATAGTCCGCTACACCTACGATCCGGCCGCCAAGACGATGAGCCGTCCGGTGGAGCTCATCACCGGCTTGCCGGCGAGCACGGACCACGACGCGGGCCGGCTACTGGTCGGGCCGGATCAGAAGCTCTATTACGGGATCGGGGACCAGGGAAACAACCAGTTCGACCGCGCCTGCGAGCCGATCCGCTCGCAGGATCTGCCCACCGTGCAGGATGTCCGCACCCGAAATTGGGCGACCTACCAGGGCAAGATTCTTAGGCTCAACCTTGACGGCAGCATCCCTGCGGACAACCCGGAGATCAAGGGGGTGCGCAGCCACATCTTCACCTACGGGCATCGCAACCCCCAGGGTCTGGCGTTCGGGCCGGGAGGCCGCCTGTTCTCGACCGAGCACGGTCCCAAGTCCGATGACGAGATCAACCTGAACGTGCCGGGCAAGAACTACGGCTGGCCTTTCGTCTCCGGTTTCAAAGATGACGAGTCCTACACCTATGAGAACTGGTCCGCATCAACCGTGCCGTGTGCCGGCCTGCACTACGACGATTTCACCACACCTCCGTCGGTGCCCCGGCAAAAGGAGACATCCTGGAGCAGCCCGGACTACATGGATCCGCTGAAGACACTCTTCACGGTGCCCAACGGATACAATTTCCAGGACCCGGCCTGCGGTGAGCAGTCGTACGTCTGCTGGCCGACGATCGCGCCGTCCAGCATGGTCTACGTGCCCGCCGGTCAGGGAGTTGCCGGCGGTTGGGGCAACTCATTGCTGGTGACGAGCCTGAAGAACGGTGCCGTCTACCGGTTGCGGCTCACCCAGGACGGTGGCTCGATTCAGGGTGACCTCACCCAGTACTTCAAGACCGTGAATCGTTACCGCGCGCTGGCCCTGAGCCCGGACCACCAGCACGTCTTCATCATCACCGACGCCCATAGCCTGGCCACTTCCCTGCAGGGATCTCCGGTGGAGCAACTGGCCAACCCCGGGGCGATCCTGGAGTTCAGCGTTCCCGCCTCCAGCTGAGCGGCCGCTCCCGGTCGTGTTCCTCGGCGAGATCTTTGAGCCTGCCGTCGAGCAGTTGGTCGATGGTGATCAGGCCGAGCACCGCGGCATTCTGGCGATCAACGACGGGGGCGCTGGTGATATGGCGTTCGGCGAACAGGTTGACCACCGTTCGCAGCGTATCGTCCGGGCGCACCAGCACCGGACCTGTGATCATCAAATCGGCCACCTTGCCGGCCGAGGAGTCGATGAGCTGCTGGCGAGTGGTGATGCCAAGGAGGTCACCATTGTCATCGAGCACCGGAAACAGCCGCTGTAAGGGGTCGGAGATCCCGTCCGGCGCCTTTCGGTGATTTCCGATCCGGGGGACGGTGCTGGCGAGGAGGTTCGGTGGCGGCGGCAGCACATCGCCTGGATGTAACGTCGTCGGGCGGGTGTGCATGACCTCATCGGCGAAAAGCACCTCGAGCGGGTCGACGTCATACTCCCGGGTGAGGTGATACCCGCGCCGGGAGATTTTCTCAGTGAGCACCGAGCGGGGCAGTACCAGCGCGGACACACCGTATGCGGCGGTCGAGGCGATCAGCAACGGGAACACGGCCGGCCAGGCATGCGTGAGTTCGAGAGCGAACAGGACCGCGGTGAACGGTACCCGCATCACCCCGCCGACCGCGGCGGCGAGCCCGATCATGGCCCAGAATCCCGGCATGACCGTGGGAAACAGGTGGCTCTCCAGCGCACCGGCGGCGGCGCCGATCATGAGAACCGGAGCGAGCACGCCGCCCGAGGTACCCGAGCCCAGCGACAAGGCCCAGATCAGGCTCTTGACCACCAGGATCCCGATGATCAGCGACAACGCGGCGTGCCCGGTGATCAGGTCACGGATCACGTCGTAACCCACGCCGAGCGCCCGAGGCTCGATCAAACCTCCTACACCGATGATCAGTCCGGCGATCGCCGGCCACCACATCCAGTGCACCGGCAATCTGGCGAAGGTGTCTTCGGACAGGTAGAGAATCCTGGTCACCGCCAGCGCCAGGAAGCCACCGATGGCGCCGGCAGCGATGCAGAACAGGTCTACCGACGCGCTCGGGTGCACGGCTGAGGCGTTCACCGGGAAGATCGGGTTGGTGCCTAGCAGCAGCCCGCGGACCACGGTGCTCACCGCGACCGCAGCAGCCACCGGGAGGAAGCTGCGTGGGCGCCACTCGAACAGCAGCAGTTCCACCGCGATCAGGAGCGACGCCATCGGAGCGTTGAACGTCGCCGCCATCCCGGCTGCCGCGCCGGACACCATCAGGGCCTTGCGTTCATCCGCGGACAGGTGCAGGCCCTGCGCCAGGAGCGATCCCACCGCGCCACCGGTCATGATGATCGGCCCCTCGGCGCCGAACGGACCACCGGTGCCGATGCTGACTGCCGCCGAGATGGGCTTGAGCACGGCCACCCGTGGCTCGACGCAGCTGCGGCGCAGCAGGATCGCCTGGATCGCCTCCGGGATGCCGTGGCCGCGAATCGTCTCCGAGCCGTAGCGGGCCATCACACCGATCACGAGTCCACCGGTGATCGGGGCCAGCAGGATCAGCCACGCCGGGTTGTGCACCGCCCCTGGCGCGACCAGTTCGAAATCAACCCGCTGGTAGAAGATCAGGTTCGTGATCAGTCCGATGAGCCGCAGCAGGACCCACGCGGCGAAGGCCCCGAACGCTCCGATGGGCACCGCGCACGCGATGATCAGCAGCACCCGCGGGCGGAGCGTGAAATCGCCCAGGTGACGCGGCGGGCGGCGGGTTTGCTGCGCTTCGCTCACCGCAGTACCGATCTCAGCCGCGTGCGATGTAGAGATCCCGGAGTAGACCGGTCTCCAGCTCCATGTCCGCGACCCGGGCCTTGACCACGTCGCCGATGCTGACCAGACCGACCAGCTCCCCGTGGTGCACGACCGGAAGGTGCCGGTGGCGGGAGGCGGTCATCTGCTGCATCAGCCGAGCGATGCTGTCCTCGGGAGCGCAGGTCGGCACGTTGCGCGACATGATCCCGGAGACCTGCATGGTCAGCAGCCTGGCGCTGTACTTGCTGAGACCCCGGATGATGTCGCGCTCGGTGAGGATGCCCGCGATCGGTCGCTGGTCGGTGTCGCTGCGAACGACCAGGGCTCCGATCTGTGGCGGCCCGTGCAGCCGGCCTACCGCTTCGGCGATGGTCGCATCGCCCTCGATGGTCTCAACTGAATGGCCCTTTGACTTGAGAATCTCCTCGACCTTCATCGGATCCCCTCCCGGTGACGCAGGTGTCTTCATCGTCCTCTCCTGAACCGGCTCGTACCACGAATTCGGCAGCACTGTGATACGCGCCGCAGCCAGCCATCGGTGCGCTCAGCTGCGGAAGCGGTAGCCCATACCGGGTTCGGTGATCAGGTAGCGGGGGTGGGAGGCGTCCGGTTCGAGCTTGCGGCGAAGTTGAGCGAGGTAGACCCGCAGGTAATGCGACTCGGTCTGGTAGCGGGGCCCCCACACCTCGCCGAGCAGCTGGCGCTGGCTGACGAGCTTGCCCCGGTGCCGGACCAGAAGCTCGAGGATCCCCCACTCGGTGGGGGTGAGGTGGACGAGCATGCCGTCCCGGCTGACCTGCTTGGCGGCCAGGTCGATGCACAGCTCACCGGCCCGCACGAGCGCCTCATCGCCGGTGGGCCGGCTGCTCACCCGGCGGACCGCGGCGCGCAACCGGGCCAGCAACTCGTCCATGCCGAAGGGCTTGGTGATGTAGTCGTCGGCACCGGCGTCGAGGGCCTCGACCTTGTCGCCGGAGTCGGTGCGCGCGGAGAGCACGATGATCGGGGTGGTGCTCCAGCCACGGAGCCCGCTGATCACGTCGGTGCCGTCCAGGTCGGGCAGGCCGAGGTCGAGCACGATCACATCGGGATGATCATGAGCGGCGACGTGCAGGGCTTTGGTGCCGTCGGACGCGACGAGCACGGTGTAGCCGCGTGCCGCCAAGTTGATCTTCAGTGCGCGCAGGATCTGCGGATCGTCGTCAACCACGAGCACCCGGGTCATCCGGCGACCTCGTTGCCTTCGATGGGGCCGTCGATGGCCCGGGACTTGGCCGTTCGCGGCGCGGTGGGCAGGGAGACCACGATGGTCAGGCCGCCGCCGGGGGTGTCCTCGGTGTCGATGGTGCCGCCCATGGCCTCAGTGAAGCCCTGGGCGACGCTCAGGCCTAGCCCGATACCGCTGGCGGCGTCCCGGTCACCCATTCGCTGGAACGGAGCGAACATGTTGGCCGCCGATCCGGGCGGGATGCCGGGACCGTGGTCGACCACCCGTAGCTCGACGTGGTTCGCGTGTGCGCTGGCCCGGACCGCGATCGGGGATCCGCCGCCGTGGCGCAGCGCGTTGTCGATGACGTTGGCGATGACTCGTTCGAGCAACCCGGCGTCGGCGAGCACGTGCGGCAGGGCCTCGTCGATGTCCACCCCGACCGCGCGGGCACCGTCGATGCCGGACAGCGCGCGGAGCACGACCTCGTCGTAGCCGATGGGCTGCAGTGCCGGGGTGATGGCACCGGTGGCCAGCCGGGACGAGTCGAGCAGGTTGCCCACCAGCGCGTGCAGCCGGTCGGTGGATTCTTCGATGGTGGCCAGCAGCTCGGCTGAGTCGCTGGCCGAGAGCCTCAGCTCCCGATCACGCAGGCTGCTCACGGCAGCTTTGATCGAGGTGAGCGGGCTGCGCAGGTCATGACCGACCGCGGAGAGCAGCGAGGTACGCAGCGCGGCGGTGTGCGCCTGGCGCTGGGCCTGCGCCGCCTCGGCGGCCATCCGCTGCTGGCGCAGCGCGAGCAACGCCTGGCCGGCGGCGGCTTCCAGCGTCAGCTGGTCGGCAGCGGTCACGGGATGCCCACGCAGCGCGAGGCGGACGTCGTCGGTGATGGTGATGTCCGCATCGGCCTGGTCGGGGCTCAGGCAGGGGTCCGCACCGGTCGAGGCGGCCAGCTGCCACCGGCCGTCGTGCCGTTCCAGCAGGGCCACCGAGGTGAGTGCGAAGTTCTCCCGGACCTTGTCCAGCAGCCGCGGCAGCGGGTCGGGGTCGGTGAGCACGGTGCGGGCGTAGGAGGCCAGCAGCGAGGCCTCGGTGCGGGCCCGGGCCGCCTGCTCGGCCCGCCGGGCCGCGCGGTCGACCACCATCGCCACCAGCACCGCGACCAGCAGCATCAATACCACGGTGATCGCGTTTTCCCGGCCGGCGATGGTCAGGGTGTACAGCGGCGGGGTCAGGAAGAAGTTCAGCAGCAGCCCGCCGAGCACCGCGGCCAGCAGCGCCGGGCCCAGGCCGCCGACCAATGCCGCGCTGACCACTGCCAGCAGGAACAGCACGGCGTCGGTGGGTAAACCGAACAGGTTCCGGCCGGCGACCCCGATGATGGTGGCCGCAACCGGCAGCAGCACGCCGTTCACCCATCCCAGCCGCTTGCGGGTGCGTGGCAGGGCGCTGTGCGGGGTGGGCAGCGCGATGCCGAGACCGCGCTGCGCGTGCGTCACCAGGTGCACGTCGATGGTCCCGGAACGCTGGATCACGGTGGCGCCGATGCCCTCGTTGAACAGCCGGGCCAGCCGGGAACGCCGGGAGGTGCCCAGTACCAGCTGGGTGGCGTTGACTCCGCGGGCGAAGTCCAGCAGGGCGGTCGGGACGTCGTCTCCGACGACGGTGTGGAAGCTGGCACCCAGCCCCTCGGTGAGGGCCCGGCACTGGGCCAGCGCCGCCGGATCGGCCCCGGCCAGCCCGTCACCACGCAGGATGTGCAGCACCAGCAGCTCGCCGCCGGCCCGGGCGGCGATCCGGCGGGCTCGCCGCACCAGCGTCTCGCTCTCCGGGCCACCGGTGATCGCGACCACGGTGCGTTCCCTGGTCTCCCACGCCTCGGTGACGTCCTGCTCGGTGCGGTAACGCCGCAGGGCGACGTCGACCTGGTCGGCCACCCACAGCAGGGCGAGCTCGCGCAGCGCGGTGAGGTTGCCCGGCCGGAAGTAGTTGGCCAGTGCCGCGTCGACCTTCTCCGGGCGGTAGATGTTGCCGTGGGCCATCCGGCGGCGCAGCGCTTCCGGGGTGATGTCGACCAGCTCGATCTGCTCGGCGCGGCGCACCACTTCGTCGGGTACGGTCTCCCGCTGGGTCACCCCGGTGATCCGCTCGATGACATCGAGCAGCGACTCCATGTGCTGCACGTTGACCGTGGACAGCACCGTGATACCGGCTTCCAGCAGCTCCTCGACGTCTTGCCAGCGTTTGGCGTTGCGCGAACCGGGCACGTTGGCGTGCGCCAGCTCGTCGACCACGGCGACCGCCGGTCGGCGCGCGAGTACCGCGTCGAGATCCATCTCGGTGAACTCGCTACCGCGGTGGGTCAGATGCCGGCGTGGCACGATCTCGAGCCCCTCGAGGAGGGCCTCGGTCTTGGGCCGGTGGTGCGTCTCAACCAGGGCGACGACCGTGTCGGCACCCCGTTCTGCGCGCCGCCTGGCCTCGCCGAGCGCGGCGTAGGTCTTGCCGACGCCGGGAGCGGAGCCGAGGTAGATCCGCAGCTCACCCCGCCGGCGCCGGACGTCCACCTGATCAGTCCACCAGCAGCCGATCCAGCATGTCGCGCATGGCTCCGAGCCTGGCACTCCCGTTGTCCTGAGAGCCCGGATTTTGACGCGTTCTTAATGCCGGGTGGCCTAGCTGCTCAGGAGACTCTCCAGGTCCTCCCGGGCGAAGTAGGCGATCGCCTGCTTCAAGATCTGGTTCTCTCGCTCGAGGCGCCGCTTCTCGCGTCGCAACTGGGCGAGCTCGCGCTTCTCCGCGCTCGTCAGCCGGGAATCGCTCCCGTTCTCATCGACGTAGGCCTGACCCACCCACCGATGCAGGCACGCCTCGCTGATCCGCAGTTGCTTGGCCAGCAACGAGATCGGTTGGTCCCCCCGGCGGGCGAGCTCCACCGCTCGACGGCGGAACTCAGGCGGGTGCGGCGCAGCCACGCGAGTTTCCTTCCTCGTGAGCAGGGCTACTTGAGCACTCACACCTCGGACGCTGACGGCCGGGGTGATCGCGAGTCCGTGGTCGCGCAGCATCCACAGATGCCGCGCGATACCCCCGACGGAGAGATCCGGTACTCATCGTGCACAACGATCCCGACCTCGCTGGCCGCCTGAGCCGAGTCCCGGCGCATTCCCAGGATCCGGCGCCGAACAGGGTCACCGAGACAATCGAATGCGCGCACGCTTCCACTGTCGCACCCACCCTGGCCCCGGTCAAGCCTTAGATCCGCATTAGCGGGACTCTAGCGATAAAATCTCCGTAGATGAGTAAACACAGAGCGATTTGGCGCCGCACCTCCCGCTGGGCGCCCGCTTGCGCGACGGCTGCCGGGGAGGTGGGGCGGTGGTCCCACCACCCCGGTCACCGTCTCCGCAGATACGGAGCTGAAAGCCTAACAGATCAGCAAAATAGTATAAATTTACCAAATTTTAACGAAAAATCGGGAACCGATCGACGTTGGTCTGATCCGGTGATCGCCGGGTCACTCGAGCAGGGTCTCGATGTGTCGCGGTGGCCCCGGTGGGCCGAACAGCGTTCCGGCTGCCCAGTTGGCCCCGATGGCTGCCCAGCAGGCAGCCTGCTCGGTGCTCTCGATCGGGAAGGCGATCACGTCGATGCCTGCGGCGCGCAGGGCGGGCACCAGTACCGGGTCGGCTCGGGAGGGCTCGGTGCCGACGTGCTCGGAGATCGTCTGGGCGATCCTGACGGTGTGTACCGGGACTTCTGTCAGGCAACGCAGGGCACCGACGCCGCCGGCGTACTCGTGCAACCCGGTGCGCAGGCCCAGCTCGGTAAGCACTCCCAGGTTGTCCTCGCCCTGAAGGCCACCTTCCCCGGCGAGCTCGCCGCTGGCGGTGCGGATGGCGGTGACCGGTACCCGGAGCTCCAGCTCAGGCGGTTTCAGGCCGGTGTCGTTGAGGATCGCCCTGACCCTGGCCACCAGATCGGGGTCCTGGGCCTGCGCGGGAGCGAGGTTGACCATCATCAGCGGCACGGTGGCCGAGTTGTGCTGGCGCCACGAGGCGGTCTGCTCGGCGGCGGTGCGCAGCAACCACTGCCCGAGCTCGTGGATGAGCCCGATCCGCTCGGCGGCGAGCACGCACTGGTTGTGGTCGAGCATGCCGAACTGGGGATGCGACCAGGCCAGGGTGGCCTCCACGCCGGCAAGCCGGTGGTCTTCCAGGATGACCACCGGCTGGTAGGCCACCCGGAGCTGGCCGGTCTCCACCGCGCCGGGCATGGTGGCGGCCAGCCGCAGGGCGGTGCGGTCAATGGCGTCGAGCTCGGGGTCGTACAGGGCCCACTGCCGGGTGCCACGGCCGCGCACCCGGCGCAGGGTCGCGCCGGCGGCGCGCATCAGCTCGGCGGCGCTGGACTCACCGGCTCGGCGCTGCACCACACCGATGGTGGCGGTGAGCGCTATCCCGACTCCCTGGGTGTAGAACGGCTCGGCCAGCTCTGTATTAATGGCCTCGGCCATCGCCCCGACGTCCAGCGCTGGGTCCGTCCCTTCTGCGCCTTGTATGCCTTCGGTAGCTTTTCCGGGAGGTTGCAGGAGGATGGCGTACTCGTCGGCGCCGAGCCGGGCGACCATCGCCTGCCGGTCGGTGAGGGACCCTTCCAGCCGGCGGGCGACCACGTCGAGCAACTGGTCACCGACCTGATACCCCAGACCGTCGTTGATCGCGGTGAACCCGTCCAGGTCCAGGTGCATCAGGGTGAGCACCTCCGCCGGTTCCAGCCGCGCGAGCACCTGTTCCAGATGGGTCAGGAAGTACTGGCGGTTCGGCAGCCCGGTCTGCAGGTCGTGCAAGGTCTGGTGGTGCAGCCGCTGCTCGAGTAGGTGCAGGTCGGTGATGTCATCCACCATCGTGACGACGTACTGAGCGCTCCCTTCACCGTCGTCCAGCACCGAGGCGTCCAGGTGAGCCCACACCGCCTCGCCATCCCGGCGCCGCAGTGCGAAGCGCACCCGTAAGCGGGAGACCCGGCCGGCGATCAAGCCCCGGTACTGCTTGGCGAGCAGGTGCCATTCCGTCGGCGCGAACAACTCGCTCAGGTCATGGTCCACCAACTCGCCCGGGCGGTAGCCGAGGATGTCTTCCAGAGATCGGTTCGTCTGGATGATGGACCCACCCGGCTCGCTGATCGCGACGCCCACCGGAGAGGAGTAGAACACCTGGCGGAACCGCGCTTCGCTGGAAGCCAGCGCCTGCTCGGCCTGCCTGCGGGCCCGTAGCCCTGCCCGGTAGATCGCATCCTGCTCATCGAGGCTTCGCTCGCGCAGCGCGCTGGCATAGCAGGCGGCCAGTTGACCTGCCAGCTGAGCGACCCTGGCGGGAATATCGACCCCTGACGGGGCCGGGCCCAGCAGATCAGGTAGCTGCCCCACGATCAGGGCCAACGTCTTGCTGATCGTCTCGGCATTGGTGAAGTGCGCAGCGACGAGCTCATCACCGATCCGCCGGCCAACCGAGTGATCGAATTCCGGCGCCAGAATCGCCCCGCTGAGGTCGTCGGTGAACGCGAGGAGGTGTTCGACGAGTTCGTCACGTTCCATCGACACGTAACTCGTGCCGGTGATCTCCTCCGCCCAGCGCCGAGCGAACGCCGCTCGATCCGCGTGGGTCATCGTCGCTGGTTTAGCACGGGGCGGCCGGTATCGTTCCAGCGAGGCGTCGCGTCACGCTTGTCCTATTTTTCGGGGTTTTTCGGGGTTTTCGGGGTTTTTCCTACGGGTGTCCGGGTCTCT
>OBLV0100000504.1_pt1 | contig 11932 bp, 11 predicted proteins | sample 1520071 | NCBI WGS metagenome assembly OBLV01 (sample SAMEA3888446, study PRJEB22518) | metagenome | reverse complement strand
CGCCTCTGCCTGTCGGGGACGCCGTTCCGCTCCGACCAGATCACCATCCCGTTCATCACCTACGTGGGCGATCTGGCGCAGCCCGACTACGAATACGGTTACGGCGACGCGCTCCGCGATCGCCAGGTCGTGCGGCCGGTCTATTTTCCGCGCATCAACGGCCGGATGGAATGGACCGCCGCCGACGGCGTCAGCTACGAGGCGACCTTCGACGATCGGCTGACGCGGGAGCTGGCCAGCCAGCGGCTGCGCACCGCCCTCGACGTGAGCGGCGAGTGGATGCCGACCGTGCTCGGCCAGGCCCACGCGCAGCTCATGCACCTGCGCGGGCGCGACCCGACCGCGGCCGGGCTGGCCATCGCCATCGATCAGGAGCACGCCAAGGCGATCGCGGCCGTGCTCGAGGAGCGCACCGGGGTCTCGCCCACCATCGCCACCTCGGACGACCCGGGCGCCTCGGAAAAAATCAGCCGGTTCGCCGAAGGGATCGCGCGCTGGATGGTCGCGGTGCGGATGGTCTCCGAGGGCGTCGACATCCCGCGCCTGCGGGTCGGCGTCTACGCCACCGCGGCCCGCACCGAGCTGTTCTTCCGCCAGGTCGTCGGCCGCTTCATCCGCGCCACCCCGGGACCGCGGCGGCAGATGAGCTACCTGCTGATGCCGGCCGACTCGCGCCTGAAGGCGCTCGCCCACGAGATCGAGGCCGAGCGCCGCCACGCCCTCGACCTGGCGCCAGTTGCCGAGGAGGACGAGGTCGAGCTCGACGAGCCCGATCCGGAACAGCGCAAGCAGGGCGAAGGCTTTGCCGCTCTCAGCTCCGGCGACGCCGAGCTCGACGAGGCGATCATGAGCGAAACGACGCTCCAGCTCTTCCCGACCGACGACCCCAAGCCGGTGGCGAAGAAGGCGATCGCCCTCGCGACCCCCGAAGCGCCGGAGGACCGCGAGCCCGAGCGCGAGTCCGCCTACGCGGCCCGCGAGCGCCTGCGGGGCGAGCGCAGCCGCCTCGTCGGCGACCTCGCCCGCCGCAGCGGCAAGTCCCACCGCGAGATCCAGGCCCGCGTCAACCGCGACACCCGCGTCCGCTCGGTCGCCAGCGCCACGATCGAGCAGCTCGAGCGCGGCAACGCGATCCTCCGTCGCGAGCTATGGAGCTGAGGCTCGCCCTCGCGGTGCTCCTGGTCGCCCTCGCCTTCGCCGGCTGTGGCGGTGCCAACGAAACCGACCACCACGAATCGGTGGCCGATGCACGCAGGGCGATGGAAGCATTGCCCTACGTCGTCGAAGTCCGTCAAAAGCCGGACCGGGATGGGGCTCTGCTGGTGAAGGTCCACGGCAAGCTGGGCGAGTCCGCGCTCCTCTATGTCTTCGTCCACGGATACGGCCCGCTGAGGATCGAGAGAGCGGTCCGCGCCCTGGGCGTTCGCAGCACCGAGGAAATCGAAGGCGGCGCGCTGACGGAAAGCTATGCCGCCTTCTCACGCGTCCACGAACCGGGGCGCGAGAGCCGACGGCAGAAGGCGGAAGCCGCATCGCTCCTGCTCGCAGCGGAAGATGCGCTCTGCCACCAGGCAACCGGCGAAACCTGCGGCATATAGGCGTTGCCGGAAGCCGCGGGGAAAGCGGCCTCCGGCAAATCCAATTCGGGCCTCAGTGCGAGAGGTAGGTGACCCCGAGGACCCCGGCCATGGCGGCGTAGCCGGCCTTGGTCGGATGGATGTCCGCTTCCGGGCTGGCGGGGTTGAAGACGCCCCCCGGGCACATCGCCGTGAAGGCGCAGACCGTGGGGATGTCCCCCGCTTCCGGGCCGCCGTGGGTGCCCGAGAAGTTGATCACCCTCGCGGTGTTCGCGAAGCCGACCCCGTAGGTCGCGGCGACGCTCTTCAGGGCGCTGTTCAACGCTTCGACGGTCGCGTCCCCGGTGCCTTCCGGTTTCAGCACCGTCGGGTAGGGGTTGTACTGCGAGACGAAGACGATCTTCGCTTTCGGCGCCGCCGCCCGCAGCTGGGAGAGGATGTAGCCGACGTTAGCGGTCACGTGCCCCAGCTCGGCTTCGATCTGTTCCGGGCTGCAGGTGAACGTCGCCGGGAAGCCGCAGGTGTGGCTGAGGAACTGGAGGATGTCGTTGGCGCCGATGTCCAGGGTGATCGTGTTGACCCCCGGTTCTTTGGCGATCGCCAGCGCGTCTTCGAGCTGGGTGCCCGGATAGGAGTGGTGCAGGAACGCCTTCGGGAAGGGGCTCCCGGTCGGCCCGCCGGCGCAGTATTCGGGCCCATACGGCCCAGAGCCTTTGATCATCGTTTCGGTCGTCTCGCCGGGACAGCCGTCGTTGACGATTTTCAGTTTCGGGTTGGCCAGCTTCAGCGTCGCGCCGAAGTCATCGACGTAGCCGTCGTTGAAGTTCGCCGGGTTGACGAAGCCTTTTTCTTTCAGTTCGTTTTGGAACTGGGCCTGGTGGTAGCCGTAGGCGAGCGAGTCGCCGAGCGCCAGATAGGTGCTGCCGACGCCGTTGGCGCCGGCGGCCGGAGCGAGCGCAAGCGCTGCGAACGCCGCGAGAGCGGCGACGCATACGAACAACCGCGTGCCAGTGCGATGCAGGACAGTCATTGACCCTCCCTAGTGGGTTCCGATGGTTCAAGAGCGGGCCTTATTACTCAGCCCGAGTTGCCCATCGAACCTAGTCGATAGCGAAGCCTCCAACAACCGGGGCCTGTGACCGCTACCGGGGAGCGGCTACCGCGGTGTAGGTCGTCTTACCGCCGCAGGCGGTGGCCTTGGTGAACTTGTCTTCGAAGACGCCCTTCGCCTTGCCGCCCGCGACGAACTTCCCGGTGACCGTGGCGGTCGCGGTCAACCCACCGCCGAACTGCTTCTCGGTGGTCTCGGTGCCGGTCGCCTTGAACCTGCCTTTGGCGATCGTCGCGGCCTTGAACTTGACGATCTGCGGTGGGCCGCCCCCTTCGCAGAAGAGCGGGAAGGATTCCATCTGCACGGTCGCCTTCTTGGCGTTCGCGGAGACCTTCAGCGCGATCGGCACGCCATCGCTGAGCGGGACCCCGTGGCCGGGGTTCAAGCGACCGGAGTAGGTCGCGCCCTTGAGCGGTCCGGCGGCGAGCGCGGCGGCGGCGAGCGCCAGCGAGGCGATCGCGGCAAGGGCGAGGACAAGCGCCCTGCGGGCGTCTGGCGGGGACTTCGGATGGGGCACGACATCCTCCTTGATCGCGCGCGCATCCTCCCCAGGATCGGCCTTCACCCTGCGCGGAACCGGGCGGAAGCCTTCCAGAGCTCGAGTGCCTCGTCAACCGCGGGATGGCCCGAGGACGCAAGCCGGGGTTTGCGGTTAGCGTGTACCGATCGTGCCTGCGAGGGGGAGAGTCGAGACCAAGGCGCACCGGGCCGCGCGACCGATGCCTGTCCTCCTCTGCGCGATCGTCCTCGCGATCCTCGCCTCTCCCGCCCTCGCGGCCGCGGCGCCGCTTTCGATCAAAGTCGCCGGCAACCACTTCGTCAACGGCGAGGGGCAGACGATCCGGCTCCTGGGAGTCGACCGCACCAGCTCGGAGTACGGCTGCGTCGACGGCTTCGGCTACGACGACGGCCACTTCGACGACGCCGACGCGGCGGCGATCGCCTCCTGGAACGCGAACGCGGTCCGGGTCCCCTTGAACGAGGACTGCTGGCTCGGAATCAACGGCCAACCGAACAGCGACCAGGGCGCCAGCCCCCTCCTGACCGCCGCCGGCTACCGGCAGGAGATCGAAAGCTACGTCGCCGACCTCAACGCCCACGGGATCTACGCAATCCTCGATCTGCATTGGACCGCGCCCGCCGGCCAGGTCGCGCTCGAGCAGCAGCCGATGCCCGACTTCGACCACTCCCCCGCGTTCTGGACCTCGGTCGCCACCGCCTTCAAGGGCGACCCCGGCGTCGTCTTCGACGCCTTCAACGAGCCCTACGACCCGACCGACCCGAGGTCCGGGGACGATGCCAACCCCAATGACACGATCAGCTGGAACTGCTGGGAGAGCGGTACCTCGAACGGGCCATCCGGCGGCTCCCCCTGCTTCACCAGCGCCTACGACGAAGACGGCAATGCCACGACCCGCTACCGCGTCGCGGGTATGCAGACGCTCGTCGACGCGATCCGCGCCACCGGCGCCACCCAGCCGGTGATGGTCGGCGGGCTCAACTTCGCCAACGACCTCTCCCAGTGGGCCGACCACGCCCCCGACGACCCACTCGACCAGGAGGCCGCCTCCTTCCACAACTACATGGGCCAGGCCTGCGACAACGCCGGCTGCTGGAACAGCGAGGTCGCGCCGATCGCCGCCAACGTGCCCGTGGTCACCGGCGAGTTCGCCGAGGACGACTTCGAAAACGCGACCTGCGCCGACCGGGCCCGGAACTCCTTCGACGAGGAATACATGGACTGGGCCGACCAGCACGGGGTCAGCTACCTGGCCTGGGCGTGGATCGTCCCCACCGCCGAGGAGATCGCGAGCGAAGGCTGCAGCGCCTTCTACCTGATCGACGACTACGGCTACACCCCGGCGAGCCCGAACGGGACGGCGCTGCGGAGCCACCTGCTGAGCCTGCCGGTCGGCGGCGTTGCCCTCGCGCCGGCCCCGGCGACGCCCACCCCACCCTCGGGCGCGGGAGGCGGCGGCGGGCCCAAGCGGCAGCCGTCGATCTCCCTGACCGCCTTCCACGCGCGGGTCGAGCGGGGCGGTGCCGCGGTCGCCTTCGAGCTGCGCTCCAGCGCGAACTGCCAGGGCGTCCTCAGCGGCTTGACCGAGAAGCGGTTTGCGACGCGCAAATCAGGATCGCGCCGGCGCAAGCGTGTCCCGCTCGGCTCGGCCTCCTTCAAGCTCCTCGCCGGCAAACAGAAGACGATCGTCCTCGTGCTGCCAGCACCCGCTCGATCGCTGCTGAAGGCGAAAGGCTCGCTTCCCGCCCGCTTCACGCTGAGCCTCACCGGGCCGAGCGGGCACGCCGTCGGCCACCGCACGGCGACCCTGACGGAGCCGTGACCCACCACGGCCAGGAGGGCCGCGCTAGCTCGCGGCGGCCTCGGCTGGCGCGCGGCGGTACGGGCCCGGCTTCGGCCGCGGTTCGCCGCCGGGGAGGGAGAGCCGCAGGATGGTTCGCTGCACCATCAGGAACTGCTTCAGGAAAGGGCCGGTGTTGTAGGGCAGCTCATAGCGCTCGCAGACGTCCTTGACTGCCGGGGCGATCTCCCCGTAGCGGTTGCTCGGCAGGTCGGGGAAGAGGTGGTGCTCGACCTGGTAGCCGAGGTTGCCGGAGGCGATGTGGAAGATCGGGCTGCCTTCGATGTTGGCCGAGCCGGTGAGCTGGCGCACGTAGGCGGCGCCGGGGGTCTCGTCTTCGACCTCGAAGCGGTTGAAGGTGTAGGTCTGGTCCGGGAAGTGGCCGCAGAAGATGATCAGGTAGAGCCAGACGTTGCGGGTGACGTTGGTGGTCGCGTTGGTGGCCGCGGTGGCCCGATACGTCTTCAGGCCCCGTCGCAGGACCCGCCCCAGCGCGCCCTCGCGGCGCTGTCCCTCGCGAATCCCGCGCGCCAGCTCGGGCACCGCGGCCACCGCCATGGCGGTGGCCGCGCTTGCCAGCGGCCAGGCGATGTAGTCCTTGGTGACCTGGGCCTTGGCCTTCTGCCGGATCAGGGCCAGCTCGCGAGCTAGCTCGGCCTTCGATTTCGTGCCTTCCCTGATCCCTTCGTAGTCGAGGTCGTGAATCGCGATCCCCCACTCGAAAAAAGCCGCCAGGATCAGGTTGTAGAAGGGCTGGAGCAGGTAGCGCGGTAGCCAGTGCTGCCGCGGGTCGATCCTGAGGACGCGGTACCCGATGTCCCTGTCTTTGCCGCGGATGTTGGTGAAGGTGTGGTGGAGGTAGTTGTGGGAGTGCTTCCAGGACTCGGTGCCGGAGGCCAGGTCCCAGTCCCAGGTCGAGGAGTGGATCCGTGGGTCGTTCATCCAGTCCCACTGGCCGTGCAGGACGTTGTGCCCGATCTCCATGTTCTCGAGGATCTTCGCCGCCGTGAGGGCCAGGGCCCCGGCCCAGCGAGGCCGGCGGTCGGCGGCGAGGAGCAGCAGGGCCCGGCCGCAGATCTCCAGGCGCCGATGCATCGAGATCAGGCTCTCGATGTATTCGCGGTCGCGCTCCCCGAGGTCGGCGCGGACGCGATCGCGGATCGCATCGAACTCCCGCGCAAGCTCATCCAGCTGCTGCTCGGAGAGGTGGCTAAGCGGGCTTTTCGGGCTCTTGGCTCGCTTGGTGGAGAAAGCCATCGTGGCGCGATCTTAGGCGCGGGTCAGCCCCCAATTCGCGACAGATTTGGAGCTAATTGTCGCGCCCTCAGAGCGCGATCTCGATCGCGCCCTCGGGGGCGTTGACGCAGGTCCTCACCATCTCCCCCTCGCTCCCGTGCACCTCGCCGGTGCGGAGGTCGCGGACCCGGCCGCTGCAGAGGCGGCCGACGCAGGTGTGGCAGAGGCCCATCCGGCAGCCGAAGGGAAGCACGGCGCCTGCCTCCTCGCCGGCCACGAGGATCGGCGTTTCGCCGTCGCAGCTCGCCTCCACGCCGCTCTTTGCGAAGCGGACACGACCGCCCTCACCACCGACGTCGATACCCCCGACCAGGGGCTGGAAGCGCTCGATCGCCAACCGGGCCGGCTCGCCGTCGCGCTCCCAGTGGGCGCTGAGCTCGTCGAGCATCTCCCCTGGGCCGGAGGCGAAGGCATGGCGCTCGCGCCAATCCGCGCAGGCGGCGTCGAGGTCGGTGGGAGCGAACCGACCTTCGGCCCCGGTCAATCGCAGGCGCAGGTCATAGCCGGGTCGCGCCGCGGCCAGAGCCCGCAGGCGCTCGCCGAAGATCGCCGACTCCGCCGCGCGGGCGGAGTGGATGTGGACGACGTCGGCGAGCGCGTCGCAGCGGCATCACCCCGATCGCGCAGCATGCTCGCGATCGGGGTGATGCCGCTGCCGGCACTGAGAAAGAGCAGCTTCGGCGGCAGCCGCTCCGGCAGCGTGAAGGTGCCTTCGACGCCGCCGAGCCGGACCACGTCCCCGGGCCGCGCCCGCCGCACTAGATAGGGCGACACCGTGCCGGCTTCGACCAGTTTCGGCGTGATCCCGATGCAGCCGTCGGCGGGCTCGGGATCCGAGATCAGCGAGTAGGCCCGCCAGTGATGGACCCCGTCGACGACCACCCCGATCCGCAGGTACTGGCCGGGGCGGTGCCCCTCCCATCTATGTCCAGGCCGGATCAACACCGTCGCCGCCTCGTCGGTCTCGGGAGTGACGCGCTCGATCCGCCCCCGCAGTTCGCGGGTCGACCAGAGCGGGTCGATCATCTCCAGGTAGTCGTCCGCCAGCAGCGGCGTGACGAACGCCTGCATCGCGCCAAGAGCGCGCCGGCGCGCTCTCGAGACCCTCGGCACCGCCCCCCGCTCGGCCATCCGGACGAATCTTTAGCAGGGGTTTCGTGGTGCCCGCGCCCGCAATACGCACAGATCTGGGCCGAATGCGCGGGCGCGGTCGGCGGGAGCTTTCCTCACGCAGGGTAGGTTCCACGCGAACCGTCAGCGAGGAGCAGAGCGATGCGCGCATTGACCGCCATCCCCGGGCAGAAGGGCTCGGCCGCGGTGACCGACGTCGAGGAGCCCCGGCCCGAGCAGGGCGACGTGCTGGTCGACGGCCTGGCGCTTGGCGTCTGCGGCACCGATCGCGAGATCGTCGCCGGCGATTACGGCCAGGCGCCCGCTGGCCACGAGCGGCTGGTGCTGGGCCACGAGTCGCTCGGCGTCGTTCGCGAGGCGCCGGCAGGCGGCAGCTTCGCCGCCGGAGACCTGGTCGTCGGGATCGTCCGCCGCCCCGATCCGGTTCCCTGCGAGGCCTGCGCGCGGGGCGAATTCGACATGTGCCGCAACGGCCTCTTCAAGGAGCGGGGAATCAACCAGCTCGACGGCTACGGCTCCCAGCGCTGGCGGGTGGAGCGCGAGTACTGCGTCAAGCTCGACCCGAGCCTGCGCTCGGTCGGGATGCTGATGGAGCCGACGACGGTGGTCGCCAAGGCGGTCGAGCAGATCCAACGGGCCGGCGAAGCGATGCGCTTCCAGCCCCGCCGGGTGCTGGTGACCGGGGCCGGGCCGATCGGCCTGCTCGGCGCGATGCTCGGGGTGCAGCGCGGCCTCGAGGTCCACGTCCTCGACCAGGTCACCGACGGGCCGAAGCCAGAGCTGGTCGAGAGCCTCGGCGCGACCTACCACTCCGGCGATATCGCCTCGGCGATGGGAAGGGCGAAGGCCGACGCGATCCTCGAGGCCACCGGCGTCGGCAAGCTCGTCTTCGACGCGATGGACCATCTCGCCCCCGGTGGGATCGTCTGCCTCACCGGCCTCTCCCCCGCCGGCGGCACCCTCGCCGTCGAAGCCGGCTCGATCAACCGCAACCTGGTCCTGCAGAACAACGCGGTGCTGGGTTCGGTGAATGCGAACCACCGCCACTACGAGGCCGCCGCCGAGGCCCTGGCCGCCGCCGACCGCACCTGGCTGGAGCGGATGATCACCCGCCGGGTGCCGCTGGAGAGCTATGCGGAAGCGCTGGAAGCCGAGCCCGACGACGTCAAGGTCGTGATCGAGCTCGGCGGCGACTGAGACTGGGTGCGCCGGGATGGCTCAGGAGAGCCGCACGCCCCACTCGCTCCTCGTGCCCTCGCCGGGCTCGAGGCGCAGGACGCCCTCCCCCGACTGGAATGCATTGGGCGGGCAGGACATCGGCTCGGTGCCGATGCCGCGGCGCCGTCGCTGCTCGCTCAGGGTGTCGCCGGTGTAGAGCTCGACGACCGGGTAGCTCTCGTCGACCCAGAGCTCGGCGCAGCCGGAGCCCGGCGCCGCCAGGCGGACCCAGGCCCGCCCCGCCGCGTCGCGGGCCAGGTCGGTGAAGGCGAAGTCGATCCGCTGATCGCCCAGCTGGCGCGCCGTCCTGAAGTCGAAGGCGGTGCCGGCGACGGCCTCCGTCCCGGTCGGCAGCTGACGCTCGGCGTCGGTGAGGATCCGCGTCTTGGCGTCGAGCTCGAGACTGCACTCGTCAATCAGCCCCGCGCCCGGCGAGAGGTAGGGATGCTGTCCGCAGGCATAGGGACAGGGCTCGGCACCGACGTTGGTCGCGGTCGTGGTGACCGTCAACCCCGCCTCGCCGAGCTCGTAGGCGACGCTGACCGCCAGCGCAAAGGGATACCCCTCCAACGGGTGGATCGTCGTCGCCATCGCCACCCGCCCCGGCTCCCGCTCCACAGCCTGCCAGTTGCGCCAGCGCAGGAACCCGTGAATCGCGTTCCCCTTGGCCGGCTCGGTCAACGCCACCTGGTAATCGGACCCGTCGAAGCTGTAGCGACCGTCGGCGAGCCGGTTGGGCCAGGGAATCAGCGGCGCGCCGTGAGCGCCGTCGCACCTCGCCTCGAGCGGATAGGGATCGAGCACGGGCCTGCCGCCAACCTCGTACTCACGCACCCCACCGCCGACCTCGACGATCGTCGCCCGCTGCTCCCCGTGGGAGATCTCGAACTGCTCGCCTGAGGGTGGGACCGTGGCCATGAGCCAAGCCGTGACCATACATCCGCAAAACGAAGCGGCCGCTGCCCACATTCAGGGGCTGTGGTGCGCGAGCGGGTACTCGCCCTTGCGGTTCAACCCCCGGGCCGTCCAGGCGCCGTCGGCGAATGAGCGTGAGAAGACCTGGCATGAAGCCGAGCTTGGAGGCACCAGTGGCGCGACGGGCACGCTCAGCGGCGCAGCTCGGCTCCCAGCCGTGTGGCCAGCCGTACCGAGGCCTCGATCTCGACCCGGCGGATCGAGACGCTCTCGACATTGATCCCGAATGGGGCCCCCAGCCTCCGGCAGAACGCGATCAGGTCGACAGCCATGGCGACCGCCTGCTCGTAGGAGGCATCGAGGGTGTCGTCGGCATGGCGCAGCTCGTTCTCGATCCAGCGTGGGACGGCAACGCCGAGCCACTGGAGGAACTCCAGGGTCTTGGGCGAGCCGCAGACCGAGAAGCTGAACACGAACGGCACCGGCTCGAGGCTCCGCGCGGCGCACTCGTGGTGGTAGTCGGAGATCAGGTTCTTCGCCGCGTTGACGTCGTAGACGATCTGGGTGACGAAGAAGGAGCAGCCCGCGGACTGCTTCGCGATCAGCCGCAGGTGCTCGTCGCCCAGCCGCGCGTGCCGCTCGGCGATCGCGACCCCGCCGAGCGGCAGCTCCGGCTGAACCTCGTCGCGCAGCTCGTAGGCCCGGGCGAGCGAGGTGAGGACGGCCTTCTCGCGCGAGGAGGAGCCGACGAACACCGTCAGCGCCTGGGACGGGTCCTGCTCCTCCAACCAGGAGCGCAGACGATCCTCCCGGTACTTGCCCACGGCGCGGTAGACGATGGCGGGGACCTCGAGCCGAGCGAGATCGCGGGCCAGATAGTCGGCGGGGTCCATCGTCGGCAGGAACGGAAACGGGCGCTCGCCGGGATTGCGATCGCTCTCGTCGTCGATGTCGTAGAGGACGAGGCCGTCGATCGTTAAGGGCCGCAGCCGCTCCAGGGTGACCCGGCCGATCTCGGCGGCCTCCCGCGGGCTCGTGGTCAGCCGCGGCGGCGTCACCGCGAAGAGCAGGAACTCGCCCGAGCGAGCAGCGATAGCCCGTTGCAGATTCACGCCGGAACCGTAGTCGAGGGCCGTCTGGGCGCTTCACTTAGGATGGTCGCCGTGAATCGAGACCTTCTGAACAAGCTGACGCTCACCGGCTTGATCTGGGGCCGGATGACGTTTGGCGTTGCGGCGTGGCTGGCACCACGCCCCGTCGGCAACGCGGTCGGTCTCGACATGGAGGGAAATCCACAGGCCGCCTACCTTGCCCGGATCCTGGCCGTGCGCGACCTCGTCCTCGCCTGCGGTGCCCTCGGAACCGACGGAGAGGCGCAGCGCCAGTGGCTGCTCGCCGGCCTGGTGTGCGACAGCGCCGACACCCTCGCCGGAGTCGCCGCGGGCCGCAGCGGTTACCTGCCGAAGCGCACGAGCCTCCAACTGACCGGGTTCGCCCTCTCGGGCGTGGTCGCGGCCGTGGCTGTCCTGCGCGAGACGTCGGGCTCGACTTCCGCCTAAGCCTCCGATCCACCCCAAGCGAATTCGCTGACACGCTCGAGCCTGGAAGGGCCGGCTCGGCGCTACCGCCTGTGAGCAATACGATGGGGCAATGGGCCTGGTAGGGCGAGTCAGGCGAATCGTCCTCTCCGCGGTGCTGGCGGCCATGCTCTTCGCTGCGTCAGCGAGTGGGCAGGGTGCCGACGAGAGGCGGGCGTCAGTCGATCCATATTGGCTCGGGCCCATCTTCGCCGGCTTGCCCGTGAGCGAAGAACGCACGGTCCCCGTCCCCGAATTCACCTACGGAGAGTGCATCCCGGAAGCCGAGGGCGGCTGCCCGTGGCCGGCCAGGGTCGAGACGTCAACCACCTGTGCACTCAATCCGATAGCCCACGAAACGCCCTTTGCCCCAGTCTCGCCGCTCCGTGGCGGTGGTCTGATGACCGAAGACGAGCGGGCCTATGTGAGCACCGGCTACCGGACGTTCACGATCGAAACCGGCGAACCCGGGCTGAGGACCGCGGCGCTGCGCGAAGTCCGCCGCCGTTCGCAGCCTGCCCCGGAACCGCTCCCGCCGCCGGTGTACCCGATCACGGTCCTGCGAGAGCTGAAGCGGGTGACCGCGGCGGCAGAACGGCTGCGCGGGGTCAGGGCGATTGCCGAAGAAACCGAATTGAGCCCGGAACAGGTGAGGTATCGGCTGCGAGTCGCCGAACTGCTTGGGCCAGGAGCCCTGGCCGGCGTGCCGGTGCCGACGATGTCGACCGCGAGGGTGAAGCGGCTGGT
>OBLV0100000503.1_pt1 | contig 11941 bp, 10 predicted proteins | sample 1520071 | NCBI WGS metagenome assembly OBLV01 (sample SAMEA3888446, study PRJEB22518) | metagenome | reverse complement strand
GTGCCGTCGCCGGCCGGCGTCGCCGGGCTATAGGGCAGGTGCCGTCGCCGGCCGGCGTCGCCGGGCTATAGGGCGCTGCGCCGGAACAACTCCTCGGCGTCGAAGGCGCCGGGGAGCAACTGCGCCAGGGTGACGGGGTGGGCGTAGGGGCCGCGGTCGACCAACAGGCCCGGTCCCCCGTTGTCGAGGAGGATCTGGCGGCAGCGGCCGCACGGCGCCAGCGGGCGGCCATCGGCGGCCACGACGCAGACGGCGACCAATTGCTCGGCGCCGGCCGAGCGCAGGGCCGAGACCAGGCCGCATTCGGCGCACAGAGAGAGCCCGAACGAGGCGTTTTCCACGTTGCAGGCGGCCAGGATCCGGCCATCGTCGGTGAGCCCGGCCGCGCCAACATTGAGGCCGGAATAGGGGGCGAAGGCCCGGGCCGACACCTGGTCGGCGGCCACCCGGAGCTGCTCCCACGGTATGCCCGCCGGGGTGGGGGCCTCTTCCCCCGACGGCGGTCGGCCTCCGATCACACCGAGCGCGATCGACCTCGCCTCGGTGGCGGCCGCCGCCGCGGCGGGGAGGGCGGCGCGGTCCAACCACGCCGCCAAGAAGCCGGCGTCGAAGGCGTCGCCCGCGCCCGTGGGGTCGACCGCCTCGCCCGCAGTCGGCGGGCAGTCCTGCCGATCCGTGCGTGTCGCCACCACCGCCTCGTTCGGGCTCAGCTTGAGCACGACGATCGGGTAGTGCTGTAGGAGCCGCCGAACGACCTCGCTGTCCCCGTCTCCGCCGTCGGTCCCGGCCACGGCGCGTCCATCGGCCAGGTGGGCGAAGACGATGTCGGCGCCGCGACTCCACTCCAGCAGTTCGGGGCCAACTTCGGCAACAAGATCGGCGGTGTTGAGATCGACCGATCGGGTCAGGCCAGAATCGGCCGCCGCCGCCCAGAGAGACACGACGGCGTCTCGACTCCCGGCCTCGATGAGAACGGGGGCCGAAACGTGGAGGTGCCCGATGTCGTCGAGCACCGACAACGGGAGGTCACCGTCGTCGAGGCGGCTATTGGCCCCCCTGTCGAGGTAGCTCGACCGGGTGGCGTGGTGACCGACGAGGGCGACGAAGGCACCCGTGCTGCGGTCCGAGTCCACCGACAGGCGGGCGTCGACGCCGGCTGCGGTCAGCGCCTGGCGGTGGGCGTCGGCGTCGGCCATTCCGACCCGGGCGGCCAGGCGAACCGGCACGCCGGCCGCCGCCAGCCACGTTGCCAGGTTGGCCGCCGACCCCCCAGGTACCGACGCAACGCGGGCGGAGATGGGGCCGGCGCCGACCGCTGGCTCACCCGCCCGCGAGGCAGACACGAGAAGGTCGTTCATCACGTCCCCGATCACCAACACGCCGATCACCGGGCCGTCACCGCCTCACTCTTTCACACGGCTCTTTCACACGGCTCTTTCGCACGGGCTCTTTCACACGGGCTCTTTCGCACGGGCTCTTTCACCCGGCGAAGCAAGGTCGAGAGTCCCACGCCACCGTATCGTGGGCGCATGAGCGAACGACCGACGCTAGCGACGCTCATCCGGGCCCCGAAGGTGGTCCTGCACGACCACCTCGACGGCGGGCTGCGGCCGCAGACGGTCATCGAGCTCGCCGCCGACGCCCGCTACGCCGGGTTGCCCACGAATGATCCTGGGGAACTGTCTCGTTGGTTTACCCGAGCCGAAGCCCGCAGCAGCCTCGATCACTACCTCGGCCGCTTCGCCCACACCGTGGCGGTCATGCAGAGCGCGGAGAGCCTGCGGCGAGTCGCGGCCGAGTGCGCCGAGGACCTGGCGACCGACGGGGTGGTCTACGCCGAGATCCGCTTCGCCCCCGAGCTGCACCTCTCCGCCGGGCTGTCCTTAGACGCGGTGGTCGAGGCCGTCGCCGACGGAATCCAAGGTCGGGGCCCAACCGTTGGTCTCCTCCTCACCGCCATGCGCCACGCCGCCCGGTCCTCCGAGATCGCCGAACTGGCGCTGCGACATCGCGACCGTGGCGTTGTGGGCTTCGACATCGCCGGCAGCGAGGCCGGCAACCCGCCGACGCGCCACCTCGACGCCTTCCAGGTCGCGGCCAAGGCCAACTTCCACATCACGATCCACGCCGGCGAGGCCTTCGGGCTGCCGTCGATCTGGGAGGCCGTCCAGCTGTGCGGCGCCGAGCGCCTGGGCCATGGCGTGCGCATCGTCGACGACATCACCGTTGGCCCCGACGGCTCTTTCGCGCTAGGTCGCCTCGCCTCGTTCATCCGGGACCGCCGGGTGCCCCTGGAACTGTGCCCGACCTCGAATGTGGATACCGGAGCCGCTCGCTCGATCGCCGAGCACCCCATCGACATGCTGAAGCGGCTGCGGTTCCGGGTCACGGTCAACACCGACAACCGGTTGATGAGCGACATCACCATGTCGCGGGAGCTGGCCGGCCTGGTCGACGCCTTCGGCTACGGCTGGGACGACATCGAGTGGATGACGATCAACGCCATGAAGAGCGCCTTTTGGCCCTTCGACCAGCGCCTCAAGATCATCAACGGGATCATCAAGCCTGGCTTCGCCGCCCTCAAGTGGGAGACCGCGCCGGCATGACCAGCCTCGTGAGTGGCCTCGCCGGGGTGGACGCCGTCGGGGTCGAGGCACGGGCGGCGACGCTCGCCAGCCGCTCCGTCAAAACCACGGCCAAGGCCCAGGCCCTCGACCTGGCCATCTCGATGATCGACCTGACCACCCTCGAAGGAGCCGACACCGCGGGGAAAGTGCGGACGTTGTGCGCGAAAGCCGTCCTGCCCGACTCGTCGGATCCGTCCACACCGCACGTGGCGGCGGTGTGCGTCTACCCCGACATGGTCGCCGTCGCCAAGGCGGCGCTGCACGGCAGCGGGGTAAAAGTGGCCTCGGTAGCTACCGCCTTCCCGAGCGGCCGGGCGACGCTACCGGTGAAGCTGGCCGACGTGGCCGACGCCACCGCCGCCGGCGCCGACGAGATCGACATGGTCATCGATCGCGGTGCGTTCCTGGCCGGCCGCTATGGCGAGGTGCTGGAGCAGATCCAGGCGGTGAAGGCGGCGTGCGGTCCGGCTCACCTCAAGGTGATCCTCGAGACCGGCGAGCTGGCCACCTATGACAACGTCCGCCGGGCCTCGTGGCTGGCTCTGCGCGGCGGCGCCGACTTCATCAAGACCTCGACCGGCAAGGTGGCACCCGCCGCCACCCTGCCGGTGGCGCTCGTCATGCTCGAAGCAGTGCGCGACTTCTCGCTTTCGTGTGGCCGCCCGGTTGGGGTGAAGGTCGCCGGGGGCATCCGCACCACCAAGGACGCCATCCGTTACCTGGTGTTGGTGCACGAGACCGCGGGCGACGAGTGGCTCGACCCCCGCCGGTTCCGGATCGGGGCGTCGAGCCTGCTGAACGACCTGTTGATGCAGCGGGCCAAGCAACGCGACGGCTCCTACGCCGGGCCCGACTACTTCACCGTCGGCTGAGGCGAGCGATGGACTGGGACTATGCCCCCGCACCCGAGTCACGCTCGGTCGTCGACATTGCCTCTTCCTACGGCCTGTTCATCGACGGTTCGTTTGTCGACCCTGTCGACGGCGACCGCCTGAAGACGGTCAACCCGGCAACCGAGGAGGTGCTGGCTTCGGTCGCGGTGGCCGGGCCGAGCGACGTCGACCGAGCGGTGGCCGCGGCCCGGCGGGCTCAGGAATCGGTGTGGGGCCCGATGGCGCCGGCCGAGCGGGCCAAGTACCTGTTCCGCATCGCCCGGCTCGTCCAAGAGCGTTCGCGGGAACTGGCGGTGCTGGAATCGCTGGACAACGGCAAGCCCATCCGGGAGGCCCGCGACGTCGACCTCCCGCTCACCGCCGCCCACTTCTTCTATTACGCCGGGTGGGCCGACAAGCTGCCCTACGCCGGCTTGGGCCCCGAACCCAAACCCCTCGGAGTGGCCGGCCAGGTCATCCCGTGGAACTTCCCCCTCCTCATGGCGGCCTGGAAACTCGCCCCCGCCCTTGCCGCCGGCAACACCTCGGTCCTGAAGCCAGCCGAGACCACGCCCCTCACCGCCCTGCACCTGGCCCAGATCCTGCAACAGGCCGAGCTGCCGCCGGGGGTCGTCAACATCCTCACCGGCGCCGGCGCCACCGGTCAGGCGCTGGTCGCTCATCCGGGAGTGGACAAGGTGGCGTTCACCGGGTCGACCGAGGTCGGCAAGTCGATCCTGCGGAGCCTGGCCGGCACCGGCAAGCGGCTGACCCTCGAGCTGGGCGGCAAGGCGGCCAACATCGTCTTCGACGACGCCCCGATCGACCAGGCGGTGGAGGGCATCGTCAACGGGATCTTCTTCAACCAGGGCCACGTGTGCTGCGCCGGTAGCCGGCTGCTGGTGCAAGAGTCGCTGGCCGAGGAACTCCTGGCCCGGCTCAAGCGCCGCTTGGCGACCCTGCGCGTCGGTGACCCGCTGGACAAGAACACCGACGTCGGTGCCATCAACTCCCTGGCCCAACTCGACCGGATCAACGCGCTGGCGGCGGCGGGTGAGGCCGAGGGCGCCGAGCGCTGGTCGCCGGCGTGTTCGCTGCCCGACCGGGGCTACTGGTTCGCCCCCACGCTGTTCACAGGCGTAGCCCAATCTCACCGCATCGCCCGAGAGGAGATCTTCGGCCCGGTGCTCTCGGTGCTCACCTTCCGGACCCCGGCCGAGGCGGTCGAGCTGGCCAACAACACTCCGTATGGCCTGTCCGCCGGGATATGGACGGAAAAGGGCAGCCGCATCCTCTGGATGGCCGCGCACCTGCGGGCGGGGGTGGTGTGGGCCAACACGTTCAACCGTTTCGACCCCGGTAGCCCCTTCGGCGGGTACCAGGAGTCGGGCTTTGGGCGCGAGGGCGGCCGCCACGGCCTCGAGGCGTACCTTGCCTGAGCGCCTTGGTGTCCGCAAAACCTTCAAGCTCTACATCGGCGGCGTTTTCCCCCGATCCGAGTCCGGTCGCACCTACATCGTGACCTCCTCGACCGGGGACTTCCTCGCCAACGCCGCCCAGGCGTCACGCAAGGACGCCCGCGATGCCGTGGTGGCGGCCCGCCGAGCCTTCGGGGGCTGGTCGGCGATAACGGCCTACAACCGGGGCCAGATTCTGTACCGCGTCGCCGAGCTGATGGAGGGCCGGCGGGCCGAGTTCGTGGCATCGGTCGCCTCGTCGGAGGGGATTGCCCCCGCCGCCGCCACCGACGTTGTTTCCGCCGCCATCGACCGTTGGGTCTGGTACGCCGGGTGGACGGACAAGTTCGCCCAGGTGGTAGGCGGCGCCAACCCGGTGGCCGGACCCTACTTCAACTTCTCGCTCCCCGAGCCGACCGGGGTGGTGGCGGTCCTCGCCCCGCCGGCCTCGTCGTTGCTCGGCTTGGTCTCGGTGCTGGCGCCGATCATGGCGACGGGGTGCACCGCGGTCGTCGTCGCCTCTGAGCTTCGCCCGCTCGGTGCCGTGTCGCTGGGCGAGGTGCTGGCGACCTCCGACGTGCCCGGCGGCGTCGTCAACGTCCTCACCGGCCGCGTTTCGGAGTTGGCGCCCGTCCTGGCCGCCCATATGGACGTCAACGCCATCGACCTCACGGGCGTTGTTTCAAACGAAGACGGTGCCGAGTGGCAGCGGCTGGCGGCCGGAAACGTGAAGCGGGTGTTCCGGCCCGCCGGCGTTCCAGATTGGACCGCCGACCCTGGGCTCTCGCGGCTGCGGGCCTTCGTCGAGATCAAGACCGTCTGGCACCCAATGGGGGTCTAGGCACCCCGATCTTGTGTGAGTTGTCGCCCTTGTGGGCGTAGATCGCGTAGAGCGCGCCCCTTCGCCCACAAGGGCGACAAAGCCCACAAGACTCTCATGCCATGGAATGGCGCCACGACGTATGAAAATAGGCCGCTCTGCGGGGTCTTTCCCTACAGTCGCGGTGCAACGAGGGCCCAGTGGGCTAGGCCGGGAGGCCGGTGACGGCCGACATGGCCCGCTGCAGGCCGGCGACGATCGCCGAGCCCCGGGCCCGGGCGCCGGTCACGTCGCCATCGGCCACCGCCTCGATGGCCTCGAAGTACACCTTCACCTTGGGTTCGGTGCCGCTGGGCCGCACGATGATCCGCACCGTCGGACCAAGGTGCAGCATGATCCCATCGGTCGGCGGGAGTTGGGGGCTGCCGAGTTGCAGGTCGACGACCTCCGTGACCCTGTGGCCGTCGAGCGACGCCGGGGGATCGGTGCGCAGGCGATCAACGACCGCCTCGATTCGACAAGGCCCATCGAGCCCGGTCACCGTCGACGACCATTGCCTGGTGACGTAGGCCCCATAGGTACGGGCCAGGTCGTCGAGACGATCCAAAACCGTGCCGCCTCCCTCCTTCGAGGCGGCGACCAGCTCGGCGAACAGGAGTGCGGCGGTGATCCCGTCCTTGTCGCGCACCATCGTGCCGACGCAGTACCCGAGCGCCTCCTCGTAGCCGAACACGAAGCGCTGGCCGGGGTGGGTGTCGGGGTAGCGGGCGAGCCACTTGAAGCCGGTCAGGGTCTGGGCGAAGTGGACGCCGGCGGCGGCCGCCATCGGGCCGAGCATGGTCGACGAGACGATGCTCGTGACCACCAGCCGGTCGTCGCCGGTGGTGTGGGTGAGGATGTGGTCGGCCAGCAGCACGCCGATCTCGTTGCCGTTGAGGGCCCGCCACGGCCCGTGGGCGTCGGGGCCGAGGGGCACGGCGACGCCGAGGCGGTCGGCGTCGGGGTCGTTGGCCAGCACGAGATCGGCGCCGAGGCGGCGGGCGTCGGCGAGTGCCAGGTCCAGCGCCCCGGGCTCCTCGGGGTTGGGGAAGGCGACGGTCGGGAAGTCGGGATCGGGCTCGAACTGCGGCCCCACGGTCGCGACATCGGCGAAGCCGGCCTCGCTCAGCAGGCGGGTGGCGACGGATCCGCCGACGCCGTGCATCGGGGTATACACGATGGCCAGATCGCGGGCGGAAGGAAGCAGCGACTGCGCCAGGGCGTCGGCGAGGTAGCGGTCGACGAGGTCCTCGCCGACGGTGCGGATCAGCGGGTCGTCGGGCGGGGCGAGGACCACGTCGTGGAGTGAGCCGACGGCCGCGATCGCGGCGGAGATCTCCTGATCGGTCGGCGGGATGATCTGGGCTCCGTCGCCCAGGTAGACCTTGTAGCCGTTGTACTCCGCCGGGTTGTGGCTCGCGGTCACCATGACGCCGGCGTCGGTGTGCTGGTCGCGGATGGCGTAGGCGAGCAGGGGGGTCGGCAGCGGGCGGTGCAGCAGGTGAGCGGGGATGCCCGCGCCGGCCATCACCGCCGCCGTGTCGGTGGCGAACTCCCGGGATTGGTGGCGGGCGTCGTAGCCGATCACGACCCCGCCGGCCGTCGTGCCCCGTTGCTGGAGGTAATGGGCCAGGCCGGCGGCGGCTCGCCGGACCAGGGCCCGGTTCATGCGGTTGGGCCCGGCCCCCAGCTTGCCTCGTAGGCCGGCGGTGCCGAACTCGAGCTGGGTGGCGAAGCGCTCCTCGAGCGCGGACTCGTCGCCGGTCGCCAGCAGGGCTTCGGCCTCGGCGCGGGTGGCGGGGTCGGGGTCGTCGGCGGCCCAGGCGGCGGCCCGGGTCCGCAGTTCGTCGGTGGTCACCGTGTTAGAGGTCGCCGATCATTTGGGCCAGTAGGTCGCCCAGTCGCGCCGCCGACCGGCGGCCTATTTCCAGAACGTCGGTGTGGTCGATGCCCCCAAGCCCCAAGCCGGCGGCCACATTGGTAACGAGCGAGAATGCCAGGACCTCGGCACCCATGTGAAGCGCCGCGATGGTTTCCAGCACGGTCGACATGCCGGTGAGATCGGCCCCCAGTGCGGCCAACATGCGCACCTCGGCGGGCGTCTCGAACTGGGGCCCGGGCAGGCCGGCGTAGACACCTTCGGCCAGTGACGGGTCGACGCCCCGGGCGGCGGCGCGCAGCCGCGGGCTGTACGCCGTCGTCATGTCGATGAAGCGAGTGTCGAACGGCGCCGGAGGGAGGGCGCCGGTGAGTGGCGTCTGGCCGGTGAGGTTGATGTGATCGGCGATGAGCACGGGCTGGCCGACGGCGTAATCGGTGTTGACGGCGCCGGCCGCGTTGGTGAGGACGATGACCCGGCAGCCCGCCATAACGGCGGTGCGGACGGCGTGGACGACGGTCGCCGGCGAATGGCCTTCATAGAGGTGCACCCGGCCCAAGAAGGCGAGGACGCGCCGGTCGCCCCCACTCTCGCTGACGATCGAGCGAACCGACCCACCGTGGCCGGTCACGGTCGGTTCGGGAAATCCGACCAGGTCGCCGACGGGCAACGAGGCGGCCATTTCACCCATGCCGTCCGCTGCGCTTCGCCAGCCCGAACCGAGTATCACGGCCACGTCGTGCTGGTCGGTGCCGGTGCGCGCCGCCAGCTGGCGCGCCGCCTGGCGGGCGAGGTCGAAGGGGTCGGTCACCGATGAGCCCATGGCTCGACCCTACGACGTCGTGGGAACAGCCTGGGCCGCAAGGACGTGAACGTGGAGATCGGCGGGCAGCCGCGGGAAAACGCCGGCCATGGCGGCGGCCTGCGAGGAGACGGAGCTATCCAGCGCCTCGTGATCGGCGATGCCATCGGCCGAGCCCGGCGGGTCCGGGTCATGCGGGGCGATGACCTGGTCGAGCTGACCGTCGTACCGGCCCAGCTCGAGGAGGTAGGCCAGCGCGCCGGTAGCGGAGCGTCGAAGCGGGTAAAAAGGCGGGCGGTGATGGGGATGAACACACGGTGCTAAGTGTCGTTCTGCTCCTCCTCGGTTTGTCCGGCGCAATCCTGCGCCCGAACGGCCTGCCGGCGTGGGTCGCGCCGAGCGCCGCCGCCGTGGCGGCCTTGCTGTTCGGGACCGTCGCCGACCCAGTCGGTGTGGTGCGGCCCCTGGCCGCACCGATCGCGTTCCTGCTGCTGGCCGTCCCCCTCGCTGCCTTGCTCGATCGCGTTGGATTCTTCGCCGCTGCCGCCCAGGCGGTAGGGCAGGGGCGACACCTGATTCTTGGTCTGTGGGTGCTCGGCGCCATCGTCACCACCGTCCTCAACCTCGACGCGTCGGTGGTCCTCCTCACCCCGCTCTATGTTCGCATCGGCCGCCGTTGCGGTCTCGACCCCTTGGCCCTCGCCTTCCAGCCGGTGCTGCTTAGCTGCCTGGCGTCGAGCGCGCTGCCGATCTCCAACCTGACCAACCTCATCGCGGCGTCGGCCCGCCACCTGAGCGCGACCTCGTTCCTGGTCCACCTGGGGCCACCGTCGTTGGCCGCAACCGTCGTCGGATGGTTCGCCTACCGCCGGGTCCTCGGTCCGGTGGCACCCAGCCAGCTGGAGGCGATGAAGGTCGACCGCCGAGCCCTCGTTGTCGGCGGGGCGGTGATCGCGGCCGTCCTGGTTGGCTTCGTGGTCGGACCGCGCCAGGGGCTACCTGCGTGGGGTGTCGCCCTCGCCGCCGATGTCGTGCTGATTGCTCTCACCCGCGTGGTCCCGGTCCGTGACATTCCCTGGGGCACTGCGCTCGTCGCCGGCTCGCTCGGCCTGCTGGCCGGCGGCGCCTCGGCGCCGTTGCACCTCGGCCGCCTGTTCGCCGGCTCGGGCAACCTCGACCTGCTGCGCATCACCGCGGTGTCCGCATTCGGGGCGAACCTCGTCAACAACCTGCCCGCCCTGTTGGTCGCGCTGCCGCACACCGGGGCCGGGGTCTGGGCCCTTCTTGCCGGCGTCAACATCGGGCCCCTCGTCCTCATCACCGGCACCCTTGCCGCCCTGCTCTGGCAGGCATCGCTGCGCCGGCTGGGCGTCGAGGTCTCCGCGGCGCGGTTCGCGTCCGTGGGCGTGCGGGTCCTGGTGCCGGCGTTGGCCGCCGCGACGGCCGTCCTGCTGCTGCTGCGGCCCGTCGTGGGGGGCTGACGGCGCGGCAGCCGTCCGAGCCCGCCAAGGGTTGCGGATCAGTGGTGGGTCCCGGGCTCGTGGGCGGCGTGGGCGGGGGCTTCCAGCTGGAACGTCGAGTGCTCGACGTCGAAACAGTTGGCCAGGCAGTGCTGGAGGTGGTCGAGCACGCGGGCGACGCTGCCGTCGCCCAGGCAGGCATCGGTGACCACGATGTGGGCGCTGAGCGCCGGCAGTTCCGAGGTGAGGGTCCAGGCGTGGAGGTCGTGGACCGACAGCACCTCGGGCAGCTCGTGGAGGTGCTGTCGTACCTCGTCGAGGTCCACCGTGTCGGGGGTCCCTTCTAGCAGCACCCGGCCCGAGGCGCCGAGCAGCCGCCACGACGCTCGCAGTACGAGCGCCACGACGAGCAACGACGCCAGCGGGTCGGCCCGCTGCCAACCGGTCGCGATCACGATCACGCCCGCGACCGCGGTGCCGATGAAGCCGTAGAGATCGGTGACGATGTGCTGGAAGGCGCCCTCGATGTTGAGCGACCGCCGGTTGGCCTTGGCCAGCACCCAGGTCGAGACCAGGTTCACGGCGACGCCGAGGCCGGCGACCACGACGATCGGTACCCCCTCGACCCTCGGGGGCTGGATGAGGCGTTGGATGGCCTCGACGAGGACCACGATGCCGACGACCAAGAGGGTCACACCGTTGATGGCGGCGGCCAGGATCTCGGCCCGCTTGAGCCCGTAGGACCACACCGCGCTGGTCGGGCGCTGCGCCAGCCGCAGGGCCCAGATCGAGCCCCCGATGGCGCCGGCGTCGGTGAGCATGTGGCCGGCGTCGGCCAGCAGGGCGAGGGAGCCGGAAAGGAGGGCGACGAGGACCTCGACGGCCATGAAGCCGACGATGAGCCCGAGGGCGATCGTCAGGCACCGCCGGTCGGCATCGGGGTTGACGTCATGCAAGTGGTCATGCCCGTGGCTGCCGTGAACGTCGTCGCCGTGGCTCAGATGCGAGTGGTCGCTCAAGGGAGTGATCGCCCAGCGAGCCGGCCAAGATATGAAGGCACGTTCATATGTTACCGGCCACCAGCCAAGGAGGCCAGTGGCCGCGATTACCGTGGCGGCCTTGAACCCTGCCATCGCGTTGGCGGTCTTCCCCGTGATCTTCCTCGGGGAGCTGCCGGACAAGACCATGTTCGCCAGCTTGGTCATGTCGACCAAGGGCCGGCCGCTGCAGGTCTGGCTGGGCGCGGCCGCGGCCTTCGTCGTCCACGTGGTCATCGCCACCACGATCGGCGTCGGGCTGTTCGACCTCCTGCCGCGGCGAGCCGTCGACGGCCTGGTCGCGGTCCTGTTCCTAGTGGGCGCCGCCTTTGCCTGGCGGGAGGCGATCCGCGATCGCGAAGAGCTGGTCGAGCGAGAAATCAGCGCCCACCGCGTGGCCACGACCGCGTTCATCGTGATCTTCCTGGCCGAATGGGGTGACCTGACCCAGATCCTGACGGCCAACCTGGCGGCGCACTACCGCTCACCGCTGTCGGTCGGCGTGGGTGCGGTGTCGGCGCTGTGGACGGTGGCGGCCGTCGCGGTCATCGGCGGCCAGAGCGTGCTGCGACTCGTCGACGTCGCCACCGTGCGCAAGATCACCACCGTCGTGCTCGTGGGCCTGGCCGCCTACGCCGGATGGTCGGCGCTGCACTGACCCCTAGGCCGACAAGGCGAGCGTCCGCAACACCGACGTGGTGCTGACCGGCGCACATTTTCCCAAAAGTCTGTTCCCGAAATCGTGCCGCCGTCCTCGTTCGCTTAACTGGGGCTGGGGCTGGCCGTCGCCGCCACGAGTGCCGCCTCCCGGCTCCGGGGCGCCAGCACGTCGTCGACCAGCCCGTAGGCGATGGCATCGGCCGCGCCCAGGATGTAGTCCCGGTCGGTGTCCCGGGCGATGCGCTCGATCGGCTGGCCGGTGTGCTGGGCCAGGATCTGCTCGATCCG